>Ga0208297_1000585_pt1 | contig 64149 bp, 67 predicted proteins | sample LMS_cellobiose_e_FD_187367 | JGI IMG/M metagenome (GOLD analysis project Ga0208297, IMG submission 187367) | Rumen-fistulated moose microbial communities from Alaska, USA - LMS_cellobiose_enrichment (SPAdes) (version 2) | ecosystem: Host-associated > Mammals > Digestive system > Stomach > Rumen...
CTGTTGCCTTAATTACAGATACAAAGATATGAAAAATAATTGATATAGAACAATTTACGATAAAAAAGTTACTGACAGCCAACAGTTTAAAACAGGTTAATCCATGTTAGAGTTCTCGGACAGCCTCAACCGTCGGCCTTGCCCCCGCACGCATCGTCATGGCCCGATGAATTCAGTTTTTTTCCACCTTCCACCTAATTACTGACCCCTTACCCCTAAAACCTGATCACTATTTCACACCGCGTCCGCACCGCATGTCGGCATCCCCTGCGCACGTAGCGAAATTGTATAGACATTCCTTAATTCTCCCTTTAGGGAGATTAATATCAATAGATATATGCACACCACCACCGAATCCCGTCAGGGATTCCATGTCTGTTGCTGTTGCCGTTACCCCATTGTTGTTCGCGGCGCAAGTATCGTGTGCACCGAAGCAAATCTCTTGCATGCCGCGAAAGTGAGGCAAGTGGAAACAAAAGTATCTTTCATCGCTCCATTTTCTTCTCCAATTCTGCCAATTTCGCTTTCAATTGTTTGACCTCCTCATCATTCTCTCGCTTCACCGAATGCTTGAACTTGAACATCGCCAGATTCAGCTCAAAGGAAGTCTCGCTGCTTTGTTTGGGCAGCATGTCCGACATAATCCCTTCCACCAACTGGCCGCCTCTTTGCAACAATGTCTTCTGTACTTGTTCATTGTCCTCTTGCTGTGGAATCTCCACAATCACCCTCGACAGCTCTTTCAGCTTTGCGTATGCCTCTACAATAGCGATAGTTGTCTCCACCGCCTTCGGACTCTTCAAAATGGTGGCCAACATGTATAGCCCTTTTTCGGTGAAAGCTTTGGGAAGTTGTCTGGTTTTGGCAAATTTTGTGGTCGAAAATTTCGACCGCAAATCCACAAATTCCTGATTATCAATCTCCCAGACATATCCTTCAGGAAACTTTTCGGGGTTATTGCTAACCGCTTCATTTACTCGTTTGGTTTCTACCCCATACAATTCCGCCACATCGGCATCCAGTATCACCTGCTGATTCCTCAAACTGATGATTTTGTTCTCAACACTAATAATGACACTCATAATTTTATGTTTTAGTTGTATTTTGATTTTTAATCTGTTCCTTCAATTCTTCGAGTTCTGCTTTCAATTGTTTGACCTCCTCATCATTCTCTCGCTTCACCGAATGCTTGAACTTGAACATCGCCAGATTCAGCTCAAAGGATGTCTCGCTGCTTTGTTTGGGCAGCATGTCCGACATAATCCCTTCCACCAACTGGCTGCCTCTTTGCAACAATGTCTTCTGTACTTGTTCATTGTCCTCTTGCTGGGAAATCTCCACAATCACCCTCGACAGCTCTTTCAGCTTTGCGTATGCCTCTACAATAGCGATAGTTGTCTCCACCGCCTTCGGACTCTTCAAAATGGTGGCCAACATGTATAGCCCTTTTTCGGTGAAAGCTTTGGGAGGATATTTTGAGTGTTGTCCACGACCACTATTCTTTAAGGTCAAAAATTTTGACCTTAAAAGATTAAGCTCTTGATAATCAAGCTGAAAAATATATCCTTCGGGAAATTTTTCAGGATTATTTTTTACTGCTTGATTAATTTCTTTCGTCTGAACCCCATACAATTCCGCCACATCGGCATCCAGTATCACCTGCTGATCCCTCAAACAGATGATTTTGTTCTCAACTTCAATAATGTTTGTCATATTTTATTATTTATAATTGTTATTTTATAGCAAAAATACAAGTAAATAATAACTATATTAACCATGATAAAAAATTGAATCAAACTAATAATCAACAATTTCTATTTTTACATTCCTGTATTTAACAATACTAATTTTTATGAATGGAAGGAATTTAACAAACAGACACAAAAACGATTGGAAACACTTTCATAAAACCTCGTTTTGCCAGCATTCTTGTTCTCAACTCCTGCGAAAAACATTTTCCTTTTTTTTCTAAAATACAACAATACTTTATATTAATTTATTGCTGTCCGCTAAAAGTAGAAAATATTTTTTTTGCAACTGCAACTCATTATGAGTCAGCATAAATAATTTCTTTTGACAGTTCCAAGCCCCCCTAAAGTTTCAACTGCAGCTGCGGAGGTGATTCCGTGACTTCCAGTAGCACCTTCTTCCAATCTTTCTCTGGGTTTTCGAAGAAACTATAGAAGTTCACGTAGTACATGAGTGTAATACGTACCGTCGTGGCCAAATTGGAGAAGCTCCACCGCTTATTGAGGGAGCGTTGCATGATGGTCAACAGCAGATTGGCGATGAGTGTTACCCATATCTGTATTTTGATGGCGTTGGCACTCTCGCCATAAAAGAAGTGCAACGGGAAGTTCTGCTTGATCTGTTTGAACAGCAGCTCTATTTCCCAGCGTTGCTTATAAATGGCTATGATGTCCTCTGGTGACATGTCGAAGTCGTTGGTCAGCAGCGAGACACACTTCATCTTCCTCTCATCAGCATGTGTCACAATGCGGGCATGGTGTATGATTGTTTCCCCGTTTTTCTCTTTCTTGGTGAATATGACATTCTGGACGCGCATTGTCATGCCCTTGGTCTTGTCCATGAACATCAAGTCAGACACCACCTCGTGGGACAGTCCTGATTTCATCTTGGTGACATACACGACACCCCGTTTTGTGAGTTCCTCGAATTTCCCGTAGTCAATGTATGCGCGGTCTATGGCCAGCAAGTCGCCCCGATCAAAGTTCTCCGGTGCCAGCATGAAGCTGTCGTGTGTCGCAGCAGAGGTGAACTTGATGTCGGAGGCAACCCCCTCCAACGCACGGATAACCTTGTGTACCTTTATCCCGCCTTTCTTTTTCCCAGTCTTGGGGTTTCGTCCCGCTCCCTTGAATATGATGTTGGAGAACAGCGTTATAGTGGTGGAGTCTATGATTTGGAGTTTTTCCATCCATTTGAACCTTCCACCGCTTCGGCTGTCCGACAAAAGTTTCTTGCGGTGGGTGGCATACAAATCACGATATACGGCCTCAAAGAAGGACTCGGGACGGCGGGCTTGGCATCGGAGAGGGTTGATCGGCGAGGCATGGTCGTCACACCTAAATGAGCCAGTTTCCGAGCCTCTGCCAGCGAGGCTATTACAATCTCTCGCAGTGAGTCGAAGCGCATTATAACCGCATACAGCATCACTACCAGGTGTTGCCATCCGTCGAAACGTTTCACATAGCGTTCCCCACCATGTTTGAGGCTCAGGCGAAGAACTTTGTCCTTGTTAAGAAAATTTATTATCTGTCGGAGGAGCGGCTGTCCGATAAAATGTGTACTTTTGCCCATTGTTTTACTTTTGGTGTTTGCAAGTGCAAAAGTAAACAATAGGGCTGACTCTCAGATAGAGACCAGCCCTTTTTTTGTTATCTCTCACACGCCTCTTGCGTATGTTTGAAACTTTTAGCGGACACCAATAATTTTATTCAAACATCGTTTCCTGATACTATATGTCATGGTTGTGCATATTCCTTTCTCACCGTTTCATGAAGTATATCACGTGCTGTTTCAAGATCAACAGTTTCCATGTCTTCATCCAACATTTCCTGAATACGGGAATCTATCAACTGCTGTGCCCACTCGCTAATGGCAGCTGGGCTGGAAAGACTGGGATTCACACCACGAATCACTTCCTCATCAACATTAACTGTAATTGTACACATAAGCTTGTTTATTGTTGTTTCAACATGCAAAAGTACAATTTATTTTGAAATAAATCCTTCTGTTTTGTAAATAATTTTTTGAATAGGGATTTTTCTTATGCGGTGATTGTGATTCCGACACACGTCTTATTTTATTTCCTCTATCTTCCCCTCGCCCAGTCATATGCATTAAGAATCCACACCCTCACCAGCTTTTGCGAGCGGAAGGTGGTGAAGGGGAGGTGAGTTATAGATTCAACCCCAGATGTAACGCTAAAATTAGCTTATTGCTCGCTGTGGAATCCAAAATTCAGAATACAAACCACTAACTCTCAACCCTTAACTCTCAACTATTAATTATTAATTATTAATTATTAATTGTTAATTGTTAACTGCATAGTTTCTCGCCCCGAAAATCGCACTGCCCACACGGATGAGGGTACTGCCTTCCTCGATGGCGATAGGGTAGTCCTCGCTCATGCCCATCGACAATTCCTTGAAGTCGGGATTGCTGCTGAAATATTTGGTTTTCAGTAGATTGAAGTATTCGTGCAGGGTGTTGAACTCGCGGTGGATTTGCTCCTGGTTATCGGTCAAGCTGGCCATGCCCATCACGCCGCAAATCTTGATGTTTTGCAAATCGGCGAAGCCTGGGTCGTTGAGCATGGCCTCGCATTCGTCCAGCAGAAAGCCGAATTTGGTCTCCTCTTGGGCGATGTGGAATTGCAGGAGGCAGTTCAGCACCCGTTCGTGCTTGATGGCGTGCTTGTTCACCTCCTTCAGCAGCTCGTAGCTGTCGATGCTGTGAATCATGCTGACAAAAGGTGCGATATACTTGATTTTGTTGGTTTGCAGGTGACCGATGAGGTGCCATTCAATATCTTTGGGCAGATGCTCGTATTTGCCTTTCAGCTCTTGTGCCTTGTTTTCCCCGAAAATCCGTTGTCCCTCGTTGTACAGGGTCATGATGTCCTCTTCGGGCTTGGTCTTGGAGACCGCCACCAGTCGTACGCCTTCCGGCAAACTGTCTTTGATGTTGTGATATGTGCTGAGATTCATGATTTTAATGTGCTAATTATCAATGTGCTAATGTGCTAATGAATGGAGTTGAAAGCTGAAAACTGAAAGTTGAAAGTTATAATTTGAATTTTGAATTCCCCTTCTATTAGAAGGGGTGCCCGAAGGGCGGGGTAGTGACGCAAGTGTTACGGCGAAGCCGTACATTGAGCGTCTGTGATTGTCCTCGTCCTTAAGGGGTGCCCGAAGGGCGGGGTAGTGATTTATTGTGTTTTTCTTTTTGCAATATATTTCATGGGAAAATGGATTGCGGATAGAATCACTATAAAAAAGAGTATTTGTATAAGGGACAATACCCCTTCATTACTGATATGTGGTGACAATACTTGTTCTGTCCATTCCATAATAGGTACGACCATAAAAGGAGCAAAAAACAGGGTTAAATCTACTTTTTGTTTAACTTCCTTGCCGGATTCCTCCTGCTGTTTTTTCTCAATGACATTCTTATAGGTGCAATAGGCTACTCCAACAACACCGATAATAAAAAAGACGATATTCACAATAATCAGCATAAACCACAAACTATTAACTATTAATTATTAATTGTCAACTGTCCAATTTTCTGTCCCTTCTTCCCCGTCTGCAAAATATAGGTGCCATTGACAACGTCGGGTTTCTCGATGACGGTGTGGGAGTGCCCGCCCACAATCACATCAATGCCTTTTACTTTGCTTGCTAACATAAGGTCACCGGGGTTCTCTTCTGTGCCATTGAGATAGCCTAAGTGCGACAGACAGATGATGAGGTCGCATTTCTCTGTTTCTCGTAATTCCTTTACTATGCAGTCGGCCACATCTATGGCGTTGAGATATTTGATGTCCTTGTAATTCTGGGGCGTGGTTAGGGTTTTGATGTCAGTCAATAGGCCGAAAATGCCAATGCGTTTGCCGTCCATCTCAATGACGACATATTTTTTGACGATGTTTTTCAGTTTTTTATTGAAAAACAAATAGTTGGCACAGACAATGGGAAATTTGGCCTTGGCTAATTGTTTGGCTAAAATTTTGCTGCCATTGTCAAATTCGTGGTTACCCAAAGCGGCTGCTTGATAGCCCAGCAGGTTCATGAATTTGATTTCAGTGGCGCCTTTGAAGTAGTTGAAATAGGGAGTCCCTTGAAAAAAATCTCCCGCATCCAGCAGAAGCACATTCTTGTTTTCTTGTCGCACTTGGTCGATGATGGCGGCGCGACCATAAATGCCTCCAACCATAGAGCCGTCTTTGTCTTGCAGGGGCTCGATTTGGCTATGGGTGTCGTTGGTGTGCAGAATCACAAGAGGCGTTTGTGCGGATACTTGCAGCATCCATGCACAAATCAGAAATAGTGTGAAAAAAGTGAAAGTCTTTCTCATGATTATCTGGGTTGGGGAATGATATACATTCGTTTGTCTGTTTTGCCAGTGACATTTTTGCCCTCGGTGGTCATCTTCTTGATGTGTTTGATGTAGGCGTCGCGCACGACAATGCCGGTGTTGTCCACATTTCCGAGCTCGACGTCTTTGAGGATGTCGTCACCACCAGTAAGGATAAAATCCAAGGTAATCATGCGGTAGGTCTTGTTATTGTCAATTTCCTGTCCATTAATGAGTGCCTTGTAGAAATAATCGCCGGCATACTGTATGTTGACTTGTTGGGAGTAGGGCTCGCATTTTTTCACTTTGAAGCGGCGGAAGATTTTCCTCACTTCACTGCCTTTGAGGTCAACAATGACCAGATTGTTCTCGAAAGGGGCAATTTCAAAAATGTCACCGATGGTGATATTGCCGGCTTTGAGCGAGGAACGTATGCCTCCGAAGTTGAGCAGTGAGAAATCCACGGCTTCTTTGTGTTTTTTCTGGCAGTATTCATTGCCGATTTCAACCAAAATATCGGTCAGAAAGTTGGAAAGTGGGCTCTGGGGCATCTCGCTCACCATTTCTTCTGGACAGTAGCCGATGACAACACTTGTTTGCTTTTCCAATTTTTTCTTTGATTTGTCCAACTCCTTTTTCAGCTGGGGGTTGTTGTATGTGGTACAGTTCCCGTTGACTTTTTTCAGCTCATAGCTAACGACCTTGCTTTGCGCAGGGCATAGCAAGGTCGTCATGCTGATTAAAAGAATGAGTGATAATATTTTACGCATCACTGATTGTTTTTCTCGTTTTTGTTATTGTTGGTGGCGGCGGCGGGCTTCCCGATGCTTTCACGCATTTGGGTGTCTGCCTTGATGTTTTGCAGGCGGTAGTAATCCATTACACCCAAGTTGCCGTTCCTGAAAGCGTCGGCGAGGGCAAGAGGCACTTCGGCTTCAGCTAGGATCACTTTGGCGCGGGCATCTTGGGCTTTGGCCTTGTTCTCCTGCTCCAAAGCCACTGCCATGGCACGGCGCTCCTCGGCTTTGGCCTGGGCAATGTTCTTGTCGGCATTGGCCTGGTCCATCTGCAGGATGGCACCGATGTTCTTACCTACATCGATATCAGCGATATCAATAGACAAGATCTCGAAAGCGGTACCTGAGTCCAAACCTTTGGACAACACTACTTTGGAGATGGAGTCGGGGTTTTCGAGCACTTCCTTGTGGTTGTCGGCCGAACCGATGGCGGTGACGATACCTTCACCCACACGGGCAATGATGGTTTCTTCGCCGGCACCACCCACCAACTGCTTGATGTTGGTACGCACGGTCACTCTGGCCTTGGCAATCAGCTGGATGCCGTTCTTTGCCACAGCTGCCACAGGAGGAGTGTTGATGACTTTCGGGTTAACAGAAGTCTGAATGGCTTCCAAAATGTTACGGCCTGCCAGGTCGATGGCAGTGGCGGCTTTGAAATCCAACGGAATGTTGGCTTTCTCGGCGGAAATCAAGGCGTTGACCACAGGAGTGATGTGTCCGCCTGCCAGATAGTGGGCCTCTAATTGGTCGCGGTTGAGCTTGATACCTGCCTTGGTGCCGGTAATCAAGGCGTTGACAATGGTTCCGGGCGGGACTTTTCTCCAGCGCATCAGGATTAATTGGACTAATGACACGTGTACACCGTTGACTAAAGCGGTGAACCATAAGCGGATAGGTATCATCCACAAGAGGAAAAGCAATAGGATGATACAGGCGATGATAATGGTAATGGTAAAGGGTTCCATGGTGAATAATTATTTGAGTTTAACGGTTATTTTGTTGCCTTCTATTTTAAGGACTATGATTTCTTGGTTTTCGTCGATAAAGTCGTGGGCGGAGAACACTTCGGCGATCTCGCCGTCAAAACTTGCTTTTCCGCCTGGCGCCAAGCGTGAAACAGTCACTCCTTCACTGCCAACTTTGATTTTGGCCTCATTTACTTCGTTCACTTTGCTGTCTATTTTGGTGTCGAGCATCAGCTTCCTCCATGTGCGTGAGCGTAGCATGAAATAGATGCCCACAAGAATACCTATTACGGTGATTATCAGTGTGATGTTGCCTGCAAGCACGCCGTATTTGTAGTAAGCGATGCCTATGCCTCCGGCAATGACAAACCCGCTCACTATTCCAACAATACCACCGGGAATGACTAAAAATTCCAACACCAGACCAAGAATGCCGATGAGAATGAGGGTGATGATGACTGCCCAGTTCATAATGTTTGGTGTTTAGTTGACTTTGACGATATAGTAGTTCTTTTTACCTTTCTGGACAAGGATGTATTTGTCGTTCAGCAGCATGTCGCTATTGACGGTGCAGCTGTCGTTGACTTTGTTCTTGTTGATACTCACACCATTGTCTTTCAGCATACGGCGGGCTTCGCCTTTGGAGGGGAAAATGTTGGTGTTCTCGCTGAGGAAATCAACGACATTGACTCCGTTGGCGATGATGTCACGGGAGACTTCCACTTGTGGCACTCCGTCAAAAACGGCCAAAAACATTTTCTCTGACAGTGAGGCGAGGCTGTCGGCAGTGCCTTTGCCGAATAGGATTTCGGAAGCGTTGACGGCGGCGTCATAGTCGGCCTGTGAGTGAACACGAACGGTAAGGTCTTTTGCCAGAGCTTTTTGCAAAATGCGCAGGTGTGGTGCGGCTTCGTGCTCTTTTTCCATCGCTTCGATTTCTTCTTTGGAATACAGCGTGAAAATACGGATGTATTTTTTGCTGTCCTCGTCGCTGCAGTTAATCCAAAACTGGTAGAAAGTATAGGGAGAGGTCTTCTCGGGATCAAGCCAGACGTTGCCCTTTTCGGTCTTGCCGAATTTGCCGCCATCGGCTTTGGTGATGAGCGGGCAGGTGAGGGCGAAAGCCTCGCCGTTGGTCTTGCGACGAATCAGCTCGGTACCGGTGGTGATATTGCCCCACTGGTCGCTGCCACCCATCTGCAGCTTGCAGTTGTAATGCTGATTCAGGTACAGGAAATCGTAACCTTGCACCAGTTGGTACGAGAATTCGGTGAAGGACATGCCGTCGCCTTCGCCGTTGAAGCGTTTCTTCACGGAATCCTTGGCCATCATGTAGTTGACAGTGATATGCTTGCCAATGTCGCGAATGAAGTCAAGGAACGAAAACTGACTCATCCAGTCGTAATTGTTAACCAAGATGGCTGCATTGTCGCCAGTTTTGTTGAAATCAAGGAACTTCTCCAGCTGTTTTCTGATACAGGCTTGGTTGTGACGCAAGGTGTCGGCATCCAGCAGGTTGCGTTCCTGAGATTTGCCGGAGGGGTCGCCAATCATGCCCGTTGCGCCGCCCAACAAAACGATAGGACGGTGACCGCATTCCTGGAAATGCTTGAGCAACATTACGCCTACAAGGTGACCGATATGCAGTGAATCCGCTGTCGGGTCAATGCCAACGTACGCGGTAGTCATTTCTTTTGCCAATTGTTCTTCTGTGCCGGGCATCATGTCATGAACCATCCCGCGCCATTTCATCTCTTCAATAAAATTTCCCATTTTCTATTTTTTTTCAGTTTGTTTCAATAGTTAACTTTTAGAAGTTAATAGTTAATAGTAATAGTTAATAGTTGCGGAGTGAATATTACTTTCAATTTTCAATTTTCACTTTTCAGTTTTCTATACTGACCCCTGATCACTGATCACTATATGAAAAACTATCAACTATTAATTATTAATTGTTAATTATCAATTGTCAATTGTCTCTCTCCCTCCTTCGCCTGTCTCAACGATACATACCACTTCCCGTCGCGCTTCAGCACATTGGTGGATTCATTGCCCGCCTTGCCATTGCACAGATGGACGATGCATTTGCATAAAGCAGTGGAGTCGGTGAGTTGTTTCACCGTGATTTCTTCCAAAGTCACATGGTCACAACCTTCGAATTTTTCGGGTGGAAACGCATGTTGGAAAAAATTGATAATCGGAACGGATTCGGGTGTCACGTATGTTTTGGCTTCGTCGAATCTGCCGGTGTATAAACTTTCCGCAAATGCTTTCGTGATACTTTTCGGCGAATGATGCGGATCTTTTATGCTCTCACAAGATGTGCATAGAAATGCTAATGTAACGGAAAAAATCAGTATGAAAGTTCTCTTCATTTTTATTCGAATAATACCTTATTATTAAGCTTGCAAATTTACATAATTTTCTCGAATTATACACGGACATGTCAAATTATTGTGGAAAGAAAATCTTGGCATCGGCAAAATGCACAAAAGAAGAAAAAAATATTGTCTTGTCTGCAAATTTCATTATTTTTGCGGAGGGAAAATTTTTTTTCAAGGAATATTAAACGTTTTTATTTTATAACCTCTTAAATTTTAATGTTTTATGGAAATTACTAAATTGATGGATGTGCAGTCTTTATGGGGCTCGCTGAATGAGTTTTTACGTGACATCCTTTTTAAGGATGTGCCGAGAATTATTATCGCTCTTATTGTCCTGTGGATAGGACTGAAGATTGTGAAATTGATAGTGAAAGGTCTCCGGAAACTGTTGGAAAAAAAGGAAGTGGATGTTTCTCTGCAGTCGTTTCTTTTGTCAATGACCGACATCGCTTTGAAAGTATTGATTGTGATTGCCGTTTTGGGTATGATAGGCATTCAGACAACCTCGTTTATCGCTGTCCTGGGTGCGGCTGGCTTGGCTGTGGGTATGGCTTTGCAAGGAACTCTCCAGAATTTCGCTGGTGGCGTTATCATCCTCTTGCTGAAACCTTTCAAGGTCGGCGATTACATCGATTCCGCCGGTGTGCAGGGAACAGTGAAACACATACAAATTTTTAACACTATCGTGGAGACTCCGGATAAAAAAATGGTGATAGCCCCCAATACGGATCTGGCTACTAAAACCCTGATTAATTATTCCCGCTCCGAAAACCGCCGTGTGGATATCAAGGTGGGCATCGCTTACGGAGAATCCGTGGACAACGCCCGTAATGCTTTGCTGGAACTGGCAAAATCTTATCCGCTGGTGATAGAGGAACCAGCCCCCGCAGTTGTGGTTACGGCTTTGGCTGATAGTGCGGTGAATCTCGAATTACGTGTCTGGACCAAGAACGCTAATTATTGGGATACTTTCTTCTATCTGAACCAAGCGGTTTATGACAAGCTTAACGCCGTAGGCATCTCCATCCCCTTCAACCAGATGGACGTACACATCATTAATAGTTAATAGTTGATAGTTAATAGTTGAAAACTGAAAACTGAAAGTTGGATTTTGGATTTTGGATTCTGGATTTTGGATTTTGGATTCTGGATTTTGAATCTTGAATTCTGGATTCTGAATTTCTGATTCCTGACCTCTGACCCCTGACCTCTGACTCCTGACCCCTGAAACCTAAGTTGATTGGATTGAAGGAAAAAATTAAATTTAAATTAGTCGGATTGCATTATTTTATGTAATCCGATTAATTTATTTTGTACTTTTGCCGCTGGTAATTTAAAAAATCTATTTCAAGATGAGAACAAAGTACATTGATCTGATTTCACAAACTTACGAATTTCCGCAGGAGGAGTTTAAGGTTGAAGATAATGAATTGATATTCAATACTGTTCCTTTGATGGATATTATCAAGCAGTATGGTACGCCGTTGAAAATTACCTATCTTCCGAAGATTTCACAGAACATCCAGAAGGCCAGAAGGTGGTTCAATGTGGCTATCGCAAAGTCAGATTATCAGGGCGATTATCACTATTGCTATTGTACAAAAAGCTCTCATTTTGAGTTTATGTTGTCCGAAGTACTGAAAAATGATGTGCATTTGGAGACTTCATCCGCCTTTGATTTGAATTTGGTGGAGACTTTGCATGACATGGGTCAGTTCGAGAAGGACAATTATATTATATGTAATGGCTGCAAGAAGATGCAGTATATTGATAATATAGCGATGATGCTCGATAAGGGCTTTACCAATATTATTCCGGTTCTGGATAACAAACACGAGTTTACTTTGTTGGATGCGACTTTGAATTCCAAATGTAAATTGGGCATCAGAATCGCTGCGGAAGAGGAACCGAGGTTTGAATTCTATACTTCGCGTTTGGGTATCAGATACAATGATATTATTCCTTTTTATGAGAACAAAATCAAGAAGAATCCGAAGTTCGAATTGAAGATGTTGCACTTCTTTATTAATACCGGTATTCAGGATACAGCATATTATTGGAATGAGTTGACCAAGTGCGTTAACTTGTATTGCGATTTGAAAAAAATATGTCCTGAATTGGATTCCTTGAATATCGGTGGTGGTTTTCCGATCAAGAATTCTCTCGGTTTTGAATACGATTATGAGTACATGGCAGAAGAGATTGTATCACAAATTAAACAGATTTGTGTTCGGGAGGGTGTGCGTGAACCGGATATTTTCACTGAGTTTGGTTCTTATACTGTTGGCGAATCCAGCGCGGTTTTGTTCTCCATTTTGCAGCAGAAGAGACAGAACGACCGTGAGCTGTGGAATATGATTGACAGCTCTTTCATGACCACCTTGCCTGACACCTGGGCTATCAATCAGCAGTTTATCATTCTCGCCATCAACCACTGGGACCGTGAGTATGAGCGTGTCTTCTTGGGTGGTTTGACCTGCGACAGTCACGATTATTACAACTCGGAGGCACATTTGAATGCGGTGTTCTTGCCGAAAATCCACCAGTCGGCTGACGCGAATTTCGAGGGAACGGGCAAACCGACAGAAATCAATTATGATGAAGATCCCCAATATATCGGTTTGTTCCATACGGGTGCTTATCAGGAAGCCGTCGGTGGTTATGGTGGCATTCAGCATTGTATGCTTCCTGCTCCCAAACATATTATTATATATAGGGACGAGGACGGCGAACTCTGCACCAAACTTTTTGCCAAAGAGCAGAGTTACAAGTCAATGCTGAAGATTTTGGGATACTAAGATATATGTAATTCATCGTTTCTTTTTACGATGAGAGCGCAATGACAGGGTAGAGGCGCGATTTGTCGTGTCTCTACTTTTATTTTTGCGGATTCCGTCCACCAGGAATAGATGCCACCGGTCGGCGCGTTATCGGGGTTGATCACCGTGGTGGAAAGGTTGTGGCATTTTGTGGATGTATTTTTAAAATTTATTTGTATATTTGCAAAATATTTTGCATATATATATTAATATTAAATCAATCCAAATTGAACTATGAAAAGAGAAAATCAGAACATCAACCTCATGACTGACTTCGCTTTCAAGCGGTTCTTCGGCACAGAACCCTACAAGAACAATCTCATCCACTTCCTCAATGCTGTCCTGCCACCGTATATCGGACCCGTGCAGGACCTGACCTATCTGCCCACGGAGCAGCTCGGGACAAGCGATACCAACAAACGACTGGTCTTCGACGTGCTCTGCGTCAACCCGATAAACGACCACATCATCGTGGAGATGCAGAAGGCGAGCCAGGAGTTCTTCAAGGACAGGGTTATCGCCTACTCCTCGCGGCACATCAGCGAGTCCTTGGAAGTCGGTGACCGAAAATACAGCTTTCCCAAGGTCATTACCATCGTGCTGGTGGATTTCGAGATTCCGGAGCTGAGAGGGTCGGACAAGTTTATTCAGCATGTCATGCTAAAAGATGACGAAAACAAAATTTTTTCCGACAAAATGTCGTTTCTTTTGATAGATTTGACTAAATTTGCAGCCGAAATAAGTTTCGAACAGTTAAGGGAAGAAAGCCAGAAATGGTGCTATGTCATCAAGAACATGTGGAGACTGAAAGAGGGAGACATTCCCAAGGAAGAGACCATTTTCCGTGAGCTGTTCGAGAACTGCAAAATATCAAAACTGAACGCCATGGAAAAACAAGAGTATGAGAAAAGCGTATTGGAGTACGAGGACGTAAAAGACGCGATGGAATATCACCACAGGATGGGATTCGCCGAAGGTATGGAGAAAGGTATGGAGAAAGGAATAGAGAAAGGGATGGAAAAGGGGATGAAGGAAGGACGTGAGGAAGGCAAAAAACAAGCCAAGCAAGAGATGATAGCCAACATGCTGGAGATGGGAATCTCCATAGTGGACATGGCAAGAATCACAGGCATACCTGAGGAGGAACTAAGGCCGCTTTGTTCAGAAAGGTAATCTTGACGTCCGGTCCATTGCCAAATATACATTGTAGAGGTTCATTTTTATGCGGATATACGTCAACAAGTAGATACATTATATGTGATGCTTCGTGCAAATTACGTGTCCATATAAAGCAATATATCAAAAACTATCGAAAGGTAATAAATCCTCAGCTTAGGCAGGAATAAGATTTTTTGTCTTCATATCGAAAAAAATTGTAAGTTTGCAGAAATTTTAAAACTACTATTATGGATTTAAAAGGAAGAAGAGAAAGTTCAAATGTGGACGACCGTCGTCGTTTGAGCGGCAAGGCCATCGGTGGTATGGGTATCGGTGGTATGATTATTGTTGGAATTATTGCGCTGTTTATGGGAAAAGATCCCATGCAGGTAATACAAAATGTCAACCTGAACAGTGCGTCACAGCAGACAGAATATGTTCCTTCCGCGGAAGAGGAGGAATTGGCATCTTTTGCCAAGAAGATTCTGGCCGGTACTGAGGATGTGTGGACGGCTGAGTTCAAGAAGATGGGCAAAACCTACGTTCCTCCGAAATTGGTGCTGTTCACGGGTAGCGTGCAGTCGGGCTGCGGTGGCGCCACCTCGGCTACAGGTCCGTTCTATTGCTCGGCAGACCAGTGCGTTTATTTGGACTTGTCCTTCTTTATGAATATGAAAAAACAGTTGGGTGCTGATGGCGATTTTGCCTACGCATACGTTATTGCGCACGAGGTGGGACACCATGTGCAGTACCTGTTGGGCACCCTGAACGCCGCTCACCAGCAGATGAGCCGTGTGAGCAAGACTGAAAGCAACCAAATCAGTGTGCGACTGGAACTGCAGGCCGACTTCTATGCAGGCATCTGGGCATATCATGACAACAAAATGTTCGGCTCCTTGCAGGATGGCGACATCGAGGAGGGTTTGAATGTGGCTTCCAAAATCGGTGATGACTATCTGCAAAAGAAAGCTCAGGGTTATGAGGTTCCCGACTCTTTCAACCATGGTCGGTCGGAGCAGCGTGTGAAATGGCTGAAGAAAGGCCTCACCACCGGTGATATCCGCAATGGCGATACCTTCTCACCAGCTTATTCACAGTTATAGTCCGTCATTTGGGCACTCATGTGCGTGCTCACTTTGTTTATTACTTATTTTATAGCCATCTCATTCGTCGTCCGAAGAATCTTCTTCGATAAATTCAATCTCATATATTTGTGGTAAATCAATGCAGTCTTGATTCGTGGCAAATTTTTCCCAATCGTGTTCGTTAAGAGGCCCACTCATAGTGATGACTCTATACTTTCTTTCAGATGTAAAAGTCCATTCCATCCCTGGTTCCCACCCAAAAGTAAATGATTTGGCCCTGTTTTCAATGTATTTTTCATTACTCATAGATGTCTTAAACGTTTTGATCTGATTGTTTACATTTACAATATCCTGCAAGTCTTTTGAGATGAAAATATATTTACCTGCGATAGCATCTACAAGAATGGTGTCTTTAGGATAGCCCAGAAGAAAGGATATTTGATTTAGATTCTTGGAGTCAAGGTGCAAGTAGTGGAACATATAATCATCAGACAAGTAGTAATATTTAACTTCTCCCAAACAGACTTTTTGCTCATAAAAATCGATCATTTGCTTTATAGTGTTCCGCAGACAATCATCTTTTAGGGTGGCAGAGCGTGCAACGATGGTTTCGCCTGACTTACAGGAGAAACAGATTGCTGCGAGCATTAGCAGTAAAATGTATTTTGATTTTAGTGGTGTGGTTTTCATGGTGAGATTTTTACACTTGCAAATATACTTTTTTTTCGAATAAAGTAAAATCAAGAGATGTTTTTTTCCATGGTCACCGCATGAATTTTTTTGCATCGGCTGAGATATGCCCATTCCGCGGTGTGCCAGTTCAGCGCTTTGGGGCAGGTTTATCGCGCACCGCGGAAGAGGGTAGTGTATGCATTCACCACCCCAGATTACGCTACGCTCATCTGGGGTTAATAAGATTCGACCTCTTCGAGGTCGTATGGGCCGCAGGCTGTAAGCCTGCAAGGAGCATGGCACTGGGCATCGCCCTGGGGAAATGAGGATGTATTTGTCACAGAACCCCGTCAGGGGTTCCAAATCGGTAGACAGGGACAAGGTGCGAGGCACGAGCTTGTTTATAGTTAAAAAATCTTTTTATATTATAAATTTTTTTATATTTTTCAAAAAAAATATGAAACGTAGAAAATAAGACAGATAAACAACCCTTGCCAAGAGTGGAAGAACCGCCTATACCGTACAATGCCTCTGTTAGCCAAGATAATAGCATTGTCTCCGTTTTTGGTCAGGTTAAATCTATAGAAGAAGGACCTGACAGTTGTTATGACAAGCTTAAGACGGAAGCTGACGAGAAATTCGGGCAAAAAGAACGAATGTCTGTGGAGGTGTATTTCGGAAAGCTGCGGTATATGGTGAGTGCTCATTATGAAAACATACAAAGTTAGGATTGACAGGACTGCGGAAGCAGACTTGCATAATCTGTTTCACTTTCTTGTTTCGTTGACGTCTCGTGAGGGGGCCAATCGGTATATCGACACGTTGATTAACGAAATCCAGTCATTGTCAATTCTTGCAGATCTGTATCGCCCCAGTAGGCATGTGGATATTCGTCGTTTTCATCCTAAGGCTCGCTGGATGGTGTCACATAATAAGAAATGGGTGTATATCTTCCATATCGAAGAAGACGTTGTCGTTGTGGATCTGATTTATCCCGCGAGGTTGATAGCAAAATAAGTTGGCAAAAAATTGTGTATATTTGCAATCTAAACCATAATTAAATTTTGCATCATGAAACAGCTCTCATTTCTTTTATTATCAGTGATTTTCTCTCTTATCGGGATGTGTAATCTGAATGCTGAAACCATCAAAGGTAACGGCAAAATTGTCACAAAAGAGTTCGATGTCAGGGATTTTGATGAGATTACCCTCTCAATGCCGGCAACCGTCAAATTTACCCAAAGCGAGCAGTACAGCTGCAGTATCACTATTGATGAGAATCTCGTGCAATTTGTCAGTATAAAAACTATTGGTGATGATTTGTCTATCAAACAGGTGCCCTCGAAGGACGGGAAACCTTTGCTGTCATTGTCTTTGGGAGACAAGGACGTGTCGCTGCCGAAGTATCAATATCCAACACTGCAATTTACTAAGTTTGAAATCAGTATCAGTGCTCCGAGACTGGAGGATGTGAGAGTGAACGGTTCGGGAATATTCGTTTTTGTGAATGGCTTTTCAGATTATAAATTAAATGCTGATGTCAATGGCAGTGGCCAGATAAAAAGTGAAAATGTATTGAAAGTTAGTGAGTTGGATATTGAGATTGCCGGCTCGGGTTCTGTTGATTTTTCGCAAGTGACGGCAGACGAGGCAGAGGTCTCATTGTCAGGATCGGGCTATGCCACGTTAAATGGCTCGTTTGTTGAAGTGGATTTGAGATTGATGGGCTCGGGGAATATCACAGCGAAGGGTGATGCACAAATTGCCAAGACCAAGATTGCTGGATCGGGAGATATCTATGTCGGAAATGTTTCAAAATTAGTGAAATACGATATCGCAGGTTCGGGTAATGTCTATTATTCCGGCGATGCGGAAATCCGTGGTTTTACCGCTGGCTCTGGCACTGTCCAGAAAAAGTGATACCATGGTGCCTCGAAGAGGCGCAATCCCGGCAATCCCAGGTGTGAGTTTGGTTTGAAGGAGAATGCCAAAGCATGATAGCCTCGAAGAGGCGCAATTTCAATAGCCCCAGACGTGAGTCTGGGGGTGAAAGACGGCAACCACGGTATATGAGCCTCGAAGAGGCGACACTTTTGGAATGAAAGATGATTGACAATGAATAACATAGAAGAACAAATCAAACACCTTACCGAGGAAATCAACCAGCATAATTACAATTACTACATGCTGGACAATCCCACCATCAGCGACTACGATTTTGACCAGCTGCTGAACCAGCTGATCATGTTGGAAAAGCAGTATCCAGAGTATGCATTGCCCGACAGCCCAACCCAAAGGGTAGGGGGCAGCGTCACCAAGCAGTTCCGCACGGTGAAGCATGTTTTCCCGATGCTGTCGCTTGGAAATACTTATTCGGAGGGAGACTTGCTGGACTTTAACCGCCGAATCCATGAATTGGTCAACGGTGAGGTGGAATATGTGTGCGAGCTGAAATATGATGGTCTAGCCATCAGTTTGGTTTATGAAAACGGCTTGCTGATCAGGGCTGTGACTCGTGGTGATGGGGTGCAAGGCGATGATGTAACTGCCAATGTGAAGACTATCGGTACTATTCCCTTGAGGTTGAAGGGCGATTATCCTGATTTGATTGAAGTTCGTGGAGAAATCATCATGAATCGTCAGAATTTCGAGCGTCTGAACCGCGAGCGGGAAGAGATAGGAGAGGCACCTTTCGCCAACCCTCGTAACGCCGCTTCGGGCACGCTGAAATTGCAGGATTCCGCTGAGGTGGCCCGCCGTGGACTGGACTTCAAACTGTATTTTGTGGTGGGACATCAGCACTATGCGGGAAACCATTATGACAGCTTGAATAAATTGCATGATTGGGGATTCCGCAAACCTGATGTGATGGAGAAGCGTACCGATATTAACGGGGTAATCGATTTTATGCATGAGTGGGATGTGAAACGCAAATCCCTGCCTTTCGACACGGATGGTATTGTCATCAAGGTCAACGATTTTGATATGCAGCAGCAGATCGGTAGTACCGCTAAGAGCCCTCGCTGGGCGATTGCATACAAGTTCAAGGCGGAACGTGTGCCGTCAAAACTGCTGAGTGTGGATTTCCAAGTGGGACGTACCGGCATTGTCACCCCTGTGGCCAATTTGACACCCATTCCGCTGGGAGGCACCATCGTGAAAAGGGCCTCTTTGCACAATAAAGATATCATCGAAGCTTACGACATCCACGAAAATGATGTGTTGTATGTGGAAAAAGGCGGTGAGATTATCCCTAAAATCGTTGGTGTTGATGTTTCGCAGCGGGAATTGGACGCTCCTAAGGTGAAATTTATCACCCGTTGTCCAGAATGCGGTGCTGAACTGGTGCAAAATGAGGGTGAAAGCGGCACGTTTTGTCCCAATGAACTGCATTGCCCTCCGCAAATCAAAGGTAAATTAGAGCATTTCATTTCCCGTAAGGCCATGAATATTGATTCGCTTGGCGAGGGAAAGGTGGAGGTGCTGTTTGATAACGGCTTGGTGAGCACTCCCGCCGATTTTTACCAGCTTTCGTACAATCAGTTGTTGGGACTGGAAAAGCGAATTCCAGCTGCTGATGGCAAGGCGGAACGTATTGTCAGTTTCCGTGAAAAAACCGTTGAGAACATCCTGAATGGCATCCAAAAATCTAAGGAAGTCGGCTTTGAACGGGTTCTCTTCGCCATCGGTATTCGCTATGTGGGGGAAACCACAGCCAAGAAGTTGGCCAGGTATTTCAAGAATGTGGATGCTTTGGCCAATGCCACTGCTGAGGAACTGGTGCAGGTGGATGATGTGGGAGAGCGTGTGGCGGGAGCCATTGTGGATTATTTCATGCAGCCGGAGAATTTAGAAATGGTGATTTCTTTGCGCAATGCTGGTCTTCAATTCGAGCTGTCAGCTACCGAAACTGCCCCGGTGTCAGATAAATTAGCAGGGAAATCTATCGTGGTTAGCGGCGTTTTCTCCATACCGAGAGATGAAATTAAGCGTATGATTGAACAATATGGTGGCAAAAATGTGTCGTCTATCTCCAAAAACACCGATTTCGTGTTGGCAGGCGAGAAAATGGGACCCGAGAAACGCAACAAAGCGCAAAAACTCAACATTCCGATTATCTCGGAAGAAGAATTCTATGCCATGATTAATAGTTAATAATTGATAATGAACAATGAACAATGAACAATGAATAATGAATAATTATTCACTATTCATCACTTACACCAGATAGTTAACCATACACCGAAAACTATTAGCTAAAAACTATTAACTATCAATTATTAACTATTAATCATTAATTATTAATTATTAGTTTCCCATCGCTCTCTTCAGCTTATTGGCTTCAATCTTTTCGTATTGCTCCAGGAATGAGGGTATCATGTCAATAGGAATACGCTTGTTGCAGATGATGTCTCTTTTCTTGTTGAGGATAAACATCGATGGATTGCCGGTCTCGTATGTGTTATAAGCTTCCAAATAGTCGATATTGCCTTTGTTTCCACCGACAACCAACCAGGGATGACCTTCTTCCTTTACATAGCGTTTCCAGCGTTCTGGAGTGCAGTCATTGGCGATGGCGAACACATCGAAATTACGGGTGCCGGCAGTCTCCAATGAATCGTACAGTGCTCTCAGTTTTTTGGTTTCTTTGCGGCATTCGGGACAGTCGGGATCGAAGAACCAAATGATGACGTATGTTTTCGGCAGGGCATGTGAGGAGTGCCAATTGTCGTTGGTGTCGGGAATAATCAGTTCCTTTCCGTGTTGACCAATCAACAGGGGCTCTAATCTTTCCACGCGCTTGCGGTATTTTTCTATCAGTTCCTCGTCCATCCAGAAACACTTGCCTTTCAGTTGGTTGTTTTTGGCGATGTGGATAAATACACCGTCATGACCAAGGTTTTTGCTGGATTCAAAGTGATGGGAGAGATAGTTGACCATGTATTGGTAGGTGAGTGTGTCGGTACATTTGTCCAAGGTCATGTCCACATATTTGTTGATAGTATCAACTTCTTGATACTGAAGTACTTTTTCGAAATATTCCTTGACCTTTCCTTGCATTACCGGCATGAAAACCATGCGTCCGTCACCTAAATCGAAATTATCCCAATAATGCTCTCTGTAATAGGCCGCTCTGGCTTCATTGTCCATGTTGCCGTCGGCGTCTTTATACTCTGGCACGTCAAATGGGCTATACGCTTTCTGCATTTTCACAAAGAGATAGTCGGGGTGTTCCTCAATGAGTTGGGCGATGTATGCTTTCATCTCTTTGTCGATTTCACCCATCTTCTCTCGTATGGCCTCGGCACTGTCGGCCTGATTGTGTTGTTCAAAGATTTGTTTGGCCTTGTTCAGGTCGGCAATTTCTTTTTGGGCTTTGACTGTATGTTTTTGGAAATCAATAACTAATGCGTTTTCTGGAGAGTTGCGCACGCTCATGGCTGTGGGATCGCCGGTGGTGTCAATGTCCATAATCATGTTAAAGGGCAATCTGTCCACAATGAAACTGGCATATTGGACTCTCTTTTGTGCCACTAAAGTGTAGAAACCGCATTCGAGTTTTTTAGTGCCTTTGAATCTGTACATACCTGATGCAGTGGCTTTTGCGGAGTCCCTGAGCATCAGCTTCCCCTCGTAGTTGAGGGTCAGATATACGATGGTGTCTTTGGCATCCTTAATGTTGAAAATGATGTCGTAAGTGGTGGCTTCTTTGCCTTTTTTGCTGCTTTTCGCTTTCTGTGCCTGCATGGCAGGACAAAGGATAACTAATGACAGTGCTAAAAGAATAAATCTGATTTTTCTCATTGTATAGCGTTTATTTTATTGTCAAACAGTTTATATCGCAAAAGGTTTAATTACAGTTAACAGTTAATAGTTAATAGTTGATAGTTGATAGTTGATAGTTGATAGTTGATAGTTAATAGTTGACAGATTTTAATGTGTTATTGTTATTTCATGTTATTGACTTCGTGTCGATGAGTAATTATTAATTCTAATCCCTGACCACTGACCACTGATCACTGACCACTGATCACTATTCAGTTGTCAGTTTCTCATGTATTTCCTCTAACGGAAAATTTCTTGTGATTATTGTATGGTTTTTGTCAAGCAGGTAAATGACAGGAGTAGTGATGAGGTCGAAGTATTCAATGAAGTCATAGTTAGGATCGTTCATGTAATAATTGACATTAATCCATTTCAGCTCATTATTTTTGCAGAAGTTGTCCCATTTCTCAAGGTCGTCGGTGATGGCGACGGCAAAAACCTCCAGATTGTAGTAGTTGGCGAATTCTTTGTAAAATTCATTCAATTTTGGGGTTTCTACAATACATTCGTCGCAGTCGGCATCCCAAAACCACAGGATAATGTGGTCTTTGTCGATATCGCTGGAAGAATGTTTGTTGTTGTTGATGTCGTAGCTGACCAGGGCGGGAACGGTTTCCCCTGGCAACAGTTTGCGTTTCCGATCGACAGAACGCTGGTAATACTTTAACAGGTCTTCGGGGATGCTGCTGATATTTTTCCCGGCACAATGTTTATCATACAGTTCCACGAACACTTGGTCATGGGCCATGTTGTTGATGCTGTGCTCGAAAATGCTCATCAGGCGGGCTGTGTAGTATTCGTATGACTCTTTGTCCTTGAATTTTTTTAGGAAATCATCGGCTTTGCCGCTTATCAGTTTGGCATCTTGGGGAAGCACCTCGAAAAAGTAGTTCCTGAGATCCAGATATATGGGAGCACGAAGCAATCGTGCGTCATCAAAAGTGTAATAGTCGAAATAGTGGTCTATCAGTTGTTGATATTGTTGAGAGGCGTTTGCCGTGTCTTTTTCGTCAAGTTTTGAGAATATTGGATTGATATAATACTTGGCTTTGACGTAGTGTCCTAAAAAAGATTCTGGCATGGACTCATAAAACATTTTTGCTGTGTTGTCGATTGAATGCGGGGATTTTTCTTGAAGAGCCTCTGCAGAAGCCATCTGTTTCTGAAATTCGATAAACTGAGAGTTCTCTTCCGATCCGCTCACAACAGCGGTTGTGCTTAGACGGTCCAAAGTAAGCCCCATAACAGCAAAATATCTGTCTTTATTGATAACCAGGTCGAGGTATTCATTGCCGAAGCGGTCGGTGAGGGTGTAAATGCCTGTGGGCATGACTTTCTTTTTGTTTTTGAAGACAACGGCTTTGTGACCTTTTACCTTGGCAGAGTCAAAAATATAAGCTTCCTCGCCGTAGTATGCCTGTAAATACAAATAACTGTCATCAATTCCCAATGCCTGAAATTTAATTTCATATCCCTGTGTATTAGCATTTTGTGCTTTCAAGTTGAAGCCCGCTAACAGGAGGGTGCAGAGGAATAAAACAAGAAAACGCATAATTCTGTTTTTTATATGTTTTAACTTGCAAAGTTACATAAAATTCCCGAATTATACACAGACGAATAAATTTTTTGTAGAAATAATTAGTTGAAGTATGAAAAAAAAGTATAATTTTGCAGCGCTTAAAAAATCAATTATGAAAAACAAAACGAGATTGAGTGTCAATATTAATAAAATCGCCACTTTGCGTAATGCACGTGGCGGTAATATGCCCAATGTGGTGACGGCAGCCATTGATTGTGAGCGTTTTGGAGCTCAAGGCATTACGGTGCATCCGCGCCCTGACGAGCGCCACATCCGCTACCAGGATGTGTATGACCTGAAAGAAGTCGTGACTACAGAATTCAATATAGAGGGCTATCCTTCCGAAAAGTTCATCAAGCTGGTGCTCGACGTGAAACCGACACAGGTCACTCTAGTGCCCGATCCGCCTGAAGCACTGACTTCCAATGCGGGCTGGGACACCATCACCAATGCTCATTTCCTGACCAAAATCATTGAGGAATTCCATCGTGAGGGCATCAGAACCAGCATCTTTGTGGATGCTAATCCCACAATGATTGCCGCAGCCAAGAAAACCGGAACTGACAGGGTGGAGCTTTATACCGAAAGCTATGCCCGCAATTTTGGTGATGATCCGGAAATGGCTATCAGAGATTTTGTGGAAGCGGCAATGGAGGCAAAAAAACAAGGTATAGGCCTGAATGCCGGACATGATTTGTCGCTGGCAAACCTGAAATATTTCAACCGCAATATTCCAGGCCTTTTGGAAGTCTCTATCGGCCATGCGCTCATTTGCGATGCCCTTTATCTGGGTCTCGAAAAAACCATCAAAGCCTACCGCCGCCAACTTCGATAAAATTCGGCATAAATGCACAATCACAGCCATCAACTGTTATTTATTAATTGTAATTGTAATTGTGCATTGTGAATTGTAATTGTGCATTGTGCATTGTAAATTGTGAATTATGAAAACCTCATACGTCTTTCCTGGCCAAGGTGCGCAGTTTCCCGGTATGGGACTGGATTTATATGAAAATTCAGAACTCGCTCGCCAACTTTTCGAAAAAGCCAATGAGATTTTAGGCTTTGATATTATAGATATTATGTTCAAGGGAACTGAAGAGGAATTGACACAGACCAAAGTGACTCAGCCTGCTATTTATATCCATTCGGTGATTATGGCCAAGACCTTGGAGGATTTCCAACCGGATATGGTCGCTGGTCATTCACTGGGCGAGTTCTCCGCGTTGTCGGCTGCCGGAGCTTTGTCTTTTGAAGATGGACTTCGACTGGTGTCGCAGCGCGCCATGGCTATGCAAAAGGCCTGCGAGCTCCAGCCATCTACTATGACTGCTATCGTTGGGGGAACAACTGAAGATGTGGAAGAGGCATGTGCCGCTGTTGATGATATTGTAGTACCCGCCAATTTCAATAGTCCCGGACAGATTGCTATTTCCGGTACCGTTAGTGGCGTGGAAAAAGCTGCCGCTTTGTTGAAAAGCAAGGTGAAACTGATTGTGCCGCTAAAAGTGGGTGGCGCTTTTCACTCCCCCTTGATGGAACCGGCAAGAGTGGAACTTGCCGAAGCAATCAATAAAACGGAAATAGCTGTCCCTGTCTGCCCCGTTTACCAGAATGTGGATGCCCAGCCGCATACCGACCCGTTTGAAATAAAATGTAATCTCATAGCCCAGCTTACCTCTCCCGTTTGCTGGACACAGTCTGTGCAACGTATGCTGACCGATGGCGCTGAGGAATTTATCGAACTCGGACCTGGCAAGGTGCTGACAGGCTTGATTAAGAGAATTAGAAAGGCAATGTGAAAAGTGTTTTTTTCTCGCCGTTATAATCCGTCTCTTTTGAGGCGGATTTTTTTTATCACTATGCCATGAAATTTCAAGTTTTTTATGTAACTTTGTAACCCAAAATATGAATTATGGCAAAATTCACACACCTTCACGTACATACTTATTACTCAATACTTGACGGCATGTCCACCATCTCCGGATTGGTGAAACGATGTCTCGAAACTGGCATGAATTCGATGGCCGTCACCGACCATGGCAATATGTTCGGCATCAAAGAGTTTTTCGATTTTGTTGACAAACATAACAAGTCGGTAAAAGACGAAATCAAGGATTTGGAGAAAGAACTGGAAACACTGCAAAAACAAGATGATTCCGGATCTGATGTGGGGACGGAACACGCTCCGTCTCAGGAATCTATGCAAAAATTGGAAGAATGCAAAGCCAAACTGGAAACTGCCAAACGGAAAATTTTCAAGCCTATCTTCGGTTGCGAGGCATACGTGGCCAAAGTGACTAATTCGAATCCTAACGGTAGCCGTCTGGTTTGCACCGGCAAGGAGAATGGTTACGGGAATCACTTGATTCTGTTGGCAAAAAATGAGACGGGTTATCATAATTTGTGCAAAATCATTTCCGCAGGCTGGATGGAAGGCTACCATTATAAGCCCCGTATCGACCATGAACTGCTGGAAAAATATCACGAAGGGCTGATTGTCTGCTCCGCCTGCCTTGCTGGCGAGGTGCCCCGTGCCATTTATAATGGTGACTATGATAAAGCCAAGGAAATAGTATTGTGGTACAAAGGTGTTTTTGGCGAGGATTATTATCTGGAATTACAACGACATCAAACTGATAAACCGGGTGGTGACAAGGATGTGTATGAGCATCAGAAGGTTGTGAATGAGGGCTTGCTGAAATTAGCCGCCGAAACGGGCGTAAAGCTCATAGCTACTAATGATGTGCATTTCGTGCTGGAAGAGCATGGCGAGGCACACGACCACTTGATTTGCCTCAGCACAGGCAAAAAGTTGGATGATGCTGACCGTCTGCATTATACCAAGCAGGAATGGTTGAAGTCTCCCGAGGAAATGGAGGCGATTTTCTCGGATGTCCCGGAGGCTTTGGCCAACACGCAGGAAATTGTGGATAAGGTGGAAACCTACAAACTGAAGCATGGACCCATTATGCCGATGTTTGACATCCCAAAAGAATTTGGCTCGGTGGAAGAATATAAGGAGCGCTTTTCTGAAGAAGACCTGAAGGCCGAATTTGAGGGTGACGCGGAGGGAAAAGGCCGTATCGAGAAATTAGGCGGACTGGAAAGGGTCTATCGTATCAAGCTGGAAGCCGATTATTTGCGTCTGCTAACGTTGAACGGGGCAAAAAAACGTTACGGTGACCCGATCCCGGAGGATGTGATGGAACGTATCGACTTCGAGTTGTCGGTGATGCGCAACATGGGCTTCCCAGGCTACTTCCTGATAGTGCAGGATTTCATCGCCGCTGCCCGTAACATGGGCGTTACCGTGGGACCGGGTAGAGGTTCAGCGGCAGGCTCGGTGGTGGCCTATTGCTTGAAAATTACCGATATAGACCCGCTGAAATATGATTTGCTGTTCGAGAGATTCCTGAATCCCGACCGTATTTCACTGCCTGATATCGATGTGGATTTTGATGACGAGGGCCGTTATAAAATTTTGGACTGGATTACTAAAAAATATGGCAAGGAGCGTGTGGCGCATATCATCACCTACGGCACCATGGCCACCAAATCAAGTATCAAGGATGTGGCGCGTGTGGAAGATTTGCCCCTCGACGAGTCTAACCGACTGGCCAAACTGGTGCCTGACCGTTTCCCGGAAGATGCCAAGACTAAAAAAGCTCCTAAGGTAACCATCGAAAACTGTCTGAAAATGGTGCCGGAGTTGAAACAGGCTTACGAGTCGGGCGACGAGAAAGTGCATAATGTGCTGCACTATGCGGCAGAACTTGAAGGCACTGTGCGACAAATAGGTATTCATGCCTGTGGTGTCATTATTGGCGCTGACGATTTGACAAAATTCGCACCCTTGGCCACCATCGAGGATAAGGATACTGACGAGAAAGTGCTGGTAACACAGTACGAAGGCTCTGTAGTGGAAGATGTGGGCCTTATTAAGATGGACTTTCTGGGCCTGAAAACACTTTCCATCATCAAGGAAGCGATCAAAAATATCAAAGAATCCAAGGATGTTGAGATAGATATTGATACCATTCCTTTGGATGATGAGAAAACCTATCAGCTGTATTGCGAGGGTGATACTATAGCCACTTTCCAGTTTGAGTCCGCTGGTATGCAGAAATATCTTAAGGAACTGAAACCGAGTAAGTTCGAGGACCTTATCGCTATGAATGCCCTCTATCGTCCAGGCCCGATGGATTATATCCCGCAGTTTATCGACAGAAAGCAGGGTAGGGAGGAAATCAAATACGATATTCCCGTTATGGAACGCTATCTGAAAGACACATACGGCATCACGGTTTATCAGGAACAGGTGATGTTGCTTTCGCGACTGTTGGCCAATTTTACCCGTGGCGAATCCGACAACTTGCGAAAGGCCATGGGTAAGAAACTGAGGGACAAATTGGATCTTCTGAAACCGGAATTTCTGACCAGAGGTGCAGCCAATGGCCATGATCCCAAGATTTTGGAGAAAATCTGGGCGGACTGGGAAAAATTCGCCTCTTATGCGTTCAACAAGTCCCATGCCACTTGCTATTCATGGGTGGCCTATCAGACCGCTTATCTGAAAGCCCATTATCCTGCTGAGTATATGGCGGCGAACTTGACAAACAACCTTGATAACATGGATAAAATCAGCGAGTATATTGAAGATACGCTGAAACATGGCATCAAGGTGTTGGGCCCCGATATCAATGAGTCTGTGGATTCTTTCAGCGTCAACAAAGACGGGAATATCCGTTTCGGCTTGGCAGCATTGAAAGGAGTGGGGCATGGCGCGGTGGAGAACATTGTGAGCGAACGCGAGAAAAACGGCCCGTATAAGGACTTCTTCGATTTCATGAGCCGTGTGGATTTGCGTAACTGCAACCGCCGTGTCATCGAGTCGTTGGCATACGGAGGCTCTTTCGATTGCTTCACAGGTATGCATCGTGCGCAGTTGTTTGTGACAGATAGCAATAACAAGAACTTCATAGAGAAAATGGTCAACTTTGTCAGCAAAAGTCAAAACAACCAAGGCCAGTTCTCTATTTTCGACGATCAGCCGGAGGTGGCTGCCGAATTGCAACCTGAACTGCCAAAGTGCGACCCTTGGAACGGCATGGAAAAAGTGCAGCATGAAAAGGAAGTGGCGGGTTTCTATATCTCCGGTCACCCCTTGGATGAACACAAGTTGATTATCAAAGGCTATACCAATACTTCGTTGAGTCAGCTCAAAGAGGCTGATTTCAATGAAAAACATTGCTCCAAAGATGTCAGTTTCGCCGCTATGGTAGTGGAAGCAAGAGAATCCATGACCAAATCGGGCAAGGATATGGGTATCGTCACTTTCGAGGATTATGATTCCACTTGGACTTGGTATCTTTTTAGCGAGGATTTTACCAAGTACAGACATCTTCTGCAGCCTGGCAAGTTGGTATATGTACGCATGAAAATCGACAAACGTTTTATGGGAAAGGAATATACTGGTCCGCCACGCTATAACCAGAAGCCCGTAAGTATGTGCTATCTGGCAGATGCCTACGAGCATTTGTGCAAGTCGGTGACTTTGTGCATGAGTATTGACGACGTGTCGTCCAATTCGGCTTTCCTTATCAAAGAGGCTATTGTTGCCGCACAGGAACAGGCGAAGGTGCCTTTGACTTTGGCAATTTATGAGCGTGATGACAAATATTGCGCCAAGTTCCATAACCTGCAAGTGAAAATAAATCCTGAATTGTTTGTCAGGAATCTGCGACTGCCGTTTAATTATGAATTAAAATTAGGATAATGAAGATTGAGACTGTCTCATTGGTGGGCTCCGGCAATATTGCCCATTGGCTGGTATATGCTTTGAAAAAAGCGGATGTGGATATACGGCAGATATACAGCCGTCAGCTTGATCATGCCAAAGAATTGGCGGCCAAAGCGGGTGCGGACGCTATTGACAATCTTCGGGATTTGTCGCCAGACAGCGATTTGTATATCTTTTCTGTCAAAGACGACAGCTATGAGACTTTGTTGAGTCAGCTGCCTTTCCGCCTGCCCTTGGCTGTCCATACCGCAGGCTCCCTGTCGATTCGGATTTTTGAGCCGTATGCGGATTCCTATGGCATTCTATATCCATATCAAAGCTTGAATAAGAATATGGATTTTGCGAATGTCGAGGTCCCCTTAAGTGTGGAATCGAATGATAAAATGGTTGAAAATGAGTTGTTTGCATTTGCCGGGCGACTTTCCTCCACAGTTCAGCTGATGGGAGAAGCCCAGCGGTTGGTGTTGCATCGGGCTGCCATCTTCGGCTGCAACTTCACCAATGCCATGTATGCCATCGCATACGATATCTTGCGGGAAAATAACATCGACTGGCGGATGATACTTCCATTGCTGGAGAATACGCTTGACAAGGTGAAAACCATGAATCCCCATGATGCACAAACCGGCCCTGCCAAACGTGGCGACCAAAACATCATCCGCATGCACCAGGAAGCTCTCCAAGATGAACGGTTGAGGGAAATCTATCGCTTGATGAGCGACTATATCATGAGGAATTAAGCACGATGTGCAATGCACAATTCACAATTCACAATTCACAATTCACAATTATTAATTATTAATTGTAAATTGTTAATTGTCAAAACTCTTTCCTTTTCGCCGTAGGTTTTCCGAGTTCAAAAGTGCCGTCATTGGCCGGGGTGAGCACATACATTCCTTTGCGTCGCGCATAGGTGTCAGATCCATTGGCAAAGCGCATGGCGGCGATGGCAACATAAACGGTTTTGTCCTCGAACTCGTGGAATATTTTTTTGAAGTTTTTCATCTGTTTGAGGAAATGGTCGATATCTTTCTTGAAGCAGGTTGTTTTAACCTCAACAGCCACTGCCGCTGTTTTGTTGCATAACAGCACATCCACTTCGATTTCCTCCTCGTCCTTTCTTCCGTGGCGTGGCCCTTCATAGATGTGGTCGATACCGATGCCCTCTTTCTTGAAAATCTTCAGTGCTGCCGGTCTGCACAGGTCTTCTATGATTTTGCCAAATTCATTGGTGAATCCGCCGTAAAGTTCGTAGGCTCTGTCTATCCGCTCGGCATGCTTTTTGATTTCTTCATCGTTCTTCTCCATTCTTATGGCCGTTTCGTTGAAAAGTTTGTCCAATTTACGGTCAGTCTCTTTCATCTGTTGTCCGGTTTTCTCTATCTGTTCCGTTGTCGCATGAATAAATTCTCTTAATTCATCCCATGAGGGTACTTTCTTTGTGGTTGTCGTTGCTTCTGCCATTATGTTTTATTTTTTTTGATGATCTTTTTTACGCTGCAAAGATAGTGAAAATTTTAATACAAAACATAATAATTGAAAAATAATTTGAAAAATATTCAAATTTTATCAGGGTGAATACTCCGTGTTCCCATATTGCCCTTCGAACACCTCTTTCTGCACTACCATGTGAAATCTCTTGAAAATGTTTATGCAGTAGCCGTGCCGTGATGGGAAATGAAATATTGTATGTATAAAAAATCGTATCTTTCCTCTGTGTTTTTTCGGACGCACGAGTTCGTCCCTACAAAAAATTTATTTGTCTGTGTGTAATTCGAGGATTTTATGTAAATTTGCCGTTGTAATATGGTGATATATGAAGTACTTGTTGAATGTCAGAAATATACTCCTTGTTTTTATGATGAGCTTTCTGATTGGAAACTTGTCAGCCCAAAACAGCAAGTTGGTCAATATCAGTTATGATCCGAAGTCGGACTCTGTTTTTTTTGCCCGAATGCATAAATATATGTCCGGAATTCGCAAGACAAGGCCAACAGTGGCATTGGTGCTGGCAGGCGGTGGCGCAAAAGGTGCCGCCCATATCGGTGTGCTGAAATATCTGGAGGAGAAGGGTATCCCTGTTGACTTTGTGGCGGGTACCAGTATGGGTGGACTGATAGGAGGCTTGTATGCGATGGGTTACTCGGCAACTGAAATTGATTCGATTGTGCAGGCTGTTGACTGGAATGTAATGATGAGTGACAATGTGCCCAAGACTTACTATTCGTACGAAAAACAGCTTCATAAGCAAACCTACGTCATTGACATCCCGTTTAAGGGTAAGGAGTTTGTGAGGAGCTTGCCTTCCGGTTTCTTATATGGACTGAATGTGTATAACATGATGAGTTCATTGTCTGTCGGATACCAGCACGATATGGATTTTATGGATTTGCCAACCCCTTATTGTTGTGTGGCCACCGAGATCGTTTCGCAAACAGAAAAACACTGGACCTCCGGTCCGCTGATTGAAGCAATGCGCTCTACCATGTCTATACCGGGGTATTTCCGTCCGGTACGCGTCGATTCAATGATTCTGGCCGATGGCGGTACTAAAAATAATTTCCCGACAGATGTGGCCAAGGCGGCAGGCGCGGATATTATCATCGGAGTTGAGCTGACTATGCCAAGAGATTACGGCAAAGTGAACAACGTTGCTGATGTTATTATGCAGACCGCACAGTATTCAGGCGGTCTGGAAGCACACAATAACAATGTGAAAAATACTACCGTCTATATAACACCTGATATTACAGGATTCGGCATGTTGAGTTTCGGTACTAAGGAAATCGCTACCTTGATAGAACGGGGTTATAAGGCGGCCGCGGAACACGAAAGGGAATTGGATAGTTTGGTGCGGATTGTGGGTAATAACGGTCGCAAGATGTACAATAAAAAGGCTGTTAATCTGTCAAATACGGAAGTGAAAATAACTTCTGTCGAATATACCGGAGTTACGGAAAAAGAACAGGATTTCCTGAACTGGAAGATACGCCTGAAACCAGACGAGTATTATGGAAAAGAACAGTTGGAGATTGCTCAGTCTGTCATTTATGGCACGATGGCTTTCTCTCAGGTGACTTACCGGCTGGTAAGTGATGGTAGTGATGGCTATAAACTGATTTTCAACTGTTTGAAAAAACATGAGAACTCTATCGGAATAGGCCTGCGAGCCGACACGGAAGAATGGTTTGCCGCCCTGTTGAATTTTGGTTTCGGCCGGAATAGAATTTATGGTTCTGAATTTGACCTCATTCTTCGTTTGTCAAGTTCTCCTTATTTGAAGTTGGAATATAGTTATACCCCCATCAGGGCTCCTAAATTCGGTGCGTCATTGAAGATACACTACCGTACGCTGTTTGGCAACGGGCTTTTCAGAGACCCTAAGGATGTTTATATTGAACAATTGGTTCATAATGAACTGAAGGTTTATATTGCTGACACTCATTGGAGTAGGGTGGATTTAAGTGGAGGTTTCCGTCTGGAACACCAGCCGTATTGGCGTTACTTCTCCTCTGAAGGAGTGTCTTCTGGCGTCAATTGGAAGCAGTTCTATCCTTTTGTATATTTGCGTTTCCTGTTCGACAATGAGGATAATCGCTATTTCCCAAACAAGGGTATTCGTGTGTCTGCCGCTTATGATTTCGACTTTAAAGACATGCATTATGTCTCGGCCGCTTTCAAGGGAACTATCCCTACTTGCAAGATATTTTCCATAATCGCCTCCGTTAGAGGTAGATATGTTTTGGGAGGGGTGGCAGCGTACCAGTATATGTACAATTATGTCGGTGGTACTATGGAGGGAAGGTATTACGAACATCAGATGCCTTTTATCGGCTATAATGGAGGGTTGATGTGTGGAGATATTCTGACAACTGTGGATTTGGATTTCCGTTTCAAAGTGTATAAAAATATATATGTTTCGGCAATTGCGGCCGCACTGCACGATGGGAACGTTAATGATAAAAAATTGGTTATGCAAAACCATGCGATTTTTGCGGCGGCTTTGCAGTTCGCTTATAAGTCGAAATTCGGTCCCTTAATGGCTAATGTGCATTGGAATAGTAAACAAAACAGAGTGGGTTTCTATATTGGTGTGGGTTATGATTTTTAATATAAATCATTTATATGTAGAATTTTATCACGAGTGAGTTTATATGATACTGCTTGTGTCCAAAAATGTAATAAAAAATATAAACGATTTTTGAAAGGATGTGTTGTCCACGTCTGAAAATAACCAAAGGATATGAAAAAAAATAAATTAAAGGCTGCCGTTTTTTCCATGCGCTTGCGTACGCTGCCCCTGTCGCTGGCGGGAGTGGTGTTGGGCATGTTGCTGGCAATGAAAACATTCGAGACTTCTGTAGGACTGATTGTATGGCTTTTGCTGACGACAGTCTGTTTGCAGATTCTGTCAAACCTGTCCAACGAATTGGGCGATTTCCTCCGCGGTACCGACGGCGAACAGCGCGAGGGACCCATGTATAGCTTGGCCAAAGGTGAGATTGGTGTGAAAGATTTTAAGATGCTGATAGCGCTTTTTGTGATCTTGTGCTGTGTGTTCGGAGCCATTATGATATGGACTTCTTTCGGTACTTTCTTCGCCTGGAAACCAGCACTGCTGCTCTTGCTGGGTATGGCTGCCATCTGGGCCGCCATGCACTATACCTTGGGGAAGAATCCATACGGCTACAGAGGTCTGGGCGATTTGTCCGTCTTCATCTTCTTTGGCCTGACTTCTGTGCTGGGAGCTTATTTTGTGGTGGCGCATACCATCGATTCACTTTTGCTGATTTTGCCTGCTGTGACAATAGGCTGTTTCAGCGTGGCAGTGCTGAATGTCAATAATATCAGGGATATGGAGTCTGATGCGGGCAACCGTGTCACCATTCCTCTTAAATTTGGTGCCCTCAATGCCAAAATTTACCAGACCGTGCTGATAGTGTTCGCTTGGTTATGTATGTTATTGTTCACCCTGATGACCTATACGTCTGCATGGAACTTCCTTTATCTCATTACTTTACCATTGTATATGATTCATTTGAAAATGGTGTGGAGCCGCAATGGCAAGGCCCTCGACCCAGCCCTGCCCCTGTTGGTACTCTCCACCTTCGCCTTTGCCCTTCTCGCAGGAATCTAAAAACAATTAACAATTAATAGTTAATAGTTGATAGTTGATAGTTGTCTATTTCGTAACCCTATACTCTAATCACTAACCCCTAACCCCTAAAACCTGACATCATACATCCTATCTCTAACCCCTAACCCCTAACCCCTGACCCCTGTAACCTGACCCCTAAAATTAGCACATTAAAAACAATGCCTTCCAAACCCCGAATCCGTCAGCTATTTAACGACATTGCTCCCAGCTATGATAGACTGAACCACATCATGTCCTTCGGCATCGACAGCTCGTGGCGGCGGAAGGCGGTACGTGTAATTGCAGATAGTGCTGAACCTTTGCGTGTTTTGGATGTGGCAACGGGAACGGGTGATTTTGCCATTGCCATAGCAAAAAAAGTGCAGGTTGGTAGCGAAATTGTTGGCATTGACCTATCCGAGAATATGTTGGAGGTAGGACGGAAAAAAGTACTGAAAAGAGAGGGCTTTCGCTTGGTTAAATCTTCTGGTAATGAAATAGAATCATCATGTGAAGATGGTATAAGAGCGGCTTCTGTTTCGGAAAATTCATATCCATCTGACCCTCGCGTGATGATCGCTCTTCAGCAGGGAGATGTTGAAAATCTTGAATTCGATGATGGTAGCTTCGACCGGGTCAGTGTGGCTTTTGGCGTGCGCAATTTCGAGCATCTGGAGCAAGGTCTATCTGAAATGCACCGGGTGCTGCGTCCTGGCGGCAAATTGGTGATTCTCGAATTGTCCTACCCCGACAATCCTTTTATCTTTTGGTGCTACAAGTTGTATGCCCTGCATTTCCTGCCTTTTATAGGTGGACTGATTTCAGGCCATAAAGAGGCATACACGTATTTGCCAAAATCCGTTTTGGCTTTCCCTAAAGCCGACAAGTTTGTTCCTTTTCTCCAACAGGCAGGTTTCCGCCAGGTTACAGTCCGTAAATTCACCTTCGGTATCTGTATAATGTATATTGCGGAATAATCATGTAGGCAACTGCGTCCCCGCAGTTGCATTTGTGAAGGTTGCTCTGCTATATCATCACAAGGATGTTTCTTTTCGACTGCGGGACGCAGTCTCTTACGATGTAGTCAACTGCGTCCCCGCAGTTGCATTTGTGAAGGTTCCTCTGCTATATCATCACAAGGATGTTTCTTTTCGACTGCGGGACGCAGTCTCTTACGATGTAGGCAACTGCATCCCTGCAGTTGCATTTGTGAAGGTTCCTCTGCTATATCATCACGAGGATGTTTCTTTTCGACTGCGGGACGCAGTCTCTTACGATGTAGGCAACTGCGGGGACGCAGTTGCATTTGTGAAGGTTTTTTACAAAAAAAATCTTTGGACAGATAGGCCAATGCTTCCATTTTTTTTGTATTTTTGTAGTTTGCAAATTATAAAAATACGATAAAACTATGAAAAGAGCATTGGTAAGCGTGAGCGACAAGACAAATCTGATCCCTTTCGTTCAGGCATTAATCGAAAATGGTTACGAAATAATCTCTACCGGCGGTACCCAGAAAGCCATTGAACAGGCAGGTCTTCCGGTGATGGGCATTAGTGAGGTAACGGGCTTCCCGGAAATTATGGATGGCCGTGTGAAAACCCTGCATCCCATGGTTCATGGCGGCTTGCTTTCGGTGCGCACCAACTCCAAACACCAGGAGGAAATGCGCCAAAATGGCATCCAGTATATCGATATGGTGGTGGTGAATCTCTATCCTTTCAAACAAACTATTGAGAAAGAGAATGTCACTTTCGCCGAAGCTATCGAGAATATCGACATCGGTGGTCCCAGCATGTTGCGTAGCGCGGCCAAGAATCACCAGTTTGTGACAGTGGTGTGCGATGCCAACGATTACGATGCGGTTATCACTGAAATCAAGGCCAATGGCGATACCTCCTTGGAAACACGTTCCCGCTTGGCTGCCAAAGTGTTCAGACATACTGCTGCCTACGATGCCATGATTGCTCAGTATCTGACCGACAGAGTAGGGGAGGAAGATCCCGAAAATATGACTTTGACCTTTACCAGAAAGCAATCATTACGCTATGGCGAGAACCCGCACCAGAAAGCGGCTTTCTATGCCAGTAAAAAACAAGGCTTCTCTATGGCATGGGCTACCCAATTACATGGTAAAGAATTGTCATACAATAATATACAGGATGCTGATGCTACCTTGCAAATCCTGCGCGAGTTTGATGAGCCGACAGTAGTGGCCGTCAAACACAAAAATCCCTGCGGTGTGGGTATCGGCAAGGATGCCATGGAAGCTTGGACCCGTTGCTATGAGGCCGACACAGTGTCCATTTTCGGTGGTATTGTGGCCACCAACCAAACGGTAGATGAAGCTTTGGCTACTGCCATGAAGCCGGTTTTCCTGGAAATCATTCTGGCTCCCGCCTTCACTCCAGAAGCTTTGGCTGTGCTGACCACCAAGAAGAATATCCGCCTGATGACCTTCGATTTGGATAAGTCTAAAGCCGATGAGAAGATGTTTATTAGCGTGACCGGTGGTATGCTGATGCAAAGCATTGACCGCGCCGGTGCTGAGGATTATGACATCAAGGTGGTAACGAAAAAACAGCCTACTGAAGATGAAATGCGTGATTTGCTCTTTGGTATGAAAGTTTGCAAACATGTGAAATCCAATGCTATACTCCTGGCTAAGGAGATGAAGACCATCGGTGTAGGTGCTGGTCAGATGAATCGTGTGGGCTCCGCCCATATCGCCCTCGAACAGGCCAAGGCTTCCGGTCATTCCGACCATATCTGCATGGCTAGCGATGCCTTCTTCCCCTTCGATGATGTGGTGCGTATGGCCGCACAATACGGGGTTACTGCTATCATCCAGCCCGGTGGCTCCGTCCGCGACGAGGACTCTATCAAGGCCTGCGACGAACTCGGCATCGCCATGATATTCACCGGTGTCCGCCACTTCCGCCACTAAGAGAAAACTGAAAACTAAAAACTATTAACTATTAATTATTAATTATTAACTGCAATGATTACCCCCAACATCGAAGAGTCCTGGAAAAAAGTCCTGTGGGACGAGTTCCAGCAGCCGTATTTCGCGGAGCTGAAGCAGTTCCTGCTGGAGGAAAAACGCAAATATACCGTTTATCCTCCGGGGCCGATGATATTCAACGCTTTCAACAAGACTCCTTTCGACAAGGTGAAGGTGGTGCTGATAGGTCAGGATCCTTACCATGAGCCGGGGCAGGCGCATGGCTTGTGTTTTTCGGTGCAGGATGGGGTGCCTCATCCCAAGTCGCTCATCAATATCTTCAAGGAATTGCATGATGATGTGGGCTTTGAGATACCTGTGAACGGCAATTTGGAAAAATGGACCGAGCAAGGGGTGTTCCTGCTCAACGCTACCCTGACCGTGCGTGCCCATGAGGCGGGCTCCCACCAGAATCACGGCTGGGAACGCTTTACGGATGCGGCTATCAGCAAGTTGTCGATGCAGCGCGAAGGGCTTGTGTTTCTCCTTTGGGGCAATTATGCCAAGCAGAAAGAGGCTCTTATTGATACGTCCAAGCATTATATTCTCTCGACTGTGCATCCCTCACCCTTGTCAGCCCATCGTGGATTCTTCGGCTGCAAACACTTCTCCAAAACTAACGAACTACTGCGACAAATGGGCAAAAGCGAAATCAATTGGCAATTGTAATTAGTGGTTAGGTGTTAGTGGTTAGGTGTTAGTGGTTAGGTGTTAGTAGGAACGTGATTCATCGCGTCCGTCAAACCTGAGAATGGGCTGGTGATGTAAGTTTATCAGCAGGCTATAGGGATGCTTTATTAACGACGTTTCAGTAGAAACAAAAAACCGTCATTGTCAAGACATTCATAATGGGTGGTGTCAGCGATATACTCCGTCACCATTTCTTTTTCTTTTTCGTAATATGTCCAATGTTCAAGGGGGAACAAAAAATACTCAGGGTGGTGGCCTAAACTGATGGGGAAAATATGGCATTCTTCTCTGGTGGCCAAATGTGGCGTGAACATGGTAGCGGCGCATACCGATACATCTGGCGGTATCTGTTTGAGCATTCGACGGGCCACTTGAGGGTCGAAATCATTTTGATGCCAGTGTCTCTTATCAAAGAGATTGACATGATCGCGCCGAATCTGGGTGTATGGCTTGTCGATGGTGTAGAATAAGGTTCCTGCGGTCAATATTAGTGCCAAAACAGGCACAAAAACACGCAATTTCAAACTCTGTATTTTTTGAATTTTGAAATTTTCCTCCATCGTTGGTATTTTAGCCAATACCACAACACTGGCTATGCATAGAACCATACAAATCTCTATGTTGTAATGACAGTTGATTCCCCAAAATGCTTCAGGCACTTGGGCATACATTTTCAGGAAAAGAGGCGGAATGATCATCAGCAAGTAATTGGGTTTTAATAAGGCGAAGAACATGCCTGAACATAACGCACAAATATAAAACTCTCTTTTAAGGATAGAACGGTCAGCATTGGACATGAAATCCACAAACAGATTCTGAAGGGCCTGTAACGGATGTGTGATCAACCAAATGGCCATTTCTTTGAAATTCTCTCCCATCCAGCTGTAACGCCAGAATCCTGGTGAGGCGCCTTCGTGGAGTGAAGGCATGATAAGGATTATGACGACAAAAGCATAGACAACGGTTCCTAGCATATTCCATAAGAGCCAACGTCGGATTTTGGTATCCTTGCGGTAGTCCCAAAGTAGGCCTAATAACACAAAGATAACCCACAGAGACTGTGTCTCTTTTGCTATTATTATAGCAAAAACCATGAGGGATGCCAGGCCGAGCTTCTCGCGTTTGATGAAATACAATAGCCATGGTAGTAGCATCGCCGACGGTACATTGGAGTGATAGTCGGAGCCAATGGCGGACCATATTCCGAAAGAAAAAAGCACCAATAAAGGGGCAATGAGGGTTAAAAGAGTTGATTGGGTATGGAGTTGTGTCAGTTTGTAAACCCCTAAAGCTCCAAACAATATGGAAATGATTTGGATTATTAAAAGTGTATATTGACCGAAAATGTAGGTTAAAGGGGCGAAAAGTATGAGATACAGGTCGAAGTGGTCGGAAAGCAAAGGTTGGGGTTCCCAAAGGAAAAAGGTACAGTCGTTAGCTCTCAGGTGGGCGTAGTTGTATGAGGCGTGTGTATATACACCAAGGTCAAGACCGTAAGTTTTGAAGAGCAAATGGTTGCCTATGGAAATAAGCCCGAAAAGAACTCCGAAAACTATCAGCATTCCCACAAGAATTATTGTCCGGTGACGATAGAGGAATTGTTCCATGTTGCAGTGTTTAGATTTATATGCTTTTTTCTGTGCAAAAGTATACATTTTTATTTATTTGCCATAAAGATTCTGATTTCTTTTAAGAATTTTACCCACATGTCCGGATTTGCATCCGTGGAGCCGTGTTCCGGAGAATTGCGAGCCGTAAATGCAAAAATGTACCGACAATCTTTTTGATTATCAGTGCGTTTGTTTCAAAATTGGGAACTGTTTTCCCGTTTGAAGTGGAGCCGGAGGGAGTCGAACCCTCGTCCAAACGTGTTGCAAAAGTGCTTTCTACATGTTTAGTCTCGGCTTGATTGTCGGCAACAGGGAGGTGCCGGACCAACCGGCCTGTCGCTTATCTTCTAAGGTTTCGCTCCCGCATCGAAGCCTGCGGTCACTAGCCTGCCATTTCCGATACTTCGGTCCGGACGCCGGCGGGCGTGGCTTCCGGGGAAGCACCCGCAACTACGGACCTTGTCCGTGTCGCGAGATTCGCGGCTGTTACGCTGCGAATGCATAAGATTCGCCATTTATTGGCATGGAGAGTTAGTTTTTAACGGAACCGTCTCACAACCTCCGACATGCTTACAAATCCACATACCCGCTGTCAAAACCAAACGACCCCAGGTGGAATTTGTGCGGCTTAGTTCATCACCACATTGGCCTTCAAGGTCAAGATAACCCTGTCAGTCTTGGCGTTGGAATCTACCGTGATTCTCTTGGTTCTCGCACCTACATCATCGGGCTTTTCAGCTTTAAAGACGACCTTGATGGTGCCAGTCTTGCCAGGCATCACAGGGGCTGTTGAATACTCAACCTTGGTGCAGTTGCAGGCTGCTGTCACATTGTACAACAACAAGGGTTTCTTGCCGGTGTTGGTGAATGTGAATGTGTCGGTCACAACCTCGTTCAACTTGACAGTACCTAATTCGCAAACACTTTTGTCGAACTGGATCTCGGCACTGGCGGGAGTTGCGCTGGCGGCTTGTGACTTGGCTTGCTTGCTGTTTTGCGCTACGCAAAACGTTACAGCAAAGACTAACGCGATGATGGCACAAATTCTTTTCATGATGGTTCTAATTTCTATTATTGAGCGTTTAATGGAGTGGCACCGTTTTCGGGAGCTGCCTCGGCAGGTCTGGCGTTCACGTTGCCCTTGATGTTTAATACAACTCTGTTGTTGGTGGCGTTTGACTCAACAGTGATGCTTTTGTTAATGACGCCTAAACGACCGGTGTTGTATTTGACTTTGATGCTGGCTTTCTTGCCTGGAGCGATGGGTTCGCGGGGCCATTCAGGAACTGTGCAACCGCAGCTGGAACGGCAGTTGGTCAGAATCAATTCGGCTTTGCCGGTGTTCTTGAATACAAATTCACATTCACCATTGTCATTCTGGTAAATCTGACCGTAATCGTGAACCAATGTCTCAAAAGTGATTTCAGGTTCTTTCACTTTTTTGGGCTTTTCAGCCGGTGCATCTTGTGCTGACAAAGAGAGCGCAAAAATCATAAGAATTGCAATACTTAAGATCTTTTTCATAGCTTTGTTTTTTTATTTGTTGAATTGTTGATTTGTTATTTTGTCGTGTTTAAATTCCCCTTCTTTTTAGAGGGGGGAGCCGTAGGTCGGGGTAGTGTTTTAATGTTATTTTCTTTATGCGAAAGAATATTTTTTAGTTTAGACTGATGTTTGTGGCGTAGGTTTAATGGGCTGCAAAATGTCTTATCGCTAACTCATAGCCCTGTAATCCGAAGCCGCTGATGAAACCAACGCAGTGGGCGGCAATGACAGAGCGTCTGCGGTACAGCTCGCGGCCGAACAGGTTGGTGATATGAACTTCAACCACTGGTGTGCTGATAGAGCGGACAGCATCGGCCAATACGATGGCAGTATGGGTATAGGCCCCCGGATTCAAGATAATGCCGTCGCAGTTTTTCCCTTTTCGCAACGCATCAACCAATTCCTCAATCTTGTCCGACTGGAAATAGGTCAACTCAACATCGGGAAATAATTGCTGCAGCTGCTTGAAATATTCCTCAAAAGTCTGGGAACCATAGATGTTCACTTCCCGTGTCCCTAAACAGCCTAAATTTACCCCGTTAATAATCGCTATCCGCATCGCTTATAATTAATAATTGATAATTGATAATTAATAATTATGTCTCCTTTATCTTTGAATTCTGAACTTTGAATTTTGAATTCTTAATTATTAATTGTTAATTGTTAATTCTGTCTCCTGACCCCTGAAACCTGTCCCCTTTATTCGTACACAACAATAAACACATCCTCGTCTTTCTTCTGCATGTTCAGGTTCTCGCGGCCGTATTGTTCCAGTTTGCTTGAGTCGTTTTTGAGTTGGTCGTAGGAGTAGTTGTTCTCAATCTTATTTTTGGTATCGGTGATGCTTTTCTCCAGATTTTCTATCTTTTTGTCCAGTTCACGTCTCTTCCGCAGATTATTGTCAGAAAAGAAAACCAAATAGAGGATAAACAATATGATGGTGACTCCGAACAGTATCAGCCAAAATGTTTTCCCCTGAAAGATTTCCTTTTTCATGACAATATATTACTGCTTTATCTTGCATAATTGACTGAACGTGTTTCACGGATAACCGTGATTTTGATCTGTCCGGGATAAGTCATCTCGTTCTGGATCTTCTTGGAGAGGTCGAATGACAGCTGGTTAGCCTGTTCGTCGCTCACTTTTTCAGCGCCTACGATGACACGCAATTCGCGGCCTGCCTGGATGGCGAAGGTTTTCACCACACCAGGGTAGGTGAGGGCGATATTCTCCAGGTCGTTCAGACGCTTGATGTAGGCTTCCACCACTTCGCGGCGTGCGCCGGGACGTGCGCCAGAGATGGCATCGCAAACCTGTACCAACGGAGAGATGAGGTTGTCCATCTCCATCTCGTCGTGGTGGGCACCGATGGCATTCACCACTTCGGGACGTTCCTTGTATTGCTCAGCCAATTGGGCACCATAGATGGCGTGGGGCATCTCCAGTTCAGTATCCGACACCTTGCCGATATCGTGCAACAAACCGGCACGTTTGGCTAATTTTGGATTCAAACCCAATTCGGCAGCCATGGTGGCACAGAGGTTGGCCACTTCTTTGGAGTGCTGCAGAAGGTTCTGTCCGTATGATGAACGGTATCTCATTTTACCCACCATGCGCATCAGCTCGTGGTGGATATTGTGGATGCCTAAGTCGATACAAGTACGTTTACCGATTTCGGCAATTTCCTGTTCGATGTGTTTCTTGGTCTTAGCTACCACTTCCTCGATACGGGCGGGGTGGATACGGCCATCGGTGACCAATTTTTGCAGTGACTGGCGGGCAATCTCGCGGCGGATGGGGTCAAAGCTGGAAAGCAGGATGGCGTCGGGGGAGTCGTCGATGATGACATCCACGCCAGTCAGGTTCTCCAAGGTCCTGATGTTACGGCCTTCACGACCGATGATACGACCTTTGATCTCGTCGTTTTCAATGTTGAAGACGGAAACGGCGTTTTCGATGGCGGCTTCCACTCCGACACGCTGTATTGATTTGATAATCACTTTTTTAGCTTCACTGTTGGCGGTGTTTTTCGCCTCGTCAATAATGTCTTTCACCAACACCATAGCATCAGCCTTGGCTTCTTCTTCCATCAGCGTAATCAGTTGTTGCTTAGCCTGTTCGCTGGTAAGCTCAGCGATGGATTCCAGCTTTTGTTTCTGGATAGCGGTCTGCTTGTCCAATTCGGCCTGCTTTTGGGCTGTGGCCTCCATCTGCTTCTTGAGGTTCTCTTTGGTAGCGTTGTTTTCGTTGATTTTCTTGTTGGCTTCTTCTAATTTCTGGTTCAGCGTGTTCTCTTTTTGTTTGATTCTGTTCTCGGCGGCGCTGATTTGTTGGTTTTTCTCGTTAACAGCCTTCTCGTGTTCACTTTTCAGTTGAAGAAATTTCTCTTTTGCTTGCAGTATTTTTTCTTTTTTCAGTAATTCTGCGTCTTCTTCCGCTTTTTTTAAGATTTCCTTGCTGCTTTTAGTGATTGAGTCTTTGAGAATGGTAAAAGAGAGGAGCATTCCTACGGCTAATCCTACAATTATACCAATTAAAATCCATAGTATTGTCATTTGTTTTTGATTTTGAAATTTGGTTATATATATTGGTTTGATGTTTTTCCTTTTTGAGGAGTTAGTTATGAGGAGTTTGATGAGTTTAAGGTATTAAAAGTCTTTAGGGAGGACTCTTATTTAACTTTCAGTTTTCAATTTTCAACTAAAAAAAATCCCGCACAGTCCATAGGGTTTCATTAAACTCCTATGTTAATAATGATGAAGGAGCCGCAATATCGCAATAGTCCACCGGATGCCGAGACATCCCCTTGCGGGTGAGGCCTTATTTTGATAGAACGAGCCGTGCCTTCGTTTGTAAAGTGTTGAGTTTAACAAACGTTATTGACTTGTGCGGGTAGGGTGTTTTTCAAAGAACGTCTAATCAATGTCCAAACCGTCGGCCAGCTTTTTCAAAGCTTCCATTTTCGGAATCAAATCCTCTTCGTATTCATTTAATCTTTCTTCAGTATCAATTAATTTCACTGTATATTCGATGAGTATTTTGGAAAGTAGGTCCTGATGGTCGGTGTAATTGAATTTTCGGGCGAAGGCCAGAAAACTGTCATTGATTCTTTTTTCGGCTTCTCGATAGTAATATTCCCATTCCTTCTTGATGATAACGCTGATTTTCCGCTGTGCTACCTCAATCTGTATTTTTATCTTGTCTTCTTCCATCGTCAACTATTGAGAAGTCCTATGCAATTATCTATTTCCCGCACTAACTCTGTAATTTTTCTTTTGGTTTCAGTTTTATCTTCTTTATTTACTATTGTGTGTGTTATGGTCATTAATTTAAGTTTCTCTTCCAAGTCCTTCACACGCGCCTGCAATCTGTCGTTCTCGTTTTTCAAAAGCTGCTTTTCGTCCTGCAACTGCTTGTTTTCCTTGGATATATCTATTAAACGCAGCTGGGCCTGTTTTATTTTATACTCGATATCGTTGTATAGATTATAAAATGACGCCATGTTGTTTCAATAGAATTTGCAAAAATACAATTTTTTTTTGGATTAATTCATCCCTCTCGATTTTTTAATGCGGTCGTATGCTTCGTTCACCTTGGCGAATTTCTCCTCGGCGGCTTTGCGGACCTCTTCTCCCAAGTGGTTCACCTTGTCGGGATGGTGCTTGATGGCAGCTTTGCGGTAGGCTTTCTTCACCTCCTCGTCGGTGGCGTCGGAGGTGATTTCCAAAATCTTATAGTCGTCGTCTAAACTGCGGTAACTTCTTGAACTGTAATTGCTTGAGCCAGAATTGTAACCATAGCCCGAACTGTATCCTGAGTTATAGCTTGAACCATAACCGGAGGTGTAATCGCCTTGGTAGCTGTAGCCTACGAACATGGCTTTCAGCGCTTCGAAGGTGGACGAGGAGACACCAATGTTGTAGGCTATGTGGCGGATAACATCAATTTCTTTTTCATCAATGTGGCCGTCGGCTTGCGCTAAACCAAATAAGAACTGGAGAATAAGTATTCGCTCCTGAATGCTTGAGCGGCTCTTGACGGTGTCGTAAACATGTTGTATTTCAATGGGTTGTTTGAGATAGTCCCGAAGCTCCAAAATGGCCTGCTGGGCTTTGGAGGCCCCTATGTTTTTGACCAAATAGGCTTTGACATAGTCCAATTCCGATTTCAACATCTTATTGTCCGCCTGCATGACAGCCGCAGTGAGTTGCATGAGCACGTCAATAAATTCGTCTTGAGACAAGCTGTTATGTTGGAAGGAGTATGAAACTCTGCTTTGACCTGTAAAAGAACTGATGAGTCCACCGATAAGATAGCCTCCCAAAGCACCCCATAATCCGCCAAAAATTCCACCTATTATTAATCCTAAAATTCTTAGAAACATCTTTACCTTATTTGCTGGGTTGTACGCTTGTTCCGAATAAGTCGTAATTGTCTGCGTCAGTGATTCTTACAGGATAGAAAGTGCCAATAGCCAGAGGCTGCTCTTTCTTGATGAGCACCGTGTTATCGACATCGGGCGAGTCGAACTCGGTACGGCCAATGAAGTATTCCTCCTCTTCGCTATCTACCATGACTTTCATCACTTTCCCGATGAGTTCTTGGTTGTGTTCTAACGAGATCTGCTCTTGCAGACTCATGATTTCCTCCACCCGGCGGTTTTTCTCCGACTCTTTGATGGGGTCACCGAGCGGGTAGGCAGGGGTGCCTTCCTCTTGTGAGTAGGCGAAAACACCCAAGCGTTCGAAGCGCATTTTTTTGACAAATTCCACCAATTCCTTGTGCTGGGCTTTGGTTTCGGTGGGATAGCCGGAAATGAGGGTGGTCCTCAAAGCGATACCGGGCACCTTGTTACGTATGTTCTCTATCAGCTTGTAGGTCTGCATACTGTTGCCTCCGCGGCGCATGTCTTGCAATATGTCGTCGCTGATGTGCTGCAAGGGAATGTCTAAATAACGGCAGATGTTGGAGTACTCGTTCATCACATCTAAAATCTCGTAGGGGAAACCAGTGGGATAAGCGTAATGCAGACGTATCCATTCTAGACCGTCAACTTGGGCGAGGCGGCGCAAGAGCATCTCCAAATCACGATGTCCTGACAAATCCATGCCGTAGTAGGTAAGGTCCTGGGCGATGAGCATCAGCTCCTTGACCCCTGCCTGTGCCAGTTTGCGGGCTTCCTCCACCAGAATGTCGATGGGTTTAGAGACTTGCTTGCCACGTATCAGCGGGATGGCGCAATAGGAGCAGCTGCGGTCACACCCTTCAGAAATCTTCAGGTAAGCATAGTGTGAAGGAGTGGATAAAAGACGGTCGCTTTGCGCTAACAAGTCGAATTTGTCGAGCTTGAAGAGCTGGTGCAGTTCCGAAAAGGTGTAAAAAGCATCTACTTCGGGTATCATTTGTTGCAGGTCCTCTTTGTAACGCTGTGCCAGACAGCCAACCACATAAATCCTTTTGACAATACCGGCTTTTTTCCGCTCGGCATGGAGCAGGATTTCGTCAATGGATTGCTCTTTCGCATCGCGGATAAAACTGCAGGTGTTGACAATAACAATGTCGGTGTCCTCGGTGCTGTCGTGCAAAACGGTATGCCCCATTTTCTGCAATTGGGCGCCAATAACCTCTGAATCCACGCTGTTTTTCGAGCATCCGAGGGTGATGATGTTGACGGAAGTTGTATGTTTTGTCATGAGATTCATTTTAAATTGCAAAAATACGAAAAAAAAACGTATCTTTGCAGATTGTAAAATTCGTTACATGTACATTAATGCTGAGCTGTTTCACGATTTCCTGTCACACCGCGAGGTGACATGGCTGGGTGTGGATTTTTCCAAGGCCAGGTTCACACGTGCGGGCTTTCAACTCACACAAGAGGTGATACTGCGTTATTTCAACGACTGGAACATGCTGATTATTTCAGACCAGAAAAAGTACGATGTGCGAATGAGTTTCCGTAAACCTGTCATGCAGTACGACCTCTCATGGGTGACTAAACGGAATAAAACGGTTAAAATCAACAATCTGCTTAGTGATTTTATCACCATTGATGCGGTCTATTCGGAAGAGGCTATTATTGGATATGTACAAAATTCCATAATTCCGCAGTCGTCAGAATATTCTATACTTTTTATTGTGGAATCTTTCGATGAACATACAAAGATGGGAACGGTATGGGTGGTGGTTGTTCAATCGGGTACGCGTCAGGTGGTGCTGTGCGAGAAGTTTATGAAAAGTCCCAGCGGTTTTGGCCTTAGAAATTACTGGGGCAGAGTTTTTTATAACTTGTTCTTTGATATTCAGAAGTATGCTTTCCTCAGATGGGAGAACCTTGTGAAAGGGAAAGGGGAGAAGTAGTTAAAACTGAAAGTTGAAAGGTGTCAGTGGTCAGTGGTCAGGGATTAGAAAGGTTAGTGTTGGATTTTGGATTACAGGATTACAGGATGGAAGGTTAGGATGGTTTGGAGCTAACTGTCAACTGTCAATTGTCAATTGTCAATTTTCAACTAGGTAACTATTAATTATTAATTGTTAATTATCAATTGAAATGGGTGCATTTAAACAATACGATTTCAGAGGAGTTTTCGGGGTGGATTTCACCCTCGATGATATTTACCGTTTCGGCTTTTTTTTGCCCAAACTGTTAAATGCTGATAAGGTGCTGGTGGGTAGGGATATGCGTGTCTCCACTCCCGACATGTTCGACAGCCTTACACGTGGCATTACCGATGCGGGTGCAGATGTGTGCAACATGGGCTTGACCACCACACCGATGGTGTATTATTTTACTGCCAAACATCATTTTGATGCCTCTGTGATGATTACCGCCTCTCATAATCCCAAGGAATACAATGGTTTAAAGGTTTCACGACATGACGCTCTGCCCGTGGGGTTGGATACGGGGTTGGGTGAACTGCAGCGCATGATGCAGGAGGAAGAGGTAGTCCCTGTCGCTAAAAAGGGCAGGGTGGTGGATTATCCTGTGATGCAAGAATATCTGGACTTTCAACGGCAGTACCATTATGATTTCTCCAATCTGAAAATTGTGATGGATTGCTCCAACGGCATGGCTACATCCTTGGTGAAAGATATTTTCGGTCAGCAACCTATATATATGTATGACGAACTGGATGGTACTTTCCCGCATCATGAGGCCAATCCATTGGAACCGGAGAATGTGGTGGATTTGCAGAAACGTGTGCTTCAGGAAAAGGCTGACATCGGTGTTGTTTTCGATGGTGATGCCGATCGTGTGATGTTTGTGGATGAGAAAGGCCAGTTCATTCCGCCGGATTTGATGATTGCCGTGCTGGGTCACTATTTCATTCTGGAGAAAAACATGCAAGGTAAGGTCATCGTGGATATCCGAACCTCGAAGTCGGTGACCGAATATATTGAAAAATTGGGCCGTGAGGTCTATATCTGGCGTGTGGGCCGTGCTTTCGCAGCCCTGAAGTTGCGCGAGATTGACGGCGCTTTTGGCGGAGAGTTCGCAGGTCACTACTATTTCAGAGACTTCTTCTATTCTGACTCGGCCATGATTGCCGCACAGGTGATTTTGCATGTGGTGAGCGAGATGAAAAAGAAAGGTGTCTCTGTCTCGCAGCTGATAGCCCAAATAGCCACCTATCGCAATACGGGTGAGATCAATTTCAAGATTGAAGATAAGAAAGGCGCGATGGAAGCTATGCGCGAGCATTTTTGTGCCCAGGAACAATACACCAAGTTCATGGATTTTGATGGTTATCGCATTGAATTCAAGGACTGGTGGTTCAATGTGCGCCCCTCCAACACCGAACCCTATCTCCGTTTGCTCATGGAAGCCAAAACCCAGGCCCTCCTCGACGCTAAACTTGCTGAAGCGAGAAACATAGTGATTAGGTGTTAGGTGTTAGGGGTAAGTGATCAGTGATCAGGGGTCAGGAGTCAGTGTTTAGGGTGTGTCATTGTAGGCAACTGCGTCTCGCAGTTGCGGGTATCGGAGAAGATGTGTCAGGTGTTAGGTGTTAGTGATCAGGGGTCAGGAGTCAGGAGTCAGTGTTTAGGGTGTATCATTATAGGCAACTGCGTCTCGCAGTTGCGGGTATCGGAGAGAATGTTTCGGTGATCAGGTGTTAGGGATCAGAATTGAGTAAAAGATTAAGAATTAAGAATTATAAGTACATTAAAATCATTTGCTAATTTGCACATTAACTAATTAACTAATTCCATTAACAAATTAGTACATTGATAATCAGTATATTAAAACTATGAACTATTTCAAAGAAGCCCCCATTTCTGTGACCGTCTGCGACAAGAACGGCATTATTTTGGACATGAACGACAAGTCCGTACAGACTTTTATCAAAGACGGCAAAAGTATCATAGGCCAGTCGCTGCTCGACTGCCATCCGGAGCCTGCCCGCACCAAACTGCTGGGTTTGCTGGCCAATCATAATGTCAATGTTTATACCATTGAAAAGAATGGCATAAAGAAAATGATATACCAGTGCCCCTGGTTTGAAAATGGCGAGTTTGCCGGCTATATCGAGCTCTCCATGGAGATTCCCTTCGAGATGCCTCATTACGTGAGGATGCCGAAGAAATAAGACAGCCACAACTGTAGGGCTGTCATATCATGGCAGCCGTAGGAACGCACCGCATGCGTCCGCAAAAGAAAATAATGTAGGGCTGTCATATCATGGCAGCCGTAGGAACGCACCGTTTTCGTCCACCAAATTTCCCGTTTGTAATCTTAATAAATGTTAAGAAATTAATAGGGCGTAATATTTTTTTTTAATTTTGCATCCCTAAAATTAGAAATAATATTAACTAATATTGAATAAGTTATGGCAACAACTGCAGATTTTAAGAATGGACTTTGTATCGAATTGAATGGCGAACTCTGGTCAATTGTTGAATTTCAGCATGTGAAACCAGGCAAGGGTCCTGCTTTTGTGAGAACAAAATTGCGTAATTTGAGAACCCAGCGTGTATGGGAAAATACTTTCACCGCTGGTGTGAAGATTGATTTGGCCCGTGTTGAACGTCGTCCTTATCAATTTTTATATAAAGAAGGTGATGACACCTATAACTTCATGCATTCAGAAACCTACGAACAGTTGGCTATTCCTGGTGAGCTGATCAACAACCCCGGCCTGCTGAAAGAAGGTCAGGGCGTGGAAATCATGTATCACGCCGATACTGATACTCCGCTGACATGCGAGCTTCCTCCTTTTGTTGATTTGCAGGTTACCTATACCGAACCCGGTGTGAAAGGTGATACCGCTACCAACGCGGCCAAACGTGCCACTGTGGAAACTGGCGCCGAGGTGTTTGTGCCTCTCTTTATCGAAACAGGCGAGATGATCAAGGTTGACACTCGTACCAACAAATACGCTGAAAGAGTTAAATAAGCAACATGGAATTCAAAACCCCTATTACCCTCGACGAGCTCTGTGGTATTATTGGGCATAAAGTGACTGTCTCCGGTAAGAAAGATAATCTGGTTACCGGTGTCAATGAGATACATTCTGTCGTGAAGGGAAATATCTCTTTTGTGGATTCCCCGAAGTATTACGACAAAGCATTGAATAGCGAGGCCACGATAATCCTTATTAATAAGGAAGTGGAATGTCCGGAAGGGAAGACCTTGGTGATTACCGAAGATCCTGTTGGCGATTTTGTCACTATTGTCAGACATTTTGTCCAATTGCACCCGCAGACCGAACTGATACATCCCGACGCGCAAATCGGAGAGGGAACCATCATCCAGCCGAATGTTTTCATTGGCGAGGATGTGAAAATTGGTAAGAATTGCGTCATACATGCCAATGTGAGCATATACGCCCACACCATTATTGGCGATAATGTCATTATCCATTCCGGCGCCTCTATCGGTGCGGATGCCTATTATTTCCAAAAGCGAAAAGACGGATGGAAGAAACTGGAATCCTGTGGGCGAACGATACTCGGCGACAATGTGGAAGTTGGAGCAAACACTTGCATTGACAAGGGCGTTTCGGGCGACACCTATATTGGCAAAGGCGTGAAATTCGACAACCTGGTACAGGTTGGCCATGATACCCATATCGGTGACCATTGCCTCATAGGTGCCCAATGTGCCATTGCCGGTTGTACATATATCGACGATGACTGCAATATATGGGCTCGCGCTTGTATCAATAAAGATTTGTATATCGCCAAACGTACGACAGTGCTTGCTATATCTGCCGTCGATAAGAGTGTGAAAGAGGAAGGACAGACTATTTTTGGTCAGCCTGCCACCGATGCTCGCAAGGCTTGGCGCGAAATGGCCAGCGTGCGTATGTTGCCCGCTGTGATGGAGGAATTTGCAAAGCTGAAGAAGGAAATCGCCGCGCTGAAACAATAATGATAATTCCCCTTCTGTTAGAAGGGGTGCCCGAAGGGTGGGGTAGTGACGCAAGTGATACGACGAAGCCGTACCTTGATGGTGAGGAGGAAGTGTAGTCTCCAACGGGTGGCCCAAGGGCAGGTTTGTAATATAAAATAAAGGATGCTTTTTGGGGCGTCCTTTTTTTTTTTATTATACTCCAGTATCTATTTTCACTTTTTTTTTTACTTTTGCAATTATTAACGCATAATCACGTTTTATTTAAATTATTGACGAATGAATAAGTTTAAATATTTAATAATCAGTTTATTACTGCTTGTTTTGTTGGTAGTTTCCTCCATGTCACTTTCCGCACAAAACTGTAATGTTCAGGGAACGGTGCTTGACGGGGTGACCAAAGCTCCGCTTTTCTATACCCGTATCAGCCTGATGGAAAACGATTCCTCCGTTAATGAACTATATATGTCTTTCACGGGGGCGGATGGAAAGTTTACCGTGGAGAATGTGCCGGCAGGAGACTATGTGTTAAAAGCTAACCTGGTGGGATACAATACTTTGTCCTTGCCTATTCACATCGAGGATTCCGAGACAGAGAAGAATCTTGGGGAGATGTTAATGCCCCGACAGGGCAAGAGCCTGAAGGAGGTGACTGTGGCATCCACTAAACCTGTATATCTTATGGAAGGGGAGAAGACCTTGTACAATGTCGCTGAAGATCCATCCATTCAGACCGGTACCGCCGCCGACGCTTTGCAGAACGCGCCTGGTGTGGAAGTGGATGTTGAGGGTAATATAACCTTGCGAGGTGTTTCTTCCGTTGAAATCTGGCTTAACGGCAAACCTTCCCACCTCAATGAGGAAAGCCTGAAAGAGTTTATCAAACAGTTGCCAGCTAACTCATTGGAACGTATTGAGGTGATTACTAATCCTTCTGCCCGCTATAGTGCCAAGAGTGACGGTGGTATCATCAATATTGTGACCACGAGCAATATCAAGAAAAACAGTTTCGTCAGTTTTGGCATTCATGGTTCTTCCAGACCGAGTGTAGGTCCATGGGTGTCGTATGTCTGGGCCAACGAGAAATGGTCGCTCAACCTGTATGCGGGAATGTGGTATTCTCTGTGGAAGAATAAGAGTGAATCCACTGCTTTGCGTTTGACCAATGAGATGGATACGGCCAACTATGGCTATGCCAACCAGAACTCGAAAAATCATAATATGTCGTTCAATCTGAATTTTAACGGTACTTATACCATCGACAGTATGAACACCCTCAGTTTTTGGTTAGGCGCGTATCCGGGATTTGGCAAAAGCGAGGCAGAGGCTTTCACCTCAAGGCATGAGCGTATTTTCCCCCAAGGATTCTTCGAGAGGTTTGACTATACCACACTGAACAATTCAAGAAGTACGAATGCTGGCGCCTATATGGGAGTGTGGTATGAACACGATTTCAATGAGAAAGGCCATATGATAGAAGCCAATATCGGTGGTAATTTCCATTACAATGATGGCACCTCCTTTTTTGATAGGGACTATACTCCACAGGACTATATGGACAAAAAACGCGATGGTCTGTCAAAGAGTGTCTCCTACAGCTTTGATGCGGGATTGGATTATACCATTCCTTATCACGAAAACGGAGAGATCAGTGTCGGTGTCAGTGGCGAATATGGCAACTCCACCAGTTTGACGAGATATGACACCTTGGTCAGAGGTACGGAATCCCTGTTTGTTACAGACTCGTTGCGCTTTTATGACGCTAACACCCGTGCAGGAGATTTTGATGCATACGTCACCATCGAGCATCGTTTTGGTGGCTTTACCATCAAGGGTGGTCTGCGCTCGCAGTATATCCATTACGACTTGAATATCCACAACTCACCGGCAGACAATGTGGTCAAAGGCTATTGGAGTTTGTATCCTTCACTCCATTTGTCATACAGAACAAAATCCATGCATAATTTCAAGCTGAGTTACACCCGGAGGGTCAGGAATCCTTCGGACTCGCAGCTAACCACCTACCGTAATTACAGTGAGGATTCCTTCTCTGTCGGTAATCCGGATTTGTTGCCCACTTATACCCATTCGGTGGATGCAGGTTGGACCAAGTTCTTCCAGAAGTTCGGCAGTGTGGGCATCAGTGCCTATTACCGGAACACCAAGGATCAGATCAGTTCCTTGCAGGATGTTGTTTTTGACCCTATCTTCGGACGTGTGGTGACATTCTCACAGCAGATTAATGCCGGTCTGAGCCATAATGCCGGTGCCGAGCTGAACGTGACCTGGAGGCCGCAATCCTTCATGAATATCCGTTTGTATGCCAACATCTATTACAGTTATTCGCAGTTCAAGTTCCGTGATGAACAGATACAGACGGTCAAGAATTTGGGTTACAGTTTGCGTGTCAACTTGTGGTCGAAATTATGGAAAATGCTGGAAGTGCACGCCTCTCTCAGCTATCGGTCCAAAAGCAAGTCCCTTTTCACCACCACCCGTCCCTCATATTCTTTCGACTTTGGCTTGCGGGCGGATTTCTTCAAGCGGAAATTGTCAGTGCACGTCAGCGTGAACGACCTTTTCAATTGGAATGCCCAACGAAGCGATAGCAATAACCCGTATTATATCACCACAAATACCTCGAAGTATGTGAGCCGCTATATCAGTGCGGGCATCACCCTTCGTTTCGGTAAGATGGAACTGGAATCCAAAGCCTCGCAAGGCTCTCAAGGCGTGCAAGGAGCTCCGGGAGGAGTGGAATAGTTTACAATTTACAATTCACAATTCACAATTCACAATTAAAAATTAAAAATTAACAATTGATGATTGTGCATTATGCATTGTGCATTGTGCATTGTGCATTCTGCATTATGTTAATCCTGAAGATTTTGTGCTCAATCTGCCTTTCGTTGAGGATGTCGTTAACCCGTACTTCATCGGTGTCGGTGATGAAAACTTGTCCGAAGTGGTCCTTGCCTACCAGGTCAAGCAGTTGTGAGGTCCTTTTCTTGTCCAACTTGTCGAAAATATCATCCAATAACAGGATGGGTTTTATGCCTTTCCTTTCAAAAATATAGTCGAACTGGGAGAGCTTGAGTGCCAGGGCATACGATTTTTGTTGTCCTTGTGAGCCAAAGCGCTTTACCGAGCGTCCGTCAATCAGGAAGTTGAAGTCGTCTTTGTGGATACCGAAGTTGGTGTATCCCGATTTGCGGTCGGCCCATTCGTTTTTCTTCATTCCTTCGGCAAAAGAACAGTCGTTCAGTCCTGATTCGTACTGAATATCCACTTGTTCGCGTCCTTGCGACAAGTATTGGTAGTGTTGGTTGAAAACGGGAAGGATATTTTCGATGAACTCTTTTCTTTTTTGGTAAATATATTCTCCGAGTGGAATTATCTGACTATCAAATATTTCTATAAGTGTCGGCTCGTAATTGCGCTGTTCGATGAAATTTTTCAGCAGGGTGTTGCGTTGCAGGATGATTTTCTGATAGGAAATCAGCTGCTGGAGGTATTCTTTGTCGAACTGTGAGATAATCATGTCGAAGAATTTCCGTCGCACTTCACTGCCTTCGTTGATGATGTCGCTGTCGTAAGGCGAGACCATGACGAGAGGGTAGAGGCCAATATGGTCACTGAAGCGGCTGTATTCTTTTTTGTTGGCTTTCATCGACTTACCCTTTCCTAACTTGTAGGTGCATCCGATACGGGTGCTGTTCTGTTGCATACGGTTCACAAAGTCGCCGTAGATGGAGAAGAAGTCGGTGTTAAAGCGTACGGAATACTGGTCTTGGGAGGAAAAGAAACTTTTGCTGAAGCAGAGATAGTAGATGGCGTCGAGCAGGTTGGTTTTGCCGCAGCCGTTTTCGCCCACAATGCCGTTGACATTCTCACAGAAGTCGAATTCGGCATTCTCGTAACTCTTGAAGTTGCTGAGCGTGATATGCTGTAGATACATAAGCCTATCGCAGGTCTTGAGCGCTGATAACCCTTACCCTGTTGTTGGTGTCGGAGACGGCTACCAGACTATGGTTTTTGATTTGGTTTCTCAATATGCGTTTTTCCGAGAGCTGCAGAGCTTTCAGAATGGCAATTCTCTGTTTCCTGATCTCTTCGTCTAACATGTCGCAAGTATTTGGTTATACGTGTTGATATCATAAATTTCGTCGGCCTGGCCTTTCACTTTCCCCATAATCAGCCGGTGGCTCAACTCGGAATTGTCGAAAACCATGACATTGTCGCATAGCGGAATGAAAACATTGAAAAGGTTTTTGATGCCTCTGTGGTAGCGGCGCTCCACTACAGTGTCGGAAACGTTATGCCCGCCTTCCATAACCCGTAGGCGTACGCGTTCCTTTGCCAAAGCTACGCTGTTGAGCCAGAAGAACAGCAGATTTACTCGGTAACCGTTGCTTTGTGCCTTGAGAATGATGTCTTTATAGACCAAGGCCGCCAAGGTGGTTTCCACGGTGAAATCCTCTCCGCGTTCAATCAGTGCGGCTATGCGTTGCAGAAGTATCTTGCCGGCTTCGTAGGTCGCCTTCTCGGGCTGGAAGGGAGAAATGCCGCGGGCAATCTCGTCCGCATTGACAAACTCCCGGCAGTTCAGCGTGTCGGGTAACAGGCTGTATGCGGCTGTCGTTTTACCTGCTCCATTGCATCCGGCGATAATGTACATGCTTCTCATTTTGACAATATACAAAGTGCAAAAATAATAAAAAAAATCAAATCATAATAAATGTTAAAAGCTTTTCTTCCCCATTTTTTTGCAAAAACACTATAAGTCAGAGTGTTTAATTCTCTTGTAAAAAAATCTGCCGAATGATTCATGGTAGCAATTTTTTTATTATTTTTGCCAACACAAATTGAACTATATAATTTATCAATATGAAAGCAGCAAAAGTATTATTCCGTTGTTTAATGGTAGTGGTCGTTCTCGTATTGGCCATTATGGTAATGAGAAGTATCATGAGACCTGAAAAATTCAGAACAGTCTATAATGAGCGTTGTGAGTTGATTAAGGAAAAACTGATTACCATCAGGGATATTCAAGCCGTTTACAAGAACGAAAGCAAGAAATATTTCGCTGATGCTGACAGCTTGGCGGATTACGCCCTCAATGGCACTGTCAGTATTATCAAGAATGTGGGTGATATTCCTGAAGGCATGAATGAGAAAGATGCTTTGAAAGCAGGTCTATTGCACAAGGAAACCGTTGAAATCAGCACTATGGAGAAGGTTATGGAAACAGATGCTACCCGTAAACCCGAAAATTTCAACAACTTGCAATATGTGCTCCATAACGGTGGCCCGAAATTCAATATCCAAACGGGTTCCATCGCCAGCAAAACATACGAAATCCCGGTTTATATGATTGTGGTTCCTTTGGATGATATTCTGGCAGATATGGATAAGGCTATCACTCCTGATAACGCCTCACCATTCAAGAAATTCATCAACAAGATTTTCTATAATGGCTTGTCCGAAGAAACCCAATACAGATCACAATATAAAGATATGGTGATGGGTTCCCTGACCGAAGCCAGCACCAGCGGTAACTGGGAATAATGAAACAACTGATCAATTTACTTTCATACGACAAATCCATTTGGCTTTACCCAAATGGATTTTGTCTTGTTGATGGCGGCAATTCCATGCGTCAGCAATTCTTTTGCTATGCTGACGGTGACATCCTCTCGGTGAAAGCTATGGAGTTTTTCCAGGCTTCTTCTTCCGACACCTCGGATGTGGAAATAGTCATCGCTAATGAACCGCCTGTCATTATCCCGAAAGAATTGTATCACGAGGATGAAGCGGCAAAATTTGTCGCTTTGCAGTATGATGCAGCCAAAATAACACAATTTTTCGCCAACGAAGTGGAAGCGTATAAACTGGTGTGTTTCCTCTATCAAAATGAGCGGAACGCATTGGATAGACTTCCTTTCACCAAACACTATACCGGCTATTGGACTCTGCTTTGTCAATACAGCAATAGGGAAAAGCATCCGCAAAACCTGATTTGGGTGGTGGAACATGATCAGTACCTGGATTTCATAGTCGAGAAAAAAGGAAAGTTGGTGCTGCTTAACCGCTTCGATTATGTGGCGGCAGAAGACGAACTGTATTATATCATGAACATTAAACAGCAATACCAGCTGGGTGATGCCGAAGTGAGAATCTTGTCGGAAAACCATCGCTCGCCGCTTAAACCTTTGGTGAAGAAATATTTGGATAATTATTCTTGGATTGATTAAACTGTCATGAGAATTATCAGTGGTAAAAACAGAGGCCGGCAAATCACAGCCCCAAGCAGCTTGCCGGTGCGTCCTACGACAGACATGTCGAAGGAGAGCCTGTTCAATATACTCAACAACTACTTCTATTTTGACCGTGTGGCGGTGCTGGATTTGTTCGCGGGTACTGGCAATCTGACATACGAGTTCGCCTCGCGTGGCGCATTGTCGGTGACCTCCGTTGACAACCACCAGGGCTGTGCCGACTTTATCCGTCGTACCGTTGGAAAATTAGGATATTCGCAGGTGTCTGTCATCAAAGCAGACGCTTTTGTTTTCACTAAACATTGCAAACAGCAATTTGACATCATCTTTGCGGATCCTCCATACGAATTGGACAATATTGAGCAAATTATCGACAATGTTTTTGAACACAATTTGCTGAAACCCGACGGCTGGTTGGTGATGGAGCACTCCAAAGCCCACGATTTCTCACAACATCCGCAGTTTTACCAGCATAGAAAATATGGCAAGGTGAATTTCACTTTTCTGGTGAATATGACCGAAGAGAATCAGGAGGAAAACGTAGAGGAAAATTAGTGCTTGAGACAAGGAAATTTGGCTTTTTGTTGAATGTAAGCTGAAATTATCAGAAGTAACAGTAGAAGAAAATTGACGTTTAGGATGGACGACAGTAGGAAATTTTTGATTGTGGGTTTGGGTAACGCCGAGGACAAATATGCCGGCACCCGTCATAATATTGGCTTTGAGGTGGTGAACGCCTTGGCACTGAAACTCGATACAAAGTTTGATATAGGCCGTCATGCATACGTGGCTCACGCCAAATACAAAGGACGTGCCATAACGTTGATTCTGCCGACTACCTACATGAACTTGAGCGGTAAGGCGGTGAAATATTGGATGACGCAGGAAAAGATTGGCCCTGAAAGTATTATGGTGGTATCTGACGATCTTGACTTGCCTGTGGGCCAGCTGAAAATGAAACCCAAGGGTGGGGGTGGTTCCCATAATGGCCTGGGTCACATTATTGAAACTCTTGGCCATCAGAATTTTCCACGCTTGCGAGTGGGTATCGGCAAGGATTTCCCCCAAGGCTATCAGGTTGATTTCGTATTGGGCAAGTTTTATTCGGAAGAACGTCCTTTGATTGATGCCGCCATCGAACGCGCTGTCGCCGGCCTGCTTACCTTCATCACCATGGGAATCGAGAAGGCCATGAATGAAACAAACCAAACGGTTAACAATTAATTATTAATTCTACAGAAACATCGTTTCTGAGATCCCGTCCGCAAAAAACTTCCCCTCGTCAGTAAGGACAACGCTATCTTCGTTACGTCGATAATGCTTGGGATTGACTTGCAGCAATTGCGTTTCGGCCAGCTGGCGGTATTTCTTCCCGAATAATTCAGTAATTTGTGCAAGGTTGATGCCTTTCGCGGTCCTGAATCCCAGCATGACGTATTCGTTGTAGCGGTCGTCAAGTGTTAGTGTCTCGCTGTCACCGCTGAAATTGCCAGTGGCAATGTCGTCTATGTATTGCATGAGGTCGCTGACATTCCATTTGCGGGTCTGGCCGTCGAAGGAGTGGGCGGAAGGACCGAGTCCGAGATAAGGTTCTCCGGACCAGTAGGCAGAGTTATGCCTTGAAATTTGTCCGTTTCGTGCAAAGTTGGAAATCTCATATTGTTCGAAGCCGTTTTGACGTGCTATTTGCAGTAAAGTGTGAAATTCTTTGTTGGCCAGGTCTTCGTCTATTTCGGGCAGTTGTTGCTGCTTGATTTTCCGCCATAGCAGACTGTTTTCCTCGTTGGTGAGGGCATAGCATGACAGGTGCCGGATGGGTAAGGAACAGGCTTTGTGCAAATCGGCTTCCCACTCACCGGCTTGTCGTTGGGAGATACCGTAAATCAAGTCGATGGAGATGTTGTCGAAACCGGCCGCTGCGGCAAGATGCACAGCAGCCTCGGCTTCTTCGGCATTATGTTTGCGGCCTAAAAATCGAAGGGTTTCATCGTTGAAGGACTGCACCCCGATGCTGATGCGGTTGATGCCGATGGAAAGCAAATCTTTGAGGTAAGTCTTGTTGAGTTGTTCCGGATTGGCCTCGATGGTGCACTCATAATCGGGCGACAAGACATAGTGTCTTCTGAGTTTTGTGACAATCTGCTCCAGTTCGCTGATGGAAAGCAGGGTAGGGGTGCCTCCTCCAAAATAGATGGTTCCGATATGACGGGAAGGCAAAAAATCAAGAGTGCCCTCTATTTCGGTATAGAGGGCATCGATATAGTCTTGTTTTTTGGAAAGCAGGGCAACGGAATAGAACGCACAATACAGGCATTTACGGCGACAAAAGGGAATGTGGATGTAAATGCCGCTCATCTGCAATTATTTTTTTTGCGGTGCGGGCAGGGTTTTCTGTTGGGGGGCCATCTTTTTGGTGGCGGCGTTGACGCTCATCTGTTTTTTAGTGCACTGGTTCTTGAAGCTTTGTTCCAAATGGTAGAAGTCGTATAATTCTTTTGCGGAAAGTATGTTTTTGGCTTCGTTATAGAACTTCTTGTCCAGCATATACATTTTGTCTTTATATACCATCTTTTGGGCTAAATAAAAAGAGACTTGCTCATCAGTGCCCTTCCCTTCTCTCAGTGCTTCACGGGTGATGCCTTTGCCGTCCATGGCTTTCTTGAAGGCGGTGTGGATGGCATTTTCATCCTTGATGTATTTGTCGTACAAAGCCCAGAATTTGGCGGCATTCGCCTCGGAAACAGTAAGATTCTCTTTGATGTAGTTGTATTTCAACTGAAGAATGCCTTGAAAGTCAGGTTTCTCGCTGGGAAATTTTACAGCGGGATTACTTTTGACGGTATTGGGGGTGCTTTGTGCATAGCTGTTAGCACAAAAAAAAGAGGAAAGTAATAATGATAAAGCAAAAATCAGTGATAAACGTTTCATAATCTATGTTTTAGTATAAATATTCTAAATCGGACATTTCGTCAACGTAATAATCCAAGATTTGATAGTCAACATTGTCAAAGTCAACCTCTTCGAATTCCACGGTGGGAACAGCTATTCCGTTGCTGAGCACATCATTGTCTTCACTGGAGGCCAGCAGAACACCGCTGTTGGTAGTGCCTTCCTGGGCCAATGTGGCGTCTTGGCCTTTATTGTCGGGTGAGAAAATCCAAACGTTGATGGCAATAAGCAATGCCACCACAGCGGCTACTGCGGTGATGATGGTATAGATTCTGCGGCGATGAGTCGCTTTCTGAATCTGATGTACTTGAGCCATAACTTCTTGCTCCATCTGCTCAAAATAATTGTCAGGAACAAGAAAGGGATTTTCTTTGGGTATGTCGTTTAACTTTTTCATTGTTGATAATAAAAACAATTAAGTTGACAAGTCTTATTTGTAAAAGTTTAATGCTTGGACAAAAATTCTTCCACTTTTTGCACGGCGAAGTGATAAGAGGCTTTCAGACCGCCTTCGCTGCCGCCGAAAATCTTGGTCATTTCCTCGTAGGGCATCTCGTCATAATAGCGAAGCGTGAATACCGCGCGTTGCTTTTCCGGCAGCCTTTGTATGGCTTCTTCCAGCAGTTGCTGAATCTTGTCGCTGGAAATAAAGCGGTCTTCGGCCACGGTTTTGGTGACATAGTCGTTATAGCCTTCCTCGTCAATGATGTTAAGCATTTTTTTCTTTCTTTCCAGGAAGGTCAGCGACTCGTTGACACAGATTTTCTTGATCCAGGTTTTCAGTCCGGCTTCACCTCGGTACTGGTCCAGGTGGCGCCATATTTTGATGAGCACATTTTGTGATATGTCGTTGGCGTCCTCATGCGAAAAAACCAAATGACGGATGCTATAGTAGATTTCCTGTTTGTATTTTTTTACCAACAGGTTGAATCCTTGTTCTTTAGTCTTTTCCTGACCAAAGAGTTCCAATATTTTCTGGTCGGTGATTTGCTCCATGTATGGCTTGCTTAGGCTTTGCGTTGAATGGCTTTCTGTGCGGCCATGATGATGTGTTCTTTGTCGAGACCGTACTTGGCCATCAGCTCGAAAGGCTTGCCGCTTTCGCCGAAGTGGTCGTCCACAGCCACCATCTCAACGGGAGCGGGATATTGACGGCAGAGTAACTGGCATACGGAATCTCCCAAACCACCATTCATCAGATGCTCCTCGGCGGTGACCACACAGCGTGTTTTGGCTACGCTTTTTAGGATGGCCTCGTTGTCCAAGGGCTTGATAGTGTGTATGTTGATGACTTCGGCAGAGATGCCTTTCTGCTCCAGTTCGTATGCGGCTTCGAGAGCCGGATATACTAAGTGTCCCGTGGCAATAATGCTCACATCTTTGCCTTCGTTCATCATAACGGCTTTGCCAATCACAAGTTTTTGGTCGGCAGGAGTGAAGTTGGGCACTTCGGGGCGACCGAAACGGAGATAGACGGGGCCTACGTACTCGGCGGCGGCAATGGTGGCGGCTTTGGTCTGGTTGTAGTCGCAGGGGTTGATGACCACCATGTTGGGCAGTCCCTTCATCAGGCCTATGTCTTCCATGATTTGGTGGGTGGCGCCATCCTCGCCCACGGTGATGCCGGCATGAGAGCCGGCAATCTTGACGTTAAGGTTGGAATAAGCTACGGTCATGCGGATCTGGTCATACACACGGCCGGTGATAAAGCCTGCGAATGCTCCCGCAAAAGGTATCTTCCCGCTGACAGCCAAGCCGGCGGAGATGCCGATCATATTGGCTTCCGCGATGCCCGTCTGGATAAAACGCTCGGGATGGGCCTTCTTGAAGTCTCCCATCTTTAAACTGCCAGTCACATCGGCACATAAAGCGAAAATACGCGGATCTTTCTCACCAGCTTCCAGCAAGCCGGCACCAAACCCTGAACGGGTATCTTTGAAGTCGTTACAATTTATAGCATTCATATTTAGAATATTTTCACTGAAAAAAACGTTTGCAAAGTTACGCAAAAAAATTGTTCTATGGAAATGTTTTTTTTCTTCTTATCCTTGACGGTATGCGTTGTCAACTTACACGTCCGATGACTCCATGATACTCCTCTTATACTCTTTACTCTTTACATTCAAGTTTGATATTCTGCATTGGTCTATAAACTTCCGGAAAATCTCTGTCTCATTTTTGATATTGATATCCGCCAATATTGGTACTGGTGAATTTTGGGCAGTATGGGAGGGGGAGGTTTCATAGGACAAAGTTTGTCAGAAAATGAATGTGTACATGAATTATGTTTATTATGTATTTTATTTATTGCTCATTTCTATTTTTTATTATAATCTATTAGCCAGGTACACATAACAGCGATAAAGACCCCGCTTATGATGAAAAAAGGCCAATCATTTACTATCTCAGACCAACTATGAGGAGGTACACCTTTTGACTTAAAAGTGTGTGTAAAAAACACCAAAATGATTATTGAGAAAACAAAAGATATAACAAAACAAAGTATTTTATTTTTTTTCATCCTGCCTTTTTTGATTTTTACTATATTTATAGGTGGAAAATGCACTGCTTAAGGAATTATAAATTAAATTTGTTGTTTCAAATTCGGGGAAAGCAAGTTCTGTAATTGTAAATCCAATATTTATCCAGGCATTTCCCTTATCAAATTTGTCTGCATCAACACCATAAATATCTTTTCCTGTAACGATAGTTTTAAAGGCATTGGGAACACCTACAGAAGGAATCATCAACACACCTCCCATGACATAAGGCTCTGATTTTTTAGCAAATTTTCTTTCCCAAGCATCTCCATGTCCCTCAAAAGGATCCGGCGAATATGGATTGGCAATTGCCATATCAAGCCCATGAAAAATATCTGATATTTTCACTTTCAGTCTTTGCATATTGCCAACATTAGGGGGATCTGTGAGACTAATAAAAGGTTGAAAGTCTAATGTTAAGTCTAATTTATGTTTCTTCTCTGTTCCAGTCCATAGCGAAGATGTTTCAGAAGCATCCTCTCCCTTCAAATCCACCATCATTATTGGGTTCCCATTGCAGAACACAAACGGACTAACGCCTGGATACTCGCTCCACTTCGGGTCAACACTCCACCAGCGAGCCAAACGGCTGTCGTATTGCCGGAATTCGTAGCCAAAATTCGCCACCTCTCCAAACACCTCATTATTACCCTCTTGCCCGTTAAAAAAGTACCGATACCCCCCGATAATAGTACCAGGTGATTTTGAGCGGTATGTGAGGGGTGGATTCATGGGGTAACAGTATGTCGAAACAATATAACAGTCTATCATTCAGAAAGCATTTTTTTCCATAGATTAATATCTCTTTCTTTTTGCTCTTTAGTCCATGCGTCAACATAATTAGGCCTATATGCC
>Ga0208297_1000587_pt1 | contig 64021 bp, 56 predicted proteins | sample LMS_cellobiose_e_FD_187367 | JGI IMG/M metagenome (GOLD analysis project Ga0208297, IMG submission 187367) | Rumen-fistulated moose microbial communities from Alaska, USA - LMS_cellobiose_enrichment (SPAdes) (version 2) | ecosystem: Host-associated > Mammals > Digestive system > Stomach > Rumen...
ATGTCGCCGAAGCCTCGAAGAAAGTGCTCGACGCAGGTGTCGGGCTGCTTACAGTTGGCTGCGGAATTGTCAGCATGACTCCAACTGCCAACCTCCAGAAAATGGTCGAGTGCGCAAAAAGCCACACGTACTGAAGATATTACTGAACATACCCAGATACTGAGAAATATATTGGATACTGAGAATGTACTTGATTGAATGTCGCCGAAGCCTCGAAGAAAGTGCTCGACGCAGGTGTCGGGCTGCTTACAGTTGGCTGCGGAATTGTCAGCATGACTCCAACTGCCAACCTCCAGAAAATGGTCGAGTGCGCAAAAAGCCACACGTACTGAAGATATTACTGAACATACCCAGATACTGAGAAATATATTGGATACTGAGAATGTACTTGATTGAAAGAAAATAAACCGCCGGCTTTAAAGCCGGTCTCATTTTTTAACAGCTTTTCGGAAGCTGTTTCGTGCCTGGCTTGCTCTTACTCGCCAATTTTGTATTTCCAGAAGAAAATACATATTCTGTCGCCCACCTCAAATCTGCTACTTAAAGATTTACTTTTAGAATGATTTGTAGAACCTGAATTTTAAAGTTAGGGCTTGCATATATTGAAATAAAGTGCTGTAGTTTAGAATTCTAATATTTAAATTTTTTGTTTTCACGCCCTTATCTGGGATTATTAGGAAAAAATTAGGAAAAAAACCAGGATTCTTTGAGTAAAAATTTCCGATTTTACTCATTTAGAATTTTTTACAGTGATATACTATCGATAAATATAGTATTCATTTATATACTATAATCTCAATCTGAATTTAAGGATTGAATCTGAATGTTCAGAACAATCCCAGGCAGTTCCAGCAGGTAAACTGTTGGGAAATTTGGAATATAATCTCCTAATTAGACTGGGAATTTGCAATTCCCGGCAAATAAATTCCTTAGTAACAATGTCAAAGAGAAATTATTCACAAAAATTCCGAACACATTCGGATAAAATGGCACAGATAGTGAATAATTTCAGTTGTAGACAATTCGAAGATTTATAAAGCATTTCCTCGCGCCTAATGGCTGAAAATGGAAGGCTGCAAGGATTTGACCATAAATTGAGAACCCCATGCAATGCTTTTTTCTAGCTAGCGGAGCTTGGGTCTGTACTCAAACATAAAATCTTTATGATTTGTCGAAGACATTGTACTGCCTAACAATACTGTACAGAACCGCTAGTCTCAGTGGAGGTTTATAAAAAATGGCGAACCAAGAAATTTTTGACAAGCTACGCGATGCAATCGTAAACCAGGACGTCGCAGGCATTAAACAGTTAACCCAGGAAGCCCTTGATGCAGGAATTCCAGCTATTGAAATTATTACAAAGGGCCTTTCTGTTGGAATGAAGATTATCGGTGACAAGTTTGAAGCGGCCGAAGTATTTCTTCCCCAGATTATGATGTCTGCAAAAGCAATGAACAATGCAATGGAACTTCTTACTCCAGAACTTGAGAAGAGCAAGAAGGAAGGAGAAGAAACCGGACTTGCAATCACTTTTGTTGCAGAAGGAGACATTCACGACATCGGACACAGACTTGTTAGCACCATGCTCGGAGCAAACGGTTTTAAAATCCTCGACCTTGGAGTTGACGTTCTTAACGAAACCGTCGTTGAAGAAGCAGCAAAGCACAAGGGAGAAAAAGTCATTCTTGTTGGCTCTGCTCTCATGACCACCTCAATGCTCGGTCAGAAAGACCTGATGGACAGGTTGAGGGAAGAAAACCTCAGGGACAGTGTAAAGTGTATGTTCGGAGGAGCTCCTGTATCCAAGAAATGGATTGATGAGATTGGAGCGGACGCAACTGCAGAAAACGCTGCTGAGGCTGCAAAAGTAGCACTTGAGATTATGAAATAATCCTGGGAGGCAGAATAGTATGACATTCAGAAAATCATTTGATTGCTTTGACTTCTATGACAGGGCAAAAGTAGGAGAAAAGTGCACCCAGGATGAATGGGACCTTATGAGGATCCCGATGAAAGCGATGGAACTCAAGCAGAAGTATGGTCTTGACTTCAAGGGAGAGTTTATCCCGACAGACAAGGATATGATGGAAAAACTCTTCCGCGCAGGCTTTGACATGCTGCTTGAATGTGGTATCTACTGTACCGACACAAAAAGAATTGTGAAGTATACCGAAGACGAAATCTGGGACGCAATCAACAATGTGCAGAAGGAATTCACACTCGGTACTGGCAGAGATGCAGTAAATGTAAGAAAGAGAAGCGTTGGTGACAAGACAAAGCCAATCATACAGGGCGGACCTACAGGCTCTCCGATTTCCGAAGATGTGTTTATGCCTGTTCACCTGAGCTATGCTCTTGAAAAGGAAGTAGACACAATCGTCAACGGTGTAATGACCTCAGTGCGTGGGAAATCTCCTGTTCCAAAGAGCCCGTATGAGGTTCTTGCCGCAAAGACTGAAACCCGCTTGATTAAGCAGGCATGCGCAATGGCAGGCCGCCCAGGCATGGGTGTCTAGGGCCCAGAGACCTCCCTGTCCGCTCAGGGAAACATCTCCGCTGACTGTGCTGGCGGAATGATTTCCTCGGACAGCCACGAGGTCTCGCAACTCAACGAGCTCAAGATCGACCTTGACGCAATTGCAGTTATCGCCCACTACAAAGGGAACAGCGACATCATAATGGACGAACAGATGCCAATCTTCGGAGGTTACGCAGGCGGCATTGAGGAAACCACAATAGTTGACATTGCAACCCACATCAACTCCGTTGTTATGAGCAGCGCAAGCTGGCACCTTGACGGCCCTGTCCACATCCGCTGGGGTTCGACCAACACAAGGGAAACCCTGATGATTGCAGGCTGGGCATGTGCAACCATCTCTGAATTTACCGACATACTATCAGGTAACCAGTACTACCCATGTGCAGGTCCATGCACAGAAATGTGCCTGCTTGAGGCTTCAGCTCAGTCCATAACTGACACAGCATCAGGCAGGGAAATCCTCTCAGGTGTTGCGTCTGCAAAAGGTGTCGTAACCGACAAGACCACAGGTATGGAAGCCAGAATGATGGGTGAAGTTGCAAGGGCAACTGCAGGCATGGAGATCTCAGAAGTTAACAAGATCCTCGATGCACTTGTGCCACTTTACGAGAAGAACTTTGCAAATGCACCCGCTGGAAAGACTTTCCAGGAATGTTACGACGTAAAGACAGTTACTCCAACTGACGAGTACATACAGGTCTACGACGGAGCAAGAAAGAAGCTTGAAGAGCTCGGACTTGTATTCTGAGCCGAAATTTGAAACTGAAGTTTACACTGATGGAACCAAAGCCAGCGAAAGACTCGCTGGCTGATTTTTTTTAAAAAAAGCCAGTCGAAACAATTATAAAGCCACTACACGATTTATGCGGAGTTTTCACGCATAGTGGAACGTATACAAAAACCACGCATAGTGGAACGTATATAAAAACCACGCATAGTGGAACGTATACAAAAACCACGCATAGTGGAAGTATATAAAAATTTGAAATTAAAAGGGGATATTATAATGGATATGTGGACTATTATAAACGGACTGATATATCTCCTGGCTTTCGGACTGATGGCTTGGGTCTTACTGGATGCCAGTAAGGTTTCAAAAAGAAGGGGCTGAGCAACATGTCTGAACATGAATCTGCCAGCCTGGTAAAAACCCTGCGGCCTTTCCATGTGTGGGCTCTTGGGGTGGGTATTGTGCTGGTCGGAGAGTACATGGGATGGAACTTTACAGTTGCAAAGGGAGGAATTCTGGGTTCCATGCTTGCCATGCTGGTTGCAGGGACCATGTATGTTATGATTTCTCTGTGCGCCAGTGAACTCGGGTCATCAACCAAACTTGCAGGAGGACCTTACGACTGGGCGAGATTGTTTGTCGGACCCGGAGCAGCTGCCAGCGTGGGGCTCGCCGTGTATATGGAGTATATAGCCCTTGAAGCGGCAGACGCTATTGTTGTTGCATTTATTGCACAGAGCATCTTCCCGGAGCTACAGGTTTTTCCTGTGACGCTGCTTGTCATCGCACTTCTGACCTTCATTAACTACCGGGGTGTTGTTGCAGCTCTGACTCTGAATTTTATCCTGACCATGATTGCTTTCATTGCAATAGTGGCTTTCTTCTTCGCAACTGCCTTCGGAACTGTTAACATCCATCCTGAATATCTCTTCCAGGGTGCCCTTCCAAATGGAATGATAGGTCTCTTTGCAGCCTTGCAGTTCGGGCCGTGGTTCTACCTGGGGATAGAAGGAGCGGCAATGTGCGCCGAGGAGTGTAAGCATCCCTCAAGGGCAGTACCTCTCGGGCAGCAGGCAGGTATGATTACTCTGCTAATAGGAGCAGCAATGACTCTTTACCTCTGTGCAGTGCTGATTCCTACGGACATGCTGGGAGTCTCTGTGTACCCGCTTTTTGAAGCGGCACAGAACAGTGGAGTGTTTATATTCATTGCTCTGCTTGGGCTTGGGACTTTCCTGACCTGCGTTGCTAGTGCAAACGGTTGCGTCTGTGACTCCTCACGTTCCTGGTTCGCTCTGTCAAGAGACAAGTATGTTTCCTCATGGTTCTCGGCAGTACATCCAAGATATAATACTCCATACCGGGCTGTGATTTTCACGATGCCTGTTGCGATAGGTTTTGCCTTTAGCGGTTTTCTGGATCAGGTTATTACTTTCTCCATTGTCTCGGGACTGCTCTGTTATGTGTTGATCCCGTTCTCGCTAATCCGCTTCAGGAACCTCTTTCCTGAGACCACAAGCAGGGTCAGGCCTTTTGTTGGTCCTTTCCAGCCGTATATTGCGTACTTTGCAATCGCAATCGCAATAGCAATTCTCTCAACGCTGTTCTGGGGCTACAAGTACAACCTGATTTTCGCATTTGTGTTCTACGGCATTGCATACTTTTACTTTAGCCACAGGCACAGGAGTTCAACTGCAGAAAATAATTGGGCTGAAATGGGATGGCCCCTGCCCAGGAGTTTGAAGAATGCAAGGATTGGAAAGGAGGCGATAGGTGTTGGAGACGAATAACCAGGCGATGGAAAGTAAGTATCGCAGCAAGCTCAATGGGGATACAGGCTTAATTATAGGCATACTTCTCCTGCTGGTAGGCGTAGAAGGATTTGTTCTTTACAAGGTACTTTCAGAAACCTGGGAAATTTCCGGGAATTTCTTCTATCTCTACGTGATCTTCGTAGGTCTTCTGATAGGAATCGAGACAGTTGGGTGCTTGAGTGTACGCCAATCGATAAAGAACCACATGTTTGAGTTCAAGTACTACGACTGAAGAGGCTGGGAAAAATGGCAGAAAAAAACATTATTACAGAGGTCTTTGATATTGTATTTATTTTCGTGCTTGCCTTCGCCTGTGTGGTTATTCCTACAGTGCTCCAGGGAGCTGTGCTGGTTTCGTGGGAAGAAGGAGGGGAAGGAATAGGCTTCCTCTGGGACCCTGTTGGTTTCTTCAGCTTCTTGCTGGTGATAGTTGCTTTCTTTGTTGTGGTTCTCTATCACTCGGTAAAGCACTACAAGTACTGAAAATAAATTGAAAAATTGGGAAAAAAACATTTGATTGAATGCCTGCCTGAAGTGGAAGTTCAGGCAGACAGTTTCTTTTTAACTCCAGGCAGAACGCTACCCTTTTCAAGCGCACATCAGGATTCTATTCTGCCGTATAATATGGCTTCCCTGAAAAGAGGGAGCTATTCAGGGAAAAATGGAGGGATTTGTGGATTTTTTTAAAAAGGCCAGACCCGGCTTCTACTCAAAAAAGTCCGGGCTCTGAACCGTTTTTTTGGGAGTAAGCACACCTGTGGATATTCTGAAACCAGGTCCGTACATCCCTTAACAAGTATAGTGGAGCCCCTTAACTTCTGAGAAGCCAGAGTTTTCGACCTATCTGCAATAAGAGATAAAAGCTAATCATATATATACTTTATCATTATAGCTTTGGTTAGCAGGCTATAGTATATATATTTTTGGATTTTTGAAGAACATTGGATGGAAGCATATATATAGTATATTTTGAAACCCGCATTGGAGAGAGGAAAACCCTCAAAGAAATGCAGAGATTACAAAGAAATGCAGAGATTATAAAAATTAAGAGGTGTCAGAGACGCTTAAGATTAACAAAAAGTTAAGAAAAATTAGAAATCAATTTTTCGAGCTGGATTCTGTCATTGGCAGCATCTTTAAGACAAGCATCGGTTTCGGAGATTTTCACAACAAGGCGAGCAGCATCTTCATCCGTTTCCCCCGATTCTATAAGAGCCTCACAAAGTCTTTCAAGAATCTCTGTTCCTGACAGCCCTTTTTCGACTATCATTTCGTCAATAAGCTGCCGCCCTCTGGAGAAATCTCCAGAAAGAGCCGCAGAAAGCAGATTATCTATATTTTCGTCCCCGCTTTTCAGACTGGCTTCATATACCATCTCTTCGGTAATTACCAAACCGTGTGCAAGCAGGGAAACAAGCTGTAGGGTTTGCACCGCTTTTGCAACATTTCCCTTTGCAGAATAGAGGATTGCATCTAATGCGCCTTCCGAAAGCTCCAGCTTCTCAGCACAGCTGATTTTTTCGAGATGGGCTTTCAGAACAGAATCGGGTACATATGTGAAAAAAATTTGAAGGCCTCTTGAGCGGAGCGGAGCAATAAGCTTGGAAGGTTTGGTAGTGGAAAGAATAAACCTGCACGTTGCACTATACTTCTCCATAATTCGCCTGAGGGCATTCTGTGCGTCTGAATTGAGGGATTCGGCATTATCGATGTAGATTAGCTTATAATCGGCATCAATTGAAGCCATCCCTGCATATTCGTTGATAATTTCCTTAAAAATATCAATTACGCTTTTGTAGATTTTCTTTGGATCATCAGTGCCCAGAATACGTACAAAACGTTTATCCCGGACCAGATAACGTTTTCCCTGGTCAAAAAAGTCCGAAGCATTAAAGTACGCAAAATTGTTTTTCCAGGTATTTCCGTAAAGCTGCCTGGCGAGAGCAAGGGAAGCTGTCGTTTTTCCGGAGTTTTCAGGACCATATAAAATAAGGTGGGGTAAAGTCCCTGACTGTGCCAGTTCGGAAAGCGTGGCTACAGCATGTTCGTTTCCAAGCATTTCCTTAAGGGTACGTGCCCTGTATTTCAAAGTCCAGAGATCCTGCATACCTTCCACCTTATTTTTAGTTCTTGAATACCAATTTGAGGATTTTTATTTTTCCCTCAAACTTACTCGGTTATACTTCCGTTTCCGCTCTCATCTACATTGAGGAACTCTTTGATCACTACAGCGTAAACAGGCCTTGCGATAACCACACCAATCAAGACACCAATGATTGTAGTAATAGCAAACCCTTTCAGAGTTCCGAAGCCCATGACCACCAGAGGAGCCATTGCAATAACCGTTGTGGCAGCTGCTCCAAAGATAATTGAGAAAGCTTTTCCTATTCTAGAGACAAAAACTTTCGTAGTAGGCAGTTTGCCTTCGTAAAGCACCTCATCAGTAATAATTACCAGGTGATCAATCCCCGTACCTATAGCAGCGATAATACCTGCAATTGATGCCAGGTCAAGCTGCCAGCCTATAACTGCTGCAACTCCTAGAATCATAATAACTTCACTGAAAGAAGTCCCGACCATAGGTATCAGAATTTCAGGCCTCTTATATCTGAAATAAACCGCGGCTGCTACTGCAATAAAGGAGATAATGCCTGCAATCACGGATTCGATTTTAAACTGAGAACCAAGCCCCGCGTCGACATGCCCTGAACCTACAAGTACGACATTGACAGGAAGAGCCCCTGCTCTGAGATGGATCTGAAGGGCTTTAGCTTCGGCTTCGGCAGCTTCATCCGGACCTGTGGAAGCTTCCCAGGAATAGATTGGGGCTTCTCTCAACCTAGCGGCTGCATCCGGGCTCAAGGGAGCCCCGTAAATTTTGACATCATCCAGGTACATGTTCAGGTAATGTTCATCCGGATTATCAATTGCCCCAGTTTCGAGTGCGACCTTCTGGAGTGCTCGTGCTCCGTTTTCATTGAGGGTAAAAGGGGTATGCCACATTCCATCATGGAAACTCGGAATTCCCACACTTACAATAGAGTCACCATAAAGCACGTGTTGAGTCTCATTTCCTGTTGTCTGAATTCGGATCTCAAACTTTCCCGGTTTTTCGGCAATTTCCTTGGCAGTCGCAAGATCAACGCCTGCAAAATCAATAAGAATATACTCATCTCCTACAGTCCTGACAGGAATGTCCTTCAGGCCAAGAGAGTTGAGCTTATCACTGAGAATTTCTTTTGTCAGATCTCTTGTCTCGCGGGTGACTCCTTCTTTATAAGTTGAAGTCCCGTCTTCGTTCTTAACGATTGATCCTCCAATATTTTCCAGAAGATTCTCAAGCTGCTGCTCAGAAACTGCAGTTCTTATCTCATAAACAGTTCCTTCCTCAGTACGGAATGGGACTACCTCTGTATCAAGGGACTTTGAAAGATAGGTTGTAATCATAGCTTCCTTACTGGTATCAGAGATAGTTACCTGAGTTTGAGTATCACTCAGCTTATCTACATTTACAGTGCCCAGTTCAAGAGATTCAATTTGGGATACACTAATCGGAGCAGAAGTTGTAAAGGTTACAGATTTACCGGCAGAATCTGAGCCTCCCATATCAAGGCTATTACTTGTGATTTCAATAGGGGCACCAATTACTGGCTCGATCATTCCGCTGACCAGTTCTTCGGTATTTACATTTATCTGGGCAAGTGCTCCCTCGAGTTTAATCTGTAGCCAGGAACCGCCTTCAAGGTCAAGTCCGAAATTCAGGTTAGTAGTCACTCCTTCTCCGGGAGTATAGCCTGGATGTATTGCCACTATAGAACCAAGCAGGAGGAGGGTGAAGATAATGACTCTTACATTTTTAAAAAGACCTTTTATATCGCTCATCTATTATACCTCCCTCTGAATTCGGGCTTTGTTACATACCAGCGTAAAATTCCTGTATTCAGTAGCCAAGTATTCATCATATCCGCAATAAGCCCTGCAATCAACACGATTGAAATCTGCGAGAGCAATGTAATTTGTGTAAATGAAGGGATTACAAGGTAGGAATAAGTTGAGACTATGTACATAACTGCAAGCGCTGCAAGGGTTGTAGTAGTCATTGTAATACCGGTTTGCATAGCCCGGGAAATTTTCTCTTCTATCGTGCCCCGGCGTTTAAGAACCCTATTTGTGAGCAAAACATCACTATCTACAGAATAACCAATAAGCATGAGCAGGGCGGCAAGTGTTCCCAGGGAGAGTTCTATCCCTGCAACCTTCATGAAAGCGGCAGCAATCACTATATCTGAAAATGCCGAAAGTATTATTGCAAAGGAAGGTATAAGGGTCCGAAAGAGTAAGAATGCTACAAGAGACATCCCTATAAAGGAAATGATAAGAGCCCGGACAGCCTGTACCTGCAGATCACGCCCATAGATCGGTCCAACCTGCTGGATCTGCACATTCGAGTAACGGCTCGTAATATCATTTTCAAGTTGACGTTGCTGTTCATTGTCCATGACCCCAAATTGCATAATAACCCTGCTTCCGGCCTGCCGGACATCCGTGATGTCGTAAGAAGAGTACATTTCTTCAAGCTTAGCAGGAGAGTCAGCCGTCTCTACCGAAATCTGGGTACCACCCTGGAATTCCATTCCCAGGTTTACTGGCGACCCACTACTCATAAAGGAAACCAGCAGTATTACTAGAGAAACTGCGAGTATCGCGAGGGGGATTGCCAGCAACTGGCGATTATCGTGATTTTTCACGAAATTATCTAAAAGTTCGGTCAAAACTGTTGCCATAATTTAATGCTCCGGATACATACATCTGTTATTTATTGAACTTATCCAAAAAGCTCTTTACATCTGATATACCTTTCAAATGTATAATAGAGAGCGCGAAATTTGTAACCAGATTTAGAATCAGATTTGTTTGAGGATCTTCAACCTATCCTGGCTATTCGAGTTCAGGTAAGGGGATAACATTCTGGATATTACAGATGTTCTAATATTATAATAGGTTAATATTATAATAAGTTAATATTATAATAAGTTAATATTATAATCAAGTTTATATTATAATCAAGTTAATATTATAAATAAGTTAATTTGTTTTAATTCTGTATTCTCACAGATTATATTAATTCTTTCTTGGAAACCAATTTTTCTCTATATCGTTAGTTCATTCCACTTAAAATTAACTCTTAAAAATAACACATGTTCTAACGTTACAGCTATATATACCAGTTACTGTTCATTACAAATAATGATAGAAAGACCTTCCCTTGACGAATATTTTCTTGAGATTGCCTTCGTGGTAGGCAAACGGGCAACCTGCCTCCGAAATAATGTGGGGGCTGTGATTGTCCGGGATAAAAGAATCCTCTCAACTGGATACAATGGAGCACCCAGCGGCATGGAACACTGCCTTGAAATCGGATGTATTCGGGATATGGAAAAAATCCCTTCAGGCACGAGACAAGAAAAATGCAGGGCAGTGCATGCAGAGCAGAATGCAATTATCCAGGCTGCAATCCATGGAGTAAGTATAGCAGGAGCAACTATCTACTGCACACACCAGCCCTGTATTCTTTGCACGAAAATGATTATCAACTCAAAAATCAAAAGAGTGGTATATGCAACTTTCTATCCTGACACAGATTCACTTAAGTTTTTCAGGGATGCGGGTGTGGAAGTGGAATATATGCCTTTTAAACTGAAACATGAGATCTCAGGTGGAAATAACTTACAGGACTTAACAACCCCCTGAACTCATTATCCAGAAAATATAAATTAACAGTATGGATCTGGGCATTACTCACCTCACCCCTACAAGATTTCGTAAGGTGACAGGATAGGCATATGAGTTCCATAATAAGGAGAAAGAGGTATAGTTTCATAATAAGGAGAAAGAGGTGTACCGATGTCTCGAGAACTAAAAGCTAGACCAGCAAAGGTAGAAGATTTAATTGAGTATCAGGAAGGAGCCGTTGTAAGTAAAGAACTTATCCGTAAGGATACCGGGACAGTGACCATATTTGCTTTTGACAAAGGAGAAGGACTGAGTGAACATACTGCCCCCTTCGACGCCATGGTTCAGGTAATGGATGGGAAAGCAGAAATCACCATCTCCGGGAATAAAAATATTCTGGAGAAAGGGGATATGATCATAATGCCTGCTGGAGAGCCTCACTCACTTCATGCCCTGGAAAGATTCAAGATGATCCTAACCATGATCAGATCTTAATACTATTGAGTTCTTACTATTGAGTTCCACTTAACTTGCCATAAACTGTCTAAGTAAAAAGTTGAATAGTCTAGTTGAATAGTCTGATACTGCAAGACTCTTAAACGGTATTTTTGAGATTCCTGAAGCAGGCACCCGAGTTCTGAAGTTCTTCCCTCTTAAATTCAACTCTTATTTCGCAGGCAGCGAAGCCCTTTTTTAATTATGTCCTGTTCTTCAGGGCGGTACATTTCCTTTATATAGGTCTCCTCATTACAATAGTAATCTAACCCGCGAATGATAACCACCGGAATCCCGCCCGCGCCCTCTCCCATCAGAAGGTTTGCGGCGCCTGCAAGTTCATCGGCAATTGCTTCTTCCGTAATTTCAAGGTCTTTTCCAAAAAGATCTTTTTCCCCAATCCAGCGTTTTACAGGTTTTATTTTATAAATTCCTATAGCAACTCCAGTCTGTCCTATCTTGAAAGCTCTCCCGTTTGTGTCCGTGACAATAACACTTAATTTTTTCCCACTCAGCTTTTCGAGCTCCTGACCAAGCCTTGAAGCGCTGGCATCCGGGTTTTCTGGAGGGTATAGCAAAAATCCATTTTCAATGTTTGACTCGTCAATTCCTGCGTTTACACAGGTATGCCCTGAGAGAGTTGTCACAAGCATAAAGGGCTTTTCCACAAGGACTTCCCTGCTACGGGAAAGTACAGCCTCGATGAACCTGGCATCTCTTCCGGTCCGTGCTGCGATTTCAAGTGATATCTTCCCTGGGGTAATATCCTCGAGCCTGAAGATCTCCCCTTCAGCTTTAGCAACAACGGTCGAGGCAATGATAACAATGTCCCTGTCCTGAAGCTCAATATTCTCACAGATTACTGAGGGCAGGTTGTCTCCGGCATGTATAAGGGGAATATTTTCAACGGCTATGGCTTCAAATTTCAAGTGTTTTCCTCAAAAGTCTTTGAAACAAATAAGGCGACTAAGTTTTGTTCCTTTAAATGCAGAAAGTAATTCATTAAACCAATAATTTGCAGCAGTAAAGGCAGTAACCATAAATAAGACCACCGATATAATGGGTCTTGCGGCGATGATGAGAGTTACCCCAGCTGAGCAAAAGATGATGAGAGCAATTTCCTGATGCCGCGCTTTTCACATATTTTCGATGCCTTATTTTTTTCAGTTACAGTGAATTCTAGTTTAATAACTTTCTATTCTTACATAAATTTTTTACTTTCCTTACCGATAATACCTTTTTCAGGAAAGATTTAAGAGACTTTATCTGCTTGCAAGCCAAATTTAATAGGGGTGCTAACATTACCCAGTATGACCTGAGTGAAATTATAAGAAAAATAAAGAATAGAGAGCCTTTTCAGCTAAAGGACAACGAACGAAGCAGAGTCTGGAGTTTAAGGGTTATCATAAGCAAACTGTATTACTCGCTGGATTATGAGAACGAGCCTCAGGCTACCAGACAAAAAGTAACCCAGCTTCTTCTTTATCACGGGCAATTTAGCAGGGAAGAAATCGATGAAACTTTTCAGTTGTCAGCAAAGGAAACGACTGAGTATTCAACGGAATTTCTAAAACAGCACCCTGAGATTGCACAGGCTGAGGCTCTGAAAAGTAAAGAATTTCCTGACGAAGTAGAAGGAAAAGAAGAAGAGAGAATCAAGGAAATAAAATACATTTTTCCACACTATCGCTGAATGTCAGCTGAATATATATTTTAACAAATTGGCAACTGGACAGAAAGATGACGAAAAGCTGATAGTCAGATCAATATGTGAATTGACAGAAAAAATAGAGGAGATACTTATATTATATTTACATATCCAATTTCTCGAAAGAGAGTGGCAGTTCTGGAAATTTACTGAATATTGCCAGTTTATGGAAAGAAAGCCAATACTTTTATAATTTTTTGTCAATTTAGAAGTAAAGTTAATCTACAAAAACCAAAATAGGGTCTTGTAAATTCTTTAATCAATGGAAGATAACTTTATATCTGTTCATCGCTAATTTCTATGCTCTGGTTTAATAGTATAATAATATATATTAAGATATAATATCTCAAATCTATTCAATAATCAAGATGATATGAGAAATTATGGAAGGTACTGGAGACAGAAATAAAGAGACCCTTTTTAGTTATGAGGAAGACGAAGATACCAGATACTCCCGAGCAGCCCATGTAACAAAAGTTTCGATAGCTTTAAACTTTTTATTGACTGGTTTTAAATTTGCGGCTGGGATTCTGGGCAATAGTTCGGCAATGATCGCCGACGCAGCTCATTCACTGTCAGACTTCGTAACTGATATTGCCGTGGTTGTAGGCTTAAGGATTGCTAAAAAACCAGGTGACAGCTCACACAATTATGGACACGGAAAAATTGAGACTTTAGCTGCAGCGTTTATAGGACTTGTACTTATTGTGGCTGCATTTGGAATTTTCTGGGGTAGTCTTCAGAAAGTTATTACCTTTTATCAGGGGGAGAGTCTGCCAGAACCAAGCAAGATCGCTCTTGTTGCAGCCGTTATTTCAGTTCTGTCAAAAGAGTGGCTCTACCGCTATACCATGACATCTGCCAGAGAACTTAAGAGCGATGCCCTTATTGCAAACGCCTGGCACCATCGTTCTGATGCCTTCTCTTCCGTAGGAACTATGATTGGAATCGGGGGCGTGATCCTTCTTGGAGGAAAGTGGGTTGTGCTTGATCCAGTAGCTGCAATTGTACTGAGCTTCTTTATCTTTAAAGTTGCATTCGATATCTCTTATAAAAATCTCAATGAACTGCTGGAAGCTTCGCTTGATTCCGAGACTTATAGAAGTATTGAAGAGATACTCATATCCACTGAAGGAGTTTTAGGTTTCCATGATCTAAAAACCCGAAAAATAGGGAATGCCATGGCTGCAGATGTCCATATTGAGGTTGACCGGGATTTAAGTCTAGTGGATGCACACGAAATCTCAACGCAAATAGAAAACAGGTTAAAGGAAACCTGCGGCAAAAACGGCCACTTCTCAATTCATATAGAGCCATGTTTTGATTCCGAGTATTATACTCAGGACATGTCAGAAGCCAAAGATCGGGATAAACCAGGCAATTTTACAGGATAATTCAAAAAGAAGAAGCTGTGAGTCTCGCCCACAGCCTTAAATTAAGGTCAATCTTTCCGCTCTGAGAAAGATTACTCGATAGCTATTTTCTTTGCAGGCTCTTCAAGCTGCATTTTCGGCAACGTTATTGTCAGGACGCCATTTTCCATTTTTGCAGTGCTTCCTTCTTCCTTAACGCTCGTAGGCAGACGGACTGCCCTGTAGAACTGAGTGTATGCCCTCTCACGGCGAATGTATCCTTCTTCTTCAGTCTCTTTTTCCTTCCCGGTCTTTGCTTTTATCTCAAGCATGTCTTCTTTAAGGTTGATTTCAACGTCCTCTTTATTGATACCGGGGAGGTCAGTTGTGACTACAAGTTTGTCTTCTTCTTCCTTAATGTCAACAGCAGGCGTATAGACCCTTCCGCCCCCCCATTCTTCCATCGGCATAAAATCTTCAAATAACTGGTTGAGGCGCTCCTGTGTTCTTCTTATCTCTTCAAAGGGATCCCAGCGTTCAGGACCTGAAAATGTTCTTCTCATAGGCCATCTCATATTTAAAATACCCCCTAAGTTAAAATGACAACACAGATTTTTATGTGCTACTCTGAATATATTGAGAAAGGATATATATATTTTCCTGAGAAATTTCACAAAAATGTAGCATGTAAAAGAACCTGAATGATAAAGAGAAAAAAGAGAAAAAAGTTAAGAGAAAAAGTTCCAAAAAATCCAGAGGAGGAAATTTCCGGAAAATTCAAAGGAACTGGGCAAATAGAACATAAAATGAAGGAAGAAGGAAAGGCAGTTATTTAGCCTTAACAAGCATTCCTATCAGGTCCGAAGCCTTTACAAGCCCCAGGGAACCTTTTTTAACCGAGTCCTCATCAAAAGTCTGTACTCCGTCGGATTCCTTGTTGTCAGTTCTGTAGATTGCAAAGGGAATTGGGTCTTTAGTGTGAGTCTTTACGGAAATTGGAGTTGGATGATCAGGCAGTATGAGAATTGTAAAGGGCTCGTCTGAAGTCTGGGCATGCTTGAGGATAGGAGCTACTATTCGGCTATCGAAGTCTTCGACAGCTTTTAGTTTTTTGTCAATACTTCCCTCATGTCCGGCTTCATCCGGAGCTTCCACGTGGACAAAAACAAGGTCCCTAGTTTTAAGAACCTCAATTGCAGCATTTACCTTCCCTTCGTAATTAGTATCCAGATAACCCGTTGCTCCCTCAACTTCAATTACATCCAGACCTGCATAAACTCCAATGCCTTTCAAAAGATCGACTGCCGAAACTATTGCCCCGGTTTTCCCATACAATTCCTGAAACGGAGTAAACTCTGGAGCATGTCCCTGACCCCAGACCCAAATGGAGTTTGCAGGGTTCTTGCCTTCTTCAATCCTTTTCAGATTTACGGGGTGCAGTTCAAGCACAATCATAGACGCTTTGATCCGGTCGGAAAAGAAGGCTCCATCCTTTCCTCTGGGCAGATATTTATCGATTTTCTTTCCTGTAATGTCATGAGGAGGAGTACATTCCGTTTCAGCCCCCAGGTTCTTTCTGGCAACCATCAGGTGCCTGTAGCTGATTCCCGGATAAAAGCTCAATTCATCTGTGCCGAGTTCCGCGTCAAGTGTCTCAATTAGAATCTTAGCTTCTTCACTGCTAATATGCCCTGCGCTGTAATCTTTTATTCTTCCATGCTCAATAGTAATAAGGTTGCATCTGAAAGCCACATCATCAGGTGCAAGAGCCACACCCATGCTGGCAGCTTCCAGAGGAGCCCGACCAGAGTAATACACCGCCGGATCGTACCCGAGAATAGACATATTTGCGACATCGCTTCCTGGGGGAAACCCTTCAGGTATAGTTTTTGCATATCCGGCTTTCCCGTGAGCAGCAATATAATCCATAGCAGGGGTTCGAGCTGCCTGGAGAATGGTTTTTCCGCCCAGTTTCTCTATAGGGTAATCAGCCATTCCGTCTCCTATAAGTACAGCGTATTTCATTACTTCACCTGTCTCCAACTGTTTTAGTCATTCATCTCGGGAATTGAATATATTGTTTTCTACCAGATGCCTGTAACCGAAATTTACAGAGCATTTGCCAGCAGGTTTTTCTGCTTATCCAGAAATTTAATTTCTAAGCACATTTTACACAAACATTATAATATAGTATCCATATCCTATACACACAGCTTCTCAGCATAATATATAAATGGCAAAAGAGCTGGCATATAGCTCTCTACAAAGAATTATTTTGTTGAGATATACTTTATAGACCTGTAGAATTTCCGGACTATTATTCATTTTTATCCGGATAATAAGGAAAATTAAAAATTAAATTATCAGTTTAAGTAAATTGTGTGGGTATTTCCAGTTATGTGAGTATTCCCAGTTATGTGAATATTCCCAGTTATGTAAGTATTACCAGTTAATGCTAAAACGTGGTCCGATCATGAAAATTGTAATGAAATTTGGAGGAACTTCTGTTGGGGACGGGAAAAAAATCCGTCATGTTGCCCAGCTCTTGAAAAGGTATTATGAGGAAGGCAACCAGATCGTGGTAGTAACCTCGGCGCTCGGTGGAGTAACCGATGGGCTTCTGGAAAATGCACTTTTTGCCTCAACAAAAGGCAAAGTAGCCCTTGTGAAGGAGTTTAAAACAGAAATCACAAACAAACACCATGAAGCCGTGAAGGACGCCATTGATGACCCAACAGTCGCAAAAGAGGTTATCCAGACTCTTGACCTCCGCATTGACGAGCTCGAAAAAGCCCTGATCGGGATCTGCTATCTTGGTGAGCTTACACCAAGGTCAATTGACTACATCTGCTCTTATGGAGAACGGCTGGCTGCTCCAATCGTTTCAGGAGCTATCCGTTTCCTTGGAATTCCATCAACCGAATTCACAGGTGGAGAAGCAGGGATTATAACCACATCAGATTACGGAAATGCCAAGCCCCTTGAAAAAACCTACGAACTTGTGAAAAAGAGGCTTGGATGCAGACTCGGGTCCCAAATTGTAGTAGTTACAGGATTTATAGGAGAAAATGAGGACGGGATCATTACCACACTGGGAAGAAGCGGGTCTGATTTCTCAGCTTCTATCCTTGGTGCAGCCTTGAAAGCTGATGAAATCTGGCTCTGGAAAGAAGTGAACGGAATCATGACTACTGACCCGAGGATAGTACCAGAAGCAAGGACTATCCCTCAAATTTCTTACGCCGAAGCCATGGAACTTTCTTATTTTGGAGCAAACGTACTGCACCCGCGTACGATTGAACCCGCTATGCGTGAACATATTCCTGTGAGGGTTAAGAATACTTTTGAACCTGAGCTACCTGGCACACTCGTGGTTGCGGAAAAGTTTCAGTGTCGGCAAGTTGTGAAAGCTGTAAGCCTGATCAAAAACGTAGCTCTCATCAATATTGCAGGCGCAGAGATGGCAGGAACAGTCGGAACTGTAGCCAGGCTCTTTACAGCACTTGCGAAGGCAGGCGTTAATGTAGTTATGATCAGCCAGGGATCTTCCGAATCCAATATTTCTTTCGTGGTCAGTGAGACACATTTAGAGCCCGCTTTAAAAGCTCTCCATGAAGAATTCGACCGGGAAATCGTAAAAGAGATCACCTCGGACAGAAACGTTTGCGTGGTTGCAGTCGTAGGTGCAGGTATGGCAGGGACTCCAGGCGTAGCAAAGCGGGTCTTCGGAGCGCTTGGAAATTCTATGATTAATATTATCATGATCAGCCAGGGATCTTCTCAGTACAATATCTCTTTTGTTGTGCGGGAAGATGATGCATTTGCCGCAGTCAAGACCCTGCACGATGAATTCGAATTATATAACGGAAATGGAATTGAAAAACAGCTTTAAAATAGGCAGGGAGGGGTAGAAATGAGCGAAAAACACTTAACATACGCAGATTCAGGCGTAGATATTGCAAAAGAAGAAAAAACAGTCAAAACACTTATAGAAAAGCTCAGTTACGTTCGAAAAGGCATAGGAGCCCCCCTTACAGGAATAGGGCATTACGCAGGGCTTCTTGACTTTGGAGAATATGCCCTTGCCCTGACAACGGATGGGGTAGGCTCAAAAGTTCTTATTGCAAACGAAATGCAGCGCTGGAACACAGTAGGCATAGACTGTATCGCAATGAATGTTAATGACCTTCTTGCCATAGGAGCCGAACCTGTAGCTTTTGTAGATTATCTTGCCGTGGAAAAGCATGAAGAAGGCTTTGCCGCCCAGATAGGGGAAGGGCTGGTAAAAGGCGCAGAAATCTCCAGAATGTCTATTGTAGGAGGAGAGACTGCAACCCTCCCCGGAATAATTAAAGGTTTCGACCTTGCAGGTACATGCCTGGGAATTGTCAGAAAAGACCAGATTGTCGAGGGAGGAAAAGTCAGCGTAGGTGACGTGATTGTAGGTATCCCAAGTTCAGGCATTCACAGCAATGGATACACTCTGGTAAGGAAGATCATTGAGGAATCCAGCTACTCATACCATGATCCATGTCCCTATGACAGTTCAAAAACAATAGGAGACGAACTCCTGACTCCAACAAGAATTTACATTGAGATTCTTGACGTCCTCAAGGCATGTGAAGTCCACGGGCTTGCCCACATAACAGGCAGCGGACTTTTGAAACTGAGAAGAGTGACAAAACTCGGGTTTGATTTCTACGATCCCCTGGAGCCTCAGGAGATCTTCAAATTCCTTCAGAAGGAAGGCGGAGTGGAAGATCTTGAGATGTACAGAACCTTCAACATGGGCATGGGCTTCCTTATCATCCTGCCAGAAAAAGACGCTGCAAAAGCTGTAGAAATTACTGGTGGAAAAATCGTAGGGAAAATTGTAGAAAGCGGAATCAGGGTCAAAGACCTTGTAATAGAATGAAAACACAAAATATAATTCAAAACCTCGAGGAAAATAAGAGGAAATTTTTTCCCTGACATTTTCCTTCCATACTTACATTTTCTATCCTCTTACCTCCAAACTTAAATTTTCTATTCTCTTCCCTCCAAACTTAAGTTTTCTATCCTTTTTCTTTCCATACTTAAATTCTCAATTTTTCCCTTCCGTACTCAAATTTCCTATTCTTTCTTATGTTGAGATCTCAACTCTTCTCTATTTTTGGAAACTCTTCCTATTATTCTGTTGTCTTGATTACAGCCAGTTTCCTGGATTTCATTCTTTCCACATATCCTGATAGCTGGTTGCAGGTGTTTTGGAGTGTTCAGGAGGTTTGCCTTTCTTCGGTGAGGCTGCTCCCATCTCCTTCTCTTTCTCCCTGAGCCTGTTGATCTCCTTTACACTGTCCTCGTTTTCTATGCTTAGGACGAAGCTTCCATGACAGGGCTTCGTATAGGGGAAAATCAGAGCATTGCCCTTTGCGCCCACTGCAATGGGCGGCACTCCTATTATGTAGTAATCTTTAAAGATTTTGTAGCCAGGGGGTACATAGTAGACCTCATCAGAGTATTTCTCAATGTGCTCTCTGGCTTCCTTGAAGCTTATCCTTTGCAGAAGGATTTCATACTTCATCTGCTCAATACAGCTCATTTAACTATCTCCTCAATTACCTTATCCAGCTTATTCTTGAGCCGGATAGGATTATGAACATCACTTGAAACTATTTTCACACAATCGAACTCAATGGCTTCTGCGAGAGCTTCCGCGTTCTTGCCAAAAACTATAGAGTACATTTTGGCTTGGGAAATAGCACTCATTGTTGCTGCAAAAGTCAATCCGGAGTCGTTGTGCATAAAGGCAAAGCAGATATCGAAATCTAATCTTTTCTCAATAATATCCTCCAGGGTTTTGTCGAGATTTGCCATCTTTTTTACATAATAACCATCGAAATCCGAAACTTTTACAAGCTTTATTACGGCGTCATTCCCAGCAACAGTTACATCAAATCCTGACTTATTCAACTTATGGGAAAGATACAGGGCAATACTTGTTTGAATTGGGACCTCAGGACATCCCATCATAAGAAGCACTTTTGCGCCAGTCATGAAATTTCATCTCTAACAGGTTTTATCTTTAAGAATGTAGGGTTAATCCTAATTTCAACCTTTGCAATTAAAGCTTTGGTATAAATTCTTAAAAGTAGGATAATACTTTAGTTCAACCAGTTTATGTTTCCAGGTTTCATTTTCTTAAGATCTAATTTTGATATTATTTCAGTTTTAAAATTCTATAGTAGATCCTATCTCAATCTTTCCAGAATATAATTTTAGCCACTCCCATTTTATCAATAATTTATATATTAAATTGCTGACATCAGGCTTAAACCTCTCACTCTTCCAGGTGATATTTATCCCATTTTCTATCATCTAGTATCTCAGACAATATAGGAAGAGTGAATAGAATAACCTGGATCAGGTAACGTTTTGCAGAATCTTTTCAGAATCTTATAACCCTTTTTCAGAATGAAATGCCTAATATATTATCTTTTTCATATTTTAATTTATGAGAATAATAACAGTTGATTAAGAGGTTAATGGCTGTTAGAGCATACTGGAGCTGATATAAGGACATAAAAGGTACAAAAATGACGTGCTTAAGAGAATACAGATATGAAGTTCTCCTGAAAAATACAACTCCAAAAGAATGCGAAAATTACATTAAAGAGCACTCTGAGAGCGTATACCTTGTGCCTGGCGGGTATAAGGTAAAAGGTATTACCTTGCTTGGTATGACATCTCCTGTTGGCTTCTCAGGAAATGATATTATATTCCAGTTTATAAAGCCCTGCTTAGGATTCTTCGTAATTAAACTGGAGAACGAAGTTGAGGAAATACAAAAACTCGGAAACCAGTATAAAAAGGACAAAAATGTAAAAAAAATAAAGTGAGAGTTAATAAACCGACTGCCGGCTGTAGCTGTTTATCCTTTTTTTATTTCAGGCTTTCACTTTTTTCGTACAAGCGACCCTGCACTCAAAGAATCCGGCTGCGGGAAATTCATGTATAGTAGTTGCAACAATCAAGCCCTCTCCAATCTCTTTTACGACCATTATTGGCCTTCCCTTGTCATCCTTAAGCACGACATCGGCATCAGTCTCTGAAAAGTAACCGTCGCATCCTGCAGGAAGGACAAGGTTTTCCACTAGCTTCTGGGCATCGTGACTACCCACAGGCTGAGGTGTGCATGGGTTCTCTTCCATTACATACTTCAGAGAAAAAGGAAGCCATTCATATTCGTATTCCGGTACCAAGGGACTGAAAACAAGAAGAGTTCCCCCCTTTTTCACGAATTTTTCGAGGGATTGCTTGCCGCGTGCGAGCCCTACACCTGTTTTTGTATATTGTTTATTTGCAAAACCTGTCGGCAGGATCAGAACCTTGCAGGCAGGAAGGTAAGGAGTACCAAGGGACGTTGAGAGCGCACGACTGCATTCAAGCCCATACTCCACAAACAGTTTCTCAAAGAGAAGAGGGCAGTCCCAGAGCAAAATTACGTCACTCATGAAAAAGGATAGGGAACTCCCACATATGAATTTATCTATCTTAATGAATATTAGAGAATCGATAAAGTCAGGATTCCAGGGCACTCAATTCAGAAAAACAGGTGGAATCAGGCATTTTTCCGAACACGAACAGGATCATATGGGGGCTGGTAGTAACTGTAAAAGGGTAGCCAGTAGACTTGAGGATGTTTGAATAATACTTTGTAATAACTTCACAGACTTTTCTGTCAGAATAGTCATGAATGAGTTTTACATATTCTCTGCCTTTTACTGTACAAATTTCAATATCACTACCTATGCTGTCTGTCAGGTAAACTTCTTTGAAAATCATAATATGCTCAGCAAGAGTGAAAGCTTCAGGAGGCTTGCCTGTATCCAGTTCAAAATTCCTTGTTATTTCAGCCAATGATGGGAGATCCCCTGAGACAAAAGCCTCGAAAGTCTTTCTGTTTATGCTGAGCCTCTGATAATTCTGCTGCCTATAGGTTTTGATAAGGTTCTTCCAGAACTCCGGTTTTTTCTGAATTTCCCGGAAGACAATCTCCATTTGCCCAAAATATTTATCAAGTCCTTTAGGGACTTTTTGATAATCAAGAAACTCGAATCTTTTAAAATAAATCTTTGTCACATTTGATTTGCAAAAAAGACCCTGAACATCCAGTTTCATTTGTTTTGCCAGATAAAGAGCCAGGTTGTGAGCCATAATTTCCCTGAAATAGGGGTTCCCGTTAGAGAGAGTAAGACTTACAGTTTCCGGTTCCGAATCCTGACTGTATTCTGCATCAACCTTAATTTTCCAGCCCATTTTTTCGTTGAGCGAGTTTATGTAACTGACAATGTCAGAGATTCGTTTTACTTTATAAGGATTGATTATCTCATATACAATTGATTCATCAATTAATAACCCTGAAGTCTTCTTTATAAGCCATTCAAGCAGCGTATGATGAACAAGAAGGAATTCATCATCCTCAATCAACTTGTTACGGAATTCTGCATTCTTTGAAACCTTACCTGAGTCCTTTTCCCCATTTTCAACGGTGCTTCCAGCCAGAGAGAGAGAAGCAGTTTCGATAGCATCCCTTATTGCCGCACTTAAATTTCCATTATTTTTCTCCAGAAAGGGCTTTAATTTATCCACGTAGGACTGGTCAATAGAGATATTTTTTCGAACTATCAAGGGAATTCCCTCTTTTGCCTTCTTGAGACCACAAGCAGTTTAAATTTCCTAGCACATACACATTCTAATTTTCGTAAACCAGTTAATAGATTGGTGCTACTACTTCTTAATATTTTTGCTAGTCATGAAAACAAAAAATTCATGATAAAAGATAATAAAGAAGGAAAGTTAAAAGAACAAACGATGTCAGTAGGATAAAGAGCGAGATTAAAGAGGGAAACTTAGTATCCTCGAGCGGTGGATAATATACTAAAAATATATTTCATGTTGGAAAATTTGAGGCAAAAATTTATAGGAGAATTTTGAGCAGCCTGAAGTGCGTATTCCTTCAGTAAAAATCCGGAAGATCGGAATAACCGGAATTGCTTTAAGGTCTGCACATATTACCTAGTCCCATGAATAATAACATCGAAAGACTTACCAGAGTCCGCATGATTGCGGATTATCAGTTCGGAAAAGGTATAGGAAAAGAACTCTTTCCTGACGGCTCAACATTCCAGTTATCAAGGACAAAAAGAATACGCCAGGTTCTTTATTCAGGAAAGCGTATAGCTACGGCAAGAGCAAAGGATGGCTTTTTTACCCTCAGTATTGAAGGTGCTTCCGTTGTCCATAAGCTTTTGCCGGGAAAAAAGTTAAGGGTCGTAGTCTCGGAGGAAGCTGCCCCTTTTGTGGAGAAAGGTAAAACCGCTTTTATAAAACATGTAGTTGAAATTGATCCTGAACTGAGAGCAGGAGAAGAGGTACTCGTGACAGATGAAGCTGACAGACTGCTCGCAACAGGGCAATTACTTCTATCTCCTGCAGAAATTCTGGCGTTTGACAGTGGGGCAGCCGTAGATGTAAGAGCAGGAGTTGCTTCGAAAAAAGAAAAATAAACCCGAAATTTCAAAAGAATCTATCAAGATATAAAATAGACACAGAAAAGAATCCATCAAGATATAAAATAGACGCAGAAAAAGGAAAATAAATATAAAACTTTATGCTGAGGATTGAATTCTTTAAGTTTCACACAAATTTACATATAGTTAAATACAGTATATAAAACGCTATTTATATTGATGAAATATTCTTATAATGAAAGGATAAAATGAATAAGAATATATGTTAGATAGTAACTTTTGAATGAATACTACTCATAAAAAAGCCCTTTAAAAGAGCAGTTTCAACCCTGAAATCCAGAGATTAAAGAGATAACAGTTTCCCGGAGAGTGAGCACTATTCCAGAGCCAGAACAAATTCTAAAGTACTTCCTGGTTCCAGATAACACCAGAGTCGAAGCAAACAGGATTACAGTCAAGGGAGACGTTATTGTCGGCAATCACTCTAATATTGAATACAGCATATTCGGCGATACAGTTATAATGGGAGAAGGAGTGACCGTTACCGGGGATATCGCGGCAAGTTCTGACATCAGGGTTGACATGTGGTCAAAGCTGGGAAGCAAGGTGGAGGTCGGCAGAAACGCCTATCTGGGAGAATTTGTAACAATTGATGGGAAGCTGCTCGTACAAGGGGATCTTGACGTAGGAAAAGAAGTTAAAATTCGGGGAGGGTTCGAAGCCAAAGGATGGATAGTGGTAAGGAATCCAGTCCCTGTAATCATATTTTTATTCCTTTACATAAAGGAAATGATGCGCCTTGGTAAAGGCGAAGAAATTGAAAAGGCTGTAGAAGAGCTCTTTGATGATTCCGAAGACAGTGAGGACTTTGAAATAAAGGAGCTTGGTGAAAATATATTGATTATACCTGCCGGTGCAAAGCTTTCCCCTGAAGCTATTAATGTTGGTGGGGAAACTATAATCGGGAACAATTGCCATTTAACAGGAAATATCAGGGCGCATACCGTCGACACAGGGAAAAATCTTACCCTCAAAGGGAGCATTTACTCAGAAGGCAAGGTCAACATAGGGGAAAACAGCACTGTCTATGGCAATCTTTATTCAAAAGGATCTGTACAGATCGGCCGGAATAGCCGGATTTTCGGCGGAATAAAAGCCGACTCTGTACTACTGCACGAAAATGCAAGGGTAGATGGCACAATAAAAGCGCCTTCAGGAGTGTCTTTCTTACGGGATGCCGCAGAAAAGCCCGCTCTTGCAGAGGTCAACGCTTTAGGGAAAGTAATCATGAGAGAAAACCGTGAGTTGCCTGAAAACTTACCTCCGGCAGAACCCATCAAAGTAGCAGATCAGGTAGAAGAGAACTCACCTATTAAATCAAGCGCGAATCCCGGAAGCATTTTTGTGCCTGGTAGAAAACGAAAAACTGCCAGAGCCCAGGCACTGGAAAGAAGCAGACGCTTCACAGGAGCCAGGGCTTACAGAAAGGAGTAAAAATCCGGAGAATAATCAGGAATTAACCCGAGAAACCAGCTCGACCAGCCCAGTATCGAGTTTTTGGTACCCTGAGAAATCTGGGATTTCCTTAATCATAGCCTTTTTCTTAATTTCAACTATACGTCAAATCCTGCCTCTGCAGAATGTAAGCTCATACCCCAGGGACAAAAAATTGTGGGAAAACATCTTTTTTGAGAAGGAGGAGTAACATTCTTAGGGAATCAGGGAATTATCTGGATTCTGGAGAAAACCGAACTCTGGATAAAATAAAAAATGTTCAAGTGTGGAGCCGAACTTTGAATTTTAATTATGAGATTCAACTACGGAATTAGATTGAGAAATTCGATTTTGAAATTCAAATGTGAGATTTAATTGCAAATCTCTTAAATACTCAGAGAGAATATTTCCCAGGATTTCAATAGCATATCTAATTCAAGTTATCAGAGTTTCTTGATTGATATATTCAAAATAATCCAAACCTTATTCGCCAGATCTTTCGATCAGTTAAAAAGAACAAATTTCAGGAAGGAATTCAGTTGACAGAGAATATTATAGAATCTGAGGTTGTCTCAGAGCCTGAGGATCTACAGGCAAAATATGATTCAATCATAGAAAAAGATTCAAAATACGTCATGCAGACCTATGGGCGACAACCCCTTGTACTTTCAGAAGGGAAGGGAGCAATTGTCAGGGATATTTACGGAAAAGAATATATTGACTGCGTAGCAGGGATTGCAGTAAACAATGTTGGGCACTGCCACCCGAGGGTTGTGAAGGCAATTCAGTCTCAGGCTGAGAAACTGATGCACGTCTCCAACCTTTATTATACTGAAATTCAGGCCGAGCTTGCAGAAACCCTGGTCTCAATAACAGGTATGGAGCGCGTTTTTTTCTGTAACTCAGGCGCTGAAGCTGTTGAATCTGCAATGAAACTTGCCCGCGTGGCTTCGGGAAAAAGCGACTTCGTAGCAGCTGAACATTCCTTCCACGGCAGGACTATAGGGGCACTCAGCGTAACCCACAAGAGCATGTACAGGGACCCTTTCATGCCTCCCGTAAGTTCCGAGACCACTTTCGTCCCGTACTCCAATGCTGAGGCTGTCAGGCAGGCTATTTCGGAAAATACGGCAGCTGTTATTCTTGAGCCCATTCAGGGCGAAGGCGGGGTAAATATCCCGGATTCCGAATACCTCAAAGAGGTCAGGGAAATCTGTGACGAAACCGGAACCTTCCTTATCTTTGACGAAGTGCAGACAGGCTTTGGAAGGACAGGCACATGGTTCTGTAAAGAGCAATTCGGCGTGGAACCTGATATCATGAGCATGGCAAAAGCAATAGGAGGAGGTTTCCCAATGGGTGCTATCGCAGCTAGGGAGGGACTCAGCTTTGGGCGCGGACAGCATGCCTCTACCTTCGGAGGCGGACCACTTGCCTGTGCAGCTGCACTTGCCTCGATCGAAGCAATTCGCGAAGAAGGACTCCTTAAGCGGTCGAAAGAGAACGGGGCTTACTTCATGGGGAAACTCAGGAACATGGACAGGGAGGATATTGTAGAAGTCCGTGGAAAAGGCCTCATGATAGGAGTCGAGATAAAATATCCCTGCAACAAATTTGTGGATTTTGCAAGGGAGTACGGCGTGCTTGTAAACTGTACCTCGGATTCTGTGCTCCGTCTGGTTCCTCCACTCGTGATTACGAAAGAACAGATCGATACGGTAGTTGATGTTCTTGAGCATGCATGAACTTATAAAAAAAGAGATCTTTGATATTGCAGAGTATGTTCCAGGAAAATCCATTGAAGAAATAGCTTCTGCTTACGGGCTTGATCCAGCTTCGATCATCAAACTTGGCTCAAATGAAAACCCGCTTGGACCCTCTCCAAAAGCTGTTCAGGCGATGATAGACGCAGCTCCCTTCGCAAATATTTACCCCTCAGCGGATGCTATAGAACTCAGGGAAGCTCTCTCGAAATACACAGGTTTTCCGGTTTCAAACCTCATAGCCTCAGGACCGGGAATGGATGGGCTTCTTGATGGGCTTTGCAGGCTGATAATTGAAAGAGGGGATGAGGTCATAGTTCCTACTCCGACTTTTGCCTATTACGAGCTGCCAGCAAGGGCATGCGGAGGAAAACCGGTTTTTGTCAGGAGAAAACAGGATTTTTCACTAGATCTTGAAAAGGTTCTGAAAGCTCAGTCAGAAAGGACAAAAATAATCTTCCTCTGTTCTCCCAATAATCCTTCTGGGAATCTCCTTCCTGAAGACGATTTGAGGATAGTCCTTGAAAATACAAGAGCCCTTGTGTTTGTTGACGAGGCATATGTCGAGTTTGCGGACAGGAACCTTGCTGAGCTTGTAAGGGAATACGATAATCTTGTTGTGGGCAGAACCTTTTCCAAGGTATTCGGGCTTGCAGGTCTACGGCTAGGTTACGGAATCATGCCCGAATGGCTGGCAAAAGAGTATATAAAGGCAGCAACTCCATTCTCAGTAAGCCTTCCGGCGTTAAAAGCAGGAATAGCTGCCCTCTCGGATGTTGACCACCTGAGAAAGAGCATAGAAATCGCAAGAGTGGGCAGAGAATATCTGAAAGAAAAGATTCCTTTTACGGTTTATCCTTCCCAGGCAAACTTTGTACTTGTAGACGTTGCTCCTTTAAAAGCAAAAACTGTTACACAGAGCCTCCTGAAAAAAGGAATTATTGTACGTCCCTGTGACTCCTTCAGGGAGGCGGGAGACACTTTTATCAGGGTAACAGTCGGAACCCCGGAGCAGAACGAAAAAGTTATCAGGGCTTTTGAAACTGTAAAGAATGAAGTTTAAAAGCCTCTTTCTTTACGGCTTATTTTTTACAGATTCGTCTGTTTCAAAGTTTGTCTTTTCAATTTCCACTGTTAGCTATTTCAAAGTTTGTCTTCTCAATTTCCACTGTTAGCTGTTTCAAACATTTGTCTCTTTAATTTCTAGCGTTAGCTGTTTCAAACATTTGTATCTTTAATTTCTAGAATTTTCATCAACGGGTAATTAAGTTCAGGGTCATACTCCATTCCAACTTTTATCTTTGAAGAACCGTACCTTACGGTTATCTTTACCTTAAGCATAGGACCCTGAAGTTCGGCATAACCAAATTCATTATTCAGCTTACTTCTCAGCATGTCCCTATCAATTTTTACTGAGATTTCTTCTACATAGGGCTGAACTGAAATGCTTTCCTGGATAGCCATCTCAAGGCTTGAGACCGTGTTCAAGTTTACAGGAGAGCCCGTGAATTGATGATAAAGAGCTCCGAGTTTGATTCCTGCTTCAAAGAGTGCATTATCTCTGTCGGTTATTTTTTCCTGAACCAAATAAATCTCTCCCTTCCTGGAATTCGTTAGTCAGTGTCTTACTAAAGTGAACCGGTTTTAATTTTTTTCCTTCCTGGCGCTCAGTCCTTTGTTCCTATACTCCTTGCTACCCAGATTGTTTAATAGAGGGATCTTGAAAAAAGGAGAAAAAATGTATATCAACATAAGGATAAAAGGCAGGATCGAGAAAATTCGCATATATTCGATATTATACAGGTAGAGAAACATAGTTATCCCGAAAATAGAGGATATAAATGCAAGAATCCTGACATTCCTGATCTTGGGATAGTTTACCGAGCTTACCATAAGAATAGAGAGACCAAGGGTAAGCGCTAAAAGAAAGTCTATTCTGACGAGACTTTCGTTCAGCAGCATGTATGTAACAAGCATGATGCAGCCAGCTGTTATGGGAAGGCCCTCAAAGCCTGTTTTACGGGAAGCTGCAGAATTGAAACGAGCAAGCCTGAGCACACCGCAAATAGCATAAAAAGCTGGAAATATCGCGATAAGAAGGTCCGGTTCTCCGACTACAGGGTTTACTTGCCCGAACTGTAGAAATATGAGAAGAGCAGGAGCAACTCCGAAAGAAACTGCATCTGCCAGGGAGTCAAGTTGTTCCCCAAGTTCTCCTCCTTTAAATCGCCTGGCAATGTATCCATCTGCTCCATCTGCAATTGCTGCAACAAGAAGTAAGATCAAAGCCAGGGAAAACCCATTCTGGGCTGCCGCAGTTTGAGATGTGGCAACCTGGACTGTAGCCTGGGCAGCTACTGCAATTGAGCTAATTCCGCAGATAAGGTTCAAGAGAGAGACCAGGTCCGGGAGCCTTAACATTTGAAATACGTTCATGTTCAAAAATCCCTGTCATTTTTTATTGTTGCTATAATTGTCTTGCCTGCAAGCACCCGCTCTCCTTTCCGTACTATGATTTCAAAGTCATGAGGAATCGTTACGTCAACTCTTGACCCAAAACGAATCATTCCAATGCGCTGTCCTTGCTCGATAATGTCATTTACTCGAGAATAGGAAACAATTCGTCTGGCAATAGTGCCTGCAATCTGCGTGACACTGACATCCCCATACTTGCTGTGAATAATAAACTCGTTTCTTTCGTTTCTTTCAGAGTCTTTACAGAAAGCAGGAAGATATCCTCCTTTCCTGTAAGTAATTTCCCTGATCTTTCCCGAAATCGGAGCTCTATTTACATGTACATTCTGGAGAAACATGAAAATACAGACTTTCCGGCCTCGAATGTCTATGACAGTGCCGTCGGCCGGGGAAACCATATAAGTGTCCGAAACTTCCACCTTTCTTTCGGGATCTCTGAAGAAAAGAACCATAAAGAAAGTCAGTGCCATTGCTATGTAAGCAGCGTGGGTTAGATGGGAGCTGTTCATTGCCCTGGAGAGGACTGCAAATATTATGGTTACAAATGCAGCAGTAAAAAGCCAGGGTTCTGAGCCCTTTGCAAGCATTAGCTTTAATCCCCCCCGGATCTGTGCAGAAGGGATCTCAATTCGTGAGAAAATATGACCCAGAGACCATCAATCATTCCGAATAGTTCGGGCAGAATACGAAGCACCACATATGAAATTGCAAAAAGGGCAATACCTGAGCCCGCCTTTGCGATATAATTATGTGCTATTATGAAACTGTCAGCTCCAAACCATTGCTCCCCATAAGCAACTACCACGAAAATATCCCTGATAAGATTAAGTATATAGATAACTGGCACGGATGCGATAAAAGCCATAGCCAGGCGGCTAAAGGGAGCTCTCACTGCACCTATGAGCCCCATAAAAAGGGCAATGCTTTCAATTGCAGTACAGGCCAGTATTATCTCAACAGTGTATCCATTAAGTGTTATCATATTCCAGTCTTTCATGTATGCAGGAATATCAAAGTACTGGAGAACCCAGAGAATCTGGGAGGTAACTCCTCCTATAATCCAGGTATTTAGAGAGGTGAAATTCGCAAATGGGAAATAAACTAGGGCTCCAAGTGCACTGGCACTGGTAAGCATTGAGGTTATATCAAGGGAATTCGCTTCACCTTGAACTGAGAACTTCAAATGCAGCACTTCTCTATTATTTCTTATATAGAGAGGGCCATTTCTATACTCCCGATACATGATATACGCTACAAGTAGACAAAACAGCGTCACCACTATTGTGAGGAGCACATTGGCATAGTCCTGGATCTCGAGATAATGGAGAGGCTGATAACTCCAATGGATGGAAAATGCACCCCATCCAATCCCTCCTACCAGTTTACGAACCCTGAGGGTTCTAGGAATGACGGATGACGCAACCATTAACCCGACTGCGAGCCAGAGTATACTTTCTATCATTTTTCACGCACCTTTTTGCCAGAGGTAAAGCTTAATTCTAGGTTTTGTTTCTGAAGGCTCAGAAAAGCCTCAGGCAAATTATGAAACTTTCGGAAAGTGGCATGTAAAATCATTTAAAATAATTAATAGATTTCCATATAAGTTTCTAATAAGTTGAATAGTTCATAGTTATTAATAGTAAGGAATTCAAAGGTTATGGATTTTACTTTCTTTACCTGTAAACTGTAGAATTATTACCTCCGTTAGGATACTCATAAAGAGTGATTGAGCCTGCAAATAAGATAATAGATTCCTATTATAGAAGAATAACGTTACAAACATGTTCTCATTTATATAAAAGCGTAAAAATCAAAAAGTTTCAAGAATAGGATAGAAACTTATGGTTTCGATAAAAGAGAAACATTTAAGAGAAGCTACAAAGAGAAGCTACTGCATAGGGAATTTTTCTGCTTGACAGAAACTTGACTTACAATGTCAATATTGAAATATGATGACGAGTTTCTACGTTATGCACAATAATAATATTATTTTATTCTGGCACCCCTGCTGGAAAAGCTAATTCAGAAAGGGATTGATGGCGGAAAAAGAGATCTCCCTGAAAATAAATGCGAAGGCGTTTTATGAAACCCCAAACCCCTAGTTTAACCGTTGATACAGTAATCCTCTTTAAAAACAGGCTTGTGCTCGTGAAGAGAAAAAATCCCCCCTATCAGGGAAAATTTGCCCTTCCTGGCGGCTTCGTAGAAATTGGGGAAAGCACAGAAAACGCAGCAGCTAGGGAAGCTTTTGAAGAAACAGGCCTTTCAATAAAGATCATAAAACTCTTAGGTGTCTATTCCGATCCACACCGCGACCCTAGAGGGCATACGGTTTCGGTATGTTACCTCGCAAAAGGATCAGGAGAGCTAAAATCAGGTTCTGATGCAGATTCCGTAGAACTTTTTGAACTTGATTCCATTCCTGAATTAGCTTTTGACCACAACAAAATTATAAATGACGCAAAAAGTGATATTAATGCAATTCTGTCCAAAATGCAAAAGTATGATGTTTCCTAAAAACGGCAATTTTGAGTGTAGAAAATGCGGGAACATAGTACCTATAAAAGGCAACACAAAAAATTTTGTCTCCAAATCCAAGATCGATGACCACGAAGTAGTGGTTCTGGAAGGTGAACAGACTTCAGGTCTGCCAACAACAAATGCAAAATGTCCAGAGTGTGGAAATAACACTGCATTCTGGTGGCTCAGACAGCTCAGGTCTGCTGATGAATCCGAAACCCGATTCTTCAAATGCACGAAATGTGGATTTACCTGGAGAGAATACGACTGAAGTTTAATTCTCTTCTATCCACCCTTGAAAAATATGCTTCCCGGAAAAAATAGATTTATAGATTTATCAGGCTACAGCTTCCTTTCTGCTTCAAACAGATCCTGAAGCCGCCCTGTTTTCTGACCAAGATTTATATAGTTGCCGGGAGTTTGAATCTAGTAATTTTCCGATTTCAGAAACCCATTTGATTTTAGCCGTAAAATTGGTTCTCAAATAGAGCGAGGACTTCCGAATCTGTAAAGAAATTTATATATCCCAAAGTTAATAAAGAGCTTAAAATTTAGATTTATTTATTGGAGAAGAATTATGTTCAAGGCAGCAATTAATGCAGAGCTTCTGAAAGACGCGATTGCCGCACTGGCTGTAATTGTAGATGAGGTCAGAATTAAAATAAAGCCGGAAGGTATTTCGGTAAAAGCCGTTGATCCTGCCAATGTCGCAATGGGAATTTTTGAGCTTGGATCATCCGCTTTCGATGAATATAGCGCTGATGAGTCTGAAATAGGAATAGACCTGAACAAGATTATGGACCTGCTGGGAATTGCGGAGAAGAACGACACAGTCCGGATGGAACTTGAAGAAGGGAATCATAAACTCCTGATTGATGTCGGAGGGCTGTCTTATACACTTTCTCTTCTCGATCCTTCTACAATTCGGGCAGAACCAAGAGTTCCCCAGCTAGAGTTGCCTGCAAAAGTTGTCCTGAATGGAGCTGACCTCAGGCGTGCTGTGAAAGCTGCAGAGAAAATAAGTGATCATCTTCTAATGGGGGTTTCTGATGATACCTTCTATATGGAAGCAAAAGGTGATACTGACCAGGTTCGCCTGGAGATGGGTAGGGACCAGCTGATCGACCTGAAGGCAGGTGAAGCCTGTTCGCTTTTCTCTCTGGATTATCTGACCGATATAGTCAAACCTACGAATAAAGTCAATGAGGTAACTCTTTCCCTTGGAAAAGATTTCCCGATACTCATAGATTTCGAAATTGCAAACGGTGCTGGTAGAATTTCTTATCTCCTGGCTCCGAGAATTGAGTCGGACTGAAATGGACGAAGAACACATAGCCCTTTACCCATTTGCTTCAGAAGTATCTGCTTATGTAGAAAGTCTTGCAATCTCGCTAGAGAGTTTGCTTAATGCTCCAGCCTTTCGGAAAGCTCGAATTCGTGGAATGGAGAGAGTTAAGCAGTCAATTGAAGGAGAGATTGAAAAGCCGCTCATTAAAGATGAGAACTGGCTTCTTTCCGAAACTCTCTCTTATCCTTTTGCTCAAATTCTGGTTGCCTGCGTGGACGATCAGTTATTCACTAAGCGATACGCGCTTAAAGAAGCAGAAGCAGCCTCAAAAAAGCTTGAAAAAGAAACTACTGATTTTTTGCTTGAGTTTGGGGAAGATTTTGGTATTCAAGCAGAAGTTGAAGAATTACAGTTCATTATGCATTTTACGGATTATATACGCTTCTCCTCTTCAATAAGGGAACCCATATGGAAATTAACAAATCGACAACTTAAATCCGGAATGGTGTCAGTTACAAGAAAAGAATTTGTAAGAATTCTCCAGGAAGCGATCAGAGAAAGAATAGAAAAATCGTTTCCTATCCCTAAGATCCCTGCTGAAGTCTCAAGCTTTTGTGCCCCTTATGTTGCCGAAATAAAGGACCAGTTTGAGGTCCAGAAGAAAAAATTCGGAGCAACAGACTTTGGGACAGTGGAACCCGAACTTTTTCCCCCCTGCATATCACATGCCCTTGCAAACGTACAGGGCGGAGTGAATCTTGCCCATTCTATGCGGTTTGCCATGACTTCATTCCTGCTCAGCGTAGGCATGTCGGTGGATGAAATACTTAATCTCTTCAATGTCTCCCCTGATTTTGACGCAGAAAAGACCCTTTACCAGATAGAGCACATTGCAGGTGCAACAGGGAATGTATACAAGCCTCCTGCATGTGATACCATGAGAACCTATGGCAACTGCGTAGGAAAAGATAGGTTATGTGAAAAAATCAATCATCCTCTCGCGTATTATGAGAAGAAGATATATCTGAAAAACAAAGAAAAGGAAAAGGGAAAAGAGAAAGAAAAGGAAAGCGGAAAAGAAGAAGGAAAGATGCAAGAAAGCGTAGAGGAACAAAAGAAGGAAAGAAAAACAGGAAAAGAAGAATCAAAAATACAGGAAAAGAAGAATCAAAGGCGCAAAAAAGCGTAAAGAAGAAAAAAGGAGAGAAAAACTGGAAAGGGAGAAGGAAAGGAGACAAAAAATAAAATGGTAAAAGAAAAGATAAAAGAAAAAAGAAATGAGAATGAAAAGGGGTTTTATAATTCAGAATACCTGGCATTATTTACAAAAACTGTCTGACAAACTCTTCTGGCATTAAAGTTCGCTTTACGGTTTCTTCAATTGACATACCTTTATTTAAAAATCTTTTTACCACGCTTTCCATGGGCTCACCAACCTCAATGATGTGCATGCCAGGATCATAGAACCTGATAACCCGCTGTCCCCATGGCTGTTCTTTTAGTTCGTGCACATATTCAATGGAGTTCATGCCTTTCAACTTTTGAAGGAAACTATCCAGATCGTCTTCCTCAAAATACAGTTCAAAATTATTTGATTTTTGAACTATATCATCTTTGTTTATACCTATTAAATCCGAAAAATGGGATTTCAAGTGTATTGCAAAGCCGCTCTCAAATGATACGTTCTCACCGAAATCGCATTGTACCTTCTGATTAAGGACTTTTTCGTAAAAATTCCTGGAAGCCTCTATATTGTTAACAACAATGAGTGGACATATGAACCTCATTTTATTCCCTCCTTTGTAAGTAAACAAAGCATTGAGTACGAGTTGTTATCCCGGACTGCTAATGTAAAAGTATTAGACAGGTCCAGTAATTCATCAGAGTATCTCTATAGATTTATTCTGATTCAGCTCATTCTTTCTGTGTGTTTACTTTTACTCCAAAAAAGCTACCCTGAAAAATTCCTCTAATATTCATAAAGTTACCTATTCTTCATCTACTCTTCTTTATTAATCTTAGCCTGACAGAATGAAAGTATTTTTTGTAAATTCCGGATAATAGTTTCAGACCATGCTATTAGACTGAAGATTTCCGCAGATAATTTTATAAAAACTTGCAGAAACTCATCAAAAACTCTGGACAAACTTTAAAAATCTCTAGAAAAATGTTTGAAGATTCCCGAAAAAGAATAAAAAATGGAAATATCTCAACTTCAAGTGAATATGAGTTCTAAAAATTAAAAAGTTGCTCGCAAAGCAAGCAACTGCACTTACTCGGTATCTTTAACTGGTGTGAGTCTTTGCCTTATATTGAACTTTTATCTTTAACTGGCTGAGTCTTTTTCTTACACTGAGCCTTTATTTTATCTCATTTACCTTCTTTTATATTCCCTGCATTTTTCAACGAATTTTTCGACCGGGAAGGTAGCAGGGTGAGAATGCATATAGCCTGCCAGGGTGTTATGCTCGATAAGGCCGTCAAAACCGTCCTGTATTCCTTTTCCTCGCAGCATTTTATATGCAAACTTTGCATCGCGGTCGCATTCTGTAAGAGAGTAATGGAATTCGTGACCCCTGATATTGTGGGAAGAAAAGCTTTTGTCCAGAGGGCAAGCTTCGGTATATCCGAGGGCTTTGAGCCGGTCTGTCATGCGGGTGTTTGCAGGCACGACATCTGCAAGTTTATAAGTCTTATTCTCTACCTCATATTTCCCGCATAGGTAAAGCAGACCGCCGCACTCGGCATAAATGGGCAGCCCGTCGGCTGCAAGATCCTTAAGTTTCCGGGTAGTTTCGGATCTCTCAAGGTCTTCTGCATAAAGTTCGGGATACCCTCCTCCGAAGTAAATTCCATCGACATCCGGAATCTCTCCTGCCATCGGGCTAAAAAATTCAATTTCGGCTCCGTGATCCTTGAAAGAGTCAAACATATCATGGTAGTAGAAACAGAAAGCCGGATCCCTGGCAATTCCTATCCTGAGATCTGCCTCTGGTCTTTGTATTTTCCTGATCTCCGGCACAGAACAGGGTTCGGCAAGTTCAAGCACGGCATCAAGATCGACATTCTCCTCGATGAAAGCTGCCATCTCCTCAGTATTATAATCTTTTTCATGTGCCATATACAACCCAAGATGTCTGGAAGGGACCTCGATGTCTTTTCTTCTCGGGATCGTTCCAACAACAGGTATATTCCCAGGAAGCGAATTTCTTACGAGTTCCGCATGCCTTGCGCTGCCTACTTGATTCAGAATAATGCCTGCAACCCTGACTTCAGGATCGAACTCAGAATACCCTTTCAGGAGGGCTGCGGTGCTTCTGGACATGCCATGTACGTTAATCACTAGAATTACCGGCAGATCAAGTGTTTTTGCAACATGTGCGGAACTTGCGACCTCGGTAGAATCGATTCCGTCAAAGAGTCCCATAACTCCTTCTACTACCACAATATCCGCATTTTCAGCCGTCCGGGCTACCGTCTGTCCAACTCCGTCGGTACCCATCATGTATGTATCCAGGTTTCGTGAGGGACGCCCGCAAATTGCAGTGTGATGAGAAGTATCGATATAATCAGGCCCTACCTTATAAGGCTGGACCTTTAGCTGCCTGTGTTTTAGAGCAGCCATAATACCCATGGAGACTGTCGTTTTTCCGACCCCGCTGTGGGTTCCTGCAATAAGTATTCCTTTTGTCATCTGCTGAATATTGTTGCCATTAAAATATATTAAAGCTATTAATGCTGCCGCTTTAAAGCACCTTATAATTGTTTTCAAAAGAAAGAATCTTACCAGGGAAGTCTACCGATATCTAAGCAAATTATTTAATATGTTTAGATTTGTGAGGAAAGATATTATTAAAGCAGCTTGAAGAGTAGCAATAATTATTACAAAACCTATTGTCAGCATTTAGTGATTACTCCCCTCACCGAAGTGAAGGGCATCTATCGATCTTACTAAAGTCAATAAATTTCTACCTCAAAACATATAAAATAATTGTAAAATCAAATAAAGCATTATAAAGCTTTAAATTCGTTTTTACCTCTTTTTATGGGCTTATAAAGTGTTAAACAAATCTTATAAATTATTATATAATGCTCTTAATGTAAGTATTCTTATATATATAATTGAATGGATGGCTTTTAGTTCCAGGTCTTCTCAAGTCAGATGAGCGAGATCAGATGAAATCATAGGAACTAATCGGAGGAATAAAAATGAATTCAAGTGGAAAATCAATTGCAAAAATTCTGGGATCTATCTTTTCTATATTAATGATCTCAAGTTTAATTACTGCAGGAGCAGTTTCCTGTGATAATATTACAAAATCTGCAGATGATTCTGCAACTTCCTGTGACTCCATTTCCGACTGTGACAAAGAATGTACCTCATGTGACTGTGAATCTGCTGCAGACTGTGAGCAAATAAACTGTGACTGCGAACTATGCGACTGCAATTCCATTATAGACAGTGAACAGGACAACTCTGAAGAGGAGGATTCCCAAGACCACGCAGACTGCAACAAGGGAAATTGTGATTCTTGTGGCTGCGAATCTGTTCTGGAATGTGACCAGGCAAAATGTGACTGTGAATCCTGTGACTGTGAATCCATTATAGAATGTGAAGAAGACGACTCCGAAGTAATTGAAGAAGCTCCAGAAAACTGTGAAGATACTATAGAATGTGAAGACATTGTAGGAACTCCAGCAAATGTCTGCAAGAAGGAGTTATTGAAATCCCCAGCTAAGCTTGATGGTGTTGAAGAGGCTCCAGTAGATTGTAATGAAGCCTCAAAAGACGTATGTGAAGAAGCTCCAGTATGTGAAGCTCCAGAAGAAGAAGTCTGTGAAGAAGCTCCAGTATGTGAAGCTCCAGAAGTAGAAGCTCCAGTGTGTGAAGACACTGAGGAAGACGTATGTGAAGAAGCTCCAGTATGTGAAGCTCCACAAAAAGATGTATGTGAAGAAACTCCAGTATGTGAAGACACTGAGAAAATAAAAGAGACTCCAAAAGACGTCTGTAAAGAAGCACCAGTATGTGAAGCTCCACAAAAAGATGTATGTGAAGAAACTCCAGTATGTGAAGACACTGAGAAAATAAAAGAGACTCCAAAAGACGTCTGTAAAGAAGCACCAGTATGTGAAGACAATAAGAAAGTAGAAGAGACTCCAAAAGACGTCTGTAAAGAAGCTCCAGTATGTGAAGCTCCACAAAAAGATGTATGTGAAGAAGCTCCAGTATGTGAAGACACTGAGAAAATAAAAGAGACTCCAAAAGACGTCTGTGAAGAAAAAGTAGTTGAAAAAGCTCCTGAGAAAGTAGAAGAGACTCCAAAAGACGTTTGTGAAGAAGCTCCAAAAGACGTCTGTGAAGAAGCTCCAGTATGTGAAGAAGCTCCAGTATGTGAAGAAGCACCAGTATGTGAAGACAATAAGAAAGTAGAAGAGACTCCAAAAGACGTCTGTAAAGAAGCTCCAAAAGACGTCTGTGAAGAAGCTCCAAAAGACGTCTGTGAAGAAGCTCCAGTATGTGAAGAAGCTCCAGTATGTGAAGAAGCTCCAGTATGTGAAGACACTAAAGAAGTAGAAGAAACCCCGGTAGAGTGTAAATAAATAAGTAAGGAAAATAGCATATGTGTTGGAGAGTATAATCAACTCTCCACACAGAATGTTGACATTTAACAATCGAATACAATTAGCTTTCAAATGAACCTTTTCAGGCTATACATATTTAAATTCAGTTTTTGCCCAAACTTTATAAGTTGCTCATTTTTCAGGAGTTTTATGGATTTTCTAAGAGAAAAGGTAACAGAAGATTTAATATTGTTGAGTTTATATAATTAAATTACCATGCACATGGTTTTGCCTATCAATACCCTTTTACTCTGAACTCCTAACTTTAACACGGCAGTTTGGTTTGAAAATAAAATTATATGCTTGATAGATTATCTCCATGCCGGATGATCATTTTTATGACTGATGGTCTTTTTTGAGAAATCCGAATGTTTTAATTCCTTCGCCTGTGCACATTAACCTTAAGTAAAAGGTTATACCTACTCTGAAGCAAAAGCAGCTAGAGTCTCAGGAAAGGCCTGTGCACATTAACCTTAAGTAAAAGGTTATACCTACTCTGAAGCAAAAGCAGCTAGAGTCTCAGGAAAGGATCGAGAAAAGAGGCTTCTACTCCATAAGCTGAAGTAACTCTTTTGCTCATACAATTTAAGTTATTTCCTATTTCGGGCTTTTTCTCAAAGGTGCCAATTAAGTTTGAGATTAGGGATATTATGGGCAGATCGTCTCAGGATAAAGTGTTTGTCCACATATAATACAAGGATAAACTCCTGAATATCAATGAACCTTGAATATAACTTAACAAAGTGCTGCATGCCAAATGTTTAACAGGAGATTTTAACCAGCCATGAAGCAGAGAAATCCAGAAAAAGCTCCTGAAGTTGCGGAAGAAGACTCAAAGAAAATTCTTGAGGACCCTTACGGGCGAAGGGTTACAGGGCTTCGGATATCGATAACTGACAGGTGTAATCTTTCATGTATTTACTGCCACAATGAAGGTGCAGACTGCTCTACCTGCGGCCCAGTAGGAAGAGAAATGAAGCCGGAGTTAATTTGCGGGATTGTCAGGGAAGCTGTAAAATTCGGGATCAACAAAGTGAAATTCTCAGGAGGCGAACCTCTATTCCGAAAAGACTTTGAGGAGATCCTTGCCTGCCTTCCTCCATTAAAAGAGGTTTCTGCCACCACAAACGGTATTCTGCTTGAAAAACGCGCAAAAGCCCTGAAGGCGGCAGGTCTTGACAGGGTAAACATAAGCCTGGATTCTCTTGTGCCTGAAAAGTATGAAGCAATTACCGGAGCGCCCTCAGGTTCACTTGAGAAGGTTATCAGGGGTATTGACAGTGCAGTTGAAGCTGGACTGACTCCTGTGAAGCTGAACATGGTTCTCCTCAAAGGTATAAACGATAACGAAATCGACTCAATGATGGATTTTATCCGGCAGTATAAAGGGAAGGTAATTTTGCAACTCATAGAGCTTATGGATATTGATCCCAGGCTTTCAAAATACATGATTGACTCAAAAGCCCTCGAGCGAAGCCTGGCTGAGAAGGCAAGCGAAATCAAGGTACGAAACCTTCACCATCGAAAAAAATATATTATCGACGGGGAGGAAGTAGAATTTGTTCGACCTATGGATAACTCGGAATTTTGCGCCCACTGCAGCAGGCTAAGGGTTACAGCCGAAGGAAAACTCAAGCCCTGCCTGCTTATAAATGACAATTTAGTAGATGTCAGTGATGCAAAAAGTCCCGAAGAGATTGAAAAATTGCTCAAGCTTGCAGTAAGCCGAAGGAAACCATACTACATTCCTGTTAGTATTCCTGAGAAGAAAAAGAAAATATGATATGAAGAACAATGCAGAGAACAATATGAAAATAGGGAGGGAAAAAAATGAGGATTGAGCTTTCAGTAGACGGGAGAAGAATCCCTATGAACGATTTTGTCCAGAAAATCGTGGTAAGCGTTATTAGGGCAATGGTAGAAACGTTACATACGATCGACAGCGGATGGAAGGAAATCTCCATTCATATTGAAAAAGATGAAATTAAAGAATAAAGTGAGAAGGGCTTTTTCGGATAAAGCAGAAGATCAGGGTTTCTTAAGTACCAAAACCTTCTCATTTCGATAATTTAGAGGCCGCTATAGTTTCAGGATTTTCAGTAATTTTAGAACTTCCTGTATTTTTGAGCACTTAAAATTTTGCAGCCCAGAGATCCCGGAGCTTTTAGAGGTACTTTTCGATTTCAGAGAAGTCTATCCTGGCAGTTGAATCCAGGGTGATCGGAGTTATTGAGACATGCCCTTTTTGCATGATGGCATGCACATCGGTCCCTTCTTCTTCTTCCCGGATCAGATCCCCTGCAATCCAGTAATAGGGCCTGCCCCTGGGGTCACGCCTTTCCTCGACATCCGTTTTAAAGACTTTTCGTGCAAGGCGAGTTATCTCTACAGGCGTATCCTCTTCAGCGTGATAAGGAATATTTATGTTCAGGAGATCCACGTTTTCTGGCATGCCATGCCTGAGGACATTTCGAGCAACCCTGTTTACTACTTTTATCCCGGCTTCAAAACGTTCTCTATGGTAGTCCCTGGGATCATCGAATTTTTGACCTTCGTCAAGTACCTGTATAGAGGCGGCAATCGCAGGCACACCATAGCTCGCAGCTTCAAGGGCTCCTCCAATGGTTCCTGAGGTAGTGATAGTATCCGTGCTTATATTCTCCCCGATATTGAAACCGGAGAGCACCAGGTCAGGCATTTCCTTGAGGATCGTGAAGATGCCCAGAATTACGGCATCGGTAGGAGTTCCTCCCACAGAATAAGCCTGTATGCCTCCCGCATTTGTTTTCGTGATTCGGAGAGGCTCAAAGATAGATATTGAGCGCCCGACACCACTCTGCTGGACAGCAGGAGCAGAAATCGTAACTTCCCCGAGGTCTGAAACACTGTCAAATGCAGCCTTCAAACCAGTGGAGTAAACACCATCATCGTTGGTAACAAGAATTTTTGGGACCATTTGCTTCCCCATAAGTTGTCGGATAATTTAAAATTAATGGAATGGCTGCATGAGTAAAAGTTCAGAGAAATAAATTTAATTCAAATATTAATATACTAACAAGGAGAATAAATGTACAGGTATGACAAGTACACAGAAATATCAAGCTGTAAAAAATAAATGGCAAAGATAAATAAAAAGCCACAAAAAGTAAGTTTAAGGGCTGTTTTCTAGCAGTTCCGAGCTCTACTTTTTAATTTAAAAGAATTCCGACTAGCGTGTTTTGTCTGCGGACGATATTATTAAAGGTCTCCTCTATGGTCTAAGACCAATTATTTTAACCCGATGACGTCTACTGGTGGGGTATTAAATAAGGGCACTGAAGAGGTCATCATATATTTGATGGAACTTGAGGGATCTATGAAACAAATTCCTCTTCTTTCATGATAGGGTTATGCAGCTAAGAAGCCAGATCGGATAATCCAGGTTTTCCAAACTTCGGGAAAGCTCTATGCCTTTAAAATCAGAAGCTAGGGTTTGCAATTCTGGATCAGGTTACATAAAAGCTGCATAAATCCTCATAGCGCTACACGCTAGCGATTTTCTCCTGATTATAAACCGATCCTAACCACCTCCACATCGGGTTCCCCCCCTTTTTGGCCCGGATTTCTGGTAGCAAAGGTTTTTATCGGAAAGGAGACGGATTTGCCTGCGCGGCAGGCTGAGTTCAGATTTAAGCTCAGAATACGGTTTTTATGGTGTATACATAAAGGTGGTGAACACCTATTGCAAACATCATCATTCTTACGACCAGAAACTCCAGGTGATGGAGCCAGTGTGTCGTTTCTATAAGTTTTTCAGAATGTAAAATCTCTTTTTCTTTTACGGTTCTTACAGTTTCTTTTAAAATCTTTAACAGCATTTTATCAAAACCTCACTTATAATGTATTCTATAATATTGTCTCAAAGCATTCCCTGTTAGAAAGTGCTCCGAATATGTACCCTATAAAATCCAACGGTATCTCAAAAAGGCACTTTATGTTCGAAAATGTCCTGCATAGCATACACTATCCGACGTAATCTCAAAAAGGCATCTTCATATCGAAAATGCATTATTTACCCCACCGTCTCTAGCATTACAAGCTTGTTATATTAAAAGTTGTTGACCCTGTATAAGAGAATTTTATATGATCACATAAATAATATTCGAGTGATCCGATTAAAGTTTTCGTTAACGAACATGGGAAAGAACCTGAACATTGATGGTAAAAGAGTATAAACCATAAGTTCAGAATCGAGATATAAGCCACAAATCGAAAACAAAAGGCAACAAAAAGTATTCTTCAGTTAATTTCCTGTGCCCTGCAAAACAGGAAAGAGCGGAAAAACTCCTTCAGGCATAATAAGACATCCTTCATAATGATGTCTTTTAATTGTGGCTTGAGCGCCTTTTCGGCAAGACCGACTTTGAAGGCGATGCAGAGAAGTATCCCACTGGATCGAAGTACTCCATACCGGCAATATCACCTGGCGCAGAGATAAATTTAAAAAAATATTTATTGTAATTTAAACTATTTATCTTTATGAAAAACGAGATTATTGATCGCCCCTTTTCACTGAAAGTCTATTTGCTAATTATCATTATACTTTCATGGCCTTTTCAGATTGCCTACCCGTTTCTAGGGGAAGCCTTCAAACCCCTCCTTTTATTATCAATGATCATGGTCGCTGTTGGCACTTACATTGCCGGCAGGTTTGTGTTCAGGGATGGGTTTGAAAACGCAGGTTGGCGATGGGGCAAACCCAGGCATTATATATACGCTTTTGGACTTGCATTATTTTTGTGGGCTTTCCCGAGAGTTGTTGAACAGCTGCTAGGAATTTATGAAAGTCCTCAAGATGTAAGCACCGCAACCATTCTTGTTGAGTTTTTATTTAGCTTTACAATCACACTCATTCCGGCATTTGGGGAAGAGTTCGGTTGGCGTGGATATTTATTGCCTCATTTATTTGCGCGATACAACACCCGCCTGGCACTACTCTTACACGGCTTTATCACCTGGGTCTGGCACTTACCAGTTTTGGTTGTAATGGGAACGCAAATGGAGGTCAACCCTTTTGTTTCAGTGCCGCTTGTTATGCTTATCAGCTTAATACCGACAATTATGCATGCAGTTGTATTTGCCTACATATGGTCAAGCACTCAAAGTTTAGCCGTATCGACCGTATATCATGCCGCATTTGATGAGGTTCGTGATACCCTCGAAGGGTCAGTCGGTTTAGGTCCGCTTTCACAAAACTGGCAAATGCTAATCCTTACTATTTTAGGAATTGCACTATTATGGAAAGCAAAATGGAAAAAAACAGCTGAACCTTCGTTATGATCTATCAAAATTCTTAATTCTTCTTTTAAGAAAACCAGTTTTTCCGGTCAAAGTTCTCAGGAAGAGAGGGTAGTAGATCCGAAATTTTGAGACTTGTAGATAAATATTCTATAGATAAAGAGTAGTGTAAATTTAATATAATGATACCGTTATCCATCTAGTATTTCTGATAAATCAAAATTTACAGTTATCCAATCCCCCAATCAATTTTACGAGGATTTATAAAATGGACAAATACGAAAAAGTTTTCGAGCTGGCTAAACGCCGGGGGTTTTTGTGGAACTCCTTTGAGCTTTATGGCGGAAGCCGGGGATTTTATGATTATGGGCCTCTTGGGAGTGCGCTGAAGAGGCGGATAGAGCAGATCTGGAGAGAGTTTTACGTTATCCAGGAAGGGTTTATGGAGATTGAGTGCCCGACAATTGGGATTGAAGAAATATTCATTGCTTCCGGACATGTCGGAGGCTTTTCTGACCCTCTGTGCGAGTGCATGAACTGTAAAGAGGCATTCCGGGCTGACCACCTTGTAGAAGACGTAACGGATGCGGCAGGAACCCTGAGTGCAGAGGATCTTACAAAGGTTATAAGGGAGAAAGGAATCACCTGTCCGGAATGCGGCGGCGAGTTCGGGGAAGCTTATGAATTTAACCTGATGTTCAAAACCACCATCGGACCCGGAACAGGGAGGCAGGGGTATCTCAGGCCGGAAACGGCGCAGGGAATGTTTGTCGATTTCCAGAGGCTGTCCCGCTTTTACAGGGATAAGCTGCCTTTTGGGGCAGTGCAGATAGGGAAGTCCTACAGGAACGAGATTGCGCCCAGGCAGGGTGTAATCAGGCTCAGGGAATTCACGCAGGCTGAATGCGAGATTTTTGTTGACCCGCGGAACAAGAAGCATCCCAACTTTGAGCGCTTTGCGGATAAAGAACTTGTACTCTATTCACAGAAGGGACAGGTAGAGGGCGAATCTTTCAGGATGACGGTCAGGGATGCTGTAAAAGCTGGAGTTATAGCACACGAGGTTCTGGGATACAATATCGCACTTACCAATGAATTCCTGACAAAAATAGGAATTGATCCTGCAAAACTCAGGTTCAGGCAGCACCTGACCGACGAGATGGCACACTATGCAGTCGACTGCTGGGATGCCGAAATTGAGACCGACAGGTTCGGCTGGGTTGAAGTTGTAGGAATAGCCGACAGGACGGATTACGACCTTAAAGCCCATGCAAGAGTGAGCAAGACCGAACTTTATGTATATGTAGAATATGAGGAGCCAAAAATGGTGACTCGCTTTACTGTGAAGCCAAACATGGGCAAGCTCGGTCCTGTTTTTAAAGGAAAGGCAAAAGCCGTTGCAGACGCCTTAAGACAGCTCTCCGAAGAGGAACTTTCAAAAGATGAGATAAAAGTTACTGTGGATGGGGAAGAGTTGACAGTCAGCTCGGACGCTGTAGATTTTGCAGAAGAGACTGTGAAGGTCAGCGGAGAGAATGTCATTCCTCACGTAATCGAGCCCTCCTACGGGATCGACAGGATCTTTTACGGCATCATGGAGCACGCCTATGACGAAGAAAATGTGGCTCAGAAGGCTGTTGAGTCCGGGCTTAAAGGCACGGAAGAAGCTGGAAAAGAATCCGAAGCCGAGGGAGAGGAAGAAACCCGCCTTGTAATGCATTTCGCAAGTGGAGTTGCCCCGGTACAGGTTGCAGTTCTCCCGCTCCTGACCCGTGAAGAGCTCGCAGGTCCCGCAAAGGACATCATTGCAAGACTCAGGGAAAAGAACCTGCTTGTCAATTATGATGACTCAGGAACTATCGGGCGCCGTTACAGGAGAAATGACGAGATTGGCACACCTTACTGCGTTACTGTAGATTACGACACCCTCGAAGATGGAACTGTAACTATCAGGGACAGGGATTCCATGCGCCAGATCCGGGCTCCGATCACAGGGATAGAAAACGTTCTATATGAGCTCATTTACAAAGGCAGGGCTTTCGAGTCCGCAGGCAAGCCCTTTAACTTCTAAAACCAGAAAACTAGCAGTTTCTGTGCTGTGGGCTAAAAAGCTTGCAGCAAAACTTTTAATTTGTTTATATTTTTATAATTGAATTAAGACTCTGAAACAAACTAAATGATCCTGAAGCAGAATGAATGAGAGTTTTTTTTCTGAGAAGCCAGCCTTCATGAAGCACCCGCTGATAAAGCCTGATACTGTTGAGCAGAGGCTCTATCAGTTGAACCTTGCAGGGAAGGCACTCGAAAGATCAAGCCTTGTTGTGCTTCCTACAGGGTTAGGAAAGACTATTATAGCTCTTTTTGTGATTGCTTCCAGACTTCAGCGTTACGGGGGTAAAGCCCTGATTCTTTCCCCAACGAAACCGCTTGTAGAGCAGCATGCCGCTTTTTTCAAGAAGGTGATGGCTCTCCCCGAAGAAGAGGTTCTGGCTTTTACGGGCAGTATTCCCCCTGCAGAACGGGAAAAGCTCTGGGCACAGGGAAAATTGATAGTATCCACCCCTCAGGTAATTGAAAATGACCTTCTTACAAAAAGAATCAGCCTTGATAATGTAAGCCATATAACCTTTGATGAAGCTCACAGGGCAGTTGGAAATTATGCTTATACCTTTATTGCGGAAAAATATTTCGAGAGCGCAAAAAATCCTCATGTGCTCGGAATTACTGCAAGCCCTGGCAGTTCGGATGAGAAAATCTCGGAGGTCTGTCAGGCTTTACATGTTGAGAATGTGTCGGTGAAGACTGAGAAAGACAGAGATGTCCGCCCTTATGTGCAGGAAAAGGAGATAGAATGGCTTCAGGTACAGCTCCCTTCCGAGATGGCTGAGATCCGGGGCTATCTTGAAAAAATCTTTGATGACCGACTCGGAATAATAAGAGGCCTGGGTTTTTCGGCCGGCAGCGGGAAATATGTCTCCAAAAAAGACCTCCTGCTTCTCCAGAAGAAACTTCAGGGTGAAATCCGAATGGGGGGCGATCCTGCAGTTTTTACTGCCCTATCAGTGCTTGCTGAAATGGTAAAGGTAAACCATGCTGTGGAGATGGTTGAGACTCAGGGACTTGAAACCCTCAGGAAGTATCTGGAGAAATTGGATGCAGATGCTTCTTCAAATAGTGCAAGCAAAGCTGCAAAAAGATTAATGGATGATCTCTTTATGAGAAAAACCCTCCACAGGGTAAAGGAATGCGAGATCGAACATCCTAAACTCGAACTTGCGCGAAAGATCGTGTCCGAGCAACTGAAAGGAAGCCCTGAGTCCAGAGTAATTGTTTTTACGAATTACAGGGACACAGCAGAGTTAGTGACAAATGCCCTGTCCGAAGTTCCGGGAGTTGTACCTACCCGCTTTGTGGGACAGGCTTCGCGCCGCAAGGACAAAGGGCTTACGCAAAAGCAGCAGGTAGAGATCCTCAATAAGTTCAGGGCAGGAGAATATAATGTACTTGTAGCTACCTCTGTTGCCGAAGAGGGACTTGATATTCCTTCTACAGACCTGGTACTCTTTTACGAGCCCATTCCTTCGGAAATCCGGAGTATCCAGCGAAAAGGCAGGACAGGGAGACAGCATAAAGGCAGAGTGATTGTACTTGTGACAAAAGGTACACGTGATGAAGCTTATTACTGGAGCAGCAAGAGCAAGGAAAAAAGGATGCTTAATAGCATACAGGGGCTTGAAGCGCTGCTGGTTCCTAATGACACAAAGCAGGACTCTAAAATCTCTGATTTTGAACCCGGAGCTCTAATTACGGATAACAAAACTGATGGAGCTGTAACCATACATAATAAAGCCAAAGAGCCGGAAATTATACATTTAAAACAGGAAATTGGAGATTTAATGCAGAAGAATCTCAATCCAGAGCAGGAAACCAGCGGTTTAGCCATAAACTGTAAGGATAAAACTACAGATAGCAATGATCTAACTATAGATATAACTGTAGGCAATAGGAACACGGATGAAGGCTCAGACTGCGGCAGAGAGAACGAAGAAATAAAAGAAAATAGCTTTGAAGCGGGGAACAGAGAAAGGAAAGAAAACAGGATATGGGAAGAAAGCGAAAAAGGGAAAGAAAACAGGATATGGGAAAAAAGCGAAAAAGGGAAAGAACAAAAGGATGGGGAGAAAACTAGAGAGGAAATCGTAAAAGAAAAGCAAAAGACCCTAGTAGATTTCGAAACTATTTCTGGAAAGAAATCTGAAATTAAAGTTGAATCTGGATCTGAAGCTTCAAAAGAACCTGAAGAGGAATACGAGCCTGAACCAGCCGTAGAAGTGCCCGGGATAGAGACCACACCCGAAACTCTTAAAATAGTGGTCGATTACAGGGAAGCAAAAAGCGGGGTTGCAAATGTTCTTGACAGGCTTGGAGTAGAAATCAGTTTTGCAGCACTTGAAATTGGGGATTACGTTGTAAGCGATCGACTTGCAGTGGAAAGAAAGCGCACGGATGACTTTGCAAATTCTCTTATTGCTGGAAAGCGTAATCTCTTTGCGCAGTTATCGGACCTTGCAAGAGTGTATCAAAAACCCGTTCTTATTATTGAAGGAACGGAACTTTTCACTTCACGACAAATCAATCCAAATGCCATTTACGGTTCCCTGATATCCATTGCCATTGATTTTGGAGTTTCACTGTTATATTCAAGAGATGAAGAAGAGAGTGCTGCAATATTAAAAATGCTTGCAAAGCGTGAGCAGATGGATAATAAGCGTGAAGTAAACCCCCATGGGAAAAAGTCAACCCGTACCCTTACTGAGCAGCAGGAGTATCTTGTCTCCGCGATAGCAGACATAGGGCCGAAAGCCGCAAGAAACCTTCTTTTACATTTTGGGTCGGTAGAGGCTATTATGAAGGCTGATGCCGAGGAACTCAAGAAAGTAAAATTAATAGGGCCAAAGAGAGCAACCAAAATCAGGGAGATCCTTGAAACCCCTTATAACGGATAAGTTGAGGAGTCAGGTTTCCTTAGATATTTCTCTTCTTCCATACCCTGTTTTCTTCTATTCTTCGTTTTTACTTTACTTTCAAGTCTTCTCTTTGTCCCTAATTTACTTTCCTGTCTTCTCTTTATCCCTAATTTACTTTTATGTATTTTCCTTTCTTTTTACTATTATATTATAACTGTCTCAGGCGCTCTATAAGCCCAAGTCCTTTTTCAATTAGCCCTAAATCCTCGGCAATAATGCGCGGATCGGTTTCATCCTGGAGGGAATCTGCAATATTGATCATCTTTTTAAAGAGGAGGTCTTCCAGTATTTTCCGGTCTCCGTGAGTTCCGGATACCTTCGATGAGGCAGCCAGTTCTTTCACTCTTCCTGCGGGGGCTGCCTGGGTTGCAGGTGTTACAGGAGCCACAGGAGTTACAGGCATTGCATCTCTTGTTTCTTCTTTTTCTTGAGGCGCCCTGGAAATCTCTTCTTCTAGCAGCTCAATAGCTTTTTCCTCTTCCACAGCAGCTTCAGAGGTTCTCAGCCCAAAACGAGGTTTTTGCCTGTGAGCCTGGGTTCTTTTCTTGGTCTCAAAAGAAGATCTGTCTTTTTCTGTGTATGATCTGGACTCAGGAACCTGGGCATCTAAGGCTGGCTCTTGAGCTTCTTCCTCTTCCTGGACATCACATACAGGGCAAATTACTTTACCTTGATAACGGAATTTTGGTGCCCCGCAAACTTTACAATGCTCAGCAAGCATTGTTCCTCCGATTTCAAGGAAACGTGCTATTCGCTTTACTTTTTTATCTTTCTCAGAATCCATATACCTGACCTTCTTTATTCACATCTTCTTAATCCATTTGCTTCTCATTTATTTTATAAAATTTTTCCTGTAACTCGCTGGGTATGAGGTTAATATCATCCTATGCAACCTGAAAAAGGCAACAAACTCAGAACCACAAAGGGCAGACCCTAAAGCATGTAACCTTGAAAATCACCGATAATATTTTATATACCAAGCCTGTCTTAGACTAATCTATTAGTTCTAATTTTTACAATAATAATTGACTGCGAAGGTGATTCGAGTGTCATCAAATGATTCAGCAGAAGTTATCAGACAATGTCTTCAGGTTTTGGAAAGTATAAACAGCGACTCTTCAGTTCCAAGAAATATCAGACGTTCCGTGAATGAAATTATGGACATACTGAACAACGAATCCGAACCTCTCTTCCTTAGAGCAGCATCAAGCATTTCCATTCTCGAAGATATAAGCAATGATCCTAACCTTCCTCTGCACACAAGAACTTTGATATGGAATCTTTCAAGTCAGCTTGAGACCATTCCTGTAGATGAATAACCTGTAATGAATAATCTGTAAAGATAGATTCTTGAAAAAAATAAAAGCGGAATTCACTCGGGGCGCGATCTGAGAACAGATGAGCTCCAGAAAAAATAAGCAAGCTCAGGTGCGTCTCTTGAGATGATCCTGTTAAAAAATCCCAAACTCCAGCTAATTCTAAAAAAAGAGCCGAAAGGAAAAAACCTTACTGTTCTACTGGCTATTTCGAGCTGATTCTGGAATTATTCCAGAGGGTTAGAGGATATCGACAAGGAAAAACTTTTTCCTCCTTTTTTAAATCTTTTTAAATATTTTTTTAAATCTTTTTATGTTTAGATTGAGTTTAATATTCGAAACTGAAAGAAGAGATTAAAATATATAAAAATACATGAAAATATGTGAATTATGCAAATACGTGAAATGCGCGAGATATGTGAATTATGCAAAATATGTGAAATACAAAACAGGCAAAATATACAAAGCACTTAGTTTTAGTAGAGAAGCTAAACTATGAAAAGGCTGAGAAGCATTAAAGGGGGTATTAAAATCATGTTTGAAGAGATTTCTGCCCGAATAAGGGAAAATTTTGAGGTTAAAGATAGTATAAGGGAAGAAGGATTGAAGATCTCCCGCGAAGTTGTCAGGGAATGCAGGACAGCCTCATTTGCCCTTCACAATCAGGACTTCGAGAAGGCGGACAAAAGTATTAAAGCTGCTGGGAAAGCGCTTGAGAAAATTGAAGTTCTTTTCAAGGGGCATGCCGACATTTATCATGCAGGCTTTGTAGAACATGCCCAGCAGGAATATACGGAAGTCTCAGTCCTCAGCAGCCTGTTTAAGGAAGACAAAAATATTCCCTCTCCTGATGACTTAAGAGTTGAATATGCAGCCTATCTTAACGGTCTTGGAGATGTTGTAGGTGAGCTCAGAAGACATGTCCTCGATCTTATAAGGGATGAATCTTTTGAGAAAGCCGAAACGTTTTTAGGCATCATGGAAAACATCCATGCAATGCTTATGGACTTTGACTATCCTGATGCCATAACCAGGGGACTGAGAAGAAAAACCGATGTGTCCCGCTCCCTTTTAGAAAAGACACGCGGTGATGTTGTCAATGCAATCGGTCAGAAAAGGCTTGAAAGCGCAATGCAGAATCTGGAATCCAGACTTTAGAGACATTTACAGATTTTAGAAATTTTAGAGAAATTTACAGATTTTAGAGAAATTTGCAGACTTTAGATAGGTTTAGATAGAAGAATGTAAAACATTGAATAGTCCAGCATTTTTTGAACTTTGAGAGTTAGAATAGAGGATTGAATTGCAACCCGTTAATATAAAACCTACCCGATAACTATTAAACCGTTTATTGTTTTAACAATTACTCAGCCGTTTAGCAGTTTAACTGTTTAACTATTTAAGTTTTATGCGCGAGATATTCCCCCAAATTGACTAATTTAGAATTTCTCTAAACCTGTTTAGAATTCCAGTTTCACAGATTTAAAGTTTCAGCAGATCTGTTTAAACTTCCAGTATGTCGATTCAGAATTCCAGTTAAGACATAAATTTCATTAGTCTGTTATAAGACATAAATTCCAATAATCTGTTATAAGAGGATATACATGAAATTTGATCCGGAAAAAATTAAAAAAGATGCAAGGGAGAACTTCGACCTTACCTGGAACGAAGGTAAAAAACTGGTCAGGATACCTACTCTGAACGAACGTTACCCTAGAATCACTCTGAGATATGGAAAAGCACATCCGGTTTACGATACAATCCAGAAACTCAGAGAAGCCTATCTGAGAATGGGTTTTGAAGAGATGATGAATCCTCTGATTGTAGATGATAAAGAGGTACACAAACAGTTCGGAAGCGAGGCTCTTGCAGTTCTGGATCGCTGTTTCTATCTTGCAGGCTTGCCAAGGCCTAATGTTGGAATTTCCGATGAGCGCATCGCGCAGATAAAAGAAATTCTCGGAGATATAGGCGATGAAGGGATAAATAAGATCAGGCAGGTTCTCCATTCATATAAAAAAGGAAAGATTGATGGAGACGATCTTGTACCTGAGATTTCAGCGATGCTTGGAGTATCCGACGCCCTTGTTGCCGATATGATTGACAGGGTTTTTCCTGAGTTTAAAGAGCTTGTGCCGCAAGCAAGCACAAAGACACTCCGCAGCCACATGACTAGCGGCTGGTTCATTTCCCTTGGTGCCCTCCTTGAGAGGCAGGAACCTCCTTTCCATTTTTTCTCCATAGATCGCTGCTTCAGGCGAGAACAGCAGGAGGATGCCTCAAGGCTCATGACCTACTACTCGGCTTCCTGCGTAATAATGGATGAGGATGTGACTGTTGACCACGGAAAAGCTGTTGCAGAAGGACTGCTTTCCCAGTTTGGATTTGAAAAATTCCTTTTCAGGCCCGATGAAAAACGCAGCAAGTACTATATTCCTGACACTCAAACCGAGGTATTTGCCTTCCATCCGAAGCTTGTAGGCTCTAATTCAAAATATTCAGATGGCTGGATTGAGGTTGCAACTTTCGGAATATATTCCCCAACAGCTCTTGCAGAATATGATATTCCGTATCCTGTCATGAACCTCGGGCTTGGAGTGGAAAGGCTGGCAATGATTCTGCATGATGCTCCTGATGTACGTTCCCTTACTTATCCTCAGATTCCACAGTATACAGAATGGGAAATGTCAGATAGTGAACTTGCAAAACAGGTTTTCGTAGATAAAGTGCCTGAAACTCAAGAAGGTATTGCAATTGCAACTGCAATCGTTTCCCAGTGCGAGCTGCATGGAGAAGAACCCAGTCCCTGTGAATTCCTTGCCTGGGAGGGAGAAGTCTGCGGCAGAAAAGTAAAAGTTTCCGTGATCGAGCCTGAAGAAAATACAAAGCTTTGCGGACCTGCGGCTTTCAATGAGGTTGTAGCCTATCAGGGAGATCTCTTAGGAATTCCGGACACTAAAAAATGGCAAAAAGCCTTTGAAAACCACTCTGCAAGAGCAGGAATCCGTTTCATAGAAGCATTTGCAGCCCAGGCTGCCAGGGAGATTGAAGAAGCTGCAATGTCGGGAGCGACCGAGCACATGGTCAGGGTAAGAATCGTCAAAGTTCCTTCAGAAATCAACCTGAGAATAGGTTCTATTGCTCAGCGCTATATCACGGGCAAAAAGAAAAAAATAGATATGAGAGGCCCGGTTTTCACGTCCGTAAAAGCGGAATTCCTCTGAAGGTCAGAAAAAACAGGAGCAGGCGCATGCAAACCGGAAAAAGCTCCTTCTCGAGATATCCTGAGCTCAGCCGGTTGATGGAAACCGGCGAACCTGTGTGTGTAACTTTTGAAATGGAGCACGAAGTCGGGAATGAAATCGAAAGTGAAATCGAAAGTGAGTTAGGGAATGAAATAGGGCATGAAACTAAAAGAGATGCCAAAGGGAAAGCCCTGGAGAGAGTGTCCGACGTAGGAGATGAAAATTATCCTGAAAAATCCCGCTTTCTTTTTTGCGAACTTGTGCAGAAAGCCCGTATGGGAGAAGAGTTCCTTGTCTCTGGGCAGAGATGCTCCCCAGGAGATTATGTACTGGGTTTCTCAGAGGAAAGTCCTGCTGCTTACTACCTGAACTCCGGAAGATATAAGGACTCGAAGGCTGCGGAAAATGCAGCTTTATCACTTCCGAGATTGGAAAAAAGGTTTTGCTTTATAAAAGTAGAACCCCTATCCCTGAATAAAGGTAATTTTGATGTGATGATTCTTTTTCTTAAACCTGAGAAAGCTATGCGAATTGTTCAGGCGAGTGCCTATTCAGAAGGAAAGAGGACAGTACTGGATACGATCGGTGCAGCCTCAATTTGCGGGGACTGTACCGTACTTGCCTACAGGCAGGGCATGGGCCTATCATTCGGGTGCAAGGGCTCAAGAAAGCATAGTGGATATGAAGACCTTGAAGTTCCACTTGGGCTTTCTTTTGAAAAAACGATCGAAATAGAAAATGCTCTTTCTAAACTTCCCGAAACAAGAAAGTAGAGAACGATGAAACCATTCTATTGCCCTTAAAATCAAGATTTTATGATGCATATGGCTTTCCCGTAAAAACCGAATATAAGACTGTTTTATCCTGACATTTATTTGAGAGAAGCTGTAAATAAAATCCATATTATTCAGAGCCTTCAGTGGGATGAGTTTATATAGAAGTACAAACATGTAAAATGCGATTTTAATCAGAGCTATTCCAAACTCACACTAATGGAGGATTAAATCATGGCAGGTCAGCCAATATTCATTTTAAAAGAAGGAAGTAAGCGAACCAGAGGCAGGGATGCCCAGAGTAACAATATTATGGCTGCAAAGGCAGTAGCCGAAGCAGTCAGAACAACCCTTGGACCTAAAGGCATGGATAAGATGCTCGTGGACTCCATGGGTGATGTGATTATTACAAACGATGGGGCAGCCATCCTCAAAGAGATGGACATTGAACACCCTGCAGCAAAGATGGTAGTTGAAGTAGCCAAGACCCAGGATGAAGAAGTAGGAGACGGCACTACCAGTGCAGCTGTGGTCGCAGGCCAGCTCTTAACCAAAGCTGAAGATTTAATCGAGCAGGATATCCACCCAACAATCATCGCATCAGGGTACAGGCTTGCAGCAGATAAAGCCGTAGAAGTCCTGAATTCCCTGGCAATGACAGTAGAGATGTCTAACCGGGATCTTTTAATCAGCATCGCTGAAACCGCAATGACTGGAAAGGGTGCAGAATCCTCCAAAAGACTCCTCTCCGAGATTGCCGTAGATGCCGTTACAAGCGTTGTGGACACAAACGGAAAGGCAAGCGTTGACAAAGACAACATCAATGTTGTGAAGAAAGTCGGCGGCAGATTAGAGGATTCCGAGCTTATCCGGGGCATGATTATTGATAAGGAGAGAATTCACCCCAACATGCCTGAAAAAGTCAAGGACGCAAAAATCCTTCTTCTCAATTCCGCAATCGAACTCAAGGACACCGAAGTCGACGCAGAAATCTCCATAACCTCTCCTGACCAGCTCCAGTCCTTCCTTGATCAGGAAGAGCAGATGCTCAAGAAGATCGTCCAGAAGATTATCGACAGCGGGGCAAGTGTTGTCTTCTGCCAGAAGGGAATTGAAGAGCTTGCCCAGCACTACCTTGCAAAAGCAGGTATCTTTGCCGTACGCAGAGTTAAGAAGAGCGACATGGAAAAGCTTGCCAGAGCAACAGGCGGCAAACTGATTACCAACATGGACGAGATCACCCCCGAAGACCTCGGATATGCAGAATTCGTGGAAGAGAGGAAGATTGGCGGCGACAGTATGACCTTTGTCACAGGTTGTGACAACCCGAAAGCTGTAACCATCCTGCTGCGTGGCGGCACAGAGCATGTAGTTGACAGTATTGACAGCGCTCTTGAGGATGCCCTGCGTGTTGTCGGCGTTGCAATCGAGGACGAAAAGCTCGTTGCAGGCGGCGGTTCCCCAGAAGTTGAGGTTGCACTCAGGCTCCAAGAATATGCAGCTACCCTCGAAGGTAGAGAGCAGCTTGCAGTCAAAGCCTATGCTGAAGCTCTTGAAATAATTCCAAGAACCCTTGCAGAGAATGCAGGACTTGACCCAATTGATATGCTTATGGAGCTTCGCTCCCAGCACGAGAAAGGCGTAAAAACCGCAGGACTCAACGTTTTTGAAGGAAAAGTCGTTGACATGTGGAAAGACTTCGTAGTTGAACCTCTCAGAGTCAAGACCCAGGTTATCAATGCAGCTACCGAGTCTGCAGTTATGATCCTCAGGATTGATGATGTCATAGCTTCCACCCGTGCAGCCCCAGGCCCAGAAGAAATGGGAATGCCAGGCGGACCAGGCGGAATGCCAGGCGGAATGGGCGGAATGCCTCCAATGATGTAATCCTGAAAAATAAATCATAAAACAATTTGGGATTAACAGGAAAAAGGCACGGTTCTCATGCCGTGTCCTCCTTTTAACCCTCAGAAATTAAAGTCTGAAAAACTCTCTTCTGGCTTCTCATCAGAATCCGTGTGAATCTCTCCTCTTTTCAGGCTTTTTAATTTCTGAGATCCAGGGGTTTCTATTCAAATTCTGCACTCACTTTTTTTCAAGGCAATTAAGAATGTCCTCAGCTTCGAATTTTGTTCTTATAATTCTTGTCCTGCCTCTCTGTCCCTTGCCTGTAAAATCTGCATCTATGTAATTAAGCGCCTGAAGTCTGTTGACAATTCCATAAAAACGTGTGTATCCTAGCTGCGTTAATTCATGGAAAGCTTTGTAAAGCTCACCTGCCTGGATTTCTCCTTTTCTTGCTATTAATTCGAGCAGGCGCTTTTCGGGATCAGACAGGAGGCTTATACTCCTGCAGAGATGAAGCAGCTTGGATGCTTCGTAAGCTTTTTCCACATCTTCAGAAGAGATTGTGCGGCTTCCCCTGCGCTCAGCATTAAAACCAGAACGTTTGAGGAGGTCAATTCCAACCCTGAGGTCTCCAGTCCTTTCTACATACGAGACAATAAGTTTCAGCAACTCGTCAGAAATTACCTTGGGATAAAAGCCATACTTCACGCGATCTTTTAGAATATCAAGAATCTCAGCACTTCCATATCTCGGAAAAGGAATGTCTTCAGGCAGGAAAACCGAATTAACCCTGGAATCCAGGCAGTAAAGATCCGAGGCGTCATTTACAATCCCGATTACTCCTATTTTTGCTCCAGGGTACTGTTCATGTGCCCTTAAAAGCGAGTACATCACTTCATTGGCATGCCCTTCGTAGCAGAGATAGTTGAGGTCGTCCAGAGCAACAAGCAGAACTTTTTCTGAAGAGACAAGGAAATTAACAACGGTTTCAAAGATCTTCCTGAATGCAACTCCCGAGTTGGGAGGAGAAATTCCAAAAAGCTTCCTGTAAATTCTGGATATTACCGCAAAACGTGTGGAATCAATCTGGCAGTTGACTTTAACGGTAACGACACCAGGTGCATGGGCTTCAACTTCCCTGAATATCTTCATAACCGCACTGGTTTTTCCTGTTCCCGGAGGGCCCACCAGCAAACAATTCAAAGGTCGCATACCACGTAAGGCTGGCTTGAGCGCGAATTTGAGCGCATTCAACTGAGATTCCCTGTGAGGAAAATAATCAGGAAGATAATCAGGCTCAAGCACGGAGGGATCCTTAAATAGGGTCTCATCCCAGAGTAGTATGTCATTACCTGTCAAGGGAAGTTACTCCATAAGTTAATTAATCTTTTAATAAGTTAATTAATCTTTTATTATTAATAATAGTGAAAACTTTGGCTGTAAAATTGCTTCTGGCTGGAATAGGGCTTACTAGGTTACAGGGGTATTAGATAAGAAGATTCCTCATTTCTGATCGTGTAATCTCTGCTGATTTCGAATTTAACTGCTTCTAAGCATGAGTCTCTAAATTTTCAGGCTAGATTTTACATGAATGAACTTCGCTTAATAAGAAAATTTTAAATTAATTATCAATATATTAAACAATATATTAAATTATCAAGGGGCTGGGTTTTTATGAATAAATCAACCATTTTTTCTAAATTTTTAGTAAATATGTTTTACTGCATTTAGCTTTTTTGAATTTTTGCTCATTATAACGGTTCGACGGTAAAAACAACTGAAGGTTTGATCGACAGGAAAAATGTCCAGAATTGACTAACTCCAACAGATAAAAAGAATAACAGTAGATTCATTTATAAAGACTTAAGCAATAATTATAGAAATAATTGAGAAAAAAACAACACAAAAACCCAGAAAAAAATTGGAAAAAATGGCTTTATAAAGAGCCCTACCGAAGCGGAACTCGGACGGCATCTAGGGCGGAAGAGAATAAGTATGGAGATAGAGTCGAAGTTTCTGGTAACTGAAGAAGCGGATTTTCAGGCTCTAGAAAACCTCTCTGAGCTTGCTTCATACACCCTCTCTGAGCCGAAAGTCCAGTTAAACGAGGACATTTTCTTTGATACTGAGAATCGGGCTATTATGGCTTCAGGTTATTATCTGCGAGTAAGAAAAACGTTTGGGGAAGAGGGAAGCTGGGTAACCATTAAAAGCTTGGGAGGTTTTGAAAGTGGGACTCACAGGCGAGAGGAGCATGTAAGTTTCCTACCTGAGGGGAAATCCGTGATCGAATGTCCTGATCTCCGTATCAGAAATATGGTTCTGGAGCTTACGGCAGGACTTGAGCTTTTTCCACTTCTGTCCCTCAAACAGAAAAGGATGATACGCCAGATAAAAATAGGGAATAGGTTTGTAGCAGAAACTTACCTGGACAGGGTAAACCTGAGAAGTGAAGGCCGAGAAAAGCATTATAATGAATTTGAAGTTGAACTTAAAAGCGAAGGAAGTTCTGAAGATCTTGAGAGTATACGGAGTTTCCTGCTCAAGCACTATAACCTGACAGAAAGCCCTTTTTCCAAGTTCGAGAGAGCCTTTCTTTTCATGGAAAAACTTCCTGAGAAAACCTTGCTCAGTTTGAGAGAAAGGGCTTTTTGCTCACAACTTGCAAGCCAGAAAAACGTGTATGGAAAGCAGGCTCAAATTTTAACAGGACTCGACAGGGGACAGACCTGCGAAGAGCTCAGCAGGCTTCTAAATGTCTCTCAAGGTGAAATCAAAGCCCTGCACTCAGAATTTAAAGAAAAAAGGCTTTCTATTTTTCCTTTTGCCACATATAAAGAAAAAGACCGTGAATTCCATCTTCAATCCGGAAAAAACTTTGTTTTGAGAAATGAAAAGAAAGCAATAGAATTTAAGCGATGGGACACTGAAAGCCTGCTTGAGTATTATGAGATAAATAAAATCAGGGCAGAGAAAACCAGGGAATATGCTCTTACACTTTTTGATGAGCTGCTTTTATACCACGGACTTGGACAGGAGGAGAGAAAACTCCTCGGGCTTGCAGCCTTCCTGAAGGATGCAGGTAACTCAATCTTTCCTGAAGAGAGCGCCCGTATAAACAGGGAAATCCTCATGACTCACTCCATAAAGGGACTCAGGCTCCACGAGAGTTTAATGCTCGCGCTGATCGCTGAAATTCAGGATCCATGTTTAAACGAAAAAGATCTAAACTCAGTCTTTAAAGGTCTCCATACGAAGTTGCCCCCCGATTTCCAAAGTAAAGCCCTGGTGCTTGCAGCCATTATGTCAATTGCAACCCTTCTCGAAGCTTCCGGTGTCCGGCCTATAAAGACAAGGCAGCTTAAAGACGCTCTGGAAATAGAAATAACAGGAACTATAACTGAAAAAGCTGCAAAAAAGTTTGAGGCGAAAATTAAGCTCTGGAAATTTCTCTATGGAAGCAAAATTATATTTTCTCAGGTTACTGAGGAAGAAGAACCCCTTGACAGAAATAAATCCGAAGCAAAGGAAATAGGAACAAAGAAACCGGCTGTAAAAGAGAAAAAAATAGAGCTAAGTCAATCCAGAGAAAAGAAAAAGACAGAAAAGAGGCAACCCAGAGAAGAAAAAAGGCTAGAAGAGAGAAAAACAAAAGGAAAACAAGCTGAAAAGGAAAAGAAACAAGAAAAGAGAAAGTACAGACCGCCTGCAGAGATAACTGTCAAACCTGCGGACTCTATGGCAGGGCTTGCCTGCAGGATACTCTCGTATCAATTTTCCAGAATGCTCTCCTATGAGGGAGGAACTGTAAAAGGAAAAGATATTGAAGAACTACACGACATGAGGGTCGCAGTCCGCAGGATAAGAGCGGCAGCAAAGGTTTTTGAGACTTATCTTGATTCCAGACAGCTTGAACCTCACCTCAAAGGGCTCAGAAGAACCCTTAGTTCACTTGGAGAAGTCAGGGACCTCGACGTTTTCCGCGAAAAAGCCGAAGAGTACCTGAAAACCCTTCCTCCTGGACATGAACATGATCTGGACCCTCTTTTTGCAGTGCTTACCGACGAGCGAGAAAAAGCCAGGAAAAATATGCTTGATTATCTTGAAAGCGAAAAATATCGGACTTTCAAGAAGGAGTTTGCGGATGCACTTGCCTCTCCAGAAAGCTTGATCCTTCCTGTAACTAACGAAAAACATGACGCTTTGCCACACAGGGTAAAAGATGTTCTTCCTTCTATCCTTTATGCACGTTTAGCAGATATCAGTGCTTACTCCGAATGGGTAGAAGGACCTTATCTTCCCGTTGAACGCCTGCACAGGCTCAGGATTGCAGCCAAGGAAATGCGTTATACCCTCGAATTTTTTGAGAGCGTACTTGGGGAAGATATAAAAAACCTGATTAGGGAGCTTAAAACCTTTCAGGATCACCTTGGAAATCTGCACGATGCGGTGATTGCAGTTGATCTGCTGGGTTCTTACCTGAGAACCGGGGAATGGGGCTTTGCCGAAAATGAAAAAGATTCAGGGAAAAAGAAGTTCCCTGCAGGCGCAGAAGGAATAGAAGCCTATCTAGCGTACAGGGAGGAAGAACTCCAAACATTACTTAACACTTTTCCCGAAGCCTGGAAAAGGATAAGAAATGGAAACTTCAGGGAACGGATTGAAAGTGCAATAAAAAATCTCTATTAACGCGATAGATGTATAATTAATTCGATAACTCATTTATTTTAGTTAAAAACCTGTTGATTAACTTTTTGAAGATACCTCAACTCCCGAGATTTCCTCAAGTTCAGCACTTCCTTCAAGGACTAAGGGAACGCCTTCATCCCGTTTTATAATAACTTTAGGTTGAAGGTTATACCCGAACATTTTTTTGAAGTACTTTTTCTGTTTCTCTACCTCCCAGATCTCTAACTGACACTCCCTTTGAGCGTGCATCTCAAGCACCAGGCTGTCGGTAGAGGCAATATAAAACCGAACGTGGGAAATAATTCCATTGTGCGAGCGATCCAGACCTTCGGCAATGCGGAGCAGGGCGCTCAGAATCCTGATACTTTTTATTACTTCTTTGCTAAGCCCGATGAGATTGGGGTGTTTCTTCTTAGGAGTGTTTTTCCTGTGGAAGTAGGCAAGGTTCGCTATTATTTCGATTTCTTCAGGCTGGAAACCCGGAAGATTGCTCTCCCGTATGAGGTGATAAGCATGTGCCTGATGGGTATCATATGATAGGAAAGTCCCTATGTCATGCAGGGTTGAACCATACTCAAGAAGTTCCCTTTCCCCTGCCCTGAACTCGTAAATTCCAAGCGCTTGAATACTGTCAAAAAGTTCAAGGGCAAGCCTGGTGACTGTATGGGCATGTTCCTCATCGAAGTTGCAGGTAAGTCCAAGCTGCATAATGCTGCGTTTTCTTACAGACATCTGCGTAATCATGTAAGAGAATTCGCTCTTTGATATATAATCTACAAGCAGCCCTTCCCGAAGCCCGCGTTTGCTTACTCTAACTTCTGAAAGCCCAAACTCTTCCATGAAAGTCTCAATAATTGCAGCCCCTGCAATTATAATATCAGCTCTTTGTGCATTAATTCCCGGGAATTTGCGCCGCTCTTCAAGAGGTATAGCACACATTGCCCTGACTATTTTCCTGAGATCTTCATATTCGAGTTTCTCAAAGTTTTCATGGGATGTTTTGTGCAGGTAGACAAAAGCGATCCTGGCAAGGTTTTCAATTGTTCCCGAGCTTCCAATCGAACAGTTTATGCTATGCCTGGAAAGATCTTTTGTTACATCTGCAAGCTTATGACGGATGTATTCTTTAATCCGCCCATATTGTTCCTCGGAAACAGGCCCCGTTTCATCCGGTAAAAACATATTTGTCAGCCTGATGGACCCAAGGTTAAGGGAGTAAAGAGAATAACATCGGGTCTGATCCCCTATTGATAATTCAGTGCTCCCACCTCCGATATCTATGAACAGAGCTTTTGAGCTCCCAAGTCTGAGCCCGCTTGAAACCCCGAGGTAAATGAGGCGAGCTTCTTCTGTTCCGGAAATTGTACAGACTTCCAGGTTTGCCTCCCTTTTCAGCATTTCGAGAAATTGAACTTTATTGCTTGCGTCCCGCGTTGCCGAGGTTGCCACAGCTATAATCTCCTCTGCCCTGTAAGCCCTGGCAAGTTCCATGAACTTTTTGCAGACAACAACTGCGCGTTCTATCGCTTTAGGCTGCAGAATCCGGTCTATGAATCCTTGATCCCCAAGCCTGACTGTTTCCTTCTGCTTGGTTAGGGGAAGGTAAGACCCATTGGGATTGATACGTACTAGAAGAAGCCGGACTGAATTAGTACCTATATCGATAAACGCAACAACTCTGCCTTCGGAAATTTTCTCGGGTTCCGTTATTACCACCTGAAAGCCCTGTCTTTCGTTTTTCTCGAAGGAATCGAGAAACTCAAAATAAGCTTCACATTACTAGTTCATATTTTTATTCTATTTTAGATTATTTGGTAGTGTATTGGAAGTTTGTAGCTGTTGTTATTTTTGCACAGATAATTCTATATATTGGATAGATTGCTTATTTATACACTTAATAAAGAAAGGGCGTTAAAAAAGCTAATTCTCAGACTTTTTTCTGTAGTTCTTTATAAAGAAACAAGCCCTTGTAATGGAAAAAAGTGTACCTGTTTGCATCTAAAATATTTTTTGTTTTTCATGCCGCGGTTATCGGTCACATACCCTGTAGTGTGGGCGTTAAAACCGGAATTAAAATCTGAAACGGAATCAAATATTTAAGAGAATCTGAATTAAGTTAATATTTAAAATATTGTTTGATGAAATAACATTTTAAATCTGAATATTATTTGTTCATAGCCAATTTTTCATATAATTTATTTTAAATAAGTTTAGGGATAATTATAGATTGCAACCCCACACAAATAAGAGAGGAGACCCAAACGAAAGAACCATAGCGGGTGCACGACCGCTAAGAGAAAAGGATGGATCAACACAATTGGAAAGTGACCGGTAGGGTATGTGAATAAAGAGTTGCCTGGAAGAAGTTCTAATCTAAAAAATATAGAACAGCAAATCTTCCAGGCTTTCTCGAATCTTTTGATAGTTGTGTATTTCAAATTTAGTTCAGTTGATTTCTTATTAGTAAAATGGAGGGATGAAAAAAACTATCGATGTATCTAAGAATAGAATCTTTGGACTCAAAGATTTATTATTGCAAAATGAAAGAACCAGGCAGAATACTATTTGCTAACTGCTAAGGACATAAGTCCTTCTTTAGTTCTAGTAAAAAAGACGTTGGCAGAGAAGTAATCTGGATACGACGTAAATTAGATATGACATAAAAATTAGAGGTTTTGGTAATTAAATATAGTTATATATTATGATCACCTATATTATTGCATGGATTGCCCAAGATGTAAGAGTTCCAATCATAAAAAGAACGGTATAGTTGATGGACGTCAACGCTACAAATGCCA
>Ga0208297_1000588_pt1 | contig 63863 bp, 52 predicted proteins | sample LMS_cellobiose_e_FD_187367 | JGI IMG/M metagenome (GOLD analysis project Ga0208297, IMG submission 187367) | Rumen-fistulated moose microbial communities from Alaska, USA - LMS_cellobiose_enrichment (SPAdes) (version 2) | ecosystem: Host-associated > Mammals > Digestive system > Stomach > Rumen...
TAATGCTCGTAAAGCTTGGCTTGTATAGTGTCCTTGTCCATGACCACAAAGGTACATCCTTCCGGCGAATCTACCTCCATGGCCATATATTTACATCATATCAGACACGGAAATTTGCAAGTGTGCCGGCAAATTTGAAAAATTGTCATTGGCTCGTCCTCCGAAGGGGTATAAGAAAACACTACGCTCAGATGTGATTACGACTCATGTAGGTGAACAGAGAGAGGCGTCAATCACTATAGAATCCCTTGTCGTTAATGCCTTCTCAATGTGGATTGAATCTGGCCAAATGACCGGAGGATCAAGAAACATTCTGGATTTGTCTAAGAAAGGCAGAAGAGATGGCGTGAACAAGTTTGGTAGTGTAGAATTCTTCGGTGTAGATAAGAATTCAAATAATCCTAGACCTTTCGATGTTACTTTGGTCTATGCGGGTCGTGATTATGTTGGTAATTCAATCCTGTATGCTGAAGGTAATAGTAACTGGAGGATACAATTGAAAGGTGTGACAGCGACAGGAGAAAAGCTTACCGACGTGCTTCGTGACAGCGGATCGCAGGGAAAAGTGTTCATCTTTGAGAAAACGGACACACCAACAAAGTTTGTTTTCCACATTTTGGAAGATGACGCAATAGAACAACTTAAAGACCTATCATCCGACTGGGCTGCTGGAGGTAATGGCCAGGGGCGTAGGTATGGACTACTTAACGGATCTCTTTAAAGTACGATAGAATCTCGCTCTGTTCTGAAGGTTCATAGTAGCCGTTGAAGCAGGAAATAATGTATTTGAATTCATCTTCGCTAATCTTGTAGAGTTTTGCTACAAGAGCCTCAAGGAGCAGACGGTTTTCAGGATGGCCATTCGTCAGTAAAGGTACGATACACCTCCTGTCCCATATACCTATCAACGACTGGTCTCTCTTGAACAGTTCTGATACTATGGAGTAGACACTGTTATAGTAGCTCTCCGTTCTATTACCTAAGATTAACGTAGTACTTTTCGATACCGCTATTGATGGTACTGGTATTTGATTAATAACCGCTTGAGTCAAATCTATTCCACTTAGTTTGCATTTTACAAGATAGTCAAACACAATGGAAGAGAATATCCCCGTCAAGAAAACCATATCATTCTGATCCGGCAGTGTTAAGAACTGGACAGACTGTGCCCCAGGAATAAAGGGTAAAAGCGTGGCAATACAACTTCTGGCATTGTCCGCAGACGTTAAGCTGCGCCAAGCTAACATATACTGAGAGTCATACTCCTTTGAGAGAGATTCCCATTTCTTTTTTGAAATATAGAACCGGCAATAAGGAGTAATACCAGCGTCTTTCTCTTGTTGGCTTAGCTTCCTGGACGAAGCTTTACTTCTATACTTTTCTTCTGGAATCATATTATTGAATCCAGAGTAGCAATTATCAAAAAGGTTAAAGAATTTCCCTTCATAAACTGGAATGTTAGTAACAGCAGGGGCCTTATCAATGAATTCTACATGATTGGTTAAATGTACAAGGCGTCCAAATTTTGCCTGGGCATAACCCTTGGAGAACACGGGTATACGATTACAAATAGAAGTCAACAGCGACAAATCCTTGCTTGACCTTAAATTAGGAATCAAACCGGTGGCTGGATTAAGTATTTTAAATACTGAAATAGGAATTATCTCGGTCTTAGTTACTATTTCGTTCAGAGCCAAAAGATTCATTCCGAGTGCAATCCGCCCTTCGACTTGCTTCCCCATAATAAGAATAGCAAATCTTTCCCGACAGTCTATTTCAAAGATTTTGCGCTTGTTTATGAAATCATATATTGCCTCTGTTCTTGTAACGATCTGGTGAAACAACTTCGAATTCACAGACGCTGTGAATAGAGAACTTTTTACGAATAAGCCACAACACCCATTTATAGAAAGAGTGTTGTACGAAGCCTCCGCAAATAATGGACAGGTATTCAGCTCTCCTTTCTTAGATGCGTCGAAAAATGTGCTCTTCTTTATCTCTGCCTTTGCTGTTTCTATCCCATTGACATACTCTTCAGCATATGACTTTAATTCCGGGTTTTCCTCTTTTTCCTGCTGAATATTGCCTGGCAATTCAAACTTAAAATGAACAGACTGTATGCTTTCTGAGAACTGTGCGTAGAACTTCTTCTCCTCAAAGCGCAATTTCTCCCAAGGGGGATTCCCTAGAATAATATCGTATTGCTGAAGGAAGCTTGTACCAATGGCCAAAGAAGGGTGGTAAATGAAACCATCCATCGACGCTTTCAGTTTAACCTCAGGACTGGCTTCTTTATCAGAGTGAATAAGCATATTCGCATGGTGGAAATGCTCACTTATAATACCGTATAGTTTATGGCATTCGCCATAATCTAATACTGACAATTTGGCCACTTCAAGGGCTAATGGATCAACATCGCACGCATAGATGTTCTTTACGATGGCGGCAATATCTTCAATAATACCTATACTCTTGATGGCTGACAATAACGCGGTGAAGAAAATACCACAGCCACAGGAATAGTCAACAATCTTAGCAGATAGAATAGACTTTTCACCATTTTTGGAGATGTAATTCTCCATAACCGAAGATGCGATATAGGAGGCATAATCAGCTGGAGTATAATAGCTTCCTAACTTGTTCCTATAAACTTTCCCTTCTTTTACTTCAAATCCTGAGGTCTCAATACTAAGTAGGGACTCATACAATTCTCCGATTGATAAATCCGATTTGGGTTTCTCGATAGAATCAAAATAGTCGATTAACTCAGACTGAGCATTATCAATGATTTGAGAAAACAAGTTCTTTTTTGAGAAGTGTTTCGCCATGAAGGCGCTCACTGTCCTTATTGAGGGGATATTAAAAGTGCTCTGGGATATAGCATATTGATAAACAACGAAAAAGGCTCGTGCATAATACTTCGCACGGTTAATATAACGAGGATTAATCCTAGTCTCGTTTCTATGAAGAATACTAATAAACCCAGATAATATGTTGGTATATGAAAGTTCAATATTAGGCATATAGTCTAAGAATTGGGTCGTTGAAAAAGCACCTTGTGTGGACTTGCTCAACTATTCTTTTGACACAAGCATTATCAATATGTAGCGACTTTGAAAGGTATGGGTATTGTTCTGCTACGGCACCAACAATGTCTTTTGCAGATGAAACAATAAAGTATCCTTCATTTAGTTCTTTTACTCCTAGCACACTAAGAATAATCTTGTGGATTAGGTCGTCTTTATATTTTCTCCGTGTTTTATGTAAACTATGGATATGGCTCTTAGCATAGGATAAAACTGTTTTCGGAGAGCACTTATATATGAATGAAAGTACTTCAATAATGTTATCACTTCCGAAGATAGAACCATCGAGTCGTTTACTAATGGGCATACACCCCTCAGTAAGCAGTGAGCATAACTGTTCGTCAAAATTCGAGATTCTTGATTCTTTATCACTAAACACTCCAGGAACAATCATCTTTATAAGAATCTCGCGTTGGCGGTCATTGAAATGGTATAATGAAAGAATGGTGTTGTTAATCTCCTCCTCAAGAATGAGGCTATTAAAAGCATTATCCAACTCGGAAAGCATTATCTTTTCGACATAAGAGTCAACATCATCAATTTTGCTATATGAATCATGCTTAAACTCATAATTCGGCAACTTACGACGCAATAATGCTTGCTTATTACCTATCAAAGTTTTAGAGATAGAGGACAGCTCTCTGGACTCAAGGATTCCCTGAGTTACGGGCATCCCGCCAATATAGCCAGCGCTAATCGTGAATTTGGGATTCTTTATCCTAAGAATGCACGAAACAATTCGAGAATTCAAAAAAGCGAGGTGGCAGTACTTGTCGCCAGATATGACTTTGATTCCAGGACCGGAAGCAATAAAAATCTGACCAGGTAAAGGGAATCGAACATTTAGGCCGAGAGTCCCTGTATCACTATACACTAACTCTGTGGAACCTTGCTCTTTTACATTCCTTAACGCACTTCCGGGATTCTCGGAAATCAGCTCTCCAGAATCGCCCCAAAGAACTTTGTAATAATTGAGGCCCTGCCACTTTGAATAACCGCCGCCTTTGCTCACCATCTTCCAATCAGAACTTGACGCACCAATATCCCATATGTGTTTTACATATTTTTCGTTGTCTCCAGTTGATGTTCCCTGCATAGGTTTCCCAAACTGAGAGTACTTTGGCAGTGCATTTAAGGAAGAGAAAGCACCTATCAATTCATAGGATAGTTCATACGAGGCATTCTCTAAAAACGACTGTTGATTTGTTGAGTATGAATAACTCTCCAGCAAGGAGGGGTTTGACAGAACTCGTACTTTATCTTTGTGTGATAATGCCTTCAAATTGAAGAAAACAGTTTTTCCAGCACTCCCTTTTGAAAATAAAGCCAAAACGATATTTGTCTTTTCTCCGTTGATTGCATAAAAGGCATCACTTCCCATATCAACGCAATATTTGATATGATAATCATCCAAGATGGTCTTTCGTAATGCCTTTAATGAAGAAAGTGACATCCATCCATTCTGAGAGACGGTGGCGACAAAATCTCCCGGACGAAGAGACTGGAGCAATTTGTTCATAAAGGAGAAACATAGATCCCCTTTACAGTCAGGCCACATGGAAATCAAGTAATTCTTCAAGCAAGTATCCATGTCCCTCTTCCCCATAAACGGAGGATTGGTCACGAAGCAAATCTTGCTGGGAGATTGATAGGCCACTTCCAAAGCAGATTCAAATGTAAGGCCTTCAATCATATTAGATGAAATACATGAGGAGAGATATCCTGTAATATCACCCTTTTCGCCACCAAAGATCAATGAGGGAGACACTTTTGTCATGCCGATTTTTAATGCGACATTGATGTACAAAGATAACTGTGCAATATTAGCTAATGTTGCATCTAAGTCGTAGCCAATGAGCTGATTTTGAATAATACCAGAAGCGATTGCGACTGGCGAATCCGTTGTTCGTTTAGACTGCCTTTCAAATAATGTAGAGAAAGCGTATGTAAGGAAATTCCCGCCTCCTACAGCAGGATCAACAAAAACGACATGAAAAGGATCTGTATCTTCAGTCAAACACATATTGACAAGATACTGAACCATGTATTCATCCGTAAAAAACTGTGTGGTATACAATAATTCTGCTCCGGAAATTTTATTGCTTTCTTTCCCCAACTTGCTGAAAGCAGCTTTTTCTAGGCTCTTCTTTAATGATTGGTATAACCACGAAATTGTATTATCGCATTCTTTATTTGAAACACTTACACCGGACAGCGCCTTGTATGTTTTCTGTGTCAGGGAAGTGGGCAATGCAAGAATCATTGAATGAAATAAATGCCCCATAGTGGGAAACATCTCAAGAAGGATCTCCTCCTGCTCCCTAAATAACTCAAGAGAGAAAGAAATTGGACGATCTTCTCTTTTCTTTAATATAACCAATGCATAAAAGAAAGCGAAGAAGAGACTCTTATCCTGAACCGTAAAAATCCCTATCTCGTTGGCAACTCCAACGAGCGTCTGTATTAGTTCCCCTCTTGTGTTATTTCCCGCTCTACTATTCCTCATTTTTACCGGCAATTAGCGCCCTGATGTCAACATTTAACAATTCCGCGATGCAGTCTAACGTCCTCAAGTCTGGTTGTGCTGAGTTAGTACACCATTTCGAGACAGTTGAAATGTTTTTCCCCAAACGTTCTGCAAGCCATTTGGATGTTTTCTTCTGTTCGATAAGAACGATTTTTATGCGATTTAAGTCTCTCATCACAAATAAATATGATTTCAACGCAAATATACTAAAAATAACTCATTTAAACAAGAGGTCGTTCTAGGGCCTTAGGAATAAAACCCAGATATCATAGAGGACGGCATAATAAAGAGAGCCACCTCAAGTATTAAACAAGGTAGCTCTTACCTAAAACTTCGATTATTTATCGTTCCTCCCTCCTCTCCAGCACCTCACTCTCATACTCCACATACGCCTTCTTCAGGACGTCGAATATCTCCGCCCTCATCTCCCGATTGTAGTGATTCAGCCCTTCACTGAGATTCGCGTTGGCCCGGCTCATATCCATATCCAGAATGTCACCAAAGGCCGCAAAAACGTCCTTACGGTCAATCTGTCCACTAGCAGCGCCCGTGAAATAACCAGCCTCGCGTGAGGCCACCAAAACCCGCAGGAAGTCCAGTTTCCGGCCGGCGCCCATATTGAGCCTGACAGGCTTGTGCGCAGCCTTCTTCCCGTGCTCCTACCCGTACTCCTTCTGCCAGGACTCCGGATACGGCATCCGCACCGGCATGGAAACCTCCTGATGGAGCGAGAAATCGTTAATCATCCCGTTATTGTTCAGCGTATCAATCTTCATTGCGCAATCTTAGGCAAACCCGGGCCGCAATCCGGCAGTTGCACTGATGTGCCCGAAATCTCGTTCAACGTACCATTGTTGTTCAGCGTCGTCGTGTTCTGCTGTAGGATGGGGCTAACGGTGATGCCCAACTGCAGATATTCGGCCAGCTTGTCTGTCCAGTCTTGGAAGCCACGATGTCTGGGAAGGCGATGATCTTACGACCATGCAATACCAGCAGCCGGTCGATATGGATGATATAGCCGCTACGAGCTCATGGAGGTCGTCAACGAAAACTGCTTTCCTCCGTTGATTCCTCCCCTCCGGGAGGAAGGCACAATTCAATTATCAGCCAAGCCGAAATACTTGAGCAAATCCTGAACGTCGGCAGTCTCTGCCCGGGGATGCAGCAGCTTATATCTGCCGTGCCGATGCTTGTCATTGGCCAGTTGGTTGCGAAGTGAAGTAGCCCGCATACTCCACCCTGAAACCCTCTCGAATCCTTCCCAGCCACAGTTACATTTCCCTTCCAGGTCAACACGGCCGCTGAGAGGTGAGCCGGCATAGCGGTAGGGGAAGACTGCGTGACCACACTTGGGGCACTTGTACTGAAACAAGTCGGGATGCTCCAAGGTGCAGCGCACGAAGGAACCCAGCCAGACTGGATCCGGAGCCATCTCGGCAACCCAGCCGCAGCTGTAGGTCATCTCCATGTAGAGGGGAATGAAGTAGAACTTGTCGATGTCCTTCCAGTCATTGAACCTGGCGTAAATCTCGCCGGCGTTGCGGTAGAACAGTTTGGTGAGGCGCAGTTGCTCCTCGGAAGGGCGCACTCCGTCCTTCTTGAAGAAATCGTACTTTTCCATTGTACCATACTTTTTTTGATTGAACAATCCGCATCTCTTTGCCACCGTGGCTTCTGGCTGCTCGGTTGGCGGCCCTCAAAGGGCGCTCTTGATGCACATTGCAAATATAGAAAAAAGAAGTATTTACAACGGCATTTTTATTATCTTTAAGGGTTGTCAGAAGTTGTCAAACCGCATGTATATCTTGCAACCGTTATTATCAACTGGCATGGAAGAGAAGAATTTAGATAACTCATAAACAAACACTTACCCATATGAGCAAAGGACTTTCTTTTTTTCTAGGCATCGTAGCGCAGTGATTGAGTTGACGCATTATGAAAAAACAGAAGATACTAGATAAACTACCCGACACTGTGAAAAAGGGGCTCATCAAGTTCCTTGACAGTATTCCGGTTGAAGAGTACTCTGAGCAATGGCGAGCCATTTTGATTGCAAAGAATATGATACTGGCTCCCAACTCCTTTAAGGATAAAGTCCACGTGTACCTTCAGTCTCACGAAGGTGGACGCGAGGAAGGTGCTTATGACATCCATAAAATGTCCATCAGGATTTGGCCTCACAAACTTCAGATGAGTCGAGACAACCAAGAATGGACATCTTGGTCTGGTTACAAGACGAATGTTCACTATAAGTATACTTTCCCTGGCGGGAAACATAGTGTCGATGAGTTCGAAGAATTAATCTCTTCTACTAGTAGCCTCTTTTGTGGATCCTACTCCGAACGGAATCATGAGGGAGGTCAGAGCAGTAGCTTCTACGCTAACTACACTATTGAGACCAATGATAAATAATCTATACGAATGACACTACATTGGTATATCCGTTGGTGAATTGGAGGAAACTATGGCCAGAATAAAATACAATAGAGCTGTTAATGAGGAGGGGCGTTTAGTGTCCATAAAGCAGGCCTACCTGGAGCGCAATGAGGGGCATAAGTACTACTGTATTGGGTGCGGTGCGGAGATGATTGCCCGGCTGGGGATAGAACGTGACTGGCACTTCGCGCATCGTGGCAATGAGGTTCACTGCGGAAATGAGACGTATCTCCACAAAGTAGCCAAGCGACTCATTAAGGAAAAGTTCGAGAGAAACGATTCTTTTTTCGTCGGCTATTACCAGGATGTCAAGTGCTCCGATTTGGCTACGTGCCCTTTCTCAAAGGATGAGGTCTGCCATACCCATAAACTTGAGCTATTTGATCTCAAGGAGTTCTATGACACCTGCGAAGCAGAAAAGCCCGTAGGAGATTACATTGCTGATTTGCTATTGACGAATTCGTTAATACCGGACCGGGAGCCTATCCTCATCGAGATTCAGGTATCCCACAAAAGTACTTCACAGAAAAGCGATTCAGGCCTTCGCATCATAGAAATCCGATTGAGGACAGAGCAAGACATTGAAACACTTTTATCCTCGCCAATTGTTGAGAATCCTGAAGCGCAGTTCGGCCAAGTGCGGGATGTAAAAACCATCGGATTTGCTAAATTCCATGGGTTCAAGAAGAAATCCTCAACACCGGAACCACTTGCTCGACGGAATATTCCTCGTTTCTATCTTTTCCGCAGCGGCAATGCCTTCGTGACAAATATGGACGAACTCAAGTCCTGTAGAAACGTTTGGACGAAGGACAACAATAACGCCATATTTGAAGTGAGTTTAGATTGTTCCTATCTGGACAATCCATCACCTTATGAATTTGGCTATGCGGCAGCACGGCAGAGCGGGATAGAAGTTAAGACCTGTCATTTTTGCAAGTATCGCAGAAATGGTTTTGAGGTGGGGTTTGGCACAAGCCCCATATTCTGCTGCCTGTATAAGAAATACGGGACCCCGGAGAACCCTAAACCTCAATATGCAAAGGGCTGTAGGTATTATCGCGAAGACGTAGAATTGCTAAACGAAATCCGGAACTCAATGCCGGCGATGGTTGTTCCTTCTGCCTCCAATTCCGATAAGTTATTATAGTCCTTAACTGATGCCACATAATGGATATTATAGAATTACCTCCCCGGCCAATCATCAAATGCGGGACACCCTTAGTCGATGCACTGAATAAAGCGGTTGAGGCTTATCATCAAGGGCTTCCTTTTGATGAGGGGGCATTTGTGGATGAGGTTGTTCTTGTTATCCACGGGGAGTGGCACAAGGTCGGGAATTATTTCAGCGAAGAGGAGGGCAGCAGGGTATTATTCTCCCCTATGTCGACGTGGAAGGAGGGGAAAAGGGTATTTTCCTGAATGCCGTGAACCCCGAAGACATCGTTCCGGGCTTCCTGCCGGAGCGCGGCCACAGTTACCGCGTCAAGGTCCGCCGCATCAGCATTGACCGCATGGATGCCTATAGCCGCTACGAGCTCATTGAGGTCCTCGACGAAGCTACAAAGAAGAGTGGAGTGGAGTTGGGCCTTGAAGATATTGAGGCCGGACGTGTATATCATGCTGCCAATGCCGAGGAAATGATTGCTTGGTGCTACGATGAAGAAGTAATATCTCTTGAGAATTGGGAATGATGAATCAGGAGGATCGGAGGATACGGGCGAGGATTCCGTTGCTGCGGGAGCGGAGTGTGGAGGTGTATGTTCTTTCCGACAAATTGATTATATTTGCGTAAAGCAATCTGGTCGTCGAATCGGCCGGTAATGAAATCAGGAACTGTTGAGCTTCCCGTTCTGGGATGTGGTTCCCTTCATAAATGGTTTTGTATCAAGAAGAGTGTCTCTTGTTTATAAGAGACAACTTATGTTTTGTTGTATTTATTATTGTTGAGAGAGTTATGAAGAGTGAGGTTATTATACCGCAAAGCAGTTCGCCAGAAGATATAAAAAGGCGCAGACAGATAATAAAAGATTTCTATGCACAATGGATCTCCGAGCACCCAGAAAAAACAATATGGAACGAATCATTAGGAGCCTTTATTCACGTTAAAGGACTATCAATTAACGAAATATTGGGCCATGCACCTCGGTCGGCAGAAGCCACAGAGGTACAGTTTCACCTTACAGAAATCCTATCCGATGCTCGGTTCTCAGAACGATGGCAACCCAAATACGGTGACAAAAACCAAAAATCCTTCTCAATAATGTATTTGCTCAAATGGAAAGGTTGTCGCGTTCTGGTAGGTTATCAGAGATCAAAAGGAGAATATGTGCTATACTATATAAGCGGGGGACAAAAAAAGCCGCCAGGTAGCGACTTTAAATGAGGCTCGGATCAAGTTTCCTTGAGAGGGTTGTCATCCCTTCGAACGAATTCCTCTTCGACGAATCCTATTGCAAAGGTAGTGATATTTCTTGATAATGCAAATGGGCGGGAGGTGCGGCTGATTCATGCGAAGGAGCCGGGGCCGGTGGGGGGTTGAGAGGGTTGAGAGGGGTGGAGTGTTGTTCCCGTCCGGGGGTTGGGGACGGGGACGACAGTAAGGGGGTGAAAGTGCGCGGCCCGTCCGGGGTTTCGGGACGGGGAAGACGGAGGAGATGCCCGAACGGGGCGGAGGATGGTGCCGGCGTCGTCGGTGTGCCAGAGGTGGACCGGGGGCTATTCCGCGGGGGAGAAGTTGTCCTTGCCGACGCCGCAGAGGGGGCAGACCCAGTCTTCAGGGAGTTCTTCGAAGGGGGTTCCGGGGGCGATGCCGTTGTCGGGGTCGCCGGCGGCGGGGTCGTACTCATAGCCGCACATGTCGCATACGTACTTTTTCATTGGTTTGGGATTTGGTTGTCCGCTAAGATAAGAATTATCCGGCGTATTTCTCCACTTCATCGATGATATCCAGCTTGATCAGATCCCAATCTTTCTGCAGGAGGCATTTCGGGTCCGGTTGTGCGTCCGCCGCAGAGAAATCCGACAATTGGGAAAGCAGTTTCCGCGTGTCGTGGGTATAGGGCATCCAGCGTTTGTGAAGCGCAATCATTTTCTCCAAAGAATAGTCTTCAAGCAGGCGATGGATATCCCACCAGTCTTTTTTTCTTCCTCCCAGGCTGATTGCTTCCATCTTCATCGCAATGATCTGCTCTACGGTTGCAAAGCGGATTCCGTCGATGACCTGAGGCCCTGTAATAAACTTGTCGGTATACATCAAGTCAAGTTTGACTGCATTCTCCGGATTGATTCCTATATAATACATTCCTCCAAAGCCGATGCGACCTGCATGGTTCGGTCTGTCAAAATAGGGGAAATGGCTGCCAAGCCATTCTTCGGTCTTCACAAAATCTACACTCCCGTATTCTGCATCTGTAAAAAGATCGATGTCATCGGAAACCCTGTGTCCGAAACGCAGGCTGAGGTTGGTCCCACCCACGAGGATAAAGCCGGAAAAGAGACTGTCTGCCATCAGTTTCCCAAGGCAGTTCATCAGCAGGGGGGTTACCGTTTCATAGTGGAGTTTAGGTTGTTTCAGCATAATATTTCAGGGTTTGGGCGATTTCGTCGGGGGTGCCGCGTTCGGTGATCCTTTGGAGGATAAAATCGCGGTTGGCGGACCAGTCGAGTTTGGAGGGGTCGATATCCCAGAAGACGCAGGGTCTGATGGCGGGAGGGGGGAGTTCGGGACGGATGTTTTTGTGGACCAGGTTGATTCTGTAGTATGTCTGGAGGATTGCCAGGGTGCCCGGATCGAACTCCAGCGCTTTGTCCAATCGAAGGGATTGTTCAATCGTGAGGTCCCGTTTCCCGGAGATGATGGCATTGAGGGTCTGGAAATGGATATGGGTCTGAGCGGCGATTTCACGCTGCGTGACTCCCCTGCTCTTCAGGAAGCGGGCGATAATCTTGCTCGGGGCTATTCCCTTGTATGCTGCAATCCGGTCCATAGCGCAAAGATACCGGTTTTTCAAAAATAAACAAATTTGTTTACCCGTGCATTTATCCTGAATAATCGCTATCTTTCGGAGAAATGCGTAAGGTGCGGTTCATACTGCGGATGGCGCTGGGACTGGTTGCGGGGGTGATGGCGGGGGGATGCCAGGCCGGGGGGCCGGAGCCGGAGGGGCTCGAGATGAGCGAGACGGGCGTGACGCTGGACGTCGGGGAGACGGTCGCGCTGCGGGCGGCGACGGTGCCGGCCGGGGCGCGGGAGCCGGAGCTGTCCTGGTCGACGAGCGACAAGCTCGTGGCGACCGTGGACGCGGAGGGGACGGTGCGCGCCGTGGGCGCGGGGGCGGCGACCGTGGAGGCGCGGGACGCGGCGAGCGGCTTTGCCGCGCGGTGCCGCGTCGCGGTGCGGGAGCCCGGGCGGCAGGAAGTGCCGCTCGACCCGGGCGACCGCTGGGCCGACACGGGCGTCAACGTGCCGCCCTACCCCGCCTATGTCCGGGTGGCGAACGCGGCGGAGTTCCCGCGGGTCGAGCTGTGGACCGAGAGCCTCCGGCCGGTACAGTCGAAGACGAACTGGGAGCGGGGGTATATCGCCGTGTATGACCCGATGATGATGTATTCGGACGTAGTCGAAGTGCCGAAGATGGCGATGAAGATCCGCGGGCGCGGGAATACGACCTGGGAGGGGCCGGAGGGGAAGAAGAACCCGTACCGGATCAAACTCGAGACCCATACGAAGCTCCTCGGGATGAAGGGCGACAAGGACTGGATCCTGCTCTCGGACCGGTTCGACCCGTCGCTGATGCGGACGGCGCTGGCGATGCGGATTTCGCGGCTCGCGTCGATGCCGTGGACGCCGAAATTCCGGATCGTGGAGCTGTACCTGAACGGCGCGTACGCCGGGATGTACTACCTGATGGAACAGAAGGAGGTCGACCGGGAGAACAAGGTTCCCATTACGGTCGTGCCGAACCAGACCGCGAGCGGATACCTGCTCGAGCTCGACAACAAGAGCGACGAAGACCGGTACTTCCGCTCGAAGTATTTCAAGAAGAAGATCAAGTTCAAGGACCCGGACCCGAACGAGGGGACGATGTCGGCCGCCCAGCAGCAGTACATTACCGAATACTGCGAGACGCTCGAGCAGAAGCTGACGGAGCGCGCGTTCACGGGCGCGGACACGTACCGGGACTACATCGAACTGGACACCTGGGTCCGGCAGTTCATCGTCCAGGAACTCACGATGAACATCGACGGGAACATGCGCCTGTCGACCTACTTCGCGAAGGACACGGACACGAAACTCTTTATCCCGTTCTGCTGGGACTTCGACCGGGCGTTCGGCAACGCGTCGTACATGGTCGCCGAGTTCCGGGTGCCGGAAACCTGGCCGAAGGGCTGGTTCGTCCGGATCCGCGGCGGGGACGAGAGCGACAGCGAGTACGGCTTCGGCTTCCGGCCGACCTGGTACCAGTATATGTTCGAGGACCCGGTCTTCGTCGCGCGCGTGAAGGAACTCTGGGAGCTTTACCGGCCGCGCTTCAACGACCTCCCCGTCTATCTCGACAAGATGGAAAGCTACTGCAAGCCAGCGCTGGACCACAACGGCCAGAAGTTCAGCAAGAACCACGCGTCCGCGATCGCGAGCCTGCGGAAAGGGCTGCTCCAGCGGCTGGAGTGGATGGATGAGCACATCCGCGCGCTCGAGCCGCAGCGCTACAACCCCGCGACGGGGGCTTATGAAGATTTGAACTAAAACGCATCATATGACCTTTGCAATGATTATCCAGCTGCTGATCGTTCTGGCAGCGCTCTACGTCGGCTCCCGCTACGGCAGCCTCGCCCTCGGCGCCATTTCCGGCATCGGCCTCGCCATCCTCGTCTTCGGCTTCGGCCTGAAACCCGGCACCCCCCCGACGGACGTCATCTACATCATCATCGCCGCCGTGACCTGCGCCGGCACGCTGCAGGCCTCCGGGGGTATGGACTGGATGATCCAGATCGCCGAGAAGATGCTCCGCAAGCATCCGGAGCACATTACCTTCCTCGGTCCCCTCGTGACCTTCTTCCTCACGGTCCTCGTCGGCACCGGCCACGTCGTCTATACGATCATGCCGATCATCTGCGACATCGCCCTGAAGAAGAACATCCGGCCGGAGCGCCCGTGCGGCGTCGCGTCGATTGCCTCGCAGGTGGGCATCACCTGCTCGCCGATCGCCGCCGCCGTCGTCGCCTTCGTCACGATCTCCAACGCCAACGGCTACATGGTCTCGATCCCGCAGGTGCTGATGGTCACGATCCCCGCCTGCCTGATCGGCCTGATGTGCGCGGCGGCCGCCTCCTACCGGCGCGGCAAGGACCTCGACCAGGATCCGGAATTCCTGAAGCGGAAGGCGGACCCGGAGCAGTACGCCTACATGTACGGCCACAGCGCAACGACCCTGAACAAGGAAATCTCCCGGCAGGCGAAAGCCTCCGTCTTCATCTTCCTCGGCGCCCTGCTCATCATCGTCGCCTTCGCTTTCTTCCAGATGATCCACGTTGCGGACGGCAGGACCCTCGCCGAAGCGACCGGCATCCCGAAGATGAACATCTGCATCCAGATCATCATGCTCACGGCCGCCGCATGCAACATCATGTTCTGCCAGGCCAACCCGAAGAAGGCGGTCGGCGGCGCGGTATGGCAGTCCGGCATGGTCGCGGTCGTCGCGATCTACGGCATCGCCTGGCTGGCGGACACGTACTTCGGCAACTACCTGGACCAGATGAAACTGATGCTGACGGACCTCGTCTCGAACTATCCGTGGAGCATCGCCTTCGTCTTCTTCCTCGTCTCCGTGCTGATCAACAGCCAGGGCGCGGTCGTCGTCGCGATGCTGCCGCTCGCCTACGAGCTCGGCATCGCCGGCCCCGTGCTCCTCGGTGTGCTCCCGAGCGTCTACGGCTACTTCTTCATCCCGAACTACCCGTCGGATATCGCCACGGTCAACTTCGACCGCTCCGGCACGACCGTGATCGGCAAGTACCTGCTGAACCACAGCTTCATGATGCCGGGCCTGATCAGCGTCGCCGTATCGACGGTCCTCGGCTACCTGATCTCGAACGTTTTCTTCGCCGGGTACTTCGCGCAGTTCATCCAGTAACGGGAAATCAGGGCATCTCCTAAAAAATAACGGAAAACTCCTAAAAATATTAGGAGTTTTCTTTTTTATGTTTATATTTGCATCGGAGCATTCCTGAATTACCTGATTATGAAGCAGAATCTGACTGGCAGGGAAGAAGAACTGATGAACATCTTCTGGAAGCACGGAGCGATGTTTATCCGGGATCTGATGGCCTTCCTTCCGGACCCGAAGCCGCACTACAACACCGTCGCGACGCTCGTCAAGTTCCTGGAAGAGAAGGGTTTCCTGGAGCGGGAGCCGATGGCGAACTCGTTCCGTTACAAGGTCCGTATCAGCGAGCGGCAGTACCGGGGACGCACGGTCTCCGAGGTCGTGGCGCAGTACTACGACAATTCCTATACTTCGCTGGTCTCGCAGTTCGTCGAGGAAGACAAGATCGACCTGGACGAGCTGAAGGCCCTGATCGCATCTATCGAAAAGAAACAGTCATGACCCCGTTCCTCCTCTATATTGTCCGGAGCGGCCTGTACCTGGCCGTGTTCTATGCGTTTTACCTGCTGGTGATGCGCCGGACGACGCTGTTCCGCTTCAACCGCTTCGCCCTGCTGCTCGGCACGGCGGCGTGCGCGCTGCTCCCGCTGCTGCGGGTGCGGACGGCCGCGGCGGGGGCGGCGGCCGGGCCGCTGGCGCTGGCCGGCGTCGCAGACGCCGCCACGGCGGCCCCGCAGGCCGGCGGCGCCTGGAGCGCCCTGCCGGCGGCGGTCTATGCCGCCGGCGCGCTGCTGGTCGCCGCGCTGACGCTCGCGGGCGCGGCGAAGATCCGCCGCCTCGCCCGCCGCGGGCAACGGACCCGCCGGGACGGCTTCCGGACCGTGCTCCTGCCCGCCGACGTCCCGTCCTTCACCCTCGGGAAGACCGTTTTCATCGCGGAGAAGGACCTGGCGGAGAATCCGGCGATCTTCACGCACGAGACGATGCACGTAAAGAGCCGCCACTACCTCGACCTCTTCCTGATGCGGGCCTTCCAGATTGTCTGGTGGTGGAATCCGCTCGTCTGGATCGCCCGGACGGAACTGGGCCTCCTCCACGAATACGAGGCCGACGAAGGGGTCATCAAACAAGGCATCGATGCAACCCAATACCAACTGCTGCTTGTTCGGAAAGCCGTGGGAGAACAGCGTTTCTCCCTGGCCAGCGGCTTCCAGCACGCCCAACTCAAAAAACGAATTACCATGATGTTCAAAACTGCAACTTCCGGCTGGATGCGCCTGGCGTATCTGGCCCTCGTCCCGGTACTGGCGTTGCTGGTATATGCCTGCAACCCCGCCAGGGAGAACCATGAACCGGCGCCGGCCGGCGAACCCGCGGCCGCCGCGCCTGCAACCAAAGCCGACACGACGGCGCACAGCACGTACAGGATTACCGTCACCGACGAGCCTTCGGCCGAGGCGCTCCCGTACGGCGTCGTCGAGCAAAAGCCGTCCTTCAACGGCGGCGATGCAAACGAGTTCTCGAGATGGATCAACCAGCACCTCAACTACCCCGAGGCCGCGAAGACCGCGGGCATCGAGGGCCGCGTGATCGTGATGTTTACCGTGGAGGCAGACGGCTCGATGTCCGACATCCGTGTGATCCGGAGCGCCGATCCCATCCTGGACGCCGAGGCGCTCCGCGTGATGAACAGCTGCACGGTAAAATGGGAGCCCGGCATCCAGAACGGAAAGCCGGTAGGGGTCACCTTTGCTTTCCCGATTACGTTCCAGCTCCGATGAAAAAGGTGCTGTTTCTGCTGCTGTGGATGTCGGTCTGTCTCCCGCTGGGAGCGCAGACCGCCGTCCGGCGCGATTCCGTCCTCACGGAGGCGCGGCGGCTGAAAAGCATCTACAAGACCGACGAGGCCCTGGACCTGCTTTCAACCCTCGTCATGCCGGACGCGTTCGACGAGCAGGTCTTCGCGGAAATGGCCGACTGCCTGTTCCAGAGCGGGGATTATGAAGGGGCGCAGGGGACCTATTTCATGCTTTCCGCCCGCGTGCCCGACAGTGTCCTCTACAAGATCCGGCTGTTCCAGATCCACTCCCGGCTCCGGGCCTGGCCGCAGTGCATCCAGGCCGGACGGGAGGTCCTGCAGCTGGACACGATTCCGGCGGTCCTCAACGTGATGGGCGACAGTTTCCGCCAGCTGGAGCAGCCCGATTCCGCCCTGCACTATTACCGGCGGTTCATCGCCGCGCGGCCGATGAACGAAAGCGTGGTGTCCAAGGCCATCGGTGTCCTGCTCGACACCGGGGACTATGACGGCGCCGTCGCCCAGGCGGAGGCGTTCCTGGCGGAGGACCCGGACAACGCGGTCATCGCCCCGCTGCAGGGCGTCGCCTACTACCGGAAGTCGGACTACGACACCGCCGCATCTATCTTCCAGCGCCAGGAAGACATCGGCAACGACACCTACCCCGTCCATTATTTCCTGGGGCAGAGCTACTGGCACACGAAGGTGGTTTACCGGGCCGAGAAGGAACTCGTGGCCGCCTGGCAGATCGACTCCACCGACGTGAATCTCGCCTATTCGATCGCGGCCGTCAAGTCGGAGGCCGTCCGGGATTTCGAGACGGAGGTCAAACCCTGGCTGGACAAGGCCTGGGAAATGGTCCAGCCGGACCCGGCGTTCCTGTCGCGCGTCCAGCAGCAATACGGCCTGGGCTACTACAAGATGCAGGATTCCTGGGACAAGGCCATCGAGCACTACAAGGAAGCCTACCGCTACAATCCGGGGTTCATCTCCGCACTCTCCACGATCGCCTATTGCTATGAGGCGAAAAAAGACTACAAGAACGCGCTCGAATGGTACGAGCGGTACCTCAAGGTGGCCCGTCCGGGCTCCCCGAACTACCTCTACGTCCAGAAAAGCATCGAGCACGTCAAGGGCGAACTCTTCATGCAGGAAGGAAAATGAAACGGCTGGCGTTGCTGCTCTGCCTGCTGTGCCTCGGAGGGGCGGCGCAGGCGCAGGTAATCATCCTCAATGACAACATGTTCCGGGGGCGGATGAGCGAGGTCAAGGCGACGGTGCTGGATTCGCTGACCCGCGAGCCGCTGGCGTTCGCGTCGGTGTATGTGGTCCCGTCGAAGGATACGACGATCACCAATTTCACGCTGACGGACGCGCAGGGGGTGGCGACGCTGGACGAGGTGCCGTATGGGAGTTATGTGTTCCGCGTGGAGATGATGGGCTACCGGCCGGTCGCGCGGGAGCGGTATTTCCGGGAGGAGAAGGTGGACCTGGGGGAGATCCTGCTGCAGGTGGATCCGCATTTCCTGGAGGCGGCGGTGGTCAGCGACGTGGGGAATCCGATCGTCGTGAAGAAGGATACCGTGGAGTTCAATGCCTCGTCGTATATGATCGGGACGAACGACATGCTGCGGGACCTGATCAAGCGGATGCCGGGGATGGAGATTACGGAGAACGGGAAAGTGAAGTTCAACGGGCAGGAGATCGACAAGCTGACCGTCGGCGGACGGACGTTCTTCTTCGACGACCAGAGCACGGCGCTGAACAACCTGCCGGCGGCGATCGTGGACAAGATCCGCGTGATCGACCGGGAGTCGGAGCAGACGCGCGCGACGGGCGTCCAGGACGGCGAGCGGGAGCAGGTGCTCGACGTGGCGCTGAAGAAAGAATATGAGCAGGGCTGGTTTGGGAATGCGGCGCTGAAGGGGGGAACGACGCTCGGGGAGAAGGATACGCCGCTGCGGGACGACCGCGGGGCGCTTTACAGCGCCAATGCGCTGGTCTCGGCGTATACCGAGAAGGACCAGCTGACCCTGATCGCGAACGGGCAGAACATCAATGATTCCAACGCGGTCTTCGTCATCGTCAACGGGGGCGAACGGACTTCGTCGGCGGACATGGGCCTGTCTTCGGCCGCCCAACTGGGACTGAACGCCAACACGTCCCGGATCAAGGACGTGGAGACGACCGCCGGCATCAATTACAAGTATTCCGACACGGATTCGGGGACCCAGTCCCGGCGGACGACCCACCAGCAGGACGGCAACCTGTCGTCCGGCATGGAAAACACGGGAAAACAGTACGCGGAGAACCTTTCGGCCAATGTGGAACTGAAGAAGGAGACCGGCCGGGTCCGCTTCAACTTCTCGCCGGGTTTCCGCTACGGGAGGGAGGACCAGTCCGCCGCCGGCACGACGGAGACCTTCCGGGAGGGGAACTATGTCAACGCCGCGGAAAACTTTTCCCGGGACCGCTCCACCCTCCGGTCGACCTATCTTTCCGGCTCCCTCGCGTTCCGGGAACTCGGAGGGAATGACCGGCGGAGCATCCGGCTTACGTTCAACGGCGGCTACGGGGTTACCGGCGGGGAGCGCCGGGAGTCTTCAGTGCTGCGGACGGTCGGCAGCGAGGAATCCCGCGCCCTGCGCTACGTTTCCGACGAAGGCGAATGGGACCTGAGCGGAAGCCTTACTTACAATGAGCCGCTGGGCGAAAAATGGACCCTGACCGCCGCGACGACCGCCCACCGGATCAAGCGCGACAACGTCCGGGACGCGTTCGACGGGGGCGGCCGGAACGATTACTACAGCTCCGTCAGCCGGATGAACAGCGTGGAGGTGCGGAACACGCTTTACGCCCAGTACAAGTTCGGCGAAAGCAGCACGCTCACCTTCGGCGGCTACCTGTGGAACGTGCTCCAGGAGACCTATTCCCGGAGCTACGGCATCGAGGATACGGCCGGGGAAGGAGAATGGAACTCTTACGTGACGCCCTACCTGAACCTGCAGCACAGCCGGGGGAACGACCGTTTCTCCGTCGCCGTCTCCGGCAGCGAGAACCAGCCCGCGACTTCCCGGATGATGCCGGTGCTCAACATCGCCAACCCCTCGCGCCTGAGCCTGGGCAACGTGTACCTGAAGCCTTACACCTATTCCTACTTCTCCGCCTCCTGGACCCGGAACAACCGGCAGCGCTTCTCCAACCTGATGGCCTACCTGGACGGAACCTACACGTCCTCCCCCATCGGCAACGCCCAGTGGTACGACACGGACGGCATCCTGTATTCCGTCCCCGTCAATTCCCGCAAGCCCCGTTTCTCCGTCGACGGCGAGGTCAACTACACGACCCCGCTGGACGCGAAGAAGGCCTGGTCCCTGACCGTTTCCGCCGGAATGGGCTACGGCACTTCCGTGAGCTACCAGGCCCGGAAGGCCCTGGCCGGGCTGGACAAGGACACGTTCGACTATTCGGCGTTCATGGACGATTTCTGGGGAAATGCCGCCGGGGACCGCTTCTACAGCGGTCAGAGCGGCTTTGCCGAGAGCCGGGCCCGGACGTTCAACCCGTACGGCAGCGTGCGCCTGAAGTACAACCGGGAGCGCTTCTCCTTCACCGCCTCGGCCAGTTCCGATGCGCGCATCGCCCGCTATTCGCTGGATCCGAAGGCGAACCGGTCCACGGTCGATTCCAGCATCAGCGCCGGAGGGACCTATACCAGCCCGAAGGAATTCGAGTTCACTTCCGACCTGAATTACGCCTTCTACAGCGGCTACGCGGAAGGGTACGGCCGGCCGGAATGGCAGTGGAACGCAGCGATATCGAAGAACATCGGCGCCTTCAGCCTCAGCGTCACGGTCCACGACATCCTGAACCAGACGCGCAACCTGACCCACACCGTGACCGCCAACTACGAGGAGGACACCTACCGGCTCGTGATGGGCCGCTACCTGCTCTTCGGCCTCCGGTGGAATTTCGGCAAGATGAACGCCGTCCACAGCTCCCGCGCGCAGCAGGCCGCGTGGAATATGGCCTTCTAGTGTTGTATTTTTCTCGTCGGTTTTTGTATCTTTGGGAACTAATCCTGAAAGATGACTACTGAAACCGCTAACCTGATCGACAGCATCAACGTAACGATGAATGCCGGCGGGATGAATACGATCAACATCGTCCTGGCTTTCGTTATGTATGGCGTCGCCCTCGGCATCCGCCCCGGCATGTTCGCCGAAGTCTTCAAGAAACCGAAATCCCTGCTGGTCGGCATGGGCTGCCAACTGGTCCTGCTGCCGCTGCTGACCTTCCTGCTGGCAATCGCCTTCGGGAAGAGCATCAGCTGGACGATGGCGCTCGGAATGATCCTGGTGGCCTCCTGCCCCGGCGGCAACATTTCCAACTTCATGAGCTCGCTCTCAAAGGCGAACATCGAGCTGTCCGTCAGCCTGACCGCCATCAGCACGGCCCTCGCGATCCTGATGACCCCCTTCAACTTCTGGCTCTACGGCAACATGTACCTCCACTTCGCCGAGGTCGCCGGGGAGGTCCCGCAGCTCACGATTCCGCTCTGGGATGTGTTCAAGACGATCTTCATCCTCCTCGGCATCCCGCTGACGCTCGGCGTGCTGACCGCGCGCTTCCTGCCGAAGCTGGCCGAAAAACTCAAGAAGCCCCTGCAGTGGTTCAGCATCCTCTTTTTCATCGCGATGGTCGTCCTGTCCTTCGCCGGCAACATGGAAGCCTTCCTGAAGTGCATCAAGTACATCTTCCTGATCGTGCTGATCCACAACCTGCTGGCCCTCAGCATCGGTTTCGGCATGGGCACCTGCTTCAAGGTCCCCAGGCGCGACCGCCGCACCCTGACGATCGAGACCGGCATCCAGAACAGCGGCCTCGGCCTCGTGCTCCTGCTCGGGACGAGCCTCTTCGCCGGCTTCCCGCCCCACGGCGGCACCCTCGTGATCACCGCCTGGTGGGGTGTCTGGCACATCATCAGCGGCCTGACCGTCAGTACCCTCTTCCACCGTTACGACGCCCGCCACAAGGAGGAAGCCCATGAGTAAGATCCACGGAAAGCACCGCGGCTACAAGGAGCTGCGCCACTACGTCGATATGTGTACCCGGTCCTGCCACCGGGAGGTCCGGTACGAAGGACTCGAGAACATCCCCGAAGACAGCGCGGTCCTGCTGTCGCCGAACCACTGCGCGGCCCTGATGGACGCGATGGTAATCCTGGCGACGCCGGTCAAGGGCGGCGTGATCTGCTTCGGCGCCCGCTCGGACATTTTCCGGAAGCCCGCGGTCGCGCGCATCCTCCGCTGGCTGCGGATCGTGCCGCTCGCCCGCGAGCGCAACGGCCTCAGCGAGGTTGCGAAGAATTTCGAGGTCTTCGACGAGATCATCGAGTGCCTGGGCAGCCACGTCCCGTTCTGTATGTTCAGCGAGGGCACCCACCGCGCGATGCGCGGGATGCTCCCGATCAAGAAAGGCATCTTCCGGCTGGCCCGGATGGCCATCGAGAAGACCGGCCAGCCCGTGTACATCGTCCCCGCCGGCATCGACTACGAGGACCTCTACCAGGGCCAGCACCGGGTCACCGTGCGCTACGGCAAGCCGATCGACGTCGGCGCCGAGTTCGCGGCGGGGCTCGCCTCCGGCCTGACGGAGGCGGAGACCTACCGCCAGCTCGCCTACAAGCTGCGCTCGAGCAACCTCGCGCTCCTCGGGCTCGATCCGGAGGAGGAGCCGCTCCCGGACGCCACGACGTTCTCCGCACGCGACGCCTGGCGCGCCCGCCGCGAAGCCCGGCGGGACGCCCGCGCCGCCGCCCGTGCGACCGAGCGCCGGCCGCTCTTCCGCCGCGTCCTCCGCTGCCTCGCCGCAGTCATCCTGCTCCCGCTCTACCTCGCCTGCACGATCCTCGCGCTTCCGATCTGGCTCCCGCTCTGGCTCATCATGCGCCGGATGAAGGACAAGGCCTGGACCCAGACCGTCCGCTTCGGCCTCTACCTCGCGCTGCCGATCTTCATTCCCTTCCACATCCTCCAGGAGCGCCTCGCGAACCTGTACGCTACGCTGTAGATTTCTCGACTCCGCTGCGCTCCGCTCGAAATGACAGAAAAAGCGCTCCGCTCGAAATGACAAAAAAAAAGCTGCACTCGAAATGACAGGGCGGGCTTCGCTCGAAATGACAGAAAAAGCGCTGCGCGCAAAATGACACTTTTATCTTTGTATTCAGATATGAAGAAAGGAATTATATTGCTGTGTTTGGTGATTGGGGGACTTCCGTCGTGCCGGACGGCCGATGAAAAGGCTGCCGGAGCCCTGGCCCGCAGGGTGATGGGTCCGCAGGCCGGGAAGGTGGTCTTTGAACAGGTCGCTGCGGACGAGGACACTTATGAACTTCTCCAGCGGGGGGACAAGGTCCTGATCCGGGGGAATAACGCCAATTCGATGGCCGTGGGCCTGAACCGCTACATCCAGGAGTTCTGCCTGGCCGACGTGAGCTGGTACGACTACAATCCCGTGGAACTGCCGGCGACGCTTCCCTCCGTGCCGGAACCGGTGACAGGCCGCGCGGAGATTCCGATCCGCTTCTTCCTGAACTACTGCACCCTGGGGTACACGATGCCCTGGTGGAAGTGGGAGCAGTGGGAGCGTTTCATCGACTGGATGGCCCTCAACGGGGTCAATATGCCGCTGGCCATCACGGGCGAGGAAGCCGTCTGGCAGAAAGTGTGGCGCAAATACGGCCTCACGGACGAGGAAATCCGGGCTTTCTTTACGGGTCCCGCCCACCTGCCCTGGCAGCGGATGAACAACGTGGACCGCTGGCAGGGGCCCCTGCCCCAGGGGTGGATCGACGCCCAGGCGAAGCTCCAGCAGCGGATCCTGCGGCGGGAGCGGGAGCTGGGGATGAAGCCCGTCCTTCCGGGCTTCTCCGGCCACATTCCGCGCGAACTGGCCCGGGTGGTTTCGGAGCCGATGGACACCTCCCTGGTGGCCCGCTGGGGGAACTTCTCCCAGGAGCGGCGCTGCACCTTCCTCAAGCCCACGGATCCGCTTTTCGCACGGATCCAGAAGGATTTCCTGGAAGAGCAGACGAAGATGTACGGCACTTCGCACATCTACGGGGTGGATTCCTTCAACGAGGTGTCGCCGCCTTCCTGGGAGCCGGACACCCTGGCCCTTTTGTCCAGGAAGATTTACGAATCCATGTCGGCCGTGGATCCGGAGGCCGTCTGGCTGCAGATGGGCTGGCTGTTCCTGAGCCGCAACTGGACGCCGGAGCGGATGGAGGCCTATCTGACCGCCGTCCCGCAGGGCCGGATGATTATGCTGGATTACGAAAGCGACTACCTGGAGATCTGGCGGAAGACCAACCGTTTCTACGGGCACAAGTATATCTGGTGCTACCTGGGTAATTTCGGCGGGATGACCTGTATCGAAGGGGATTATCACCTGAATGCGGAGCGAATCGCCGCGACCCGCGCCGAGGGCGGGCCGGGCTTTGCGGGGATCGGCTCGACCCTGGAGGGCTTCGGCGTGAACGAGCCCATTTACGGGGCTGTCCTGGACCAGGCCTGGAGCAACCGGCGTTCCGTGGAAGAATATGTGGACAACATCGCCGACCGCCGGCTGGGCCGGGTCGATCCGACCTACCGGGCCTATTGGCACAAGATTGTGGACCAGGTCAGCATCACCCATACCAGCACCTCCTCTTCCAACATCGTCTGCGCCCACCCGAACCTCGAGGGCATCTGGAACTGGACCACGGAAGTCAAGCGCGCCTACGATCTTGCCGATATGGAGGACGCCCTGACCCTGCTGGAGCAGGTGGACGGCGGGACGAGCTGCTTCCGCTTCGACCTGGCCAATGCCCGCCGGCAGGTCCTGGTCGACCGGGCCCTCGGCATCCGGGACCGTTTCACCGCCGCCTTTTACGCCGGCGACCGGCCGGGGATGGTCGCGGCCCGGGACGCATTCCTGGGCCTTTGCGATGAACTGGTCGCCGTCCTGAAAACCCGGCCGGAGTTCTCGCTGGACGACTGGATCACCGCCGCCCGTTCCTGGGGCGCAACGCCGGAGGAGCAGGACTACTACGAGCGGAATGCCCGTACCATCATCACGGTCTGGGGCGACAGCGACGATCTGTCGGACTACGCCAACCGGGACTGGGACGGCCTGGTGGAAACCTTCTACCGGGTACGCTGGGAGATGTTCTTCAATGCGGCGATCGAGGCCTTCGACGCCGGTGAGTCCTTTGTCAACATGCGGGCCCGCAAGTACCGCACCCCCGAACAGGAAGCCAGCCCCCGCAGCATCGCCCTCGACGAGGCCATCCGCGCCTTCGAGCTCCGCTGGACCGGGATTGCCGAATAGATTCCTTCGCTTCGCTCGAAATGACAGGGCGGGCTTCGCTCGAAATGACAGGATAAAAAAAAGAACTGTTTTTCTGAGGCGGCGTTTTTTCGACGATCTCAGGAAAACAGTTCTTTTTTTTAGAAAATCAACTTAGATCACGTTGAAGCCGGAGACGGAGAGCGACGGTTTCTCGCCGCGGGTGTCTTCGTTCTTGAAGGTGACGCAGATGTCCTTGGACTCACCCGGGAGCAGCGAGAAGTAATTGTCGCTGTAGAAGACCGGGAGGATCAGGTCGGTCGTGCCTTCGAGCTTGAGGCGGATCAGGAGGGCCGGGGTCTCGCTGTCGTTCTTGACAGTACCCTTGATCGTCCAGTTGTCGCCGTCGCGCTCGATCTTCACGTCCTTCGTCAGGCTGACCTTCGGCATGTTGCGGAGGGACTGGAAGTTGTTCTCAACCTTGCCCTTGAAGTAGAAGTTGTCCGACAGGACCTGGTTGCCGCTGCAGAGGACGAGCTTGATGAAGTAGGTGTCCGTCAGGCTGTCCGGGAACTCGAGCGGGAAGCAGGCGACCGTCTCGTCGTCGTGGATGTCGAAGGTCACTTCGTGCTCCCACTGGACCTTGCCGTTCTGGTCGACGACCTGCGCCTTGGCGACGAGGCCCTTCCAGTCCTTCGTATGGTAGTTGACCACTTCCACGTCGTCGCGGAGCGGGTTCCACTGGATATGGATCGGCTCGCAGGCCTTTTTGCATCCGAAGTAGGAACCGGTCGGCTCGAAGTAGTAGTCGTAGGTCTGCCAGACCATGGAAGGCCAGGACGGGTGGCTCATCCAGAGGATCATGCCGCGACGGTGCTCGCTGCGGCCCTCGAAGATGGCACGGTAGCCATTGTAGTTCACGAACTGCGCCAGTTCGGCGAATTCCTTCGCATCCTTCGGCTCGCCGAAGGCGTTCGCGATGATCTGGTTGAAGGAATCGCCGCCCTGGGCGGACTCGAGCGTATAGTCGTGCATACCGTAGATGTTGTTCGGATGCTGGCGGGTGTTGACCGGCTCCATGTGCTCCTCGCCGAAGGCGCGGACCATGTCCTCATAGGTCATCACGGTAGGCATACCGCGCTCGCTGTGCATCTTGTCGTGGCCGTAGGAGCGGAAGTACTCCTTCGGGGCCATGGCACGGTAAGGACCGCCGCCGCTCACGCTGCCGCTGGAGGAATGGGGGATGTAGTACAGGCCCGGGTGCTCCTCCTGCGTCATCTTGCGCAGATAGTTGTCGATGCGCTCCGGCGGGTTGCCTTCGTTGCGGCCGACGTAGATGCCGATGGACGGGTGGTTGCGGATCTTGCGGACGTAGTCGCGGGCGTTCTTCTCGAACATGTCCGGATAGTACGGGTTCTCGCCGTCGCCCGGGTTCGCAAGCCAGAAGTCCTGCCAGACCATGACGCCGTACTTGTCGCAGGCCTCGTAGAACTCCTCGTCGCCGGTCTGGCCGACCCAGTTGCGGATCATCGTGAAGTTCATGTCGGCGTGGTAGGCGACCGCGATGTCGTACTCGCGGGCACGGTAGTTCAGGTTGGTCTCGCTGAAGCCCCAGTTGCCGCCGAAGCCGATGAAACGGCGGCCGTTGACCTTCATCTCGAGGCGGATCGGCTCACCGACGGTGAAGCGCGGCATACCGCCGCTCGGCTTGTAGGGAACCTCGCTGATGTCCATCTGGCGCACGCCGGACTTGAATTCCTTCGTGTCGGAGACCTTGCCGTTCACGTTGAAGGCGATCTTCACGTCGTAGAGGTTCTGCTCGCCATAGCCCTTCGGCCACCAGAGTTTCGGGTGGACGAGGTGGAGTTCCGGGTTGGTCTTCGCGTCGAGCTTGACGAGCTTCTCCTCGTTCGCGGCGAGGGAGACGGCCGTCTCGAACGCGGTCTCGCCGTAGGTACCCTGGAGGACACCCGTGACCGGCTGGTCCTTGTGGTTCTTCAGGGTCACCTCGACGAAGAGGTTCGCGGAGGTCGTGTCAGGCAGCGGGAGTTCCGCACGGATGAACGGATCCTCGACGGTCACGGAGCCGCCGAAGGTCAGGTAGACGTCGTTCCAGATACCGATGGACCGGCCGCGGATCGTCGGGATCCAGTCCCAGCCGATGGTCGCGTGGAACGTCGGGTTGTCCGCGCCGGGGGCGCCGCCGTTCATGTCGGCGCTGAGCTCGTTCTGCTCCTTGATCGCACCCGGGTGGGCGTTCTTGATGATCTTGACGGCGATGGCGTTCTGGCCCTGCTCGACATAGTCGGTCACGTCGAACTTGCCGCGGATGAAGGCGCCTTCGATCAGGTCGATGTACTTGCCGTTCAGGTAGACTTCGGCCTTCCAGTTGATGCCGTCGAAGTTCAGGAACGTGCGCTCGGCGGGGTTGTTCACGGTAAACTCATCGCGGTACCAGAAGTCGGAGACAAAGTAGGCGTCGGAAACCATCAGCTGGTTGTCGGAGTAGTTCGGGTCGCCGACGGAGCCGTTGTTGATGAAGGAGCCGAGGACGGTTCCGGGGACGGTTGCGACGATCCAGTCCTTGTCGTTGTAGCCGACTTTGGAGAGGGCGGGGCCGGCCTCGGAGACGAGGTTGGCACGCTGCAGGCGCCACTTGCCGCCGGTCAGGTCCTGACGCGTCGCGGTCGGCGCGGGGGCTTCCTTGGCCACGGGCACGAGGCCGCCCTTGCCGAAGACCTCGAACTCGGAGAGCTCGTACGGAGCGCCGTCCGCGGAGGCCTGCGCGAGGACGCGGAGGTAGCGGCTGGAGCCCTTGACGGCGATCTCGTCGATTGCGTCGGAGCCGCCCGGCAGGGCTGCGAGGTCACGCCAGGTCTTCGCATCGTCGGAAGCCTGGATGGAGCCCTTGACGGCCTTGTTGATCCAGTGGAGGGCGACCTTGTCGTACTTGGCCTTGGCGCCGAAGTCGACATAGACCCATTCCTCACCGGCACCGGCGCTGCGCCAGGCGCTGTTGAACTGCGCCAGCGGGAGCACCTGCTGCTTCTCGCCGTCTTTCAGGAAATCCCAGGTATAGACCGTGTAGGTCTGGGCGGCGGGGATGTTGAGGGCGTATTTGTAGTGGCTGTAGGCCGCGCCCTGCGGAAGCGGGGACTCGATGTTGAAGGCGCGCGTCACCATGTTGGCCCGGGGGGCGGCCATGTTGAACATGTTCGCCATCGCGGACGGGGCCTGTTCCTTCGGCTCATAGTTGTAGAGGAAGGTCACCGGGGACGGGTTGTTGTAGGTCGGGGACGCGCCGCGGAAACGGGGCGGGGCGACCGTGCCGACGATGTCCCTGCCGGCCTGGCGGTCGATCTCGACCCAGGAGGCGCCGTCGTTCGAGCCGTAGAGGATGATTTCATAGCCCTTCGGCTTCATGACGTCGACGGTCACGTTGCCGATCAGGTTCATCTTGTCGGCCGGGATCGTGCGGTTCGCGAGGTCGATCTGCAGGAAGATGTTGTCGCCGGGGATCGTGTTGCCGGAGTTCGACTTGTCGTTGAACATCCACTCGCGTTCGCGCTTCGGAAGCGGTCCCTGCGAAGTCGAGACGCCGATCCATGCGGACGGGGTCGTCGAGACGATGCCGTCGGTCACGAGCTGGGCGGTCAGGTTGTAGTCATAGCTGGAGGAGTGGTACGCGGCCTTGAAGGCGGCGATGTTGCCGTACTCCTTGTTCTCGACCAGCTGCGGGGCGGCGCTTTCATCCGGGTTGCCGGGGTAGACGCCGATCCCGCGGGTGAAATCTCCCTTGGGAGCCGAGTCGCAGGCAGCGATCAGCAGGCCTGCGGCGAGAATCGTAAACAGTTTTTTCATCCTATTTAACCTTTTGGATATCTTTCAGGAACATGTATTTCTTGTTCTGCTTCATCGTCTTGAGCAGGTCAGCCCAGGTCGGGCCCACCTGCGGGCGCGGGGTCTGGCCCGGGCGGAGCTTCCGCGGGGCGTTGCGCCAGATCAGGACATAGGAGCACTCGTGGTTCGCCAGGATGCGCTGGAGGTCGACGCTGATCGGGCCGCACTCGCTCAGCGCGAAGAGCTTCTGCTTGCGCTCGGCGATGGCGGAGACGGCGGTCAGGGCCTTCTCGATGTGCTGGTTGAACTCCTCGCCGGAGCCGTACCAGTCGATCGACAGGAAGTCGCAGTAGGCGTCGCCCGGGTAGCCGCCCAGGTACTCCTCGTCGGAGTAGACCTTGTCGGTGTTATACATATAAAGGATATTGTGGAGGCCCTTGCCGCGGAGGTAATCGACCGTGAAGCGGAAGAGCTCGGCATATTCCTCGTCATAGCAGCGCTGGCGGCCCCACCAGAAGAAGCTGCCGGAGTGCTCGTGGTACGGACGGAAGAGGAACGGGATCAGCTTGCCGTCCTCGGTCCGCCAGGTGTTGAAGAAGGCGGCGAGGCGGTCGAGCCAGGAGGTGAACATCGCGTGGTTCTTGCCGCCGGGCAGGACGCTGCTGACCGCGTTCTCGCCGCGCGGGGAAAGGAACGCGACCTCCCAGGCGGAACCGGCGCCGTTCGGCTGCTTGATGCCGGGCCACTGGATCGAAATCGGGTTCACGCAGTGCCAGCTGACGGTGATCACGCCGTCCTGGGCATAGAACCATTTCGCGCGGTCGACGATGTCGGCGAAGAAGTTCGAGTCGAGGCTGTGGGGGCCGCCGAGCTCGATCTCGCCGAGCTCGAAGCCGACGACGGCCGGGTAGTCGCCGACCGCCTCACGCGTGTCGGAGCGGCCTTTCTCGGCGCGCCAGGTGCTGCCGGTGATCAGGTCATCCTGGTGGCCGAACATGATTCCGCGTTTCTGGAGCTTCTGGAGACGCTCGAAGAGCTGTTTTGCCTCCGGCGTCGCTTCGGGGTCGGAGACCTTCCAGGTCTGGGCGGACACGGAGAAGGCCGCACAGGCCAGGAGCAGAGTAACTAAGAGTTTCTTCATGGTCATTAATTATGTATTTTGTTGTTGGTTAATTGGTTTCTGCAAGGACGGAGACGAAGCTGACGGCGGCCATCGGGACGCGGACGCGGCCGTCCGAGACGGTCGCGAAGGATTCGCGCATCGAATCGACCGCGTTCGTCGTCAGGATCCGGACACGGCTGATCCCGGCCGGGAGGCCGGAGATTTCCGCCACGCAGGCAGCGCCGTTGTTGACGAGGTGGACCGCATACTCGCCGCGGGCGATGTTGCCGAAGGCGGCGGCGTTGACGGTCGGCTTGTCACAGTGGAACGGGAGGGCGAAGGCGTCCTCCGGGGTCATCGAGAGCTGCTTGAGGTTCCAGTAGCGCTGCGTCGGGCGGAGCGGGCCGGTCGTGCGGAAGATGCCTTCCCCGAAGAAGGGGGAATAGTCGGCGGTCAGCTGCCACTGGAGGATCGACCAGGGCTGGGCGACGGCGCAGATGCGGGTGTAGAGGTTGATCTCGTAGAGGGCGAAGGTCGATTCGCCGAAGATCTCCGGGTAGCGCCAGGCGGCGGCGTCCGTGCTGCCCTCCGCGACGAGGAGCGGGACGTTCAGCTCGCGGGCGGCGGCGGCCCAGCGGCGCAGGGTCACGTCGTCGCAGCCGCGCCAGGAGTGGAACGAGACCGCGCCGATGTAGCGGCGGCAGGCCGGGTCGCGCATCGCGGGGCCGATGAAGTCGATCGTCGTCGCGTCGGAGTTGTCGCCGAGCAGCAGGAGGGTCTTGAGGCCCTGGGAGGCGAGGTAGGCGCCGAATTCCTTGATGAAGTCGCGGTGCTCGTCGGGGGTATGGATCACGTTGATGCCGAGGTCGGATTCATTGAAGGAGAAATAGTCCGGCTCGACGCCGTAGTAGCGCTTCAGGTAGATGAAGTAGCTCGCGAGCGAGCGGAAGATCCGGTCCTTCTTTTGGGAATCGAGGGCGTAGGCGACGGAGGAACCGTCGGAACGGGTCGTGCGGAGGCCCGCCCACTCCGGCGGGAACCAGGCGCTCACGATCACGGGCATCCCGACCTCCTTCAGGCGGCGCGCCATTTCGAGGGACTCGGCGGTATGGGCGTCCACGCCGCTCAGGCGGGCGCGCTCGAGCGGGTCGGCGCTCTCGTCGGGATCCCAGTTGCGCCAGGGCATCTCGACGCGGCCGAAGGCCACGCGCATGTCATTCAGGCAGTAGTCGATCACGAGCGGGTCCGTGGAGGGATTCTGGATACGGAAGTTGCCGCCGAAGCCGGCGAAGACGTAGCCGGGGCTCGTCGGATCGATGGTGACGCGGGCGTCGGAGGAATCAATCGTCCCGTCCGCGGAGAGGTCGAATTTCATCGCATAGGTCGCACCCTTGCGCTGGGCGGAAGCGAGCTCGATGTAGACCACCTTCATCCCGTTCTCCTCGACAACCTGCGTCTTCGCGGAGCGGTTCCACTTCAGCTGGACGTTGCGGGTCGCGGAGACGACGCTCAGGCTGCGGGAGGTCGTCTTGAAGGTCGCGTCGGCGTAGTGGTCCGGGCCGAAGGACAGGCAGAAGTACGCGGGCTGCCGCAGGGTCGTGTCGGAGCGGGCTTCCAGGACGATTGCAACCTTGCCGCGGGCGAGGTCCGTGACCTTCTGCTCGAAGGTCAGGGCGCCGAGTTTCACGGGGCCGTCCGTCGCCTGGCGGTTCCGGGCGCGCTGGGGGTTGCTCCAGGGGATCAGGGGGGTGATGACTTGCTGCATGGCACCGTCGCGGTGGTACAGGGGCGTGTTCTGGCGCTCCCGGCCGGTCGCGTACATCCGGCCGCCGATCGCGCCGGCGCGGATCGAGGTCTCGAAATCGATCAGTTCGCCGTCCACGCGGACGCCGGTAATGTTGCTCCACGCCATCACTTCGGTCTGGGCCGCGGCGCGGGATGCGGAAAGGAGGGCCGCCAGCGCGACGAGCGCGACGATAAGTATTCTATTCTTCATATTACCAGTCCTTGAAGGGTTTTCTGCTCAGTTGGGCGTTGTAGTACTGCTTCTGGCCGGTCACCTCCTCGCCGAGCCAGAAGGGCTTCGCGAAGGGTTCGTCCGGGGACTGCAGTTCGATTTCCGCGACGACGAGGCCGAGGTTGTCGCCGTAGAATTCGTCGACTTCGAAGGTATGGCCGGCGAAGGGCACGATATAGCGGGTCTTGTCAATCTTGTTGTCGCAGAGCTGCAGGAGCTGCTTCGCGTCGTCCTCCGGGATCTCTTTCTCCCACTCGAAGCGGCTCACGCCGCCGTCCAGGGAGGGGCCCTTGATCGTCAGGAATCCCTGCCCGTCGCGCAGGCGCACCCGCACCGTCCGGCCGGATTCCGGGCAGATATAGCCCTGGGTAATCCGGTACGCCCGGACCGAAGACTCGTGGAAATCACCGCATACCAAGAATTTACGTTCAATCTCCGTTGCCATGTCAAAACGATTTTGCCATAATCTCCACGTTAAATATAATATTTTTTACGTATATTGGAAAACCTCTGAAATCACTTAAATGGTTTTAATATGAAGAAGTTACTGATTATCTGTGCGTTGCTTTCGAGCCTCGGAACGGGGCTCCTGCGCGCCGACGAGGGCCGCCTGCTGCGTTTCCCGACCACGAACGGTTCCGACGTCGTGTTCTCCTATGCGGGGGACCTGTACAAAGCGCCTCTCGCCGGCGGCGAGGCCGTGCGCCTCACCTCCCACGTCGGCTACGAAATGTTCGCCCGTTTCTCCCCGGACGGCAGGACGATCGCCTTCACGGGCCAGTATGACGGCAACACGGAAGTCTATTCCATTCCCGCGGCCGGCGGCGCGCCGGTGCGCCTGACCTACACGGCGACCAACGCCCGCGACGACCTCGGCGACCGGATGGGCCCGAACAACATCGTAATGGGCTGGAATCCCGACGGCAAGACCGTCATCTACCGCAACCGCATCGGCTCCGGCTTCGAAGGCAAGCTCTGGACCGTCCCGGCGGCCGGCGGCATGAGCACGGTCATCCCGCTCCCGGAAGGCGGCTTCTGCTGCTACTCCCCCGACGGGAAGAAACTCGCCTACAACCGCACGATGCGCGAGTTCCGCACCTGGAAGTACTACAAGGGCGGCCAGGCCGACGACATCTGGATCTACGACGGCAAGTCGGTCACCAACATCACCGACAACCCCGCCCAGGACATCATGCCGATGTGGATCGGCGACGAAATCTACTTCATCTCCGACCGCGACCACTGGATGAACGTCTTCGTCTACAATACGAAGACCCGCGCAACTTCCAAGGTCACCGATTTCAGGGAATACGACGTCAAGTTCCCCTCCACGAACGGCAAGCTGATCGTCTTCGAGAACGCCGGCTACCTGTACAAGCTCGACCCGGCGACGAAGCGCTGCGAAAAAATCAACATCAGCCTCAACGCGGAAGGCGTCTACGCCCGCGGCGAGAACCTCAGCGTCTCGAACCTCATCACGGCCCGCAGCATCTCCTCGCTCGGCGACCGCATGGCCGTGACCGCCCGCGGCGAGGTCTTCAGCGTCCCCGTGACCGCCGGCGTGACCCGCAACATCACCCACACCCCCGGCGCGAACGAGCGCGGCGCCGCCTACAGCCCGGACGGCAAGTACATCGCCTACATCTCCGACCGCACCGGCGAGACGGAGGTTTACCTCTATGACACCGCCGCCGGCACGACCGCCCAGCTGACAAAGGCGAACGACACCTACATCCGCAGCCTCACCTGGGCCCCGGATTCGAAGTCCCTCCTCTACACGGACCGCCAGAACCGCCTCGTCAGCCTCGCCATCCCCGGCGGCGCGAAGACCGTCCTGATGACGAATCCGGAATCGGAGTTCCGCGGCGTCGTCTTCTCCGCCGACAGCAAGTGGATCGCCTACACGAAGCCCGCTCCGAACGACTTCAGCATCATCTACGTCTACAACCTCGAGACCCGCAAGGAGATCCCGGTCACGGAGAAGTGGTACAGCGCCAGCTCCCCGATCTTCAGCACCGACGGCAAGTACCTCATCTTCAACGCTGAGCGCGACCTGACCCCGACCTACAGCTCGATCGAGTGGAACTACGCCTACAGCAACATGGGTTCCCTCTACATCGCGATGCTCGCCGCCGACACCCCTTCCCCGATGCTGCCGAAGGACGGCACGCCCGCGGAGAAGAAAGGCCCCGGCGCCGATAAGAAGGAGGAAGGCCCCGCGCCCGTGAAGGTGGACGCCGACGGCCTCGCCCAGCGCATCGTCAAGCTCCCGGTCGGCACCGGCTTCTTCCGCCCCATCTACTGCGACGGCAAGACCCTCTGGTACAGCAGCCGCAGCCTGACGAGCATCGACCTCGCCAGCGGTGAGACGACCGACCTCGGCGCCTTCCAGATGAGCGTCGTCGGCGGCAAGGCCCTGCTCACCGAGCGCGGCAGCGTCGGCGTCGCCGACATCCCGCGCGGCAAGCCCCGCATCGAGAAGCCCGTCGACTTCTCCCACCTCGTCGCCGACGTGGACTACGGGAAGGAGTGGGCCCAGATCTTCGACGAAGCCTGGCGCGCGTTCCGCGACGGCTTCTACCTCGAGAACATGCATGGCATCGACTGGCCGGCGATGAAGAAGAAATACGAGGTCCTGCTGCCGTACGTCAAGTGCCGCCTCGACCTGAACTACGTGATCGGCGAGATGATCGGCGAGCTGACCTCCGGCCACGCCTATGTCTCCCCCGGCCGCTACACCCAGGCCCCGCGCGTCAACATGGGCCTCCTCGGCGCCGAGCTGACCCGCGACCGCAGCGGCTACTACAAGATCGGCCACATCCTGAAGGGCGCGAACTACAGCGCCTCGCTCCGCGCCCCGCTCGCCGAGCCCGGCCTGGATGTCAAGGAAGGCGACTTCATCATCGCGATCGACGGCGTCCCGACGACCTCGACCGACAACATCTACTCCCTGCTCGTCGGCAAGGCGAACGTCCTCACGGAACTGACCGTGAACGGCAGGGCCTCCGAGTCCGGCGCCCGCAAGATCGTCGTCAAGCCGACCGCCGACGAGGATCCGCTCTACCACTACGAGTGGGTCATCAAGAACATCGAGTACGTCGAGAAGAAGTCCGGCGGCAAGATCGGCTACATCTACATCCCGGACATGAGCGCCGAGGGCCTCAACGAGTTCGCGCGCTACTATTACCCGCAGCTCGACAAGGAAGCCCTGATCATCGACGACCGCTCGAACGGCGGCGGCAACGTCTCCCCGATGATCATCGAGCGCCTGCTCCGCAGCCCGTACCGGATGACGATGCAGCGCGGCTCGACGCGGACCAGCAAGGTCCCGGAGGGTACCTTCTACGGCCCGAAGGTCTGCCTGATCAACAAGTACTCCGCCTCCGACGGCGACCTCTTCCCGTGGAGCTTCAAGGCCAACAACCTCGGCGAACTGATCGGCACCCGCACCTGGGGCGGCATCATCGGCATCAGCGGCTCGCTGCCGTACATGGACGGCACCGACATCCGCGTCCCGTTCTTCACCAACTATGACAGCAAGACCGGCGAGTGGATCATCGAGAACCACGGCGTCGATCCGGACATCTGGGTGGACAACGACCCGATCCTCGAGGCGAAGGGCATCGACCAGCAGCTCGACAAGGCCATCGAGGTCCTCCTCGCCAAGATGAAGGACTACAAGCCCCTCCCGGGCATCCCCGCCCCCCGCGACTGGTCCTGGAAGGAGTAGCGGAGTAGGCGCTGCCACGCAAATAGCGCTGTATCAGCGATTTAAATAGAATAGAAGTGCCCGATTTCGGGCACTTCTATTCTATTCATTATGCTGATAATCAGCCTGTTGCGTGGCAGCGCGGGGAGGGCTAGAAGCCGACGACGGCGCCGATGGTCAGGAGGCGGGCGTTGTGGCCGTAGATGCCTGCCTCGAAGAGGGGCTGGAAGCCGTAGTTCACATAGACGCCGTAGCCGTCGTAGGAGACGACGCCCTCGAGGCGGAGGCTGAACTGGTTGTAGCGGGAAATCTCACCCTTGGTCTTCGGGGCCTTGTACTTGGTAGAAGCACCGAAAACGAGGCCGGGGGCGATCAGGGCGCCGATGCTGACCTTGCCGGGATTGACGGCGAAGCCGACCGGGAGGGAGACGGTGTGGAAGCGCAGCTTGCTCTTCTTGATGGCGTCGCCGAGGAGCGGCGTCGCGACGGGAACGCCGTTGATGCCGGAGACCAGGGTCATCTTGTCCTTGAAGAAAAGGTTGTCGTAGGTGTAGCGCAGGTTGGCGCGGAAATCGACGATACCGGACGGGGCGAGCGGGACGACGACACCGAAGGCGTCAATCGCGAAGTGGTTCGAGCGGGCGGAGTTCATGTCATAGAAATCGCCGAGGACGATCGTGTCGCCGAAATAGAGTCCGCCGCCGTTCCAGCTCGGACGCTGGGCCAGGGCGCTGACGGAAAGCAGCAGCGCTGCGAGGATGAAGAACAGTTTTTTCATATGGTTTGTTAATTAAATATTATCCTTTTTGCTTTCGGGCGGCAATAATACTAAAAATCGAGCTGGATACCGCGGTAGAAGTCGAGGATTTTGGTCTGGTAGAGGTATTCGTAGCGGGCCTGGAGGAAGTTGGACTCGGCTTCCAGGTAGCGGTTCTTCGACTCGTTGAACTCGGTGATGTTCGCCTTGCCGCCTTCGTACTTGGCGCTCATCAGTTCAAAGGCGTCCGCGGCGCTGCGCGCGGCCGCTTCGCTGCTCTCCAGCTTCTTCTGGGAATTCACGGCGTTGTAGTAGGCCTGCTGGATCTCCTTGTAGAGGGATTTCTTCACGCTCTCAAGCTGGAGCTCCTGGTTGCGGCGGCTGAGCTCGGCGGTGCGCACGCTGTTGCGCGTGGAGAAGCGGCTGAAGATCGGGACGTTCAGCGAGAGGCCGATGTACTGGCTGAAGTTGTTGGTCAGCTGGTCGTGGAAGTTCTTGTGGGGGTAGCCGGACGAGGTATAGTAGTTCGTGCCGAGGCCGCCGCTGAGCGAGAGGGTCGGCAGGTAGGCCGCCTTCGCCTGCCGGATGTTCAGGTCGGCGTAGTCGAGGCGCAGCTCTTCCGCGCGCACCCGGGCCTTCGTGCCGACGGCATCCGCGTAGATCTGCTCCGGGTTCATCAGGAGGCCCGGGGCGAGCGCCGCCGGGTCCGGGCGGGCGACGGCGAAGCCGTCCGGCGACGGGAGCTCGAGCAACTGCGTCAGCTCGAGCACGGCGAGCCGGAGGTTGCCGGCCGCCTGGGTCGCGGAGAGGCGGCTCTGGGCGAGCGACGCCTCCTGGGCGGAGACGTCCGCGGAGGACGCCTTCCCGCTGCGCACCATTTCCCGCAGGCGCTCGACCTGCAGCGAGTCGATCGCAATCTGGTTCTGCGCTACGGCGAGGATCTCCTCGTCATAGAGGATCTGGACATAGGCCTGGGCGACGGCGACGCTGATGTCGTCCTTCGCCTTCTCGAGGTCGGCGGTCGCGGCCTGGAGGTCGAGCCTCGACAGGGCGATGTTGTTGGTGATCTGGAAACCCTGGAAGACGGGGATTTCGCCGCCGAGGGAGAAGGAGGTGTTCGTCGTGTTGGTGTTGGCGTAGGTGTTGTCCGCCGTCAGACCGCGGCCGAAGGAGAAGTTCTGGGAGGCGCTGCCGCTGACGCCGGGCAGGCGGCGGTTCCGGGCCGTGTTGAGGGCGACGTCGCGCTGCTCGACCGTGATCCCGCTCTGCTGGACGGAGAGGTTGTTCTCCAGCGCATGGCGGACGCAGTCGGCGAGGGTCCAGGTCCGCTGCTGGGCGGACGCGCCCGTCGCGGCGAGGACGGCGAAAAGGGTGATGAGAAGACGTTTCATGGCATTATTCCTCCGCAATGACGGCGTTGCCGCGGACGACGTCGCCGACGTTCAGGCCGCTCTTGACCTCGATGTTGAGGCCGTCGCTCAGGCCGGTTTCAATCTCGCGGCGCTCGAAGCTGTCGCCGTCCTTCAGATAGACATAGGTCTTGCCGCCGTCGAACTCGAGGGCGCTCTCCGGAACGGCGACCACCTGCCGGACCTCCTGGAGCACGACTTCCGCGTTGGCGCTGTAGCCGGAGCGGATCATCGTCCCGTCGGTCGGGACCTTGACGGCCGCCTTGATCTCGAACTGGTTCGCACCGTTGCTCTCGACGGCCTTCGGGGCGACGTACTCGAGCACCGCCTCGAAGCGGTAGTCCTGGAGGGCGCCGATCGTGATGATGACGGGCATCCCCTCGGACAGGCCGCCAACCTCGGTCTCGTCGATGTTGCCGTCGAAGATCAGGTCGTTCATGTCCGCGACGGTCGCGACGGTCGTACCGTCGTTCATCGTGTTGGCCTGGATCACGGAGTTACCGACTTTCACGGGGACGTCGAGGATCAGGCCGGTGATGGTCGAGCGGACGAGGGTCGAGCTGGAGGTCGCGTTCGAGGAGGAGACGCCGTCGCGGATGACCTCGAGGGCGTCCTTGGCGGCCTTCTGCTCCTCGACGGCCTGGTTGAAGCTCTGGCGCACCTGCTCGAACTCCTCGGCGCTGACGAGGTGCTTGTCGTAGAGGTCCTTCTCGCGGTTGAAGTTGGTCTGGGCCTGGGCGAGGTTGATGTCCGCGAGGCGGACGCGGCTCTGGGCGGAGCTCAGGGAGTTCATGTCCGGGATGACCTTCAGCTTCGCGATGACCTCGTTCTGCTGGACCTGCTGGCCGGCCTCCTTGTAGAGCTCGGCGATGATGCCGTTGATCTGGGGCTTGACGTTGACCTCGTTGCGGGGCTCGATCTTGCCGGTCACGACCGTGGTCCGCTGGATGTCGGCGACGGCGACCGTGAGTTCCTCGTACTCGACGGTCTTCGGGCGGGATTTCTTGAAGAGGAACACGAAGGTTCCGATAACCAGCACGGCCAGCGCCGTGAGGAGGATTCCGTAAATGATCTTTTTCATATCTGTCTTTCTTTTGTTTTATCCGGTTTTATTCGTCCCGCATCGCATCCACGGGTTTGATCGCCATCGCGCGGGAGGCCGGCGCGAGGCCGGTCACGACGCCGAGCAGGGCGACGAGGAAAAGGGCCAGGACGGCGGCCCAGAAGCCGATCTGGAACGGCGTTCCGGGGAACGCCTTCTCGAGTACGGCGAGGCAGCCGACGGTAAACATGATGCCGAGGACGCCGGCGGCACTCGTCAGGGCGACGCTCTCCATCATGATCTGGGAGAGGACGTCGCGCGGGGTCGCGCCGATGGCGCGGCGGATGCCGATCTCGACCGTGCGCTCCTTGACGGTCACGAGCATGATGTTGCTGACGCCGATGGCGCCGGCGAGGATGGTCCCGAGACCCACGAGCCAGATCAGGAGGTTGACGCCGGTGAAGAGCGTGTCAACCATGTTGAAGAGCTGCTCCGTGTCGATGATGAAGAGGGCGGGCTTGTCCGTCGGGTCGAAGAAATGGGCTTCGGCGATGACGGCGCGGATGCGGTCCTCCAGGGTCGACATCTTGACGCCGGGCTTGCCGACCATCGCGACGAGGTCCACGCGGTTGCCGCGGCGGTAGATTTTCTGCGCGACGGGAAAGGGGATGAGGACGGCGTCCTGCGAGTTGCCGTTCACGCTGATGTTGCTGGCACTGAAGTCCACGCCGATGACCTGGTAGTAGATCGCGCCGGCCTTGATGTACTTGCCGCAGGGGTCGCCGCCTTCGGGGAAGAGTTCGTTGTAGACGCGCTTGCCGATCACGCAGACCTTGCGTTCCTGCTTGACGTCGACTTCGTTCAGGTAGCGGCCGTATTTCATCACGGGCTCCTCGATCTTCCGGTAGTCGGCGTCGATGCCCTTGACGACGGCGTCGCTGTAGGAATACTCCTCGCGGACGGCGGAGGAGCTCCAGATGCTCAGGGAGGGGCTCACGACGGCCAGTTCGGGGACCATCAGGCGGAGGCGCTCGACGTCGCCGGTCTCCAGGCTCCACCAGCGGCCGTCCTTGAAGCCCTTGAAGGGCTTGGTCGTCCGGTCCGCGACGAGGATCGTCGTGTTCGTGGCGAAGCCTTCGAAATTCTTCATCAGCATCGCCTTGAAGCCGTTGCCGCCGCCGAGCATGAAGAGCAGCATGAACAGCCCCCAGAACACGCCGAAGCCCGTCAGGAGGCTGCGGCTCTTGTTCCGCGTCAGGGTGTCGAGGATCTCTTTGAAGGTATCGATGTCCAGTTTCATGGCTAGTCGGCTCTAAGGGCTTCTATCGGCCGCACGCGCGCGGCTTTCCAGGCGGGAATCAGGCCGGCGACGGTGCCGGCGACAATCAGCAGCAGGGTCGCTTCCAGCGCCACGTCGACGCCGACCGTCGGGTCCACGATGCCGCGGAACTCCTCCCCCATCACGCTCATCGAATTCTTCCCCAGCACGAGGTTCACCACCTCGCAGACCGCCATGCCGGCGATCATCCCGAGGTAGCCGAAGACGCCCGTGATCGAGACCGCCTCGGCGATGATCAGCTTGATCAGCGCGCCGGGGGTCGCCCCGATGGCCTTGCGGATGCCGAATTCGTGGGTGCGCTCCTTGACGGTGATGAGCATGATGTTGCTGACACCGACGATGCCGCTGAGCAGGGTGAAGAGGCCGATGATCCAGAGGCCGACGTTGAGCAGGTTCATGCCCTTGTCCATCATCAGGCTCTGGCGGAAGCGGTTGAAGACGCGGACGGCGGTCACGTCCGTCGGATCCGCGCGGTGGCGGGTATTCAGGATGGCGCGGTAGCGGTTCTCGAAGGCTTCGTTCTCCTCCTCCGAGGCCAGGCCGTGGAAGGTAAAGGTAATGTCGTCAACGTACTGTCCCTTCGCGTAGATGCCCCGCAGGGTCGCATACGGGACGTAGAAGCTGGCGCCCATCGAGGAACGGTCGACCTTGAAGACGCCGACGACGAGCAGCGAGATGCCGGAGTCCGTGCGGACGCGCCGGCCGACAAGCTGCGCGTAGTCGGTCGAGCCGTCGAGCAGGTTCTCCGCGTCGCGGGAGCTGACGACGGCGACCTTGCGCTTGCCCGCCATGTCCTTCTCATTCAGGAAGCGGCCTTCCAGGATCTGGATCTTGTTCATCGCGGAGAATTCCGGGGTCACGCCCTCCAGCGTCGTCGCAAGGGAGCGCTTCCCGTAGCTGACGCGGATGCCGCTCTGGGAGATCGTCGGGGCGACCTCGTCGATCACGTCGGCGAAATCGGGGCCCGCGGTGATCCGGACGTCGGTCTCGTCGATCCGGATGCGGCGGCCTTCCTGCAGGCCGTCGTAGGGGACGGACGTCCGGCCGCCCCAGACCTCCATCACGTTGACGGAGATGTCGCCCATGTTGGCTTCCGTCGAGTGGCGCAGGCCGTTGCCGATGCCGAGCAGGACAATCAGCATGAAGAGGCCCCAGGCCACCGCGAAGCCCGTCAGGGCCGTGCGGAGCTTGTTCCGGCGGACGGATTCCCAAACTTCCTGGAAGAGGTTTCTCATGGCGTTACTCTTCGATGATGCCGTCCTTGATCCGGATGGTGCGCCGCGTCTTTTCGGCGACCGTCGGGTCGTGGGTCACGATAATCATGGTTACTTTCTCCTCCTGGTTCAGCTGCGCGAGCAGGTCCATCACCTCCACGGAGGTCTTCGAATCGAGCGCGCCCGTCGGCTCGTCGGCGAGGATGATGCGCGGGTGGGTGATCAGGGCGCGGGCGATCGCGACGCGCTGCTTCTGGCCGCCGGACATCTCGTTGGGATAGTGGGAAGCCCAGTCCTTCAGGCCGAGGCGGTCGAGGTACTCCATCGCGAGCGCGTGGCGCTTGCGGCGGCTGACGCCCTGGTAGAAGAGCGGCAGCTCGACGTTCTCGACGGCGGTCTTGAAGCTGATCAGGTTGAAGGACTGGAAGATGAAGCCGATCATCCGGTTGCGGTAGTCGGCGCCCTGGCGCTCGGAGAGGTCCTTGATCAGTTTGCCGTCGAGCCGGTACTCGCCGGTGTCGTAGTTGTCCAGGATGCCGAGGATGTTGAGCAGGGTCGATTTGCCGGAGCCGGAGGCGCCCATGATGGAGACGAATTCACCGGCTTCGATGCCGAGGGTCACGCCCTTCAGCACGTGGAGCGGCTGCCCGTTGTTATAGGTCTTGTTGATGTCTTTGAGATCGATCAGCATAGGGTTCGTTTTGTTAAGTTAGTGTATCACCGCACTAACACACTGCAAATATAGAACGACTTTTTTAATCCTGCAAATATTTCACCGAAAAAACGCGCAGGAAATAAAAAAAGCCGAAACGGCACCTAATCGAGAAGTCCTTCGGGGATGGAGAGTTCGAGGACGCGGCGGTCGGGGTCGAGGGAAAGGACCAGGTCCTCGTGGAGGGGAAGGATGACGGGACCGTCCGGGGTTTCGACTTCGAGGCAGGGGTTGGAGGGGATGTCGAGGAAGGCGGTGACGGGGCCGACGCCCTGCACGGTCCACCCGACGAAGTCCTCGAAGGACTCCTCCTCTTCGTCCTCGAAGAGGTCCTCTTCCATCCAGAGGGCGCGCCCGACGAGCTCTTCGGCGTCTTCCAGGGTCGCGACGTCCTCAAAGGCCAGGATGGCCTTGTCGTTTCCGCGCTGGCGGAAGCTGCGGATAAAGAAGGGAACCGGCAATCCGTCGAATTCGACGAATACCGGTTCCCCGATGTTGATATCTTCCGGGGCGAGGTCGCGCACACCGACGAGGATTTCCCCCTCGACGCCGTGGGACTTCAGCACCTTTCCGACCTGAAGCATTTTACGCCTCGGCAGGAGCTTCTTCCTCGGCGGGAGCAGCTTCGGCGGCCTCTTCCGCGGCCTTGGCGGCAGCGGCTTCAGCAGCTTCCTGCTTCTTCTTGGCGATGGCTTCGGCCCTTTCCTGGTTGACCTTGGCTTCGGCGGCGAGGGCTTCTTTCACCTTCTGCGCAGCGTCCTTGCTGATGCCAACCTTCTTTGCGTTGATCTTCGCGTCGCGCTCACCCTTCCAGGCATTCCACTTCGCGTCGGCCTGCTCCTGGGTCAGGGCACCCTTGGCGACACCGCCGTCGAGGTGGTGGCGGAGAAGGACACCTTCGTAGGAGAGGATACGGCGGGCGGTCAGGGTCGGTTCAGCACCGACTTTGAGCCACGCAAGCGCACGTTCCGAGTTCAGGACGATGGTTGCAGGATTGGTGTTGGGGTTGTAGGAGCCGATCTGCTCGATGAAACGACCGTCGCGAGGCGCGCGGGTGTCGGCCACGACAATGGTGAAGAATGCGAAATTCTTCTTTCCGTGGCGCTGGAGACGAATTTTAACAGCCATTGTGAATCTGTTTTAAATTAATAAATAAACCTTGGTTGTCCCTTCCCGAGGGACAAAAAAAGCCGGAATCACGATTCCAGCCTTTTGTGCGGACGGTGAGACTCGAACTCACACAGGCCAACGCCCACTACCCCCTCAAAGTAGCGTGTCTACCATTTCACCACGTCCGCAGAGTAGACCCTTTATTGTTTCGGGACTGCAAAAATAGGGATTATTCTTTAGTTTCCAAATATTTTCGGGAAAATTCGCACCCGCAATACCGCTGATTGTAAAAGTTCAATTCCTTGATCAGCTGGTTCCTCCGCTCCTGGAGGCCGTCCTTGCGCCAGTTCTTGTCCCACCAGGAGACGCCTTCGACCTGGCTGCAGGCCCATGCGCCGGCGGCGTTGACCTGGTCGAGGTTCTTCCAGCGGGAGGAGGCGAGGGTCGTCGCGAGGGTGTCGAAGCCGTTCGCGGCGGCATAGCGGGCGGCACGCTGCAGGCGGTAGCGGAAGCAGGCGAGGCAGCGGGCGCCCCGCTCGGGCGCATCCTCGCGCCCCTGCGCGGCCTCGCGGAGCCAGGCAGCGTGGTCATAGGCGTCCTCAACCATCGCGACGCCGCACAGGGCCGCATAGCGCTCGCACTCCGACCGCCGGCGCTCATACTCTTCACGGGGGTCGATGTTCGGGTTGGAATAGAAGATGACGGGGCGGATGTCGCGGGCGAGCATCCACTCCAGGATCGCGGAGCTGCAGGGGGCGCAGCAGGTATGGAGGAGGACCTTATTCAATGGAGTCGATGTCGAGGAGGTCGTTCAGGATGGCGTAGGCGGTCAGGCCGGCGACGGTCTTGATGCCGGTCTTGGCGCTGATGTTCTTGCGGTGGGAGATGACGGTGTGGATCGAAATGTTGTGTTCGTCGGCGATCTCCTTGTTGATCTTGCCGCGGGCGACGCTGACGAGGATTTCCTTCTCGCGGGCGGTCAGGGCCTCGGACGCGCGGCTGCGGAGCGCATCCTTCGCGGCGGCGAGCCTGCGCTGCCGCCCGACGGACTGCAGCATCGGCAGCAGGACGTCGTCCTCGGCGCTGGTGTGGCAGAGGAGGTCCTTGTGGAGGAAGGCGAGGTAGTTCAGGAGGGCTTCCTTGCGGGCGGGGTCGGCGCCGGGCAGGTAGTCCCGGACGATGCGGACCAGGTCGTCGAGCTTCTCGTCGATGTTGCTGTGCTCTTCTTCGTTGAATTTCAGCGACTTGCCATCCTTGTCCGCGAGCAGGTCGCTGGCATAGGGGAAGATCTGCTCTTCTTCGAAGACGAAGTGGCGCTGCATTTCGGTCTTGAACTCCGTGAAGAACTTCCAGACGACCTCCCGGGATTTCTCCGGGCAGGGCTCCATCAGTTCGCGGAGGTCGTTCTCGATCTTCACGAGCGCCGTGTCGAGGTAATAAACGTGCGACTGCCGGAGGTAATCCACCAGCAGCGCTATCATCGATGTCGAACGTTCTTCCTGAAATGCCATAGGGCAAAGTTAATCATTTCCTGCTGCAATTGCAGCCATATCCGCACCCGGAGCAGCCGCACCCGCAGCCTTTGCTCCGTCGCGAGCGGCGGGCGGCCCTGGCCGCCACGCACGCCGCAACAAGAACAGTTACCAAAACAATTACGGAAGCAGTATTCATAGTACAAGCAGGTATCCTATCCAGGCGCAGAGCCAGGCGACCGCGCACTGGAACAGCACCACGAAGCAGGCCCATCTCCCGCCGAGCTCCCGGCGCACCGCGGCGACCGCGGCGACGCAGGGCGTATAGAGCAGGCAGAAGATCAGCATCGGAACGGCCGTCACCGCCGTCAGGGCGGCGCCGACGCCGAGCACCTCCATCGTGGCAACCACGCTCTCCTTGGCGAGGAAGCCGGAAATCAGCGCCGTCACAATACGCCAGTCCCCGAGTCCCAGGGGCTTGAAGACGGGCGCTATCAACGCTGCCAGCCAGGCGAGGATGCTGTCGTGGCTGTCCTCGACCAGCCGGAGATTAAAGTCGAACGACTGCAGGAACCAGATCACGAGGGTCGCCACGAAGATGACCGTGAAGGCCCGCTGGATGAAATCCTTGGTCTTGTCCCAGAGCAGGTGGCCGACGTTCCGCGCGATCGGAAGCCGGTAGGTCGGGAGCTCCATCACGAAGGGCGCCGCCTCGCTGTGGGGGTGCATCCACTTGATGCACAGGGCCACCAGGATGCCGACGAGGATGCCGAGCAGGTACAGCCCGGTCATCACGAGACCGGCGTGGCCCGGGAAGAAGGCAGCCGTGAAGAAGCCGTAGATCGCGATTTTCGCCGAGCAGCTCATGTACGGGGTCAGCAGGATCGTGATCCGGCGGTCCCGCGCCGAAGGCAGGGTCCGCGTAGCCATGATGCCCGGCACGGAGCAGCCGAAGCCGATCAGCATCGGCACGATGCTGCGGCCCGTCAGGCCGATGTGGCGGAGCAGCTTGTCCGACACGAAGGCGATGCGGGCCATGTAGCCGCTGTCCTCCAGCAGCGACAGGAAGAAGAAGAGCACGACGATGATCGGGAGGAAGCTCAGCACGGTCCCGACGCCGCCGAAGATCGCGTCGACGACGAGCGAGCGGACCGCCGGGCTGATGTCCCAGGAGACGAACAGGCTGTCGACCTGCCCGCCGAGCCAGGTGATGCCGGCGTCCAGGATGTTCTGGAGCCAGAGGCCGACCACGTCGAAGGTCAGCCAGAAAATCAGGCCGAGGACGGCGATGAAGGCCGGGATGGCCGTCCACTTGCCGGTCAGGACCTTGTCTATCTTTTCGCTGCGGACGCGCTCCTTGCTCTCGACGGGCTTGGAGACCGTCCGCTCGCAGAGGCGGCCGATGAAGTCGTAGCGCATGTCGGCCATCGCGGCGTTGCGGTCCATGCCGCGCTGCGTCTCCATCTCGACAATCAGGTGCTCGACCGTCTCGCGCTCGTTCTCGCTGAGGCCGAGGAGGCCGGCGATCTCGGGGTCGCCCTCGATCAGGCGGCTGGCGGCGAAGCGGCGGGGGATACCGGCTTCGCGGGCATGCTCCTCGACGAGGTGCATGATGCCGTGGATGCAGCGGTGGACGGCGCCGCCGTGGTCCTCCTGGCTGCAGAAGTCCTGGCGGGCGGGTTTTTCCTGGTAGGTCGCGATGTGGAGGGCGTGCTCGACGAGTTCGTCGATGCCCTCGTTCTTCGCGGCGGCGATCGGGACCACCGGCACGCCGAGCAGGCGCTCCATCTCGTTCACGCGGACGCCGCCGCCGTTGCCGCGCAGCTCGTCCATCATGTTCAGGGCCAGGACCAGCGGGATTTCCATTTCCATCAGCTGGACGGTCAGGTAGAGGTTGCGCTCGATGTTGTTGGCGTCGATGACGTTGATGATGGCCTTGGGCTTCTGGCGGACGAGGAAGTCCCGGGAGACGAGCTCCTCGGGGGTATAGGTCGAGAGGGAGTAGATGCCGGGGAGGTCGGTCACGCAGGTGTCGGGGTGGCCTTTGATCACGCCGTCCTTGCGGTCGACCGTGACGCCGGGGAAATTGCCGACGTGCTGGTTCGAGCCGGTCAGGGCGTTGAAGAGGGTCGTCTTGCCGCTGTTCTGCTGGCCGGCGAGGGCGAAGGTCAGGACCGTGCCCTTCGGGACCGGGTTTTCGTGGTCGCGGGAGTGGTATTTGCCGGGTTCGCCGAGGCCCGGGTGGGCGTTGTGCTCGTGGAGGGAGAGGTTGTAGCCGAAGTCGACTTCCTCCGCGCTCCGCGGCTTTTCGGCGCTCGGGGCCCCGAGCGGGTCGACGGTGATCTGGGCGGCTTCGGCGAGGCGCAGCGAGAGCGCGTATCCCCGCACGAGGATTTCCACCGGGTCGCCGAGCGGCGCTCTTTTCAGCACCTTGACTTCGACGCCGGGGGTGACGCCCATGTTCAGGAAGTGGTTCCGCAGGGAGCCGTTGCCCCCGACTTCCCGCACGACGCCCGCTTCGCCTGTCTTTAACTCCTTAACCGTCATTGTACCCATTCTCTTCAGCGCAAAGGTACGCATTTCCCCCCGCAACGCCAATCCCCATTTATGGCGATAGCCCCCCCTAGACGCAGAAAATACTATTTTCCTGAGATATCCCAAAAAAGGGCTACTCAGAAAAATAGTATTTTCTGCTTCCTTCTAACCTGTCATTCCGGGCGGAGCGAAGGAATCTGCTGCCGCGGGGATTAGATCCGGTTGCGGATCAGGAAGTAGTAGACCAGGAAGCCGATCCAGCTGGTCGCGAGGACGGCGACGGCGAGGAGGATCTTGATGATGAGGTCGAGTTTGGGTTTCTTGAAGATGTCAAGCACGCACCAGATGGCGCAGATGATACCAAGGATGTAAATAATGGTTCCCATCGTATGTATGATTTATAGGTTAGTATTGTCTTTTTGGGCTAATAAAGATACGAAAAAAAATCATTTTTCAAACAGGCCGAAGAGGGCGGAGCCGGAGCCGGACATCGCGGCGTAGACGGCGCCGCGGTCGTAGAGGTCCTGCTTGAGGGCCGCGAGGGCCGGGTAGGCGGCGAAGACCGTCGCCTCGAAGTCGTTGACCAGGAGGTCTTTCCATTCGGCGACGGGGCGGCGGAGGATGGTGGAGAGAGCGTAGGGCCGATGGTCGCGGGGGACGATGCCGCGGTAGGCGGCGGCGGTGCTGACGGAGATGCCGGCGGGGACGACGACCTCGATGCGCCAGGCGGAGAGGTCCAGGTCGAAGGGTTCGAGGATTTCGCCGCGGCCGGTGCCGAGCATCGGGCGGTTGTAGATGAAGAAGGCGCAGTCGCTGCCGAGGCGGGCGGCGCGGGCCGCGAGAGCGGCGTCGTCAAGCGGCAGCGAGAAGAGGTCGCGGAGCGCGCGCAGCGCGAACGCCGCGTCCGCGCTTCCGCCGCCGAGGCCCGCCCCGACGGGCGTCCGCTTTTCGAGCCGGATTTCGACCGGCGGCAGTCCGAACTCCGCGTCGAGGAGGCGGTAGGCCTGCATCGTGAGGTCGTCGGTCCAGGTCACCTCCGGCGAGCCGACGAACCGCGCCTCGCCCGCGCAGGGCACGATTTCCAGCCGGTCGCGGTACGCCTCGCAGGGCACGAAGAGCGTCTCGAGGTCGTGGTACCCGTCCGCGCGGCGGCGCAGGACGTGCAACCCCAGGTTCAGCTTGCAGTTCGGATACAGGATCATCGGTTCTCCAGCGCGCGAAGGATTTCCGCCACCAGCGCCTCGTCCGGGATCCGCGCGAGGACCGGCGACAGGAAGGAAATCATCTGCAGCGCCCGGGCTTCCGCCTCCGGGATGCCCCGGGAGCGCATATAGAACAGTTCGTCCGCGTTCAGCCGCCCGACGGTCGCGCCGTGGGAGCACTCCACGTCGTCGGCGTAAATTTCCAGCTGCGGTTTCGTCAGCGCCCAGGCGCCGTCGCTCAGCAGCAGGTTGTGGTTTTCCTGGTAGGCCTTGGTCCGCTGGGCGTCCCGCGCCACGTAGATCAGGCCGTAGAAGTCGGTCCGGGCCGTGCCGCCGACGACGCCCTTGAAGAGCTGCCGGGAGACGCCCCCGCCGACGTTGTGGCGGACGTCCATCCGGAAATTCACCCGCTCGTCGCCCGGGCAGAGGTACAGGCCGGCGGCGTCCAGCTCCGCGCCCTCCCCTTCGAGGTCCACGCGGACGGGCACGTCCGCGCTGACCCCCGGCAGGGCGACCAGCGTCAGCTTCAACCGCTCGCCGGGCCCGAGCGTAAAGCGCTCCGGCACCGCGTCCCGGCCCAATACGTAAATCTTTTCCATACGCTACCCTTCAATCCCGTCGAAGCCCCTCGACTCGATGATGTCCACGATTTCGCGCCCGCCGGTCCGGACGATGCGGCCGTCTTTCAGGACGTGGACCACGTCCGGCACGACGCTTTCCAGCAGCTTCTGGTAATGGGTGATGATGATCGCCGACTTCTCCGGGCTGCGGAGCGCATTCACGCCGTCCGCCACGATCTTCAGCGCGTCGACGTCCAGTCCGCTGTCCGTCTCGTCGAGGATCGCGAGCGTCGGCTCGAGCATCGCCATCTGGAAAATCTCGTTGCGCTTCTTCTCGCCGCCGGAGAACCCGACGTTGACCTCGCGCTTCGCAAACTCCCCTTTCATCCCGACGAAGGCCATCTTCTCCTTCAGCAGTTTCAGGAACTCCGCCGGCTTCAGCTCGGGGAGCCCCGCCGCCTTGCGGCGCGCGTTGACGGCGCTCTTCATGAAGTTCGTGATGCTGACCCCCGGAATCTCGATCGGATACTGGAACGACAGGAACATCCCCGCCCAGGAGCGCTCCTCCGGGCTCATCGCGAGCAGGTCCTTCCCCGCATAGCGGACGCTCCCTTCGGTCACGACGTAGTCCGGCCGCCCCGTCAGCACCGCGGACAGCGTGCTCTTGCCCGCCCCGTTCGGTCCCATCACGGCGTGGACCTCGCCCCGGCGGATCACCAGATCCACCCCTTTCAGGATTTCCTTCTCCCCGACCGTCGCGTGGAGGTTCTTGATTTCCAGTAAGATATCACTCATATAGAAAGCGTTTTCAGTCGTTGTTCCGGTAAAGTTTGTTCCAGTGGACCAGCGAGACGATTCCGTTGATGAGGTACAGTCCGCTGACCACCGGCATGAAAATGTTCCCCACGCTGAGGTGCAGCGCAATCTGCACCACGTTGACCACGATCCAGGCGATCCAGCACTCCCATTTCTTCTGCGCCGAGAGGAACTGCGCCATCAGGATCAGCACCGTCAGGCAGGAGTCCAGGTAGGGCTGCGGATCCGCCGGGAACAGGCGGCGCAGCAGCCAGCCCCAGACGGCGGCAATCACCAGCACGGCGCCGATGCAGAGCGCCCGCTCCGTCCATCCCAGCTTCGTGACCCGGAGCGCGGAGGCATCGTCGGCGCTGCGCTCTTCCGCGCGGGGGTGGGTCCAGCGCCAATGGCCCATGATGTTGATGCCGAGCGAGACGGGCTGCAGCAGCAGCGACGCCAGCAGGTTCTTGTCCCAGAACAGGAAGAAGAGCGAGACCGTGTAGAGGTAGCCCACCCAGAAGTTGTACTTGCTGTTCCGGCCTGCGAGGAACACGCAGGTCAGGCCCAGCACCGCCGATATGAGGTCCAGAATGTTCATAGGCCTATCCTACCGAGCCTTCCAGGGAGACCTGGAGGAGTTTCTGCGCCTCGACGGCAAATTCCATCGGGAGGCGGGACAGCACGTCCCGCGCGTATCCGTTCACGATCAGCCCGACCGCATCCTCCGGGGAGATACCCCGCTGGTTGCAGTAGAAGAGCTGGTCTTCGCTGATTTTCGAAGTGGTCGCCTCGTGCTCGACGGTCGCGGTCGGGCAGGCGCTGCGGATGTCCGGGAAGGTGTGGGCGCCGCAGCGGGAGCCGATGAGGAGGCTGTCGCACTGGGAGAAGTTCCGCGCGCCGGCGGCGCTGCGGTTCATCCGGACGAGGCCGCGGTAGCTGTTTTCGCTGCGGCCGGCGCTGATGCCCTTGGAGACGATGCGGCTGCGGGTGTTGCTGCCGATGTGGATCATCTTGGTGCCGGTGTCGGCCTGCTGGAGATTGTTCGTGACCGCGACGGAGTAGAACTCCGAGGAGGAGTTGTCGCCCTGGAGGATCGTGGAGGGGTATTTCCAGGTGATGGCGGAGCCGGTCTCGACCTGGGTCCAGGAGAGGTGGCTGCCGCTGCCACGGCAGATGCCGCGCTTCGTGACGAGGTTCAGGATGCCGCCGCGGCCCTCCGCGTCGCCGGGGTACCAGTTCTGGACGGTCGAGTAGCGCACGTCGGCGTCCTTCTCGACGATGATCTCGACGACGGCGGCGTGGAGCTGGTTCTCGTCGCGCATGGGGGCGGTGCAGCCTTCCATGTAGCTGACGCTGGCGCCTTCGTCGGCGATGATGAGGGTGCGCTCGAACTGGCCGGTGCCGCTCGCGTTGATGCGGAAGTAGCTGGAGAGGTCCATGGGGCAGTGGACGCCCTTGGGGATGTAGCAGAAGGAGCCGTCGGAGAAGACGGCGGAGTTCAGGGTCGCGTAGTAGTTGTCACCGACGGGAACGACGGAGGCGAGGTACTTGCGGACGAGGTCCGGGTGCTCGCGGACGGCCTCGGAGAAGCTGCAGAAGATGATGCCTTTCTCGGCGAGGGTCTTGCGGAAGGTCGTCGTGACGGAGACGGAGTCGAAGACGGCGTCCACGGCGACGACGCCCGCCAGCGCTTCCCGCTCCCGCAGGGGGATGCCGAGCTTCTCGAACGTCTTCTCGAGCTCGGGGTCGATCTCCTTCGGGCGGTCGGCGTCCTTCTTCGGGGCGGCATAGTAGATGATGTCCTGGAAGTCGATCTTCGGCAGGGTGAGGTGGCCCCAGCGGGGCTCTTCCATTTTCTGCCAGCGGCGGAAGGCGTCGAGGCGGAACTCCAGGAGCCAGTCCGGCTCCTGCTTCTTCGCGGAGATCATCCGGATGATGTCCTCGCTCAGCCCCTTCGGGACGTATTCCTGTTCGACCTCCGTGACAAACCCTTCCTTGTAGGTCTGCTGCGTCAGGTCCTGGAGTATGTTCTTTTCTTCGTTCACGGTTAGAACTACAAAATTAATTTGTATTTTTGATAACTATGAACAGTTTCGGCAGAATTTTCAAGGTTTCCCTGTTCGGGGAGTCGCACGGGGACAGTATCGGGGTCGTGATTGACGGCGTGCCGGAAGGCATCGCGCTGGAGCGGGAGGATTTCCTCTTCGACATCGGCCGCCGGGCGCCCGGCCTGAAGGGCACGACCGCCCGGAAGGAGTCCGACGAACCCGTGTTCCTGAGCGGCATCTACGAGGGCCATACGACCGGCGCGCCGCTCGCCGTCGTCTTCCGCAACGAGAATACCCGCTCCGCCGACTACGCCCAGTTCGACGCGATGCCGCGGCCCGGCCACGCCGACTTCGTGGCCGCCGTGAAATGGGACTGGGAGAACGACCCGCGCGGCGGGGGCCACTTCTCGGGCCGCCTGACCCTGCCGCTCGTCGCGGCGGGCGTGGTCGCGAAGAAGGTCCTCGAGGACATCGACATCCATGCCGAGCTGATCGAGGTCGGCGGCGAGAAAGATGCCTCCCGCTGGGAGGCGCTGCTCGAGGCGGCCGCGCAGGAAGGTGACTCCCTTGGCGGCATCGTCGAATGCCGCGTGGACAACGTCCCGATCGGCCTCGGGGAGCCTTTCTTCGATTCCGTCGAATCGCTGATCTCCCACGCCGTCTTCGCGATGCCCGGCGTGCGCGGCATCGAGTTCGGCGACGGCTTCCGGGCCCCGCGGATGAAGGGGTCGGAGCACAACGACCCGTTCGGGCCGGACGGCCCCGCGAAGAACGGCGCCGGCGGCGTCAACGGCGGGATCACGAACGGCGCGCCGATCGTCTTCCGCGTCGCCGTGAAGCCGACTTCCAGCATCGCGAAACCCCAGCGGACCTGGAATTTCAAGGACAAAAAGATGGATACCCTCTCCGTCAAGGGGCGCCACGACGTCTGCTTCGCGCTCCGGACCCCGGTCGTCATCGAGGCCCTGACGGCCCTCGTCCTCGCCGACCTGGTATAACCTGGTATAAGCGGAAATACTGTTTTTTCTGAGGCGGCGTTTTTTCGACGATCTCAGGAAAAACAGTATTTCCGTTTACTACATGGGTTTGAGTCGCCGGGAGAGGCGCGCGGCGAGGCCGGGGAAGAAGCGCTTGATGGGGAGCATAATGAGCTCCTTGCTGCCGACGGGGACCTCGCGGCGGGAGCGGCGGATGCCGCGGATGATGATGCGGGCGGCCTTTTCGGGCGTGATGCCGCCGGCCTGGCCGGGATCCATGACTCCGTGGGGGACGCCTCCCTTGTCGAGGGAATTCACAGAGATATTGGTGCGCACGCGGCCGGGGCAGATGAAGGTCACGCGGAGGCCCTTGTCATGGTATTCCGCGCTCAGGGTCTCGAACCAGCCGTAGAGTGCGTGCTTCGAGGCGCTGTAGGCGCAGCGGAGGGGGAAGCCGAAGCGGCCGGCGATCGAGGTCGTGACGGCGATCTTGCCGCCGCCCGCGGCGACCATTTTCGCCGCGATCACCCGCGCGAGCGTCGTCGGGGCGAAGAAGTTGACTTCCAGGATCAGGCGGTTCATCTGGGGCGGGGTGTCCTCGACCGTCGTGCGCTGGCTGATGCCGGCGTTCAGGTAGAGGATGTCGATGCGGCCGGCGGCGGCCCAGGCCTCTTCCGCCAGGGCTTCGAGGCCCTCGGGGTTGCGGAAGTCGTACGGCCGGACGAGCACCTCCGGCGCCCCGGCCGCGCGGCACTGCGCCGCGACCTCGACGAGCTTCTCCGGCTCATGGGAGGTCAGCACCAGCTTTGCGCCCTCCGCCGCCCAGCGCAGCGCGCACGCCTCTCCGATACCGGAAGAAGCGCCTGTAATCCAAACGGTTTCCATAAAACTATCCCTTGATTTTCTCGCGCATGAAGATGCCCATCAGCCGGAAGAGGATTTTCGGCAGGAGCTTCTCCGGGTCGCGCTTCTTCATGTCGATGACGATGCCGAGCTTCTTCGCGACCGGGACCTTGTAGGTCTCGACCAGCTCGATCAGCGTCCCGTCCGGATCCTCGATGTAGGCGAAATGGCCGGAGGCCTCGCCCATGTCGAAGATCTCCCCGTTCGGACAGCTGTCGACCGTGAAAGGATGGCCTTTCGCGGCGCAGACTTTCTTGAATTCCGGAAGGTTGATGACGTCGAAGCAGACCTGGATGAAGCCGGGGTCGCCCCAGAAGCGGCCTTCGTAGATCTTGCGCGGGGTGCGGTCCAGGGCCTGGACCAGCTCGATGGTGCTCGTGCCGAGCAGCCCGAGGAAGCCGCCCTTCCGCGGGGCGGAGTCGCCGAGGATCACGCGGCGGTACCGCTGCTCCCCGCCGCACAGGAAGCCGTCTTCCCAGTACGGGCCGGTCGTGTCGCTGAGGACGACGTCATAGCCGAGCAGCTCGTGGTAGAACCGGACGGCGGCGTCCATGTCGGTCACGCCGATTACGGCGCCGGCGACGCCGCCCGTCAGGCGGTGCTGCTCGATGAAGACATCCTTCCGCTCGACAAGCTGGAACCAGTTGCCGTACAGGTCCTTGACGTAGAAGCAGGGCGTCCCGTCCGGGAGTTTCCCGACGGCGCTGCAGTCCTTCCACTTTGCGGAAATCTCGCGGTGGAAGGCCTCCACGTCCCGGCACTTGATCTTGGCGGCGAAGACCCCGAGGTCGCCGACGGCAATCTCGAAGCCGACCGGCTGCGGCGTCCGCCCGGAGAACTTCCAGATCTCGAGTCCGCCGCCGCCCTGCAGGCTGACGGCGATGCAGGCATGCCGCTTCTGCGGCTTGCCCCCGGTATACGGAAGCATCCGCTCCGCGACGGTGTCGTCCTCCAGGATCCGAATGTCGATCCCGAACATCTCAATGAACCAGTCCCAGGATTTGTGGAAATCGACGGTGCCCACACCCACCTGCTGAATCGCGCCTACAGTGTAATTCGCCATAATTGTAAAATCTGGGTAAAAATAGCACAATTTCCCGAATATCCGAAATCCCGCCCTCGCCCGCCGCCCGCCTGCACCCACCTGCCCCGCCGCTCCCCGTGTGCCCCGCCCTCTGCCACTCCCGCCGCGGCACTGCGCCCCGCATCACCCGCTGGCCCCGCCGTCCCCTACCCGCCGCACGTAAATCATAAAACACTGATTATCACCACCCCACAAAATCGACTTATGCAAATCACATAAGTCCTTTTCATAATCCCCTCTGTTCCAGCGCCTTGCAAATAACGCTCCCGTCCCCGCCCCATCACCCGCCGCCCCAGCGCTCCCCACAGCTCCCCAGCCTCCCGACCCGCTCACAAAAGACACAATCTCGCCCCTTTCGTGTCTCAAAACCCCATCCGGCCCCGCCAAAGACACATTTTCGCCCAAACTGTGTCTGGCAGCCCCTTCCCGGCCCTCAAAAGACACATTCCCGCCCAAACTGTGTCTGGCGGACAGCGCCGAGGCGGCTGGCGGGGGCGGAAGTGAGGGAGGCCTGCGGGTTTTTGGACCGCCTCCATCAAAAAAGGCCGATTTTGAGGGAGGCCTGCTGGATTTTGGACCGCCTCCATCACCCGGCGACGGGATGAGCGGCAGAAGGGCTGGAGCGGTTCGAAATGACGGGGGCGGGACGGGACGAGGCGAGGCGGGGGACAGATGCCCGAACAGGACGGGCATGACAGGGGTGGACGGAAAAAGGAGGCTGGTATTGCTGGAACCTATGGCCGCCCGCGGCCGTATGAGCGGGAGGGGCCCGCAAGCGCAGCGCAGTGGGAGGGACGAGCAGTCGCAGACTGCGAAGGGTTCCAGGAATACCAGCCTCCTTTTTCCGACGAATAGATTCCTTCGCTGCGCTCGGAATGACAGCGGCCTGCGCTCGGAATGACAGCGGCCTGCGCTCGGAATGACAGGAGGAGGACCGGGCCGGGTCAGCGGAGGAGGGATTCGAGGTAGGGGATGTCGGTGACGTCTTTGGCGAGGACGGTCTTGGAGGCGTCGAGGAGGTAGAGGGAGGGGATGGCGGCGAGGTTGTAGATGCCGTAGTCGAAGAGGGCGTGGTCGGGGTCGTAGGCGTTGATCCACTCGGAGGGCATGTTCGGGGCGTAGCCGCGCCAGGCCTCGAGGTCCTCGTCGGGATAGACGGCCAGGACCTTGAGCCGGCCGGAGGCAATCATCTCGCGGAAGACGGGCGACGCACCCATCTGCTCCCGGATCGAACGGCACATCTCGCAGCCCGGATTGTTGAAGAAAAGCAGCACGTACGGGGCCTGGAGGCCGTACAGCGTCCCCCGGCGGCCGTTGGCCAGCGCATAGGTGAAGTCGTTCGCCTTCGTCCCGAGGCGGTTCTGCACCACGAGGCGCAGGACCATCTCCGGGGTGATCTTCTCGGCCTCGGTGAAGAACGGGCTCGCGAGCTGGGCCCGGAGGACCGGAATGTAGTACTCGTCGTTGCGGTACGGCGAATTCGGGTCATGGAACACGCGGTCGGCGAAATAGGAGAAATAGTGGATCGCATCCCCGTACGGGGCCGCTTTCTCCATCAGCTCCTCCACCGGCGAGGCGTCCCGCAGGTCGGAGGACATCAGCTCCGCGAAGACGCAGAAGTACTTCAGCACCTCGCCGGTGTCGAGCGCGGCGATGTAGTTCCCGTCGTCGAACTTGAAACTGTCCCAGAAATGGTGGACCATGTAATCCCGTTTCTGGGCGTCATCCAGCAGCCCGGGCGGCTGCGGCATAGTAAAGACCGCCTTGGCGGGCGCGGCGGCGGAAGGCCGGGCGGGCGTTTTCTTCCGCCCGCAGGACGGCGCGAGCAGCAGGAGGGCCGCCAGCGCGGCCGCTATCATCGGAGTACAACGGAGTTTCATACGAAGAAAGAGATTAGCAGGGCCACCAGGAATCCGGTCACGCCCACGAAAGTTTCCATCAGGGTCCACGTCTTCAGCGTGGTCTTTTCGTCCATCCCGACCAGCGACTTGACGAGCCAGAAGCCGGAATCGTTGAAGTGGGAGCAGACGGTCGCGCCGCCCGCGACGGCCGCCACCACGCACGCCAGATACAGCGGCGGCAGCGCGGAGACCCCCGGCATCGCCGCGATGATTCCCGCCGCCATCGTCATGGAGACGGTCGCGGAACCGATCGCGATGCGCACGAGCGCGGCCACGACGAACGCGACCAGCACCAGCGGCATGTTCGACGAGACGACGGCGTTCCCGATCACCTCGCCGAGCCCGGAGTTCTGGAGGATGTACCGCAGCACGCCGCCGCAGGAAATCACGAGCAGGATCAGCCCCGTCGGCTCCAGCGACTTGGTCATCACCTTGCTCAGTTCCTCCTTCGTGTAGCCGTGCTTCAGGCCCAGGATCACCATCGCCGCGAGCGTCGCGAGCGTCAGCGCGACGACCGGGTCTCCCAGGAAGGTCAGCACCCGGCGCGCCGGCGCGAGCGCCGGAATCACCCCCGCCAGCGTCTTCAGCACGATCAGCAGCAGCGGGATCAGGATCACGCCCGCGACGGTCCAGAAGCCCGGCAGCTTCGACGGGTCCGGCTCCGGCTGCCCGGCGAGGTGCTCCGGCACGGGTACGAAATATTTCTCCCCGCAGCGCGCGCCCCAGAGCGGTCCGGCGACGACCACGGCGACCAGGCCGCAGGCCGCGCCCACCAGGATCACCCATCCCAGGTCCACCCCCAGCATCGACGCGACGAGGATCGGCCCCGGCGTCGGCGGGATGAACGCATGGCCGACCGCGAGGCCGGCGAGCAGCGGAATGACATAGTGGAGCGTGGAGCGCTTCGTGTTGCGCGCCAGCGAGAAGGCAATCGGTATCAGGATGATCAGCCCCGCCTCGAAGAAGACCGGTATCGCGACCACGAGGCCCGTGAGGCTCAGCGCCCAGGCGGCCTTCTTCTCCCCGAAGCGCTTCACGAGCGTCTGCGCCAGCGTCTGCACGCCCCCGGAAATCTCCAGGATCGAGCCGAACATCGCCCCCAGTCCCACCAGGAGCGCGATGCTCTTCAGCGTGTTGCCGACGCCTTCGCCGACGGAGTCGATAATCTGCTCGAAACTCATCCCCGCCCCGAGGCCGATCAGCAGGGCCCCGACGAGAATCGCGAGCATCGCCGGCATCTTGAACCGGATAATCAGCACCAGGAGCAGTGCGAGGCCGAGCACGGCGGCCAGGATCAGTTGCAGCGCATTCATTCCATGTACCCTCCCTTCATCGGCGACACGGCGTGCTCGGAGAAGAGCTTCAGCGCGCCGCGCTCATATTTCGGCGGGCGGGGCGTCCAGCTGGCGCGGCGCTCCGCGAGGACCCGCGCGACCTCCGCCGGCGGCAGCGGCTCGCCGGCGATGCCGACGACCGCAAGCTCCCGCGCGGGGATGTCGATGCGGATCAGGTCGCCCTCCTCGACGAGGGCGATCGGGCCGCCCGCCGCCGCTTCCGGCGAGACGTGGCCGATTGCCGGTCCCTTCGAGGCGCCGGAGAAGCGGCCGTCCGTGATCAGTGCGATCGTGCTGCCGAGCTCCTTGTCCGAGGCGATCGCCTCCGTCGTATAGAACATTTCCGGCATGCCGGAACCGACCGGACCCTCGTAGCGGATCAGGACGGCGTCGCCGGGCTGGATCTTGTGTTTCAGGACCGCGTCGATCGCGTCCTCTTCGCAGTCGAAGGGACGGGCGCGCAGGGTCGCGCGGAACATCTCCTTCGGGACGGCGGTATGCTTCACGACGGCACCCTCGGGGGCGAGGTTGCCCCGCAGGATTGCGATCGCGCCGTCCGTGCCGAGCGCCCGGCCGTACGGGCGGATCACATCCTCCCGCTTCAGGCCCCAGGGCTTCAGGTGGGCCTCGCAGCGCGCGTAGTAGCCGTTTTCACGCAGCTCGGCGAGGTTCTCGCCGAGGGTCTTTCCGGTCACGGTCATCACGTCGAGGTGGAGCATCGGCCTGATCTCCTCCATGATCGCCGGCACGCCGCCGGCATAGGAGAAGAACTGCGCCGGCCAGCGGCCCGCCGGCCGGACGTCGAGCAGGTAGCGGGCGCCGCGGTGGAGGCGGTCGAAGGTGTCGCCGTCGATCTCCAGGCCGAGTTCGTGGGCGATCGCCGGGAGGTGCAGCAGGGAGTTCGAGGAGCCGGAGATCGCGGCGTGGACGAGGATCGCGTTCTCGAAGGAGTCCATCGTCACGATGTCGGAGGGCCGGAGGCCGCGGCGGACAAGCTCCAGGACCTGGCGCCCCGCGGCGCGGGCGCTGTCGCGCAGCTCCGCGCCGGTCGCCGGCATCAGCGCCGCGCCCGGCAGCATCAGGCCGAGGGCCTCGGCCATGACCTGCATCGTCGATGCGGTTCCCATGAAGGAGCAGGCGCCGCAGGAGGGGCAGGCGTGGTGCTTGTAGAAGAGCAGCTGCTCCGGGGTGATTTCCCCGCGGGTGCACATCGCCTGGTACTTGCCGATCTGCTCGAGGGTCAGCAGGTCCGGGCCGGCGTCCATGACGCCGCCCGTGACCATGATCGCGGGCATGTTGAGGCGGCAGAGGGCCATCAGGCAGGCGGGGACGGACTTGTCGCAGCTGGCGATGAAGACGCCGCCGTCCAGGCCGGTCGCCCGGCCGTGGACCTCCATCATCTGGACCATCAGGTCGCGGTGGGGCAGGCTGTAGTTGATGCCGTCCGTGCCCTGGCTGATGCCGTCGCAGATATCGGTGACGAAATAGCGGGCGCCGCGGCCGCCGGCCGCCGCGATGCCTTCCATCGCGAGGTCGGCGAATGCCAGCAGATGGGCGCTGCCGGGGTGGGAATCCCCGAACGTGCTTTCCACGAGAATCTGGGGTTTCCCCAGATCCTCGACGGTCCATCCCATTCCGATTTTCAGCGGGTCGTTTTCCGGGGCGAGCGCCCGGAGCCGCTGGCTTTCAAGTTCCTTCATAGAGCCAAAGGTACGAATTAATTGTTGTATAACACGCCGGATTGCCGTATATTCGCTGATGGACAAATGCCTTTTGCCATGGAGAAAACGGACTTGAAGCGGATCGCGTGGATCGACTGGATGCGGGTCACCGCGTGCTTCCTGGTGATGGTGGTGCACGCCACGGAGATCTTTTATTTCGGCGGAGAGGGGACGCAGGTGCTGAGCCGCGCGGACGGATGGTGGGTCGCTTTCTTCGACTCGCTGGCACGGGCGTGCGTGCCGCTCTTCATCGTGGCGTCCGCCTACCTGCAGTTCCCCGTGCGCTACGCGACGGGGGAATTCTTCCGCCGGCGGGCGAAGCGGGTCCTCGTCCCGTTCCTGGTCTGGACCGTCGTGTACGCGCTGCTGCTGGGGGATCCGGTGCAGAATTTCAAGGACCTGCTGCTGAACTTCAATTACGCCGCAGGGCACCTGTGGTTCGTCTATATGCTGATCGGGCTGTACCTGGTGATGCCGATGCTCTCGCCGTGGGCGGAGAAGGTCGGGAAGCGGGAGCTGGAGGTGTACCTCGGGATATGGCTGTTCACGACGCTCTTCCCGTTCATCCGGGAATGGGCGACGCCGGGCGACTTGACGGTCGTGTACGGAAGGGCGGGATTGCCGAACCTGGCGAATTATCCGCTCTGGGGTGAATGCAGTTGGAATGCGTATGGCGTGTTCTATTACCTGAGCGGGATGATCGGATACCTGCTGCTGGGGCTGTATTTCCGCCGGTTCGTCGGGGAGTGGCGCTGGGGGAAGACGCTGGCGGTCGCGCTGCCGGTCTGGCTGGCGGGCTTCGCGATCTGCGCGAGCGGCTTCTATGCGCGCATCGCGGCCACGGGCGGCGGGGAATTCCCCGTCAACGGCACCATCGCCGACGCCGCCCGCTGGGAGATTCCGCTGCTGAACGACTCGCTCGGGACGGCGCTGATGACCTTCGGCTGGCTGCTGGTGTTCCGGAAAGTCAGCGCCGAGGGCGGCTTCTTCCGCAAGGCGGTCGTGCCGGCGTCGGAGGCCGGCTACGGGATGTACCTCAGCCACATGGTCGTGCTCAGCCTGGTCGCCGCGCCCCTCGTCACCCGGCTCGGGCGGGGCGCCGACGGCCTCCTGGGCCCTGTCTGGACCACGCCCGTCGAGATCCTCGGCATCGCCGTCCTCAGCTTCCTCGGCACGGCGCTCGCCTGCATCCTCCTCCGGCGCATCCCGAAACTCGGAAAATGGATTATCGGCTAATTGTGTTATGAAAAAGATCACAGCCTTCTTCGCCTTCGCGCTGGCGGTCCTGCCGCTGGCCGGCTGCCGGACGGCCCGGCCCGCGAAGGAACCCTTCACGTATGTCTGCGCCTATGTCTGGCCTTCCTGCCACGACGACCCGCTGGCACGCAAGTGGCTCTGGGACGAGGGGATCGGCGAGTGGGAGGTGATCCGGAAGGGCGACAAGCGCTTCCCGGGCCACTACCAGCCGAAGGAGCCGCTCTGGGGCTATGAGGCCGACAACGATCCGGCCGTGGTCGAAAAGTGGATCCAGACGGCGCTGGAATACGGAATCAACACCTTCATCTACGACTGGTACTGGTTCTCCGACCCGGAGGGCTACCACGGCCCGTACCTGGAGAGCGCGCTGAACGACGGCTTCCTGAAGGCGCCGAGCCACGACAAGATGCACTTCTATGTCATGTGGGCGAACCACGACGTGGTTTACAACTATTGGAATTACCACAAATGGGGCGAGCGGCGCGAGCTCCTCTTCAGCCCGGATGTGGACTGGGAGAACTACCGCAAGGTCGTCGACCGCCTGATTACCCGGTATTTCCACCTGCCGGAATACGTCAAGATCGACGGCTGCCCGGTCCTGGCCATTTTCTCGATCGACAACTTCATCCGCAGTTTCGGCTCCGTCGACGAGGCCGCGAAGGCCGTCGCCTACTTCCGCGCCGAGGTGAAAAAGGCCGGCTTCCCCGACCTGCACCTCCAGGAGACGCGCGGCGGCGGCTCCCGCCTGAGCGCAGAGACAATCGCCCGGATGCAGGAGCGGATCGCAAAGCTCGGCATCGACAGCGAGGCGATGTACAATATGGGCGGCATCGACGTGGATTACCTGCGCTACGGCGAGGAGGCGCTCCATATCCGCCGCCAGATGGACGAGGCCTTCGACGTGCCGGTCTTCCCCTGCGTCTCCATCGGCTGGGACGACACGCCGCGCTACCCGGACCACGGGGAGGAGGACGTCGTCCATATCAACAACACCCCGCAGGCCTTCGCCGGCTTCCTCGCCGAGGCCCTGAAGTTCGTAGATGCGCACCCGGACCAGCCGCGCTTCCTGATGATCAACGCCTGGAACGAGTGGGTCGAGGGCAGCTACCTGCTGCCCGACCGCGTCAACGGCTTCGCCTACCTCGAAGCCGTCCGCTCCACCCTCTCCGCCAACTAAACCCCCGTCCGTCCTCTTTCTTTCCCCTTTATTGGTAAACCCTTTTCAGGACGATACATTTAGCGTGATTTGTAACACATTGATGCAGAGAATAATGCGGAAAGTAACACTGCGTTTTTTCGCGGTATTACTTTATGTATCTTACTAGTTATCAGGTTGTTACAAATCACGCTCCCAGAAGGGCAGTGGAGCCGGGACCGGGTGGCAGCTACGCATTTGCAGGGGCGGAGGCTCTGCAGCGCGCTCCAGCGGGGGGCGGGGTGCAAATGCGTAGCGGCAGGGCCGCGCAGAGGGGCGCCGAAGCGGGGTGGCGGCTACGCATTTGCAGGGGCGGAGGCCCTGCAGCGCGCTCCAGCGAGGGTCAGGGTGCAAATGCGTAGCGGCAGGGCCGCGCAGAGGGGCGCCGAAGCGGGGTGGCGGCTACGCATTTGCAGGGGCGGAGGCCCTGCAGCGCGCTCCAGCGAGGGTCAGGGTGCAAATGCGTAGCGGGGAGGCGGCGGTGGCGAGAACGGAGGCGAGGATGAAGGCGGGAGGCGTTGATGAAAATCGCTTGGACCGGGGATGGGCCCTGGAGGGCGCTGGGGAGGGGGTTGGCTGTCCAAGCGCGGCGAAAAGGCAGCGCTTGGACACGCGATGGGCCCTGGAGGGCCGTAGAACACCACCTCGCCGTCCAAGCGAATTTCATCTACGCTTCCCTCCTGCTCCCCACCCTCAGCCCCAGCTTCTTCCCTCCCGCCCCCCAATTCCACAGCCTGAACCCATCATTCAGCTTCCATGCAAATCCCGCCCTGATTGCGCTGCTATGCAACACGCAATATCACAACAATTTACATAGAATAGAAGTACCCGAAATCGGGCACTTCTATTCCACCTATCAACCTATAATTCAACAACTTACGCGGCAGCTCCGCAAAGAAAGCAGCAGCAGCAGAAACGGCCATGTGCGGCGCGGGCGGCAGAAGATTACAGAGAGGTGTTTCCTTCGGTCCACACGCGGGACCGAAGGGAACGAAAAGGCCCGTTATTGACGCCCTCGGTCCACACGCGGGACCGAAGGGAACACTGATGCCCCCAGAAAGGGGCGGGGGGCAGGCCAGCGGTGCAGGAAAACAGGCGAAATGCTGCACCGAACGGCGCCGACGGGAAGGCGGGTGCAGCGAGGAGAAGTAGGGGCGGCAAAAGGAGGACGGAGGCCGGAGGCCGACAGAAGGGGGATGGCGAAGCCATGCGGGGGAAACCTTTCCCCCGTCCCTGATGTGCACCCCAAAAGTTGGACGGTTAATAATAGATATTTACATGTGCTGAGTCCGGTATTGCACCGGACTTAGTCCGTTTAACCGTAGTTTGATTCGTTTGTTG
>Ga0208297_1000589_pt1 | contig 63625 bp, 45 predicted proteins | sample LMS_cellobiose_e_FD_187367 | JGI IMG/M metagenome (GOLD analysis project Ga0208297, IMG submission 187367) | Rumen-fistulated moose microbial communities from Alaska, USA - LMS_cellobiose_enrichment (SPAdes) (version 2) | ecosystem: Host-associated > Mammals > Digestive system > Stomach > Rumen...
AGCCGCTGCCCACACCGGCCCCGGCCTGGACCAGCACCTGGTGGCCGGCGGCCTTGATGGAGGCGATCTCCACCGGGGTGCAGAGGACCCGGTTCTCGCCCTCCTTAATGTCCTTCAATAAGCCAAATACCATATAAAACCTCCTGATCAGTACACAGCCCGGCGGGGCGTTCCGCCGAAAAATTCAAAATTTTCACTAAAAAAGACGGAATTTTACCAACATATTACTAACATATTACACAGTTATTATACACCTCCGCGGCGTTGATTCAAGCTAAAGCTCAACTCCCCCCGAATTTTTGTAACTATCACTATGTACCCCCGCCTGTTTTTGTAAAAACTGCTCATACTCTAAATCGGTGAAGAGATAAAGGGCGAGAGGCGCCTGCCGACGAAAACGAGGGGCGTTTCAGTGGTTCAGCAGGAGATAGACCCTCGCCGCCAGGGCCAGCTGCTCATAGTCGTCCAGCTTCCGATAGCTGAGCCCCGTCAGGGAGCCGATCTTGTCCAGGCGATAGCGCAGGGTGTTCTCGTGCTGCCCGGACTGGGCGGACAGCTCGTGCAGATTTCCGCCATACTGCACGAATTCCAGCAGGGTATCCAGCAGATTGCCCCGGTTCTCCGCGTCAAACTCCAGGATCGGGTCCAGCAGATCGCCGGAGTAGCGCTGCAGCTCCTCGCTGTCCAGCATGGGGAGCAGCGCGCGGTAGACGCCCATCTGCTCATACGTGCAGCAGGGCTGCTCCCTGCCGGATCTCATCCGGAGGTTGAGGCGGTGGATCCTCGCCGCGTACATAGCCTCTCTCAGCGCGGCGTCGATCTCCTCCGGGTGTATGTGCAGAGCGCTTATTCCGACGGCGCCGCCGGGAAACTGATTGGTCAGCATGGGGCTGTACAGCTCCGACGCGGCGGAGCCCAGCGCATCCCCCGACAAAAAGAGGAACAGCCCGGTCTGATAGCGAAGCACGCGGGCGGACTCATCCTGCCGGACGCTCTGCCGGAGGCGGTGGTGAAGCTGCTGAACGCTGCCGGCGTCCACCGCCCGGCCGGCGTGGCAGTACAGGATGACGTACTGATTGTAGAAGCGGGGAAACAGCGTGCGGATATCGTTTTTCTTTTCAGACAGATCCAGCGGCTGATACAGCAGACGGCCCAGTGCCCGCTCGGCTGCCTCGGCGTCCTTTGCCGTCTCGACGCACTTGTTCACCTGGATGGTGAATCCATCAAAGTGCATCTGCATGTCCGTCATGATCAGGATGGGGAATTTTTTGGAGTCCGCGTAGCGGAGGATATAGTCGTGGATGGGCAGGCGATACACATTTTTGATGATCAGCGCGCTGCAGCCCTTGGAGATCACATATTTGACCGCGTCCCGGATCAGAAACGGGTCGTCCCGGGCAAACATCAGGGAGGTGATCACCATCTGCCCGGGGCGGAAGTTGCGGTTGGCGTATTTCTGATTCAGGGTCTTGTCCAGCTCATAGTCCAGAAAAGCGCAGCTGTCGGCGCTCCGGGACAGGCCCTCCGCGCCCGCGATCACCTCCAGCGAGCTGAAGTAGTCAAAATCCAGAAAATCTTTGACAGTCAGGTCCACGTTTCCTCGCCGCCTTTGTTAAAATTTATAGAATATTGATAATTCTATTGTAATAATTCCAACGAAAAATGCAAGGATTTTTTGCGGAAACTGAGCAGATTCACGAAATTGGGGCGGGGAGGCCGGGGATTCGGCGGGCAAATCGTCAAAAAGGCGGCGGGGGTTTTATTGCATTATCTCAATGAAGCGGAAAGTGATTGTAATTCAGCACAACGATTGCCGCTTGCGTTTTCGCGGCCGGTACGCAAAAATAATACTGTAAGCATATGGAACAGGGGTGTCGTTCCGGCGCTCCGCCGCACAGAAGGAAGAATTCGAATATTTTTCAATGTGATGAAGGAGGCTACTATGAGCGAATACGAGAACAAGATCCTGGATCTGGAGGAATACGTTGCCAACGGCCAGCCGCTGCCCGACATTCAGGCCATCAGCGGTGAGAAGTGGTTCCCCGTGGACACGACCCTGGCGGAGGATATGCCCGTATACTGGGGCGGCGACTGGGGCTGCAGCTCCGAGTGCAACAAGCTGCGCGCCGTCCTGCTGCACCGTCCCGGCGCCGAGGTGGACAACTTCGACTACAGAGAGGTGCGCTTCCGCGCCCCGGTGGATCCCGAGAAGTTCCGCGCCCAGCACGACGTCCTGGCCGACTACTACCGCAGCCACGGCATCAAGGTCTACTACGTGGAGAATATGCGCCCCGACCGGCCCAACGCCGTGTTTATGCGCGACCACGTCTTCATGACGCCCGAGGGCGCCATCCTGGCCCGCCTGTGCTTCAACAAGAAGCGCGGTGAGGAGCGCTACACCTCCGAGGCCCTGGGCAAGATCGGCGTGCCCATCGTCAAGACCATCTCCGGCCACGGCATCTTTGAGGGCGCCAACGCCATGTGGGTGGACCGCCACACCGTCATCCTGTCCCTGTCCGTCCGCGCCAACCGCGCCGGCTTCGAGCAGATGGAGACCGAGCTGCGCCGCATGGACGTCGACACCATCATCCCTATGCAGATCCCCTACGGCCACGCCCACATCGACGGCCTGCTGAACTTCCCCAGCAACGACACCGTCCTGATCCACGCCTGCCAGGTCCCCTACGAGGTGGTGGATACCCTGAAGAAGAAGGGCTATAAGGTCCTGGAGACCCCGTCCCTCACCGAGACCAAGTACGGCTACGCCACCAACTTCGTGGCCATCGAGCCGGGCCACATCGTCACCAGTGTGGGCGCCCCGCGCACGGTGGAGCTGTTGGAGAAGAACGGCATCAAGGTGGACGTGCTGGATCTGTCCGAGCTGAACAAGGGCAGAGGCTCCGTCCACTGCATGACCGCCTTCCTCAAGCGCGACGAGCAGTAAAGCTGCCCGCGGCTCCCCGGTTCTCCTTACATATTGACATAGTATCACGGGACCGGGAACGAGAGAAGTTCCCGGTCCCGCGCTTTCGAAAACGGAGGGATCACGATGAAAGTCTGCTTCTTTGACCGCGCGACGCTGGAGCGGCGGCTGAACATGGCCGGCGTGCTGGACGTGGTGGAGGGGGTCTACCGCTCCAAGGCTGCCGGCGAGACGGTGGTCTGGCCCACGGTCACCCATCACTTCGAGGACCGCGGCGCCGTCATGGACATCCGCTCCGGCTATGACCGGGGCAGCGAGGTCTACGGCGCCAAGATCCTGGGCACCTTCCCCCGGAACGAAACCCTGGGTCTGCCGCCCTTTTCCGGCATCCTGGTGGCCATGGACGGCAAAACGGGCCTGCCCAAGGGCATCATGGACGCCTCCTTTATCACCTCCATGCGGACCGGCGCCGCCGCGGCCGTCAGCGCCCGGGCCCTGGCCCGCCCAGAGTCTGACACGCTGCTGGTGCTGGGCACGGGCCGCCAGTCCCTCTTTATGATCGGCGCGGCGCTGACGGCGATGCCGGGTATCAAAACCGTTTACTGCGCCGAGCCCATGAATGCGGAGGCCGCCAAGCCGTACGCCGCCGCCTGCCCGGAGCGGATGAGGGCCATGTTCGGCCTGGACGCCTCCGGCGTGGAATTCATCCCCGTCAACGACCTGGCGGAGAGCGTCGGCAAATCCGATATCATCATCACCATCACCCGGGCCACCAAGCCGGTCATCCGGCGGGAGTGGGTCAGGCCCGGCACGCATTTCAGCTGCATCGGCGCGGATATGCCCGGCAAGGAGGAGATCGACCCCGCCATCCTGCGGGATGCCATCGTCTATGCCGACGACGTGGACCAGTGCGTCAACGCCGGCGAGTGCGAGCTGGCCATCAAGGGCGGCTTCATGACCCGGGAGCACATTGCCGGCCAGATCGGCCAGGTGCTGCTGGGTCAGAAGCCCGGCAGGACGAGGGAAGACGAGATCACCGTGTTCGACGCCACCGGTCTTGCCCTGCTGGACCTGGCCGTGGCCAAACTGATCGTGGACGAGACGGGGGACGACCCCGCCCACACCATAGAGCTGTAAGGGGAGGAAGATATGAAAATTGATGATTTTACCCTGGAAAACTGGCTCAATCCCGCCTGCGACAGCGAGAAGAACAAGATCTACCTGGGCGGCAGCTGCGTCTCCCCCCTGACGGTGGAGGAGCTCTTCGACCTGACCGGCGAGAGCATGGAGAGCTTCTTTGAAGAGCTCAAGCACATGAACCTGGGCTATCCCCGCTTTGAGGGGACGCCCCGCACCCGGGCCGCCCTGTCCCGGCTCTACCGGAGCGTGAAGCCGGAGGAGATCGTCCTCTGCCACGGCGGTACCGGCGCCAACGCCACCGTCTGCTACGCCCTGCTGGAGCCGACGGACAATATCGTCTCCATCATGCCCAACTACCAGCAGTTTTTCTCCATCCCCCGCTCTCTGGGGGTCGAGCTGCGGGAGGTGGATCTGAAGATCAAGGACGGCTATAAGCTGGACCTCTCCGAAGTCCGCGCGTCGGCGGACCGGAACACCAAGGCCATCATGTTCACCAATCCCAACAACCCCACGGGTTCGGCGCTGAAGCTGGACGAGATGCGGGAGCTGGTGGAGATCGCCAGGAGCGTGGACGCGTGGATCGTCTGCGACGAGATGTACCGGGGTCTGGACGAGGGGTATATGCCCTCCTTTGCCGACCTCTACGACAAGGCCATCGTGACCGCCAGCTCGTCGAAGATCTACTCCATGGCCGGCACCCGGGTGGGCTGGGTCATCTGCCGCGACCCGGAGATGAGGGCGAAGCTGTTCAACTGGCGCTCCTATGACTCCATCTGCGGCGGCGTGTTCGACGAGTGGATCTTCGCCATCGCCCTGGAGCACGTTGACAAGCTCTTTGCCCGCTCCCGGGCCATTGTGAACGGCAACAAGAAGGTCATCGACGCCTGGATCCAGCGCAATCCGTATCTGCATCAGTATGCCGAGGCCCACGGGACGACCTATCTCGTCCACTACGACCTGGACGTGCCGGCGCAGAAATTCTGCGACGACCTGCTGGATCAGAAGGGCGTGCTGGTCTGCCACGGCGACTGCTTCTACATCCCCCGCTCCTTCCGCATCACCCTCTCCTACGCCGAGAATCTGGAGGAGGGCCTGCGGCTGATCGACGAGTATATCGACGAGCTGGTGGCCCAGGGCAAGACGCTGAGCCGTTGAAGTCACGTGAGTTTTTCGCTCCCCGGGCGGTCGATTGACCGCCCGGGGAGCGAACTTTTTTGCGCTTTTTTGCGGCACTTGTGACGACATTTTTACGCAAAAAGCGGCCGGCAGTGTTGCGCTGCCGGCCGGGAAAAGAACACTTTTCGCTTTTTCGGATGGGCTCCGTCGTCAGTCAGGCGCCGATCAGCGGCCGAACTGGCAGTCGTTGTTGCCGGAGACGGTGGTCCACATCTCGAGCATGTTGATGGGGTCGTTGAAGTCGGCGATCCAACCCTCGCGGGCGAAGTCGAAGTTACCGGCCTTGCGCTCCTCCAGGAACACGTTCCAATCCTGCTGCTGGATGCTCAGCTCGATGCCCAGAGCGGCCAGATCCTGCTGGATGGACTCGGCGATCTTGATGTGGCCGGAGGTGGTGTTGGTCAGGTACTCCAGCTGGATGGGGGTCTCAGCGGTCAGCTTGCCATCGTCGCCGAACTTATAGCCGGCGGCCTTCAGCAGGGTGCGGGCCCGCTCCACCACGGCATCGTAGTCGTTGTTGATGGCATAGGGATCATAGTAGCCCTGCTTGGTGGCATCGCTCTTGAAGATGCCGCCGTTGCCGTCGGCCATGCCCAGAGGAATGAAGGCATTGGCGGCGACCTGACCGGTCTGGCCGATGTTCTCGCAGATGTAGTCACGGTCGATCATGATGGTGAAGGCCTCGCGCATGCAGGCGGCCTGCTCGGGGGTCTTGCCCTCGAAGATGGCGCTCTTGGCGTTGAAGGCCACGTAGTAGGTGCCCAGCTCGTCCACGATGTGGAACTCGGGGTTGCTCAGCAGGGAGGCCACCTCATCGGTGGGCACGGAGTCGGCGAAGTCCAGATCGCCGGCGTTGTAGGCGGCGTAGATGGCAGTGTCATCGGCGGAGAGCATGTACTCCAGCTTCTCCACGGTGACGTTGTCGGCATCGTACCAGTAGGGGTTCTTCTCGTAGGTCATGGAGGTGTCGTGGCTCCAGCCGGTGCAGACATAGGCGCCGTTGGACACGAAGCCGGCCTCCTGGCACCAGCCGCCGGGGCTGGTCTGCCAGTCAGCATAGGACTCAACGGCAGACTGCTTGACGGGGAAGAAGGTGGGGAAGGCCATCAGGTCCTCCATGTAGGCGCAGGGGGCGTTCAGCTCGAAGACGAAGGTGGTGGCGTCGGGAGCGGAGACGGCCAGGTCATTGGGGAAGCCCTTGATGTTGTCGAACATGTAGGCGTAGTCGGCGCCGGTGTCATCGGCGGCGGCGCGCTTCCAGGAGTACACGAAGTCCTCGGCGGTCAGGTCGCTGCCGTCGGACCACTTCAGGCCGTCCTTCAGCTTGACGGTATAGGTCAGGCCGTCCTCGCTGAGCTCATAGCTGTCGGCGCAGGCGGGCACGGGCTTGCCGCTGGCGTCATAGGTGTACAGGCCGGAGAAGGAGTTGGCAGCCAGGCAGGCGCCGTCCACGGAGCTGTTCAGAGCGGGGTCCAGATAGTCGGGCTCGCTGCTCAGGTTCAGACGCAGGGTGTCGGAGCCGTTGTCCAGCTTGGTGTACATGAAGAACTTGGTGGCATAGGGGTTGGAATAGATGCCGCTGACATAGTCCTTCTGCAGGTAGATGTCGTTGTAGTAGTAGATGGGGATGACGCAATTGGTGGCCATGAGGATATCCTCAGCCTGATGCATCAGGTCGGTGCGCTTGGCGAAGTCGGTCTCGGCCTTGATCTGGGCGATCAGAGCGTCGTACTGAGACCAGTCAGCCAGCGGATCGATGAAGGCATCAGCCACCAGCTCCGCGGCGTCGGGGGTGTCGTCCACCGGGTCCGGAGTGGGGGTGGGGTTCGTCTTGCCGCCGCAGGCGACCAGAGCGAAGACCATCACCAGGGCAAGAAACATGGCAAGATACTTCTTCATTCCTTTGTTACCTCCTAAAAGAATTATTTATAGCCCTTTCGGGGAGCTATCGGTTACTTGACCCAGCAGGCGACCTGGTGATCGCCGCCGCGGTCGGTGAGTGTGGGGCACTCCTGGGCGCACTGCTCGGTGGCGTAACGGCACCGGGTGCGGAAGGGGCAGCCGCTGGGACGCTTCAGGGGACTGGGCACATCGCCCTCCAGGATGATGCGCTGGCGGGCGCGGGTCACGTCCGGGTCGGGGATGGGCACGGCGGAGAGCAGGGACTCCGTATAGGGGTGGATGGGGTGGGAGTTCAGCTCGTCGGAATCCGCGATCTCCACGATCTTGCCCAGGTACATTACGGCGATGCGCTTGGAGATGTGGTGCACCACCAGCAAATCGTGGGCGATGAACAGATAGGCGACGCCCAGCTTTTCCTGCAGGTCCTCGAACATATTGATGACCTGGGCCTGGATGGACACGTCCAGCGCCGAGACCGGCTCGTCGCAGACGATGAACTGGGGGTCCACCGCCAGCGCCCGGGCGATGCCGATACGCTGACGCTGGCCGCCGGAGAACTCATGGGCGTAGCGGCGGGCATGCTCGGCGTTGAGACCCACGTAGTTCATCAGCTCCAGGATCTTCTCCCGCCGCTCCTTGCGGTTGGCGCACAGGTGATGCACGTCCAGCGGCTCGCCGATGATATCCTCCACCGTCATGCGGGGGTCCAGGGAGGAATAGGGGTCCTGGAACACCATCTGCATCTTCTTGCGCATGAGCATGATGTTCTTGTCGGTGACGGGCTCGCCGTCGAAGAGGACCTCGCCGCCGGTGGGCTTGTAGAGCCGCAGGATGGCGCGGCCGGCGGTGGTCTTGCCGCAGCCGGACTCACCTACCAGACCCAGGGTCTCGCCCTTGCCCACGGTGAAGGAGATGTCGTCCACCGCCTTCAGAGGGACCGTCCTGGCAAAGCCGACCTTCACGGGGAAGTACTGCTTGAGGTTTCTCACCTCGACCAACGTTTCACTCATTGTCCGGCCACCTCCTCATACGCCGCCTTGACGTTCATCCAGCAGGAGGCCTTATGATCCTCGTTGATGACCAGCTCCTCCGGGATCTCCGTCAGGCAGATCTTCATGGCCGCGTCGCAGCGGGGACAGAAGGCGCAGCCCTTGGGCAGATTCAGCATGTTGATGGGCGTGCCCGCGATGGGAACCAGCTTCTTCTTCATGTTGTTGACGTTGGGGATGGAGCGGAGCAGTCCCTTGGTATACTCGTGCCTGGGGTTGTAGAAGATCTCCCGGGCGGTGCCGCGCTCGCAGATGCGGCCGCCGTACATGACCACGATGTTGTCGCACATGTCGGCAATGACGCCCAGGTCGTGGGTCACCAGGATCACCGCCATGCCCATCTTCTTCTGGAGGGACTGGATCAGCTCCAGGATCTGGGCCTGGATGGTCACGTCCAGAGCGGTGGTAGGCTCGTCGGCGATGAGGATATCGGGCTCACAGGCCAGGGCCATGGCGATCATGACGCGCTGGCGCATGCCGCCGGAGTGCTCGAAGGGGTACTGCTTCATGCGCTTTGCCGGCTCGTTGATGCCCACCAGCTCCAGCAGCTCCATGACCCGGGCGTCGGCCTCGGCGCCCCGACGCTCGGTGTGGAGCACCACGGCCTCCCGCATCTGGTCGCCGATGGTGAACACCGGGTTGAGGCTGGTCATAGGGTCCTGGAAGATGATGGAGCAGTTCTTGCCCCGGAAGCCCTGCATCTGCTTCTCCGTCCACAGGGAGAGATCCTCGCCCTTGAAGAGGATTTTTCCGCCGGTGATCCGGCCGGTATCGGCCAGGATCTGCATGATGGAGTAGGCGGTGACGGACTTGCCGGAGCCGGACTCGCCCACGATACCCAGGATCTCGCCCGGGTCCAGCTCGAAGCTGACGCCGTTGACCGCCTGGACCTCGCCGGCGTCGGTGAAGAAGGACGTGTGAAGGTCCTGTACGCTTAACAGTTTTTCACTCATAGCCGTCACCTCTTCAGTTTCGGGTCGAAGGCGTCCCGCAGACCGTCGCCCAGCAGGTTGAGGCTCAGGACGATCAGGCAGATCACGACCGCCGGGAAGATCAGCTTGTAGGGATAGCTCTGCAGACCCTCACGGGCGGAGTTGGCCAGGGAGCCCAGAGAGGGCATGGGGGCCTTGACGCCGATGCCGACGAAGCTCAGGAAGCTCTCGGTGAAGATGGCGGAGGGGATCTGAAGAGCGGTGGAGATGATGATGACCGACAGGCAGTTGGGCAGGATGTGCTGGCGGATGATGCGGCTGGGCTTGGCGCCGATGGACCGGGCCGCCAGGATGTACTCGTTCTCCTTGATGGAGAGGATCTGGCCGCGGATCAGGCGGGCCATGCCCACCCAATACAGCAGGCCGAACACAATGAACAGGCTCACCATATTGGTGCCCAGCTTATCCAGCAGGCTGCCGGAGGCGAAGTGGAGCACCTCCTGGAACACCACCGACAGCAGGATAATCATCAGCATGTCGGGCAGGGAGTAGATGATATCCACGATGCGCATCATGATCAGGTCCACCCGCCCGCCTAAGTAGCCTGATATGCTGCCGTACAGCATGCCGATGATCAGCACGATGATGGAGGCAAAGAAGCCGATGAACAGGGAGATGCGGGTGGCGTAGATGACGCGGACGAAGTAGTCGCGGCACATCTCGTCGGTGCCGAAGATGTGGGGGAAGCGCTCCCCGCCGTTTTCGATGTACTTCTGCTCCATCTCGCTGTAGGTGAAGGGGGCCAGGTTCTTGGCGCCCTTGTCACGCTTGCCGTTGACGGAGAGGATCTCCTCGTAGCGGTAGGGGACCACCATGGGAGCGAAGATGATGGTGATTAGGATGATGGCCAGCAGGGTAATGCTCAGCACCGCCAGCGGGTTCTTGAAGAGCTTGCGCATGCCGTCCTTGAAGAAGGTGGTGCTCTCGCTCATCACGTCCTGCTGGCGCTTCTCCTCCTCGGTGGCGGGGACGAAGGACTCCGGGGAGAATTTGCTCAGGTCCAGCTGCATGCTGAGGGGGTTCTTTTTCGGTAAAACGTTGTTTTCCACAGTACACCCCCCTCTCAATCGTACTTGATCCGCGGATCCACCAGCTTGTACAGCAGGTCGCAGATCAGGTTGGCAATGACCATGAGGGCGGCCAGGAAGATGGTGGTGGCCATGATCATGGTATAGTCGCGGTTGGTGATGGCGCTGACGAATTTGCTGCCCAGGCCGCCCACCGTGAAGATGGTCTCAATGACCATGGAGCCGGTGATGATGTAGGCGATCTGAGGGCCGGCGTAGGTGATGACGGGGATCAGCGAGTTGCGCAGGGCGTGCTTGAAGATCATCTTGAAGCGGGACACGCCCTTGGCCCGGGCGGTGCGGATATAGTCCTGACTCAGAGCGTCCAGCATGCTGGTCTTGGAAAGACGGGTGATGTACGCCATGGGATAGGCCGACAGGGCCAGCACCGGCAGAAAGTAGTTGTGGCTGGTGGCGCTCCAGACCGGGACCCACTGGAGCTTGATGCAGAACACCAGCAGCAGCAGCGTCGCCAGAATGAAGCTGGGCACCGCGGTAAAGAGCGTGGAGAAAAAGACGATCAGCCGGTCCGGCAGCTTGTTGCGCATCAGCGCGGCGGTGCTGCCGAATACGGTGCCCAGCAGCAGGGCCACCACCATGGCCGAAAGGCCCAGCTTGGCCGAAATGGGGAAGGATTCCCCGATGACGGCCTTGATCTCACGCCCGTTCTTCAGGGAGACGCCGAAGTCTCCGTGAAGCAGGGCTTTCATGTAGAGCAGGAACTGCTCCCCTGTAGGTTTGTCCAGATTGTAGCGGGCATTGAGGGCGGCGATCGTCGCGTCACTGAGCGCTTTCTCCCGGTTGAACGGTCCGCCGGGCACGGCGTGCATCAGGAAAAAGGTGATCGCGCAGATGACGAAAACCGTCAGCACAGCCAGAAGAACGCGCTTGATGATATATTTGCCCACATCCTCCTCTCCTTTCCGTCACGTGATTCTCTCTCCCCCGAGAGGCTTTGTGCGGGAGGGTATCTCCCGCACGGCGATTGCTTTAAACAAGCATCATACTAATTAAACAAATTATAATGGAATTGCCTGTAGAATGCAACCCCTTCTTTTTTCCAATAAAACAAGCGCCGAAGGGCTGCGTATTGGTAATCATGGAACATTTTGCGGGACAAACGGCATAAATTTGGGAAGATTGCACGAAATTCTGTCAAAAGGAAGAAAGGACCGTCCCCCGGGGAAGGGACGGCCTCTTTCATATTTTTTCAGATAATCTGCGCGCAGGTCTCGTAAGCGCTGTGGACCGCATGGGCGATGGTGCCGCCGCTGACGGCGTCCCCCACCGGGAAGACCCGGGGGATCTGGAGGGACAGCTCCCTGGCCAGGGCGTTCTCCGGCCGCACGCCCAGGGACAGCACCACGCTGTCGGCGGCGATGTGGCGGAGCTTTCCCGTCCCGGCGTCGGCGGCAATGGCCTCGCCGGGGAGAATCCGCAGGAGCTGATGGCCGGTGAGGAGTTCCGTGCCGGCGGGGATGAGGCGCTCCAGCTCGTCGTCCACCAGCTGGAACCAGGCGCCGGGGGCGATCTGGCCGGCCATCTCCAGAACGGTGACGCGATTGCCGGTCTCGTTGAGGATCTCGGCGGTCTCCAGGCCCGTCAGGCCGCTGCCGGCCACCAGCACGTTCTGATCCCGCAGAACGGTGGCGCCGTGGATGATCTCCGGCGGGGTGAAGACGTGGGGCAGGTCGGCTCCGGGGATGGAGGAGGGACGGACGCTCCGGGACCCGGTGGCCACGATGACCGCGTAGGGCTCCAGGGAGCGCACGGTATCCGGGTCGGCCTCTGTGCCGAAACGGATCTCCACGCCCAGGGCCTTCAGAGCAGCCAGACGGTCCTCCACGCACCAGAGGAGCTTCCCGCGCAGGCGGCAGGCGGCCGCCGTCCGCACCTGGCCGCCGGGCTGTTGACTCTTCTCCAGTACCGTCACAGAAAAGCCCCGGCGGGCCATGGTCTCGGCGGCCGCCAATCCGGCGATGCCGGCGCCCACCACCACGATCCGTCGGCCCAGACCGTCCTGAGGCGGGTTCTCATATTCCGGCTCCCGGCCCACGCCGGGATTGAGCGCGCATTCGCCGCTCTTGCCCACCTTGGCGTTGGTCATAAAGGAGCTGATGCAGTGGAGGCAGCCGATGCAGCGGCGGATCTCGTCCTCCCGGCCCTCCTGGATCTTCCGGACCCAGTGGGGCTCGCAGATGAAGCTCCGGGCCGAGCCGATGAAGTCCTGCACGCCCTCCTCCAGCTGCCGCTCCGCCTGCTCCGCCGAGCGGATGAGGTTGGCGGCAATCACGGGGATGGACACGGCGCCCTTGACCGCCCGGGCCAGATAGGCCCGCCAGCCCGGCTCATAGGAGCTGGGCTCCAACCAGGTGTTGTAGGCGTCGTAGCAGCCGCAGGTCACGTTGATGGCGTCCACGCCCAGCGCCTCCAGCCGCCTGGCGATGCGAAGGCCCTCCTCCAGGGCGTAGCCCTGGCCGGGCCTTCCCGCCCGGCCGTACATCTCGTCCACCGTCAGCCGGACGATCAGGGGATAGTCCCGGCCGCAGCGGTCCCGGATGCCCTGAATGATCTCGGTGAGAAAGCGGAGGCGGTTATCGAAGCTGCCGCCGTACTCGTCGGTCCGCAGGTTGGTGTGGGGGGAGAGGAACTGCTGGATCAGGTAGCCGTGGCCGCCGTGGAGCTCCACCGCGTCCACGCCGGCCTTCTGACACCGCTGGGCGGCGTCCACGAAGTCGGCGATGACCCGCCGGACCTCCCGGCGGCTCATGGCGTGGATCCGGGTGGCGCCGTGGGCGCTGAGCTCACAGTTGGAGGGGCTCTGGACGGACATGCAGATGCCCTTCTCCTCCAGCCCCAGCAGCAGCGGCGTGCACTTGAACAGGCCGTCCAGCACCTTGGGGAACCGCTTCACCACGGGGATCACCACCGGCAGGGTGTTGATGGAGCTGGCGTAGCCCTGGCGGCCGGGATGGTGGAGCTGGATGCACAGCTTCGCCTCGTACCGGTGGAGCCGGTCGGCGAAGGCGCGCATGGGCTCGATGTGGTAGTCGTGACTCATGGCCAGCTGGGTGAAGGTGGAGGCGGCGCCCATGTCGTTGACCCGGCAGATGCCGGGGATGATGAGACCGATGCCGCCCTTGGCCCGCTCCTCGTAGTAGGCGATCATCTTCTCCGTGGGGCAGCCGTTGGTCTGGCCCAGGCTCATCTCCGCCGCCGTCATTACCACCCGGTTCTTCACCGTCATGGTCCCGATGTTCATCGGGCTCAGCAGCAGCTTATGCTCCATGGATCTTCTCCTCCAGCTCCTCCCGGAGATGGGCGGCCTTCTCCTCCAGGTCCTTCCGGGCCTCGTGCTCCTTCTCCAGCAGCACTTCGCCCACCTCGTGGAGCTTTTCCGCGACGGCGGCCGCGTCCTCCCGGACGACGGTCTTCAGCTTCTTCTTGAACCGCTCCAGCTTGGCGGTCTCCAGCTTCCAGTACACGGCGCGTACCGGGGGAGCCACACCCATGAGGACCTTGGACAGGCCGAACAGGCCGCTGGGGCTGACCCGGGCCTTGCCCTTTTCGATGCCCTCCACCATCTTCCGGGCCACGTGGTCCGGCTGCTGGAGGGGGAAGGGCTTTTCAAACTCCACCGGGTTGGCCACCTTGAAGAAGTTGGTGTCCGTGGCCACGGGGTAGAGGCAGGTGATCTGCAGGTTGTCGGGCTTCTCCAGCCGGATGGACTGCTGGAAGCCGTTGAGGGCGAACTTGGAGGAGGAGTAGATGGCGTAGCCGGGCATGGCCAGCTCCCCGATGGCGCTGATGGTGTAGGCCAGGATGCCGGGGCGGCCGTCCAGATGCCTGATATATTTGGCGTAGGTGTAGATGGGGGAGACCGTATTGGTGCGGAACATGGCGTCTACCCGGTCCCAGTCGGTGTAGTTGAACTCCTCGTAGTAGGGGAAACCGGCGTTGGCGTAAAACAGGTCGATCTTGCCGAAGAGCTCCTCCGCCCGGGCAAAGACCCGGTCCACGCCATCCTGGGTGCTGATGTCGCAGGGGAAGGGGATCACGTTGGGCGCGAAGCCCTCCAGATTGTCCACGTGCCGGGCCACCGCCAGGATGCGGTTGCCGGACCCCTTTGCCAGCAGCTTCAGGACCTCCAGGCCGATGCCGGAGCTGGCGCCGGTGAGGACGATGGTTTTGTTGTCGATCATCTTGCCCGCCTCCTTAATATTATTGGTCGTATTCGCCGTATTCGCAGCCGATGTTCTCCGCGATGATCTCGTCGATGAGAATGTCCTTGCCGAAGCGCCGCTTGTAGAGCTTCAGCACGCCGGTGCCGTTGCCGCCGTTCCAGAGGCGGTTGTGGCGCTTGAGCCCGGTGGGGGCCTCGTAGCGGATGTGGAGCATATCCGCCTTTTTGCAGCGGATCTCGGTGTCCAGCTTGGCGGTGGCCGTGGTCTGGACCACGTGCCAGAGGATCTCGTCCTCCGTCTCCCGGCAGTCGAATTTGGTGCCGGACAGGGTCCAGAACTTGGAGAAGTTGAATTCGTAGTTCTTCCCCTCGTACCAGAAGGCCCCCAGCAGCTTCCGGTTCAGCGCCAGGCCGAAGACCTTGGGCCGGCCGCCTCCGATGTTGAACACGCTGTTTTCCAGACGCTTGCCGGTCTTTTTGCTGACCAGATTGTTGGAGGAGAGCCAGACCCAGGGGCTGGTGAAATCGCCGCCCCAGTTCTTGTCGGCGTAGCCGTAGCAGGTCTCGGGCTTTACCACGTAGCGGACGCCGTTGAGGACGATCTCGCCCCGGAATTTGCTCTTCATGCCCTCGGCGTGCCAGAACATCTCGAAGGCGTTGAGATCCCGGAAGAACTTGCCGGCGCCGTAGCCCACGTGGAAGGCCACCTCCTTGCGGATCTCCAGATCCCAGGAGATGGTGCCGGCGTCGCTCATCCACTCCGGATGGGCTGCCGCCTCCTCCGCCGTGACGGAGACGCTGCCCCGGGTATGGGTCTCGCTGCAACAGCAGTCCGCCGCGCTGATCTCATAGGGGGCGCCGTCCGCTACGCGCACGTCCTTCCAGGGGAAGAACCGGTGGAGCTGGCCCTTCTCCGCTCCCCAGAAGCCCACGTTGACCATCAGGTAGGAGGGGAGCTTGCCGCGGCGCTCCTCCGGGGACAGGTTCCAGACGATCCGGGGCTCGTCCGCGGCCAGGGCGGGGTTACAGGTGAAGAATTCCACGTAGAAGGGTTTCGTCTCTCCCGTCTCCGCGTTCTCCGCGGTGAAGGAGTGCCACCACCAGTCGTAGCCCCGCTTGGCCAGGGGGCCCTTCAGCATCCACTGATCGCGGCTGGTATCATGGATATTGGACATCGTATTCCTCCTTTGCCGGCAAATCTGAAGGGTATTGTCGAAATTATTATACCACCCTTTGCAGTTATTGGACACGAAAACGAGAAAAGTTTGCGGGAATTTTGCGAAAAATGCAGAAAAAAGAGGACCTGCACCTTTGAAGGTCCTCTTTTTTCTGTTTCGGCTGCCGGTCAGCCGGCGTTTTCCATGGGCTCGGGGTGGGAGACCACCGCGTTGTGGTCATACCAGTTGCCGTGGGTGCCGATGATGGCCACGGGAAACTCCTGGTCCAGATAGGGCACGGGAAGGTCAAAGCCGTAGACCTCTTCGGTGATCCCGTCGGGATAGGTCACGGAGTCCAGCGTGGGCTCGATGAGGGCTGCGCCCTCCTTCTTGGCGTCCTCCGCCAGACCGGCAAAGAGGTTGACGATGTTCTTGGAGGGCATGGTGATGTGGATGGTCATCTGGCCGTCCTTCACCGTCAGGGTGCCCTTGCCGTCACAGGTCTCGTTCACGTGGAACATGGAGCCGTTGGCGGAGAAGTCCGCGGTGTAGATCCCGTCGGGGATGGGGGCTTTCTTGCTGTCACCGCCGCACCCGGCCAGCAGGCCGCAGCACAGGACAAGGGAGCACAGCAGGGCGATGATCCGCTTGCAGACAGAATGGTTCATAGGGAGTGGCCTTCTTTCTTCACGAGCTGACTATCATAATGCCCGCTTTTTCCCCCGTTGTCAATACTCAGGCGATGGTGTCGATGGCGGCCTGGGTGTGGGCCACGTACAGGGCCTGGACGTCGGCGATGCGGCCCAGACCGGCGATCTGGGTGTTGATCTTCTCGAACTTCTCGCTGGCGGTGAACATGCTGACCCAGGACTCGGGGTCCTCGGGATCGGCCATGTCGTTGTTGGCGTGATCGCCGGCCACCACCATCAGAGGACGGAGGACGACGGTCTTGTAGCCGGCGGCGGAAACGGCCTCGATGACGTTCTCGCAGGCGGTCTCCTCGGGCTCACCCTCCACGGTGCCGATGAAGACGTTCTTGTAGCCCAGGGTGTTCATCTGGGTCTGCATCTGGGAGTAGGTGACCTTGGCGGTGTGGGCGGTGCCGTGGCCCATGAACACAAAGGCCACGCCGGCGGCCTCGGCCTCGTCCAGGGAGGCGAAGCCGCTCTCCTTTACGGCCTCGTTGACCACGTAGGTGGCCACGGCCTGCTTGTCAGAGTTGATGACGGTGGCGTCAGAGCCGACCTCGCCCAGCAGGGGCTCGGCGACGACGATGGTGTCGATCTTGTCCTTGTAGCTCTCCACAGCAGCGGTCAGCTCGTCATACTCGGCGCCGTGCATCAGGTGGGTGGGCTGGATCACCAGGGTCTTGACGCCGTTGGCCACGGCCCGCTCCAGGGCCTGGTCCATGTTGTCGATCTTCTCGCCGTCACGGGCCTGGACATGGTTGATGATGATCTGGGCGGTGAAGGCGCGGCGGACGGACCAGTCGGGGAAGGCTTCCTGCAGGGCATCCTCAATGCCCTTGATGTCCGTGGCGCGGCTGTCGTTGAAGGAGGTGCCGAAGCTGACCACCAGCAGCTCCTTCTCGCCGATGTCGTCACCGTTGCGGGGATCGTCCTTGGAGGCGTCGCCGGTGTCGCGGCCGAAGTAGTCGGGATCGGCCTCCTCGCCCTCCACCAGCTCCTTCTGCGCGTCGGTCAGGGCGTCCCAGGCGGCCTTGGCGGCGGCGCACTGCTCGTCGGTCTTGTCGGTGCGCTCCTGGACGTAGATGGCGTCGATCAGAGCGGCCACCTCATCGGCCAGCTCCTGGTCGGTCTTCTCCTCCACGGGATCGGGAGTGGGCTGGGGATCGGGCTGGGGATCGGGGGTCTTGCCGCCGCAGGCGGCCAGGACCAGCACCATGCACAGCGCCAGAACCAGAGAAAGGATCGCTTTTGCTTTTTTCATCTTTTTTTCCTCCTGTATAATATATCTGATTCCCGAAAGGGATTTACGGGACAAAACAAACGGCCGCGGAAGGATCATCCTTCCGCGGCCGTTTTTCCGCAAAGATACCGCCTTTGCCCCAAGGTCCGGGGGCGCAGGCAAAGACGGCTTGAGCAGGTCTCCTGACTTACGCATCAACGATCCGCACGCGGCCTTCTCGGGTCTCCCCAATGACCGGCTTTCGCCCAGGCGTGCTCTCTCCGCGCATACAGTGGCGGTTCCGTTCCGGATTCGCACCGGATTCTCTATTCTCCGCCCGCCCATTGCAGGGCCGGACGGCACTCAAACGCAGTATTCTGTTGGCGGATATGATGATACTCCCCTCGCGGCGAAAAGTCAAGGGGGGAGAAGGGGTTCCGCCCCAAAAGAGGGACCGCCGGCGCGGGTTCTTCCGTACCGGCGGCGTTCTTATTCACGGGGGTCGATTTTCAGAAGGTCACGGTCTCCGGCGCCTCGGTGAAGGAGCTGAAGGTGGCGGTGGCGTTCCGGAAGTACAGCACCTGGGTGTTGTCGTCATCGGGGCTGTACATGGCCTTCAGAGAGGGCATCTTCTCCAGCATGGCTACCTTCACGTCCCGGCTGTCGTCGTTGACCAGTTCGCCGGCCAGGCGGAGCCACTTGCCGCCGTGGAAGGCACAGATCTCCACCTTGGGGTTGGCGGCGATCTGGCGGGACACGTCCTTCACCTTGCCGGTCTGGATGTAGAGCCTGCCGCCGTACAGCAGGGCGGTGCCGAAGGGGCGCACACGGGGCTGATCGCCCTCCGCCGTGGCCAGATAATAGGTGCCGGCCTCCTCCAGAAACTGACAGACTTTCTCAACAGCGTTCATTGTCGTATATCTCCTTTCAAAAAACGATCGTTTGTTGGGCCGGGACGGTCAGGGGCGCTTTTCCCCGGCGCTTCGGTTCCAGACCTCCGAGATGGCGGCCTCCTCGTACTGCCGCATCCACAGGTCGTAGTAGTGGCCCTTTCGCGCCAGCAATTCGGCGTGGCGGCCCTGCTCCACAATCTTTCCGCCCTGAACCACCAGGATGATGTCCGCGTCCTTGACGGTGGACAGGCGGTGGGCGATGACGATGGAGGTGCGGCCCCGGATCACCCGGTCGATGGCGGACTGAATCCGCTGCTCGGTGATGGTGTCCACGGAGGCGGTGGCCTCGTCCAGCACCACGATCTTCGGCTGGGCCAGGATGGCCCGGGCGAAGGAGATCAGCTGCTTTTCACCGGTGGAGAGCAGGTCGCCGCCTTCGCCCACGTCGGTGTCCAGGCCCTTCTCCAGCCGGGCGATGACGCCGTCCAGAGACACCAGCCGGATGGCCTCCCGGATCTCCTCCTCGGTGGCGTCGGGCCGGCCGTACACCAGGTTGTCCCGGATGGTTCCGGAGAACAGGTGGGGGGCTTGAAGCACGTAGCCCAGGGCGGAGTGGAGCCACAGCTGGGACCGCTCCCGGGCGTCCCGGCCGTCGATGAGCAGGCGGCCCCGGGTGGGCTCGTAGAAGCGGCAGATGAGGCTGGCCAGGGTGGATTTGCCGGAGCCGGTCTCGCCCACGATGGCCACGTTGGTGCCGAAGGGGATCTTCAGGTTGAAATCCTCCAGCACGTACACGTCCCCGTCGGGGTATTTGAAGTCCACGTGCTGGAACTCGATGTCGCCCCGGATGGGCTCCCAGTTCTCCTTTTTGGGGTGGAAGCAGTCGCCGTATTTCTCGATGACCTCCGGCGTGTCCGTCACCGTGGGCTTCAGGGCCAGCAGATCGGTGAAGCGGCCGATGTTCACCTGGGCCTGCACCAGCAGGGCCAGGACCTCCACCAGCCAGCGGACCGGCTCCATCAGGTCCTGGGCATAGCTCATGAACAGGGAGAAGGTGCCCACCTGGTCGGCGGCCAGGACGCCGCCCTTCCAGAGGACCAGGGCCAGGGCGCAGGAGGAGGCCATGTTGCCGATCATGGAGAAGGCGCCGTAGGTGCGCGCCGACTGCATGACCTTCCGGCGCATGTGGGCGGTCTCCGAGCGGAACTCCGAGTCGATCTTCTCCTCCACCGCCAGGGACTTGATGGTCTTGGCGCCGGTGATGCCCTCGTTGAAGTTGCCGGTGATTTTGGAGTTGATCTCCCGGATCTGATGGTGGAGATCAAAGAGCCGCTTCTGGAAATAGGCGAACAGCGCCGCGATCACCGGCACCACCAGGAACACCAGACCGGTGAGACCCGGGTTGATGCCCAGCATCACCACGGCGGCGCCCGCCACGAAGAGGGCGAAATACGTGCCGTCAAACAGCTGCCAGGTGAAGAGCTCGCCGATGCGGCTGGTATCGCTCATGACCCGGGCGTGGATATAGCCCACGCTGTTCTGGTTATAGTAGTCGAAGGACAGCTCCTGCAGATGGGCGAAGGCCTTGTTCCGCATATCCCGATCCATCCGGACCTCCGTGGCCAGGCAGCCGCGGACGCCGTAATAGCTGACCAGAGCCGTCAGCACGATCAGCAGGGCGTATACCGCCGCGAAGGGGATGACGCCGGAGAGGGTGCCCTGACGCACGAAGTGGTCCAGGGCGTATTTCTGCAGGACGGGGCGGGCCACATCGGACAGACTGCACAGCACCTGCGCTGCCACCAGGCCGATGAACTGCTTGCGGTACGGTTTGGCGAAGGGGAGAATCCGGGGGATCCCGAAGAGGGGCAGGGAAACGCGCTCCTCCTTTTTCTTATTATTCTCCATGGGCACCTCCCTTCTCGATGCCCAGCTGGATCTCATAGATCCGCTGGTAGATGCCGCCGGAGGACTTGAGCTGTTCGGGGGTGCCCCGCTCGCAGACCTTGCCGTCCTCCAGGACCACCACCTGGTCCGCCCGGGAGAGGGTGGTGATCCGGTGGGAGATGATGATAATGGTGGCCGTGCCGAAGCGCTCCTCCAGCGAGGAGCGGATCCGGGCGTCGGTCTGGTTGTCCACCGCGGAGAGGGAGTCGTCAAAGACCATGATGGGTGCGTTCTGGGTCAGGGCCCGGGCAATGGCGGTCCGCTGCTTCTGCCCGCCGGAGAGGGTCACGCCCCGCTCCCCCACGAAGGTGTTGTAGCCGTCGCCGAAGCCCTCGATGGCCTCGGTCAGACAGGCGGCCTGGGCCGCCTTCTCGATCTCCGCCCGGTCAAGGCCGTCGCCGGCCATGGCGATGTTGTCGGCGATGGAGCGGCTGAAGAGGTAGGGCTCCTGCAGCACCATGGCGATGTTTTTCCGGAGGTGCTCCGTGCGGATATCCCGGATGTCCACGCCGCCCACGGTGATCCGGCCGCCGTCCTCCGGCAGGTCGTAGAGCTTGTCCAGCAGGAGCATGAGGGTGCTCTTGCCGGAGCCGGTGCCGCCCAGGATGCCCAGGGTGGTGCCGCGGGGGATGGTGATGTCCACGCCCCGGAGGACCTCATGGCCCGGCTCATAGCCGAAGCGGACGTTCTCGAAGCGGATGTCGCCGCTCATATCCGCGTCCACGGCGCCGGGGCGGTCCCGCTCCGGCTGGGCGTTCATCACGTAGGCCAGACGGTCCAGGGAGACGCCGGCCTTGGCCATCTCGGAGAGCATGCGGCCCAGGCGGCGGATGGGGAAGGAGAGCATGCCGTTGTAGGAGACGAAGGCGATGTACTCGCCGGCCGTGATCCGGCCCTTCACGGCGAAGACCGCGCCGAACACGGTCACCAGAAGGATCTGAAGTCCGCAGAGGATGTCCTGGATGGAGAAGAACTTGCCGATGACGTGGCCCATGTGGACCCAGAGGTCGGTGTAGTGGCCGTTGACCTGCTCAAAGCGGGAGCGCTCCCGCTCCTCGTTGGCGAAGGCGCGGACCACCCGCACGCCGGTCAGGTTCTCCTGCACGATGTCGGAGACACGGCCCTCCTGCTCGTCGCAGCGCCGGAAGCCCTGGTGCATCTCCTTGCGGAAAATCACGGAGTAGGCCAGGATCAGGGGGATGGGGGCGGTGGCGATCAGGGCCATGCTGACGTTCATGGAGAACATGAAGTACAACGACATGGCGATGAGGATCACGATGCGGAAGACGGCCGTCAGCTGCTCGGCCACAAAGGTGCGCATGCGGTCCACGTCCGTAGTGCAGCGCTGGATGATGTCGCCGGTGCTGTTCTTCATGTGCCAGGCGTAGGGTAGGTGCTCGATGTGGGAGAACAGGGTGTCCCGCATGTTCTTCACCAGGACCTCCGAGCCGTGGGTGTTCAGCAGGGTGGTGCCGAACTGGGCGCTGACCCGGATCAGGCCCAGAATGGCGATGGCCGCGGCGGGGATCCAGAGGTGCCGGCCCAGATAGGCAAAGCCGCCCAGACGGTCCACCAGGGCGTTGACCCAGGCCGGGAAGCTGGAGGCCTTGCCGCCGATGGCGTTGTCGATGGTGGCACGGATGATCTGGGGGTTCAGCATATCCACCAGGGTGGTCAGCGCCGAGCAGAGGATGCTCAGGATAAAAAACCGCTTGCTGCCCGATAAAAAACGAAGGAGCAGCTTCACGTTGGCCTGATTCGGTTTTTTGGTGTTGGGTTCTTTTTTCATAGCGTTCAGTCAGAAAAACGGGTTGCTTGGCGAACTGGCGCAGAGGGGGCTCCGCGCCGTCTAAAAAAATATTATACTATAAAACGGGACAGATGAAAAGTGAAAAATGGAATTGCCCGGTGCTTTCAGAAAAAGGGCCGCGATGCGGGACAGACGGAGGAATGGGGCGGCGTTTCAGCAGCCCCGTTCCCGGTGGTTATCCGGCCTTGTTTTGCCGCTTGCTTATGCAAGGAGAGATTTCTCTCCGGTTCTCACAACGACCGGTTTTTGTTCTTCTGATATGCCTTCACCCGCTTGGAGATCTCCTTCATCTTGGCATAGTTATTGGTGTTCTCCGCGCCAAGGCTCTTGTAAAGCATCAGTCTCTCCTTTGACAGCGCTCCGCTTGCGATGGCGGCTTTTACCGCGCATCCTGGCTCCGTGTCGTGTCGGCAGTCGCTGAATCGGCACCTGCTCTCCAGCTCGATGATATCCGAGAAGGTATGGTCGATCCCGTCCGCGGCCCTTGCCATGCCGACCTCCCGCATGCCGGGCGTATCAATGACGGACACGCCGTTTTTCAGCTTGATCAGCTGTCTGTGGGTGGTGGTGTGCTTCCCGGAGGAGTCGGACGCTCGGACCTCGCCGGTTTTCATCAGCTCTTCGCCCGCGATGGCATTGATGAGGGTGGATTTTCCGGCTCCGGAAGATCCCATCAGGCCGATCGTCGTTCCCGGAACAAAGTACTCCTCCAGTTCCTCCAGCCCGATGCCGTACAGGGCGGAGACAGCGTGGACCCGGATCTGATCCGAAACGGTTTCCACCTCGCGGATGTATCGCCCGACATTGCCGCACAGATCGCATTTGGTGAGGATAACAACGGGGACCGATCCGCCCTGAAGCGCTATGCTGGCGTATCTCGCGATCCTGTTATAACTGTAATCCTCGTTCAGGGATGTGACAATAAAGCAGTAGTCTGCGTTGGCGATCATATATTGCATCACGCCGGTCTTCGCCTGGTCGGGCCGCTGAAGGAAGCTTTTTCTTTCGCATACGGACCAGATGACCGAGTCGCCTGCGGGATTATCGTGAAACAAGACATAGTCTCCCACAACCGGCAGCTTGTCCGCCGTCTCCTCATAAAAGCTTCCCTTGAGCTTTGCGGAGATCTCCCGTCCCTCGCAGTCGATGATAAAATGGTTCTTCCGGACTTCGATCACTCTGCCGCGTTTTTCCAGATCATGTTGATTCATTTTCCTATCTCCATTTCTTCATTCTTCGGTGTATGGAGACCTCGTGAAGCTCCTGAAACGGGCAAAAGAAAACCGCGACGAAAAACGCCGCGGTTTCATCAACAGATGATTATCCTGTCACACGGAAAGAACACAAACCGAGGTCATCATACCATATTCCATTACAGTCTTCTCCCTGCGCATGAATGATTACCTCGCTTTCTTACAGATTTTTTGCTTATTTACCATACCAGATCCATTTCCAAAAGTCAATGCCCAAGAAAGACTTTTATGCGCGGTCCGCCGGAGAGAGGGCCGCGATGCCCGCCGCACTGACTCGCACAGGGGGAACTCCCCGGCGTATCCGCTCCGGCGGAGATCCCCGCGCGCATATTTAGATCCATTAGATCCATCCGCACAGCTTCACGTATGCCGCGTCTCCGCTTTCACAGCCGCTGTTGGGGCGTCGTCCTCTATCAGGGCTCCTCCAGGAATACTTCCAGGTAGCGCCGGTATGCGTCTTCCGGCTCCATATGATCGCTGCTGTCCTGAATCAGGTATCCGATCAGACGGGCCGGGATGACGATGTCGCTTTTCCCCAGCGTCCGTTTCCGGGAGCGGGCCATCGCCGCCACCGCGCCGGGCAGATCCGTGCCGCCGTAAGCCTGCCGGTACAGCTCCGCGTCCCTGGCCCGGCAGCGGCTGCAGCAGGTGTTGTGGCCCAGGCGCAGCAGCGCCGCGATACCGTAGGTGATCGGCAGGACGGATACGAGAGAGATCCAGAGGGGAATCCGGGTGGCGAAGCCATAGAAGTCGTTCCAGCCGCCGTTGTCCTCGCCGATGACCACCACCATGATGAGATAGACCGCGGCGTAAAGGGACACGGGAATCAAGGGCAGGAATGATTCGCCGAGACGGACGATATGGCTGCGGATGAAGCGGCAGAAGGTGAGGATGGTCAGCACGGGGCAGACCCCGTGGAGAAAGAAACGGGAGCCGGAGAAGATCAGAACGAAGCCCTTCACAGGTGCCAGAAGGAACAGGGAGACCAGAAAGGTGAGGGTCACGGCCGTACAGGCGACATGCATCAAGATCACCACCCAGTCGGGGAGATGATAGTCGCCGGTGCGCAGTCCGTCGACGGTATACGGCAGGCACAGCAGCATGGAAAGGCCCGCCAGGATGTTGGAGTTGACCGTGAACATGCAGAAGGTGCGGATGCCCATGTGGTCGAAGTTTTCGTCGTAGATCGTGACGAGATTCATGGTTACGCCCGCGCAGACGCACACCGCAACGACGGCGGCGCTGAGGAGGGCCATCAGGCACTGAATCCGGTTGCTCCGGATCACCGGGTCCTTCATCGCGGAACACCTCCGTTCATTTTTGATTGGAAAGCTGTCCTGGTATTCCCGTATGTGATGGCATAATGATAGCAACTGCCGCGTGCCAAATCAACAAAAACGGACAAAAAAGGGTGAACGCAGCTGCAATCCGTTACATCTGTCCCATGTGGGGATGAGAAAATGGCGCGGTTGAGCAAGTACATTTGAAGAACGTTGTAAAAGGCGCTTTCCGTTACCTTTTACCCTTGTGATTCTCCCGCACAGCGGCAATCGTTCGTGTAGCGGACCGCCACGTGCTTTCCGCTGAGGGCGTACAGCATGGCGGAGTAGCCCATGGCAAACGAGAGCGTGTCCCCGTAGGCGAGGGTGCCGGGATAGTCCGTCACGTCCACCACGGTGTGGTCGCTGCTGCAGCCCAGGATCTCCACTCCCTCGTCCAGCGGCGTCAGCTTCGTCGCGTCCCCGACGTCCTGGCTGCCCAGGGCCAGGATGGCCCGAAGCCGACGGCCCCGGTCCTCCCGTTGGGTAATGCCGGAGCCCGCCCAGTTGAGGGTGGATACCCCTCTGGGCCGGGAGTCCTTCTCCAGGATCTCGATGATCTCCGCCCGCAGCAGCATGGTGTCCTCCCGCAGGCCCGGGAAGGTGACGCCCCGGTTGAGCCGGATATTCCGGGGGTTGGCAATACTGCCGCCCAGGCGCAGATGGTTGATCCGCGGCGGGATGCGGCTGATCCCGTCCTTAAGGAGAAGCAGGTCGATGGAGCTGCCGCCGGAGATCAGCTCCAGCGGCCGTCCGATGGTCCGCTCTGCCGCCTCCGCCGCATCGGACAGCTCCGCCAGGTTCTCCGGCGTGGGCAGGATGCCGTTGAGACAGGCCAGCGCCGCCCCGACGCCCCGCAGACGCAGGTGGGGCAGCTCCCGCTCCACCATGCCCGCCAGCGCGCACAGCTCCTCCGTGGTCTCGACCCCTTCGCGGAGATCCCCCAGGTCCCGCATCAGCAGCACGCCGGGCCTCGTCCCGGCGTTCGCCGCCGCGGCGTCCAGGGCCCGCAGTCCGTCGGCGCTGCTATGGAGGATGAGGTCGGCAAACCGGGCCGCCTCCTCCGTGTCGCTGGGACCCGGGGCCCGGGTCAGCATCAGCTCTGTACCGGGGAGGGCCTCCCGCAGGGCGCGCAGGTGGCTCGCCCGGGAAACGCCGATCTGGACGCATCCTCCCGCAGCGTAGCTGCGGGCAATGGGAACGCGTCCGTCGGAGAACTTGATGACGCCCGCCACGGAGATCCCGTTTTGCCGGCAGAGGCCGCACAGGACCCGGGCGTTATTCTCGATGGCCTTGCTGTCGATTTCGATCATCGGATAATGAGGATCCATCTTTCTTCCTCCTGTTTTACGATCAGAGCGATTCTCTTCGGTAGTACTCCCGTGCAAAGGTGCGGAACTGCTCCATGGACGGCGTGAACAGCGTGTTCCCGCTCCAGACCAGCCCCAGCTTGCGCCGAAAGGGCGGATAGGTGATGTGCAGATAGCTGACGTTCTGCGCCGAGGTCTTCCGGGCGGAGGTCTCCGTGGTGATGGAGACGCCGTAGTTCTGGGCCACCATCTCGTCGCGGAGGGTGTAGTCCACCTCCATGACCACGTGGGGATTGAAGCCCGCCGCCTGGTAGAAGGTGGAGATGAACTGCTGCAGATTGGTGTCCCGGTCCAGGTTGAGAAAGTTTTCGTTCTCACAGGCCCGCAGGTCCACCTCCCGGTAGCGGGAGAGGGGGTTGGAGTTGTTGACCAGGAGGACCATGTTGTCCGTATACAGGGTCTCGTACTCCAGCTTCCGGTGGTAGGCGTTGTTGATGCCGCCGATGTACATGTCGATCCGACCGCTGAGGAGGGCGTCGAGATACTCGTTGCCCTCCATAGAGTAGCGGCTGATGATGACCTTGGGAAAGGCCTCGTGGAAGGCGGCGAAGAGATCCGACCAGACGTAGGGGCTCAGGATCCCCAGACGGAAGGTGTTGTCCGCCGAGTCCTTCATCCGCAGGACCGCCTTCTGCCCCGTCTCCAGATTGAAGAAGACGTCCTGAACGTATTCCTTGTAGACCTTTCCATACCGGGACAGGCAGATGTTCCGCCCCCGCCGCTCAAAAAGCGGTACGCCCAGCTCCTGCTCCAGCTTTTTGATGGTGGAGCTCAGGGCCGGCTGGGAGATATGCAGGTTGGCGGAGGTCAGGGTCATATGCTCGGTCTTCGCCAGCTCCAGAAAGTAGCGCAGCTGCAACAGTTCCACGCCGCCACCTCCTTTATAAGTTAAAAGTTATAATTTTATAACATATTATATCTTGGACAAATGAATAATGCAATACTATAATTGACTAAACAGCTAAAATATTGTAAAAAGCGCAGGGGCCATCTGTGCAAATTGCAGATTCCTGAAAGAAACTATGGTCAGAAAGGGATGCAGCCAATGAAATCGATACGGATCGGAGTAGATGTGGGCGGCACAAATACGGATATTTGTGCCGTGGACGAGAAGACCGGAGAGCTGATGGTATACAAGCTGCCGTCGTCTCTCCACGACCAGTCGGCAGCGGTCGTAGAGGGCGTACAGGTCATCCAGAAGGAATACGGCTTCACCGGCGCCGACGTCACCCGCTTTATGCACGGGACCACCGTCGCCACCAACGCCATCCTGGAGGCCCGCGGCGCAAAGACGGGGCTGATCACCACCCGGGGCTTCCGGGACCTGCTGGAGATCGGGCGCCAGAAGCGGCCGGATCTCTATGACCTCCAGCGGGACAAGGTCAAGACGCTGGTCACCCGGGACAACCGGATCGAGGTGACCGAGCGGATGGACTACAAGGGTCTCGTGCTGCGCAGGGTGGACACGGAGGAGGTACGCCGGGCCGCCCGGACGCTGCGCCAGGCAGGCGTGGAGGCGGTGGCCGTGATGCTGCTCAACGCCTACATGAACCCGGAGAACGAGCAGGTCATCCGCGGCATCATCGCCCAGGAGCTTCCCAACGCCTTCCTGACCACCTCCAGCGATCTGTCCCGGCAGTTCCGGGAGTACGAGCGCCTGTGCGGTACGGTCCTGAACTCCTTCGTGGGTCCCGAGGTCCGTAAGTACATGAACAACCTGAAGCAGACGCTGGCGGACATCGGTATTCTCAACGCGTACATCAACCATTCCAACGGCGGCCTGATGTCCATCGACGAGTCCATGCAGTATCCCATCAAGACGGCCCTGTCCGGGCCGGCGGGCGGCGTGGTGGGCGCCCAGTACATCACCGCCCTGGCCGGCGAGAAGGACCTGATCACCGTAGACGTGGGCGGCACCAGCACCGACATCAGCCTGGTGGTGGACGGCCGGTTCGAGGCCTCCGACGAGAAGACCATTTCCGGCTACCCCGTCCGCATCCCCTCCATCGACATCTCCACCATCGGCGCCGGCGGCGGCAGCATCGGCTGGATCGACAGCGGCGGCATTTTGAAGGTGGGCCCCCAGTCCGCCGGCGCCAACCCCGGCCCGGCCTGCTACCAGCTGGGCGGGCAGGAGGCTACCATCACCGACGCCCGGGTGGTCCTGGGGCACCTGAACAACGAGGCCCTGCTGGACGGCCGCCTGCCCATTGACGCGGAGCTGTCCCGCCAGGCGGTGCAGCGGCTGGCGGACAAGATCCACATGGATCTCTACGAGACGGCCCGGGGCATCATCGCCGTGTCCAACGCCAACATCATCCGCGAGATCAAGAACGTCACGGTCGCCAAGGGCTACAACCCCAGCGAATTCTGCCTGGTGCCCTTCGGCGGCTCCGGCCCTCTCCACGCGGCGGAGCTCATCGAGGAGATGAACATCGCCAAGGCTCTGGTGCCGGCGGCTCCCGGTCTGCTGGCGGCCTATGGCCTGCTGACGGAAAACCTGCGGCGCGACTTCGTGCAGACCTGGGTCATGAATCTGGACGAGGGCTCCTATAGCGTCCTGACCGAGCAGTTCCGTCTGCTGGAGGAGGAGGCCCGGGAGTGGTTCGCCCAGGAGAAGATCGACCCGGCCATGCAATCCATGGAGTACTTCCTGGATATGCGCTACCAGGGCCAGAACCACGAGATCCGCGTACCCATCGACCCCCACGCCGTCAGAGATGAGACGTCCATCCGGGAGGCCTTCATCAAGACCTACGAGCGGCTGTACTCCTTCAGCTCCGACGACATGGTCCAGATCGTCAACTTCGGCCTGTCCGCCATCGGTGATATCGTCTATCCGGTGGTGACGGAGGACCCCTATGAGGGCGAGAACTGCGAGAAGGCCGTTTGCGGCTCGCGCCGGGTGTACGTGGGGAACGGGCAGTTCGAGGAGTTCAAGCTCTATCGCCGGGAGAGCCTGCGGAACGGAAACGTCATCTACGGCCCGGCCATCGTGGAGCAGATGGACAGCACCACCATCATCTTCTCCAATATGAAGGCGACGGTGGACCGCTACCGCAACATGCTGCTGGAGCGAAAGGAGGAGTCGAAATCATGAAGGAGATCAATTCGATCACCCTGGAGATCATCGCCAACGGCATGAATTCCATCGCCGAGCAGATGGGCGTGATCCTGTGCAAGACCGGCTACTCCACCAACATCAAGGAGAGGAAGGACCTGTCCGTGGCGGTCTTCAGCGCCGAGGGCAAGCTGCTGAGCCTGGCCCAGCACATCCCGCTGCACTTCAGCTCCCTGTCCGGCGCGGTGGAGATCCTGACCCAGAAGTATAAGCCCGAGGAGATCTACGACGGCGACATCTTCATCGCCAACGACCCCTACACCGGCGGCGGCTCCCATCTGCCGGATATCGTGATCCTGCGGCCCGTGTTCTATCAGGGCAAGCTGGTGGCCTACATGGTCAACACCGGCCACCATGCCGACCGCCCCCACAGAGGAACCACCGTCTACGACGAGGGCTTGCGGATCCCCGTGATCAAGCTCTACGAGAAGGGCAAGCTGGTGCGGGACGTCATGGATATCCTGATGCTGAACTTCCAGATGCAGTACGAGCGCCACGGCGACCTGAACGCCCAGATCCTCACCAATCAGTTCGGCGCGGACAAGCTGGTGGAGCTCATCGACAAGATCGGGCTGGACACCTACGAGGAGTTCTGCGTCAAGTGGCTGGAGTACGGCGAACGGAAGGCCCGCATCGCGATCAAGGATCTGCCCGACGGCGAATACGGCTTCGAGGACTGGCTGGACTCCGACGGCCTGGGCCTGAGGGACCTGCTGGTCAAGGTGAACGTCATCGTCAAGGGCGACCACATCACCTTCGACTTCACCGGCTCCTGTCCCCAGGTCCCCGGCCCCTACAACTGCGTGCCCTGCGCCACGAAGGCCACCATCTACTACTCCATGATGGCCCTGCTGGACCACACCATTCCCGCCAACTCCGGCTTCTTCGACTCTATCGACATCGTGGCCGAGCCCGGCACCATCGTCTGGGCCAAGGAGCCCGCCCCGGTCTCTGACCGCGAGACCACCACCCAGCGCATCGCCGACGTGATCTTCGGCGCATTCGCCAAGCTGGACCCGAAGCTGGTGATGGCGGCGGGCAACGGCGCCCAGTCCTTCTTCGCCTTCTCCGGCGAGGACCTGCGCTTCGGCAAGCACTACGTCTACGTGGAGACGGTGGGCGGCGGCTCCGGCGCCCGGTACAATAAGGACGGCCTGGACGCGGTCCACGTCCACATGACCAACACCTCCAACCTCCCGGTGGAGGCCTTGGAGATGGAGTATCCCCTGCTGGTGGAGGAGTACGCCCTCCACGAGAACAGCTGCGGCGCCGGGCAGTACCGGGGCGGCGTGGGCATCGTCCGGAGCATTCGGATCACCCCCGAGAGCGCCGACTCCACCCTGACCGCCGCCACCGAGCGGTCCGTCTACCGCCCCTGGGGCCTGGAGGGCGGCCAGGCGGGCGGCAACGCATCCCTGAAGATCTATCGGAACGGGGAGCTGATCTCCGACAATCCCAAGCCGCGGGGCTTTAACCTGGAGACGGGCGACCTCATCGTGCTGAAGACCGCCGGCGCCGGCGGCTTCGGGCCCGTGGAAAAGCGAGATATCGAAAAGATCAAAAAAGATTATAAGGAGGGGATCATTGACGACGCGTGGATCCAGAACGCCGGCATTCAACTGGAAGCATAACCCACACAGAAGCAACAGACAACTGTAGGAAAGATTGAAACAGATTAGGAAAGGAGAAACTCATGAAAAGAGAGTTCAAAAAGGTCGGCCTGGGCGGAGCGCTGATCGTCTTTCTGATCGTCGCAGCCGTCATGGCCATCGGCCTGGCCGTCATCAAACTGAACACGATGGTCACGTTCCTTCTGGCGCTGATCGCCGTGTGCATCTGCGCCGTGGTCATGGGCATGTCCCTGGATGACCTGCAGGAGACGGTCCTGGACGGCTGCCGGAAATGCGCCCTGGTCATCATGATCATGATCTCCGTGGGCATGGTGGTCGGCAGCTGGATGATCTCCGGCATCGTCCCGTCCATCATCTACTACGGCCTGAAGCTGTTCACACCCGCCTCTTTCCTGGCGGTGGGCTTCGTGATCTGCTGCATCGTATCCTTCTTCACCGGCTCGTCCTACGCTGCCCTGGGCACCATGGGCGTGGCCTTCATGGCCATCGGCTACGGCATGGGCATCAACCCGGCTCTGGTGGCCGGCATGTCGGTCTCCGGCGCCGTCTTCGGCGACAAGATGTCCCCCTTCTCCGATACCACCAACATGGCCCCGGCCGCTGCCGGCACCGACGTGTTCAAGCACATCAAATCCATGCTGTGGACGGTAGTACCGGCCTTCGCCATCTCGCTGATCCTGTATTTCATCATGGGCCTGCGTTACTCCAACGCCACCGCCGAGTCGGTGCAGAGCATCCACGCCATCATGGACGTGCTGAAGGAGACCTTCACCATCTCCCCGCTGCTGATCCTGGTCCCCATCATCACCGTGGTGCTGGTGGCGCTGAAGGTCCCCGCCATGATTGCCCTGATCATCGGCGCCCTGCTGGGCGTGATCGTGGGCCTGATCGCTCAGCCCCAGTACACCTTCGTTCAGATCGTCACCGCCATGGCCAGCGGCTTCAAGGGCGAGTTTGAGAACGGTGACGTGGCCCGTCTGCTCAACCGCGGCGGCATCAGCTCCATGCTCAGCACCGTCGTCTACTGCATCCTGGCGCTGGAGCTGGGCGAGGTCATGATGAGGATGGGCGTGCTGAACGCCATCCTGGCCAAGATTAAGGGCTTCATCGAGCGGCCTGCCAACCTGATCCTGTCCACGCTGCTGACCTGCCTGGCCACCGTGCTGCTGACCACCTCCCAGTACATGGCCATCCTGCTGCCCGGCGAGGTGTTCACCGACTCCTTCAAGAAGGCCAAGGTGGCCCCCTGGATCCTCTCCAGAACGCTGGAGGACGGCGGTACCATCTTCGCCTTCCTTGTCCCCTGGTCCGCTGCGGCCATCTACACCTCCGGTGTGCTGGGCGTCAGCGCCTTGGAGTATCTGCCGTTCGCCTTCCTGTGCCTGCTGTGCCCGCTGTTCGCCATCATCTGGGCCTATACGGGTATCGGCGTTCAGGATCTGGACGGCAAGCCCATGCGCGGCAAGACCATGAACCGGGTGGATATGTACACGGAGGAAGAGGCGAAGTAAGATGAAATTCGGCATCCTCAAGGAGATCAAGAACGGAGAGTTCCGCGTCACCGCTACGCCGGCGGAGGTCAGCGTTCTGGTGGGCGACGGACACCAGGTCTACGTCACCCACAACGCCGGCTACGCCGCCGGATTCGACGACGCGGAGTACGAGGCCGCCGGCGCGACCATCAAGCCGGATAACAAGGACCTCTGGGAGATCTGCGACTTCGTGGCCAAGGTGAAGGAGATCGAGCCCGCGGAGTACGAGTATCTCCGGGAGAACCAGCTGATCTACTGCTGTGTCCATCCCGCCGGGCATCCGGAGGAGGTGGACAAGCTGCTGGAGAAGAAGGTCATCGCCATTACGGCGGAGGACTCCCACCGGTTCGGCTCGCCCAACTGCGAGGCCGCCGGCAAGGCGGGCGCCTTCATGGGCCTGTGGTCCATGTTCAGCTTCAACGGCGGCAGCGGCAAGTTTGCCTCCGGCCTGGCCGGGGCCCCCGGCGTCAACGCCCTGGTGTGCGGCTGCGGCACGGTGGGCCGGGCGGCGGTGGAGGTTTTGACGGCCCTGGGCTGCAGCGTCACCGTCTCCGACATCTCCATCGGCCTGCTGCGGGACATCCAGCAGAAGTACAACGGCAAGATCAATACCATCATGTCCAACCGGGCCAATCTGGCTGCCATCCTGCCGTCAACGGATCTGGTGATCAACTCCGTTCGCTGGCCCAAGAACGCCAAGGACTTCATGATCGACCGGGCCATGGTCCGCTCCATGCGCCGGGGCTCTGTCATCGTGGATATCTCCAACGACTACGGCTGTATCGAGACCTTCCACGAGACCACACACGACAATCCAACCTATATAGAGGAGGGCGTGGTCCACTACTGCGTGGCCAATATCCCCGGCGCCATTGCCGGCTCCACCTCCAAGTCCCTGGCCGCCGGGGTGCTGCAGCATTTCCGGAATGTCATGAACCTGGGTCTGGAGGAGGCGTGCGTGCGGGACGGCTATCTTCGCCGCTCCCTGACGTGCTACAAGGGCTGGCTGACCCACCAGGAGACCTCCGCCATCCAGGGAAGACCTTGGGTAAAGCCGGAGGTGATCCTGGGCATCCAGGACCGGAAGCTGGACTTTGCCCCGCAGGCCACGGTTTCCGTCTCTGACAATTATTACCCGGAATTTGCGGAACAGTGCAAGGCGTAAAAACGATCCATACATGACCCTTCCAGACAGACGGCCGGCGGCGAGGAGAATTCTGCTCTCCTCGCCGCCGGCCGTTGTTCCGTTATATTCGGTTCAAGGGGAGCGAAAAGCGTCTTATAGCGGGGTTGTCAATTGACTTTTTGCTGTGATCATGACTCCCTGTTATGGACGCGCTGTTTTTGTGGTTTAAGTAGTATTTTATTTCGCCATTCCAATCACAGTTTTCACTATTGCCCCTTGACAAAGAAAGATTACTGTGATAATCTTTATAAAAAGATTACTGCAATAATCTTCTGGAGGAAGCTGGTTATGAATTTTAATGCCGAAAAAATAGTCGATTCTGAATTGGAAGTCATGCGTGTGCTTTGGCAACACAATGAGCCTGTGGAACTAAATGAAATCTTACAGGTTCTTAAAGTAAAAAAAGGCTGGAAAGAGTCCACTACAAAAACCATTGTGCGAAACCTGCGTATAAAAGGCAGTATTGAACTTATTAGCCGCGGCAGATATGCCGCAATAGTTACAGAGAGTGAATTTAATGAATGGTCAACGTATTCCTTTATTAAAAAAATGTTTGACGGAAGTGCAAAAAAACTCGTTGTCTCATTATTGTCGGACGGTCAACTGAAAGAAAAGGATATTGCGGAACTCTACGCAGAATTAAACGGAGGCACAAAAAATGGATAGCTCTTTTACAACGATATTGTTCCTTTCCATCACCGGCTCAGTCTTGGCAATTGTCTTATTTCTCATAAAGCCGATAATTAAAAACCATGTTTCAAAGGCGTTTTTGTATTACATTTGGCTTCCTGTATTATTCCGTCTTTTGATACCAGCCGGGTTTTGGATAACCCTGCCAGAAATGACCGGCTTATCTGTATCATCGATACTACCGAGTGTACCATCAGAAGAATATACGATTGAATTGCCGGACGATACAGCCCCCATTCCACAGGGAAATACAGTCGATCAATTTGTGATGACAAGCCCAGCAACACAACATTCGACGGGAACAGAATCGCCTCAAAAAGTTGCAAGAGCCAGTTTCCTCGCTTTTCTGGGGGATAACCTCATGTATATTTGGCTTGTTGGCGCTTCTATCAGTTTTGGTTGGCATCTTATCTCATACGCTTTTTTTCGCCATAAGATTTTCTGTTCCTTTAGCAACCCGAGCACAGCGGATCTTGAGCTTTTTAACTCTATACATAGTGCGCGAAAGGTTAATCTCTTTACCAGTAGAATGACAAAAACACCTTTGCTTATGGGAATAATTCATCCACTGATCGTGCTTCCACAGATTAGTTACACAGCAAATGGGTTGGAAAAGGAGTTGCAGAACGTTTTCCGGCATGAATTAACTCATTGGCGCCGTCACGATATTCTGTATAAATGGTTTGCTATCTTTGTTCAAAGTGTTCATTGGTTCAATCCTATCGTATATCTTATTACGCGCGAGATAGCAAAAAACTGTGAGCTGTCTTGTGATGAAGCGGTAATACGCGTTATGAATAAGCAAGAGCGTATCGATTATGGGAATACGCTTCTCATTCTGGCCTCCGACCGCAACATTTCAAAGCTGATTGCTGCAACGACATTGAGTGAGGGAAAATTAAAGGACCGGATAGTGAGCATACGCGATTACAAAAAGACTACTGCCACAGCCATAGCTTTAAGACCGTGAAAAAAGAACAGGCCCTATAAAACATAGGACCAGTTCTTATCGGCGCGCTTTGGAAAGAAAGACCAACCAGCAGCTTAGCCCGCTTAAGGGAGATTATTATATTGCTTTCAATGCGTCGGTTTCAAGAATTGAATCTATTCCAGCCTCAAGGAAATCAATTGTTGGATCTGAAAATGGAGATAATACCGAATCTCTGAAAGAGGGAAGAAGCTTGTTCATTTTGGGATTCTCCTTAAACTCTTGTTTTGGGAGGGATGTGCATGAAAACGTGGTATTGCGCTTGTACTATCCATAATTATTCTACCACTAACTACCACTTATCTCAATATAAACAAAGAAAACAGGTGGATGTAACTGAAATCCGTTACATCCACCCGATATGGTTGCGGAGGGAGGACTTGAACCTCCGACCTCCGGGTTATGAGCCCGACGAGCTGCCAACTGCTCTACTCCGCGATATTGAATTGACCGGTTGGTGCCGGTGACCGGACTCGAACCGGTACGGTATTGCTACCGGGAGATTTTAAGTCTCCTGTGTCTACCATTCCACCACACCGGCGGAGATTGGCAAGGATTAGAATAACACACAGACGGGAGATTGTCAACCCTCAATTTGGAAAAGTTGCCGACGCCCTTCGATCCCTTGCGCCCGGGGCAGTCCTGTGGTATGCTGTTATCGACAACAATTCGGACGCGACAGGAGGAATGACCATGAAACTGGCAGAGGCATTGCAGGAGAGGGCGGATCTCAACCGCCGCATCGCGGATCTCACCGGCCGCTTGGCGGACAACGCCCTGGTACAGGAGGGGGAGCGGACAGCGGAGGACCCCGCCGAGCTGATGGCGGAGCTGGACCGCTGCGTGGCCGCCCTGGAGGAGCGCATCGCCCAGATCAACCTGGTCAACTGCCGCACGGCAGTGGACGGCAAGACGCTGACGGAGCTGCTGGCCCGCCGGGATTGCCTGAAGCTGCGGATCGGCGCCTACCGGGAGCTGCTCGGCAACGCCAGCCAGACGGCTCGCCGGGCCCGGGGCACCGAGATCAAGGTGCTCAGCGCCGTCAACGTGGCGGAGCTGCAGAAGAGGGTGGACGCCATGTCCCACGAGCTGCGGACCCTGGACAACACCATCCAGCAGGCCAACTGGACTACCGACATGTGAGCGGAGAGACGGTAGTCTGACGGAGCGAATGCGATCTCTGTGGCTGAGAATGAGTCCACCTGCATGGTGTGTCGCCGGGCCGGCACGGGGTTCGAATCCCCGCTGCATTGTTACGCCCCGACTGCGTATCCCTGCATCAATACCGTTTACAGCGTATGACCAAGCATTGGCCGTCGGACGAGGGCGGGACAGGGGACTTTCCGCTGATAACAACGAAAAAAGCTCCGGAGCCAAGGCTCCGGAGCTTTTCTTATGAGGGGAAAACGCTTCAGCACTTCTCGAACACGGTGGCAACGCCCTGGCCGCCGCCGATGCACAGAGTGGCCAGACCCTTCTTGGCCTCGGGACGCTTCTGCATCTCGTGGAGCAGGGTGACGATGATGCGGGCGCCGGAAGCGCCGACAGGGTGGCCCAGAGAGATGGCGCCGCCGTTGACGTTGACCTTGCTCATGTCAAAGTGCAGCTCGCGGGCCACAGCGATGGACTGGGCGGCAAAGGCCTCGTTGGCCTCGATCAAGTCCATGTCCTCCACGGTGGTGCCGGCCTTCTTCATAGCCGCGCGGGTAGCGACCACGGGACCGACGCCCATGATCTTGGGATCCACACCGCCCTGGCCCCAGCCGATCAGCTTGGCCATGGGCTTCAGACCGTACTTCTCCACGGCCTCGCCGGAGGCCAGCACGATGGCGGCGGCGCCGTCGTTGATGCCGGAGGCGTTGGCGGCGGTGACACGCTGCTGGCCCTTGTCCTCGGACTCCTGAATGCCGGTGGGCTCAAAGGTGTGAACGACCTGGGGAGCGGGGGACTCGGGACCCACGGGGAAAGCGCCGCGCAGCTTGGCGATACCCTCGACGGTGGTGCCGGCTCTGGGGAACTCGTCACGCTTGAACTCCACGATATCCTTCTTGACCTTCACGGGCACGGGAACGATCTCGTCGTCAAAGCGGCCGGAATTCTGGGCGGCCTCGGTCTTCTGCTGGGAGGCGGCGGCAAAAGCGTCCTGCTCGGCGCGGGTGATGCCCCACACATCGTTGATGTTCTCAGCGGTGGTGCCCATGTGGTAGCCGTTGAAGGCATCCCACAGACCGTCCTTGATCATGGTGTCCACCAGCTTCTTGTCGCCCATGCGGGCACCCCAGCGGGCGTCAGGGGCGGCATAGGGGGCGGCGCTCATGTTCTCGGTACCGCCGCAGACGACGATGTCGCTGTCGCCGGCCAGGATGGAGCGGGCGCCCTCGATGACGGACTTCATACCGGAGCCGCAGACCATGCCTACGGTGTAGGCGGGAACGGCGTAGGGGATGCCGGCCTTGATGGCCACCTGACGGGCCACGTTCTGGCCCAGGCCGGCGGTCAGGATGCAGCCGAACATGACCTCGTCCACGTTCTCGGGGGCCACGTTGGCTCGCTTCAGGGCCTCCTTGACCACGATAGCGCCCATCTCAGTGGCGGGGGTGTTCTTCAGAGCGCCCCCGAAGGAACCAATTGCGGTTCTGCAGCAGTTGACGACATACAGTTCTTTCATGTTTTGTTTCCTCCTCTTTTTTGTTCAGACGGGGCATTCTGTGCCCCATAAACACTCACTATATATAATAGACGCAATTTCCCCCAATATCAAGGGGTAATTCCCAAAAAACGCGGGTCATTCCGTTACCTTGAACTGCTCGGCCAGCTCCTGGCGAGCCTGGAGCAGGTTGGTGTAAAAGGCGCCGGTATCCAGCTTGTTGTACAGCTTGCTGAAGGTCACGGTCAGCTCTTGGCGCCGGGCGATCAGTTCCTCAGAGAAAAAGGACTGGGCCAGAGCGGCGGTGTTCAGCGGACGGCGGATCGCCACATAGAAACCGCTGTCGGTGGACAGCACGTCGCTGACGGCGCCCTCCTCCAGAGAGGCGATGGCGTTGACGATCGACGCGTCCGCCGTCTCGGCGTTAATGGTATAGTCCTGCTCCGGTACCTCCATACCCAGGTCGGCGGCCAACTGTCCCAGCAGCTCATAGGCTTCGTCGGCGTCCAGGGCCCGCAGACGCTCCACGTAGCTCTCGGCCAGGGCCCGCTGGGCCTCCACAGCGCTCTCGTCCAGGGTAATGGCGGGCAGATACAGGATCCGGGCGCTGACGTAGCCGTTCTCGGCGCCGTAGGCGAGGAGCTCCTCCTGGGTGGGGTAGAGCTCACCGCCCTCCTGGACGGCCATATCCGTCAGACGGTCCAGCAGGAGGTAGGTGGAGTTGATCCGGTCATAGGCCTCCTCGCTGACGCCCATCAGCTGTACCTGCTGGCGGTAAGCCTCCTCGCCGCCGTAGTAGGCGGCGTACTGGTCCTTTTGATCCTGCAGCCTAGCCAGATCCTCGTCGGTGAGGGAAATGCCGTTTTCCTGAGCCAACCGGCGGATGACGGCGAACAGCTTCACCGTCTCCAGGGCGTCGGCCTTAACGTAATCGCCATAGGTCGCGTCGTCCGTCAGCCGGGCGTTCCAGTCGATCTCACCCAGATTGGAGGTCAGGTATTCGCAGCCGTAGGCCAGCCAGTAGAGAAACTCCTCCGCTTCCACCGTCTCGCCGTCCACGGTAAGGAGTTTGGCGTCGGGGTGAATGTCAGAGGCCAGATAGTACAGCCCGTCGGTGCGCGTACCGTTGTTTGCCCGGCTTGCCGACCACAGGGCGGCGCCCAGCACCGCCAGGCAGGCCAGCGCGCCAATGCCAATTCGAAGCCACAGGTTTTTCATCAATGTGTTCCTTTCTCTTCCTCAGGCGCTTCACCTGATGGATTAGTCTCCTGCTGCAGGCGCAGCTGCTCTACCAGTTCCCCCGCGGCGGACAGGGCGTCCTCACCCTCTTTCAAATAGAGGGTCAGCCGAGGATGCTCCCCGGCGGAGAGCAGCAGGCGGCTGCGATAGCGCCGCTGGGCGCACAGGGCCATCAGGGCCGTTACGTCCAGAGTGTCGGCAAAGCTGAACAGGAGCTGCCGGCCCTTTTGGGTCACGTCGGTGACGGCAACCTCCACCGCCGCGGCGCGTAGCAGCGCCACGTCCAGCAGGGCCTTCACGGGGGCGGGCACTTCGCCGTACCGGTCCGTCAACTCATCTATAAGGTCATCCGCATCAGCCGCCGTGGTGACGGCAGCGATGCGGCGGTAGAGATCCATCCGCTGCTGGGCGGAGGGGACATACCGCTCGGGAATGTGGGCCGAGATGGTCAGATCGGCGGAGCAGTCCGGGCGTTTTTTGTGGCCCAGGCCCTGCTGCTCCAGCACAGCCTCGTTGAGGAGCTTCAGGTACATATCGTAGCCCACGCTCATCATGTAGCCGGACTGCTCCGGGCCCAGCAGGTTCCCGGCGCCCCGGATCTCCAGGTCCCGCATGGCGATCTTGAAGCCGGAGCCGAACTCCACGTACTCCCGGATGGCGGCCAGCCGCTTGGCGGCCACCTCTGTCAGCACTTTGCCGGTGCGGAAGGTCAGATAGGCGTAGGCCCGGCGGGGACTGCGGCCGATGCGGCCCCGGATCTGGTGGAGCTGGCTGAGGCCCAGCCGGTCGGCGTCCTCGATAATGAGGGTGTTCACGTTGGGGATGTCGATGCCGGTCTCGATGATGGTGGTGCATACCAGCACCTGGATGTCGCCGTCGGCCATCTGCTGCATGACCCGGCTCAGATCCCGTTCGGCCATCTTGCCGTGGGCGGTGGCAATGGCGACATCGTCGCCCAGCATCTGCCGCAATCGGGCGGCGGTGGCGTCGATGTTCTCCACCCGGTTGTGGAGGTAGTAGACCTGCCCGCCCCGGCCCAGCTCCCGGCGGATGGCGTCGGTGACGATGGCCCAGTCGTGCTCCAGCACGTAGGTCTGAACGCTCTGGCGGTCCCGGGGCGGCTCCTCAATGGTGCTCATGTCCCGGATGCCGCTGAGAGCCATGTTCAACGTCCGGGGGATGGGGGTGGCGGAGAGGGTCAGGGTGTCCACCTGGCGGCTGCGCTCACGGAGCCGCTCCTTGGCGGCCACGCCGAAGCGCTGCTCCTCGTCGATGATGAGCAGGCCCAGGTCCTTGAATTCCACGCCCTTTTGCAGCAGCTTGTGGGTGCCGATCAGCAGGTCCACCCGACCCTGCCTGGTCCGCTCCAGGGTGTCCTTCAGCTGCTTGCCGCTGCGGAAGCGGCTGAGGACCTCAATGGTGACGGGGAAGGAGCGGAAACGGTTGACGGCGGTGGCGTAGTGCTGCTGGGCCAGCACCGTGGTGGGTACCAGCAGGGCACACTGCTTGCCGTCCATGATGCACTTCATCACGGCCCGGAGGGCCACCTCCGTTTTGCCGTAGCCCACGTCGCCGCACAGCAGGCGGTCCATGGGCACGGGCTTCTCCATGTCCGCCTTGATCTCGGCGGCGGAGCGGAGCTGATCGTCGGTCTCCTCAAATTCGAAGGATTCCTCAAACTCCCGCTGCCAGGGACTGTCGGGGGAGAAGGCGTAGCCGCCCAGCCGCTGACGCTCGGCGTACAGGGCGATAAGCCCCTGGGCCAGCTCCTTGGCGGCGGCCTTGGCCCGGTAGGTGGTCTTGGCCCACTCCGTGCCGCCCAGCTTGTTGAGCTTGACGGGCTTCTCGTCCTCCTCACCGCCCCGGCCGATGTATTTGCTGACCAGGTCCAGCGAGGTGCAGGGCACGTACAGGCAGTCCGTGCCGGCGTAGCTGATCTTCACGTAGTCCTTCTCCACCCCGTCTACCGGCATGCGCACGATGCCGGCGAACCGGCCGATGCCGTGGTGGACGTGGACCACCAGGTCGCCGGGGGTCAAGTCGGTGTAGGACTGGATCTTCTGGCGGCTGTCGTCCCGGCGGGGGCGGGCCGTTTTGGCCTTGCCGCTGACCGGGGCGGTCAATTGACCCTCTGTGAGAACTGCCAGCTTCAGCTCCGGGTACTCACTGCCGGCGCTGAGAGCGCCGATGCCGATGAGAACGGTGCCTCGCTCCGGCGTCTTCGTGCCGGCAAAGTCCAGCACGGCGGGGATCTTCCGCTCGCTCAGCAGGCGGCGGAGGTTTCGGGCCCGTACCTCGCCGCCGCAGAGCACTATGCAGCGGTATCCGGCGGTGAGGTAGTGGACCATATCGGTGGCGGCGGTGTCCAACGACCCGCCGTAGGAGCTCAGTTGCTTGGCACTGACCTGCCACAAAGACTTGGGCGGCAGCAGGCAGCGGCTGGTGGGCAGGCTCTCCAGCTGGCACACGGCGAAGTCCCGGAGCCGCTGCTGGAGCTCTGCCTCGCCCAACGCCAAATCGGCGAATACGCCGCAGAGCTGGCCGCTGTCCATGGCGGCGGTGACGTCCTCCTTCAGCTGCCAAAAAAAGGCGCGGAGGGATTCGCCCACCCTGGCGCTGTCGCTGATACAGATCAGTGTGTCCGGGGACAGGTAGTCCAGGGCGGTGGTCATATCCGGGTAAACGGCGGCCATGTAGCGGTCCGGCCCGGGCGGGGTCAGGCCCTGACGTAACTGCTCGGCGTCAGAGCGGAGGGTGGCCTTGACGCGGTCGGCACTCTCGCCCCGGAGCCGGGACGCGGCTTTTTCCAGTCGGTCTGCCGTCGCCGCGGCGTCTCCGGCATGGGGCAGAACCTCTCCGGCGGGGAGGATCAAGGCCTCTTTGCAGTTGGCGGTGCGGCGCTGGGTGGCCACGTCAAACCAGCCCAGGGAGTCCACCTCGTCGTCGAAGAACTCACAGCGCACCGGCTGGGCCATGCCGGGGGAGAATACGTCCAAAATGCCGCCGCGGAGGGCGAACTGGCCGGGCCCTTCCACCTGATCGGCACGGGTATAGCCGGCGGCGATCAGGCGGGCAGTGAGCTCCGCCACGTCGTAGCGGCCGTCCATGGCAAGCGTCAATACGTTCTCCTGCAGGACAGCAGGGGGAATGCACCGCTGGATCAAGGCGTCCGCGGCGGCCACCACCACGGCCGCGCCGTCTGCCATGGCCCGCAGAGCCTGCAGGCGGCGGTGCTCCCAATCCCGGCTGGCAACAGCCGTGCTGCGGAGATGCCAGTCACGACGGGGCAGGACGGTCACATCCTCCCCGGTGAGGAGACGGAGGTCGGCGGCCTGGCGGGAGCACTCCCGCTCGTCGGCGCAGAGAACCAGGAGGGGACGGGACGTGGCCTTGCGCAGCACGGCGGCCAGCTGAGCCCGGTGCACGGGACTTAAGCCTGTCATTTGAGCGGGGCACTCCCCGTTTTCCACGGCCTCCGCCAGTTCCCGGAGCTGGGGCAGAGCCAGCAGCTCCCGCAGCAGATTTTCCACGATGCGTCTCCCTCCTTTCTTTGGGATCATTCAAAATGACTTTGCCATTTTGAATGAATGAGATTGCGGCCTGCTGCAGTGCACTCGCTTGCGTGAGACGCTCGCACGTTTGCAGGCCGAGAAGTATTTTTTGCCACGTACACGCCGCGGCAAAAAATGATCTCATATCTTCGCGCCCCCGGACGCGAAATCTGCGATGCCGTACTTATGACATGTAGGTGTGTAATCAAATCAATAGTGGCTATTCATTCGGCCGAATATTTTATTGACCTTATTCCCCCCGGACCGGCTTGACCATATCGTATTCGCCGGGGGCGAATTTGATCCGCAGCCGGTCGCTGACCTCGTATTCGGCGATGGAGCGGTTGGCCGCCAGGGCCTCCCGCTCTGTGCCGGTCTCGTCCCGGAAGGTCACGTAAGTCAGGTAGGACCCGCCGCCGTCGACATCCCTGTCATAGACCACCCGGGAAACCACGGCGTCTGCCTCAACGCCCTCTCGATCGATCCGTCTGGACAGGCGGATAGCGTCAGCCGCCTTCCGCCCGAACCGGATCAGAAAGAGGATGACGACGACCGTGACGGCGATGACGACGAGGTTTTCCTTTAAATAATCGACCATGGTTTTCTCCTTCTATGGAAAAAATTTGTATTAATCAATTGAATCTGTTCTGAGCCTCGCTGACGCCGTCGGCGATCACCACCGGCACGGCAGCCACGGCCCTGTCCAGCGCCTCCATCAGCGGCTTCTGCTCGTCGCCCATGGGGCGGCCGGTGACCCAGTCGGCGATGTCGTAGTCGGCATTTTCCGGCATACCGACCCCCACCTTGATCCGGGGAAACTGGTCGCTGCCCAGGTGTTGGATGATGCTCTTGAGCCCGTTGTGGCCGCCGGCGCTGCCGTTTGCCCGGATGCGCAGCTTCCCGGCGGGCAGGGAGATGTCGTCGGAGATCACCAGCACGTGCTCCGGCGGGATTTTATAGAACCGGGCGGCCTGGCCCACGGCCTCGCCGCTGAGGTTCATATAGGTTTGGGGCTTCATCACCAGCACCTTCTCACCGCCCAGGGTGGCCGAGGCGGTCCAGGCCTTGAAGCGCAGCTTGTTAAGCTTAAAGTGTTCCATCTCCGCCAGCTTTTCCACGGCCAGGAAGCCCATGTTGTGGCGGGTGGACTCATACCGGGAGCCGGGGTTGCCCAGTCCCACCAGCAGCCAGGTGAAGCCGCCCTCTTTCTTGAAAATCATATATCTACGCTCCTTTGCGCCTTTTTTGCAAAGAATATGGGGACTGCGTACGCAGTCCCCATATTATATCACACAATTCCTCAGTTGAACAGCTTGGCGATGGAAATTTCCTGATAGATGCGCTCGATGGCCTCGGCAAACAGGGGCGCCACAGACAGATACTTGACCCGGTCGCAGCCCTCACCCAGGTTGGTGGGCAGGGTGTTCAGCAGGGCCAGCTCCTTGATGTAGCTGTTGTTGATCCGCTCGATGGCGGGACCGGACAGCAGACCGTGGCTGGCGCAGGCGTACACGTTGCCGGCGCCGCCTACCTCCACGATGGCCTTGGCGGCACCCACCAGGGACCCGCCGGTGTCCACCATGTCGTCGAAGAGGATGCAGTCCCGGCCGGCCACGTCGCCGATGACGTTCATGACCTCGCTCTGGTTGGCCTTGGGGCGGCGCTTATCCACGATGGCCAGGCCCATGTGCAGCTTCTGGGCGAAGGCCCGGGCGCGGGCCACGGAGCCCACGTCGGGGGAGACCACCACCATCTCCTCGGCCCGCTCGCCGAACTTCTTGGCGTAGTAGTCCACGAAGATGGGGTTGCCGAACAGATTGTCCACGGGGATATCAAAGAAGCCCTGGATCTGGGCGGCATGGAGATCCATGGTCAGCACCCGGTCGGCGCCGGCGGCGGTGATCATGTTGGCCACCAGCTTGGCGGAGATGGGATCGCGGCTCTTGGCCTTGCGGTCCTGGCGGGCATAGCCGAAATAGGGGATCACAGCGGTGATCCGGCCGGCGGAGGCCCGGCGGCAGGCGTCGATCATGATGAGCAGCTCCATCAGACTGTCGTTGACGGGCTTGCAGGTGGAGTTGATCAGAAACACGTCGCTGCCGCGGACGGTCTCATACAGGGAAACGGAGACCTCGCCGTCGGCGAACGTCTTGACCTCAGACTCACCCAGCTTGGTGCCTACGACCTTGCAGATTTCGGCAGCCAGAGCGGGGTTGGAGTTGCCGGTGAAAATCTTGATATCCTTGCCGTGAGAAATCATGTCAGTACACACTCGCTTTCTTTCGTATTCTCAAAACAGTTTCTCATATGCAGAGGCAGGCACAGTGCCTGATACTCACGCTGTTTTCAATGCAGCTTCGATCAAAACACACAGGGGCTTGCGCTGAAAACCGTGTGAATTGATATAGAATATCCCGGGATGGAATCCCAATCCCCTCCCGGACCCACCCCATGCGGCGCTGGGGCGGGAGGGAAGATTTCGCCGCGGGGTATGCCCTGCTATTTCTACAGAAAGTCAGTCCTTCTTCTTCCAGGTCTTCCGGAAGCGGGCGGCCCAGCCGGAGATATTGGTCTGGCGGGACCGGGCGATGGCCAGGGCGTCGGCTGGTACGTCGTCGGTGACGGTGGTGCCGGCGGCGGTGTATGACCCGTCGCCGAGAGTTACCGGGGCGATCAGGTTGGTGTTGCAGCCCAGGAATACGTCGTCGCCGATGGTGCAGCGGTACTTCTTGTGGCCGTCGTAGTTGGTGGTGACGGTGCCGCAGCCGAAGTTGACCCGCTCTCCCACGTCGCTGTCGCCCACATAGGTTAGGTGGGAGATCTTGGTGCCGTCGCCGATGACAGAGTTCTTAACCTCCACGAAGTCGCCCACCCGGCAGTGGTCGCCGATGCGGCAATTGGGCCGGACGTAGGTGAAGGGACCCACGGTGGTGTGACAGCCCACAGTGCTCTCGTTGACCTGAGAGGCGTTGACAGTGGTGCCCTCACCGATGACGCTGTCGCGGATCATGGCGTTGGGGCCGATCTCGCAGTTCTCATCGATGCGGGTGCTGCCCCGGAGGATGGTCCCCGGCAGGAGCGTGACGCCGGCGGCTACCTGGCAGGTGGGATCGACGAAGGTGCTGGCGGGGTCGATGACGGTGACACCCTGCTCAATGAGCTTGTCCAGCAGCAGTTCCCGGCAAAGGGGGGCCATGGCCCGGATGGCGGCCTCGCTCTCCAGGGGCAGCAGGCCGCAGTCCGCCTCATGGTCGGGGATAGGCAGTACAGGCTGCTTCACGATCAGCACGTCGCCGGCGGCCAGGGCCTCGTCACTGTACACGGCGGCGTCAAAGCATGCCACGGCCTTTTCCGCCTCGTCGCGCCAGGCTTCATCGCACAAAACAACAAACCGCTCCATGCCGCGGTCCCGCAGTTCCCGGCAGATCCAGGTGAGCACCGGGCAGAACAGGAGCGGACGCAGCATAAGCGGTTTTTCTGATGCGGAGACTCCCCGCAGATCAAACAGGGTCGTCTTGCAGTCCATGGGTGATCCCTCCCCTCATAAGCATTTCTCGACCGATAACAACATTATAACAGACCCGCCGGGAAAATCCAGTATTTCAGCGAATTTTTCATGGAATATTTTTGCGGCGGAAATGGGGCGGCTCCGCCGGCGGCGGAAGGCTTCCGGCGGCCCTGTGCAGAATGTCGGTTTTTCCCTGAAAATGTCGTACAAATTTTAAAAAACTATAAAATCACACTGTTTTCGTGATTTTATAGTTGAATTTTTGAAAACCATGGGGTACAATGTGTACCTTGAACGGAGGTGTGGAAATGCTGCATATCGTGCTGGTGGAGCCGGAGATTCCCCAGAACTGCGGCAACGTCGCCCGCACCTGCGCCGTTACCGGCAGCCAGCTCCATCTGGTCCGCCCCTTGGGCTTCGACATCTCCGAAAAGGCGGTGCGTCGGGCGGGACTGGATTACTGGCACCTGGTGGAGGTGTCCGACTACGAGAACTTGGACGCCTTCCTGACCGCCCATCCCGAGAGCGTGGCGGACGGGTGGCTTGCCACCACCAAGGCGCCCCGGGACTATACGAAGGCTGCCTATTCGCCGGACTGCTGGCTCTTCTTCGGCAAGGAGACGGCGGGCTTGCCCGCCTGGCTGCGGGAAAAGTATGCCGACCGCTGTGTCCGCCTGCCCATGCGGCCCGGGATCCGGAGCCTGAATCTCAGCAACGCCGCGGCCATTCTGACCTACGAGGCCCTTCGGCAGAACGGCTTTCCCGGCCTTTTAGGCGAGGGCGAGATGAAGCATGATTCGCCCAAAATCTGAGGATTTCGGGCGAGAGGCGCTGCGGCCCGCTGCAGCGCACTCGCTTTGCTCGCACGTTTGCGGGCCGAGAAGAATTGTTTGCCACGTGCACGCCGCGGCAAAAAACGATCCCATTTCTTCGCGTCTGCGGACGCGAACTCTGCGAGGCATTTTCAGCGCATCCCCATGAGCATTCCCTATGACCAAACAGGAGGTATAACGCATGAATTACAACAAGAAGACGGTTATGGACGTGGACGTGGCGGGGAAGAAGATCCTGCTGCGCTGCGACTTCAACGTGCCCCAGGACAAAAAAACCGGGGCTATCACCAGTGACAAGCGCATCGTGGCGGCTCTGCCCACCATCCGCTATCTCCTGGACAACGGCGCCGCCGTCATCGCCTGCTCCCATCTGGGCAAGCCGGCCGCCACCTTCTCCTCCTACGTGAAAAAGCAGGTGGAAAAGGGCAAGAACGAGGCCGATATCACCGAGGAGGAGTGGAAGAAGTCCCTCCGGAAGCTGACCATGGCTCCCGTGGCGGAGCGCCTGAGCGAGCTGCTGGGCCAGGAGGTCATTCTGGCTCACGACGTGGTGGGCGAGGACGCCCGGGCCAAGGCCGCCGCTCTGCAGCCCGGCCAGATCATGCTGCTGGAGAACACCCGCTTTGAAAAGGGCGAGACCAAGAACGATCCGGCCCTGGCCAGGGCTCTGGCCGACATGGCGGAGCTGTTCGTGTCCGACGCCTTCGGCACCGTCCACCGCGCCCACGCCACCACCGCCGGCGTGGCAGCCTATCTGCCCGCCGTCAGCGGCCTGCTGGTGGCCAAGGAGCTGGAGATCATGGGCGGCGCCCTGAACGATCCCAAGCGCCCCTTCGTGGCGGTGCTGGGCGGCGCCAAGGTCAGCGACAAGATCGGCGTCATCAACAACCTGCTGGACAAGGCCGACACCATCATCATCGGCGGCGGCATGGCCTATACCTTTGCCAAGGCCCAGGGCGGCTCCATCGGCACCAGCCTTTGCGAGAGCGACAAGCTGGACTACGCCCTGGAGATGATCGCCAAGGCCAAGGACCGGGGCGCGGAGATGCTGCTGCCCACCGACACCCTGGCGGCGAAGGAGTTCGCCCCCGACGCCGAGGCCGTGGTGGTGCCCACCGACGCCATCCCCGACGATATGATGGGCCTGGACATCGGCCCGGAGACCACCGAGCGCTTCTGCGGCGCCGTGAGGGGCGCCGGCACCGTGGTGTGGAACGGCCCCATGGGCGTGTTTGAATTCGAACGCTTTGCGGTTGGCACCCGCGCCATGGCCAAGGCCCTGGCCGAGAGCGGTGCCGTCACCATCGTGGGCGGCGGCGACAGCGCGGCCGCCGTGGAGCAGCTGGGCTTTGCCGACCGGATCACCCACATCTCCACCGGCGGCGGCGCAAGCCTGGAGTTCCTGGAGGGCAAGGAGCTGCCCGGCGTAGCCTGCCTGTTGGACAAGTAAGAGCAACAGGCCGCCGGTTCCGCCACCGTCGTGTCAGCCGCAGCCCGGCCCAAATTGGCCCGGCCTGCGGGACACCTCCTCGAAACCGCCTCGCTGCATCCGCCACCGGCGGCGCTTCGGCGCTTTCCACCGGCGGCGGCGCAAGCCTGGAGTTCCTGGAGGGCAAGGAGCTGCCCGGTGTAGCGTGTCTTCTGGACAAGTAAGCATATTCTGTGACGCAGTCACATATTTTGAAATATAGAAAGACTAGAGGAGTAAACCAACATGAACCGCAGATATCGCAAGACCATTATCGCCGGCAACTGGAAGATGAACAAGACCGCCAGCGAGACCAAGAAGTTTGCCGAAGAGCTGAAGACCGTCATGCCCAAAGCCAAGTGGTGTGAGGCGGTCGTGTGCGTCCCCGCCGTCAACATCCCGGCCGCTATCAAGGCCTTCAAGGATATGCGCGTCTCCGTGGGCGCCCAGAATCTGTTCTATGAGAAATCCGGTGCCTACACCGGCGAGGTGTCCGCCGACATGCTGAAGGACCTGGGGGTCAAGTACGTCATCATCGGCCACAGCGAGCGCCGCCAGTACTTCGGCGAGACCGACGTCACCGTCAACAAAAAGGTCCATGCCGCCCTTGACGCTGGATTGCACCCCATCATCTGCGTGGGCGAGAGCCTGGAGCAGCGGGAGATGGGCATCACCATGGAGCTGGTGGCTCTGCAGGTGAAGGCCGCTCTCAACGGCGTCAGCGCCGAGAAGGTCCGCAAGTGCGTCATCGCCTATGAGCCCGTGTGGGCCATCGGCACCGGCAAGACCGCCACCGCCGAGCAGGCTGCCGAGGTCTGCACCCTGATCCGCGCCACCATCCGCCACATGTACGGCGCCCGTATCGCCCGCTCCGTTACCATTCAGTACGGCGGGTCCATGAAGCCGTCCAATGCCGCGGAGCTGCTGGCCCAGCCCGATATCGACGGCGGCCTTATCGGCGGCGCCTCCCTGAAGAGCGGCGAGTTCGTTGAGATCATCAACGCCGCCAACCAGGAGTAAGTCATGTCGCCCGGAGATATGTTCTTTGGGCGGGAGGAAATTGCTATGAACAAAACACCGACTACGCTGATCATTATGGACGGCTTCGGTCTGGCGGCGCCCAGCGACACCAATGCCGTGTCCCTGGCCCGCACCCCCGTGCTGGATCGGCTCTTTCAGGAATACGCCCACACCACCCTGTCCGCCAGCGGACTGGACGTGGGCCTGCCGGACGGGCAGATGGGCAACAGTGAGGTGGGCCACACCAATATCGGCGGCGGCCGCGTGGTGTTCCAGGATCTGCCCCGGATCAGCCTTGCCATCCAGGACGGCAGCTTCTTCCGGAACGAGGCCTACAACCGGGCCATGGACGCCTGCCTGGAAAAGGGCACGGCCCTGCACCTGTACGGCCTGCTGTCGGACGGCGGCGTCCACTCCCACATCACCCACCTGTACGCCCTGCTGCAGATGGCAAAGGACAAGGGCCTGCAGAAGGTCTTCGTCCACTGCTTCCTGGACGGGCGCGATGTGTCCCCCACCAGCGGCAAGGGCTTCGTGGCCGCTCTGCGGGACAAGTGCGAGGAGCTTGGCGTGGGCCGGATCGCCACGGTGATGGGCCGCTTCTACGCCATGGACCGGGACAAGCGATGGGAGCGTCTGCAGCTGGCCTATGACGCCATGGTCTACGGCGAGGGCATCCAGAATCCCGACCCGGTGGACGCGGTGGCCCAGTCCTACGACGCCGGCGTCACCGACGAGTTCGTGGAGCCGGTGGTGTGCGATCCCTCCGGCACCATCTCCGACAACGACAGCATCATCTTCTTTAATTTCCGGCCCGACCGGGCCCGGGAGATCACCCGAGCCATCGTGGACCCGGATTTCGACGGCTTCCAGCGGGAGTATTTTCCCACCACCTATATCTGCAACACCGAGTACGACGCCGCCATGCCCAACGTGACGGTGGCTTGGCCCCGGATCCGGGTCGACAACGGCCTGGGCGAGTATCTGGGCTCTCTGGGCCTGACCCAGCTTCGGATCGCCGAAACGGAGAAGTACGCCCACGTGACCTTCTTCTTCAACGGCGGCGTGGAGAAGCAGTATCCCGGTGAGGATCGGGTGCTGGTGGCGTCCCCCAAGGTGCCCACCTACGACATGCAGCCCGAGATGAGCGCCTATGAGGTCTGCGACAAGTGCGTGGAGCGGATCCGCTCCGGCGCCTACGACGTGATCATCCTCAACTTTGCCAACTGCGACATGGTGGGTCACACCGGCGTGCTGGAGGCCGCCGTCAAGGCCGTGGAGACCGTGGACACCTGCGTGGGCCGCGTGGTGGACGCCACGCTGGAGATGGGCGGCATCGCCATGATCACCGCCGACCACGGCAACGCCGAGCAGATGGTCCAGGAGGACGGCTCTCCCATGACCGCCCACACCACCAACCCGGTGCCCTTTATCCTCTGCGGCGCCGGTACGGAGCTGCGGCCCGGCCGCCTGGCCGACATCGCCCCCACCATTCTGGACGTGATGGGGCTGGCCTGCCCGGAGGAGATGGACGGCAAGACGCTGATCGTCAGATAACCTGTATATTTGCACAAGATGGATCCCCGATGCTTTTTGGCGCGTCGGGGATCTTTTTTTGCAAAAATTGAATAAAAAAATCGCCGCCTGCTCATAATGAGGCCAGAAATCCTTTTTTGGGAGCATTTCGGCCTGCCGCAGGCCGGAACGGTGCGGCGGCCGGGCGGAAGTCCGGTCTGGAAAGGGAGAGCTATGAACGAGAACAGAAGATCCCCCGGGGGATCTGTGGGCAAGGGCGCCTACATAGCCCTTGCTATGTGTTTGGTCGCCATCGGAATGATCGCTTTTATCGCGCTGCTGACGCCCCGGAGCAATACCGCCCAGGACGTGCAGCCCACGGACACGCCGGTGGTGGAGCCGTCGCCGTCCCCGGTGGCGCCGGTGACGAAGCCGGAGCCTCTGGAGATCCCCACGCCGGAGGTGCCGGAGCCGGAGCCGACGCCTGTTATGGAGCCCGAGGAGGTTCCGGAGCCGGAGGACCTGATGCCAACGGTGGTATCACCCCTGGACGGCACCACCGTCACCGTATTCAGCATGACGGAGCTGCTGTATGACGAGACCATGGCCGACTGGCGGACCCACAACGGCCTGGATATCCAGGCCGGGGAGGGCGACGCGGTAAAGACCGCGGCGGACGGCGTGGTGCTGGCGGTGGCCCGGGACGACATGATGGGCGTCACCGTGGTCATTGAGCACGCCGGCGGCTATACTACCCAGTACAGCAGCCTGCAGGAGGATCCTCCGGTGGAGGTGGGCCAGCAGGTGAAAACCGGGGAGATCATCGGCTACGTGGGCTCCACCGCCGACGCGGAGAGCAGCATGGGGCCGCATCTCCACTTCTCTGTCAGCAAGGACGGGGAGGTCATCGACCCCAGAGAATATGTGAAGTGAAAAAGTAAGAGCAGCCTCCGGGGCACCCTCCGCAAGGAAGGTGCCCCGGACTTTCGTTTGTGTCTCTCCTACACCTCATCCGGCCTCGCTATGCTCGGCCACCTTCCCCTCAAGGGGAAGGCTTGAGAAGCGTGACAACCAAAGGCTTCCCCTTGAGGGGAAGCTGTCAGCCGTAAGGCTGACTGATGAGGTGTCTTTCCGTGTTTACTCAATATCCGTCAGGCCGAGCCGCCTCAAAAGGTCAGTACGCACTCCGTCGAAATTCCTGTTGAGGTCGTTATTGGAATATCGCACGATGGTAATTCCACGCTGATTCAGGGCGTGGTCTCTTTCCCGATCGGCAGCAGCACCCTCGTCCTCATAGTGCTGTGAGCCGTCCAACTCGATCACGAGTTTAGCCGAGGCACAGTAGAAGTCCACAATGTAATGGTCGATGACCTTTTGCATGTTGACCGTGACTGGGAGTTGTTTCAGGAAGTCATACCAAAGGCGTCGCTCCTCCTTCGTCATTTCGCGGCGAAGCGTTTGCGCGTTTTTTCTTAATTTGGGGTTGTTTGTTTGATTCAAAGCTTTCCACCTCATCCGTCACGGCTGACGCCGTGCCACCTTCCCCTCGAGGGGAAGGCTTTCTCTGCCCCTGGCAGTCTCTCAGTAAAACTGAAATCTATCTGTCCAATATCATTCTTGCAACAGTTGCTCCAACCTGAGACATCCCTTCTCGGCCATCAAAGCGGAAACCATAACGAGTATAAAAATCTATTGCCCGCTGATTGCCTTTTATTACAAAAAGCGCTATTTGCGAATAACCGCATAAAGATTTCACTGCTTCTTGCATCAGACGGTATCCGATCCCCTTGCCATAATAGTCCGCCAAAACATACAGCGCAGCAATTTCTCCTGCATCTTCAAGGTCTTCATAGCCATACTTTCCATACTGAACAAATCCGACAACACGATCACCCTCTTTTGCGATGATAGTGTTATCCTTAGTGTTCACGGCCGTCTCTAAAAAGCTGTCAATTGTTAAGTTATCAAGAAACTCTTGCTCCACTAATCCCGAATATGCTTCTCGCCACGATTGAAAACCAACAAAGGCCCTCCCTTTGAGTTCTGAGTCGGTTTCCAGCTTTTTAATTGTAATTTGCACAGGTGGCCCTCCCTAAATCCAATTCTGTCGAGGTAAGTATACCATCCCTGTTAAGCAGGGTCAATTATGTGCATTCAGAAAACAGGAGGAGACACTTCCTTACGAAGTGCCTCCTTCCGGCTGCTCTTATTTTTCATTCAGATGACGTGATCACTTCTTCAGCTCACCGTTGGCGGCGGCGGTCAGGTAGGCGTTGATGAAGCCGTCGATGTCGCCGTCCATCACCGCTTGGATGTTGCCCATTTCGTAGCCGGTGCGGGTATCCTTGGCCAGGGTGTAGGGCATGAACACGTAGGAGCGGATCTGGCTGCCCCACTCGATCTTCATCTGCACGCCCTTCAGGTCGCTGATCTTCTCGGCGTGCTGCTGGAGCTTCAGCTCGGCCAGCCGGGCCCGGAGCATTTTCATGGCGTTGTCCCGGTTCTGGAACTGGCTGCGCTCCGTCTGGCAGAACACCACGATGCCGGTGGGCAGGTGGGTCAGCCGGACGGCGGAGCTGGTCTTGTTGATGTGCTGACCGCCGGCGCCGGAGGAGCGGCAGGCCTGCATCTCGATGTCCTCGGGGCGGATCTCGATGTCGCTGTCGTCGGGCAGCTCCGGCATGACCTCCAGCGCGGCGAAGGAGGTCTGGCGCCGGGCGTTGGCGTCGAAGGGGCTGACCCGGACCAGGCGGTGGACGCCGTTTTCGCTCTTCAGATAGCCGTAGGCGTTCTCGCCCTCGATGAGGATGGTGGCGGACTTGATGCCCGCCTCGTCGCCGGCCTCGTAGTCCATCAGCTGGTAGGTGTAGCCGTGGCGCTCGGCCCAGCGGGTATACATGCGGTAAAGCATCTCGGTCCAGTCCTGGGCCTCGGTGCCGCCGGCGCCGGCGTGGAAGGTGAGAATGGCGTTGTTGGCGTCATACTCCCCGCTGAGGAGAGCCGCCAGACGGCGCTCGCTGATCTCCTTCTCCAGCGTCTCATAGCCGGAGGTCACGTCCTCCAGGAGGGACGCGTCGTCCTCCTCCTGACCCATCTCGCACATGGTGAGACAGTCCTCCCAGTCGGCAACCAGCCGGTCGTGCCTCTTGATCTTGTTCTCCAGGCGCTTGATCTGCTGGGAGACCTTCTGGCTCCGGTCCAGATCGTTCCAGAAGCCGTCCCGCTCCGTCTCCGCCTGGAGCTCTGCCAGCTCCTCCCGGGCCTTGGGGATGCCCAGCGCCTTCTCCAGCTCGCCCAGGGTGTCCTCCAGGGCCAGCAGCTTCTGCTTGTACTCGTCGTATTCAATGACTGCCATAGTGGTGGTCTCCTATCTCAATAATCAATAACTTATACATTATATCCAAAATATTAGACGCTGTAAAGGGGGTCAGGCTTGTTCCGCCTCCCTCTGCTGCAGCCGCATCTCCCGCAGCACGGAGCCGGCAAGGGGGATGGTCAGCAGGAAAGAGCATACGTCGCTGACGGATTGGGTGATCTGGATACCCAGCGGCCCCAGGAACCGGGGCAGGAGCAGCACCACGGGGATGAAGAAAATGCCCTGCCGCGCCATGGCCAGGATGGAGGCCTGGCGGACCTTGTTGATGGTCTGGGTCATCATGCCGGACATCATGTTGAAGCCGGTGAGGAAGAGGGTGCAGCTCTGAGCCCGCATGGCCACGGTGCCGAAGGCGATGACCTCCGGGCTGTCCCGGAAGATGCCGATGATGGCGGGTGCCTGCCAGAAGATGATGGCCCCGGCCGCCGCCAGGAAGACGGTAGCCCATCGGACGCAGAACCAGAAGCCCTTGAGCACCCGGTCATAGAGCTTTGCCCCGTAGTTGAAGCCGCAGACGGGCTGGAAGCCCTGGCCGAAGCCGATGAGGGCGGAGTTGGCCATCATCATGGCCCGCTGCACCACGCTCATGGCGGCGATGGCGGCGTCGCCGTAGGCGCCGGCCATGTTGTTCAGGCAGATGGTGGCCAGGGACGAGAGGCTCTGCCGAAACAGGGAGGGGGCGCCGCCCTTGCAGATCAGGACGAAGTAATCCCACCGGAAGCGGACGTTCCGCAGCCGGATGGCCAGGTTGCCGCTGCGGTTGGTCCCGGCCAGCAGCAGGCAGAAGGAGATGAACTGGCTGATAATGGTGGCCAGGGCCGCCCCGCCCACGCCCATCTTAAGGGCGAAGATGAACAGGGGGTCCAGCCCCACGTTGAGGATCGCGCCGGAGACGATGCCCACCATGCCGTGCATGGCGCTGCCCTGGAAGCGGAGCTGGTTGTTCAGCACGAAGGAGGCGGTGATAAAGGGCGCGCCGAAGAGGATGAACCGCAGATAGTCCTTGGCGTAGGGGAGGATGGTCTCCGTGGAGCCCAGGATCCGGGCCAGCGGGGCCAGGAAGATCTGCCCCAGTACCATGATCACCGTACCGGCCAGCAGGGCGTACACCACGCCGGTGGCCGCCATCTTGGCGGCGCTGTCGGTGCGCTGCCGGCCCAGCTCCATGGCGATGACATTGCCGCTGCCGTGGCCGAAGAAGAAGCCAGTGGCCTGGAAGATGGCCATCAGCGAGAAGGCCACGCCCACGGCGCCGGTGGCGCTGTCGGAATGCAGCTGCCCCACGAAGAAGGTGTCCACCATGTTGTAGGCGGCGGTGACCATCATGGAGATGATGGTGGGCACCGCCAGCTTGCACACCAGAGAGCTCACCGGCTCCGTGGTCATCCGGATAAATTTTTCCTGCTGCTTGTCGTTCATATTGTCCCATCCCATCCATGGTATGATCCCATAACTATGTTATTCTATCACAGGCGGCGGCGCAAATCAAGACCGGGCAGACCGCCCTGCGGCTGGCGGATGACGCAATTTCACATTGACCCCGGCAGGCGCGTGCCTTATAATAAAGGTGAGAAAGAAGGGGAGGGAGCGCTCCGATATGAACGAGATCTTTGTGACCGGGCACCGGAACCCGGATACCGACTCCATTGTGGCGGCCATGTCCTACGCGGCGCTGCGCAACGCCCTGGGAGAGAAGGAGTACGTCGCCGCCCGCCTGGGCGAGATCAGCGACGAGACCCGCCGGGTTTTGGATTACTTCCAGAGTGAGCCGCCCCGGTTCGTCAAGACCATGCGCACCCAGGTGCGGGACCTGGATTTCGATACGCCGCCGGCCATGGACCGGTCGGTGACCATGGACCGGGCCTGGCACATCATGCGGGACGACCACTATCCCGCCATCCCTGTGGCCAATGAAGACGGCACCCTGTACGGCATGCTGTCCGCCGGCGACATCGCCACCTACAGCATGGAGACCATCGCCGACCCGGTGGTGGATGAGCTGCCGCTGTTCAACCTGATCAGCGTGCTGGAGGGGCGCATCCTCAATGAGAGCGGCCGTCTGGCGGAGACCGTCAGCGGCCAGGTGTACATTGCCCTGCCCCAGAGCTGTGAGAACCTGCTGTTCAACAGCCGGGAGAGCATCGTCCTGTGCGGCAACCAGCCGGACATGATCCGCCGGGCGCTGGACATGGGGGTGGAGTGCCTCATCCTGTGCCAGACGGACGTGGATCCGGCCTGGCTGGAGAGGGCGGACAACACCTGCGTCATCTCCACGCCCTTTGACGCCAGCCGGGTGGCCCGGCTGGTCTACCAGGCCATCCCCATCTCCCGACCCTGCCATACGGAAAATCTGATCACCTTCCACCTGACCGACTACATCGACGACGTCCGGGAGGTGGTGCTCAAGAGCCGCTACCGCTGCTACCCCGTGCTGGATGAAAACGACAAGGTGGTGGGCACCCTGTCCCGGTACCACCTGCTGCGGCCCCGTCGGAAGAAGGTGGTCCTGGTGGACCACAACGAGCTGAGCCAGGCCGTCTCCGGCCTGGAGCAGGCGGAGATCCTGGCCATCATCGACCATCACCGCCTGGCGGACATCCAGACCGGTCAGCCCATCCACGTGCGCAACGAGCCGGTGGGCAGCACCAACACCATCATCGCCGCCATGTTCCAGGAGCACGGCGTCATGCCGTCGGCCAAGCTGGCCGGTTTGATGGCGGCGGCCATCCTGTCGGACACGGTCATGTTCAAATCCCCCACCTGCACCAAGCGGGATATCGCCATGGCGGAGCGGCTGGGGCGCATCGGCAACGTATCCCTGGAGGAGCTGGGCCAGGTGATTTTCTCCACCGATTCCACCGGCGCCAAGAGCGCCGCGGAGCTGCTGATGAGCGACTTCAAGCAGTTCCACATCGCGGAGCATAACCTGGGCGTGGGCCAGATCACCTGCCTCGACTCCCAGAAGATGCTGGAGCGCCGGGAGGAGTTCCTGGAGGAGATGGAGAAGCTGCGCCGGGAGAAGGAATACGACATGGTGATCGTCATGTTCACCGACGTGCTGCTGGAGGGCACGCAGCTCCTCTACGTGGGCGGCGACGACGTGATCCACAACGCCTTTGCCGTGGAGCCCCGGGATAACACCGTCTTCCTGCCGGGGGTCATGTCCCGGAAGAAGCAGGTGATCCCCATGCTGACGGCCCTGTGGGGCTGAGAAACGGACCGGTCCGTTGGGGAAACACACGACCCGTCTTTGAACACTGTGCGGAGGGCACGGGAGCAAAAGGCTCCCGTGCCCTTCTGTTTTTGCGCGAACGCAGCGGCATAAAAAGAGGAGCGGTGCAGTCCCGGAGGACTGCACCGCTCCTTGCGCTGACAAGGATCGGATGCTCGCGCGGTTGAAAATCCCTTATTGCGCGGCCGCCTTGACCTGCTCCAGCACCTCGTCGGGTACCACGCCGGTACCGCCGAAGACGTAGACGTGCTTCGGAGCCTTTTCTTTCACGTAGGAAACCTGCTCGTCCAGCAGCGTTCCCTTGTCCACCAGCAGCAGCGGAGCGTGATGCTTGGCGGCAAACACGCTGCCGGCCAGGGCGTCGGGATAGTTCATGGCATACGCCAGGCACAGGCTGTCGCCGTCCAGCACGTCGGCAAACGTCCTGTTCACCTCAATGCAGGTCTCAAACCGGCTGTGACCCCAGACGCGCTCCGGCTTATCCACGTAGGCGCCCAGGTTGGTCTCGGCGTCCTCCCTGATGACGCCGGGGCCGCCGATGATGTAGATCTTCTCCAGCGTATCCTTGCAGCCATCCAGATAGGCCCTGGTATCGTCGTCCAGGACGCCGTCGGCGCCGATGTACAGGATCGGCGCACCCTTGATGGCCGCCACGTTGCCCACAGCCAGGGCATCGGGATAGTTCATGGCGTAGACGAAGAATACCTCCGTGGGCGTGGTGCCGCGCAGCTCGTCCAGCTCCTCGGCCACCTTAACGGCGGTGCCGAAGCGGCTGGTATCAGCGATGCGGGTAACCGTAAGGCCCTTGGCCTCCAGCATCTCCCTGACGCCGTCGCTGATGGCGTTGACGCCGCCCAGGATATAGACGTTCTTGGCCTTCAGGTCGTCGATGGCCTTCAGCGTAGGCTCGTCGGGGTTGCTGCCGCAGACCAGGAGGATGGGGGCATCCAGCGCGTAGGCCAGCGGGCCGCCGGCCAGGGCGTCGGGATAGTTGTCGCCGGAGGCGAGAATCACGTTCTCGGCGCCGTTGGGGAAGGCCGCCTCGGCGATGGCCGCGGCGGTAGCCGTGCGGCTCTGTCCCCACAGGCGCTCGGGGATCTCGTAGGCCTCACAGATCACATCGGCGCGGTTACGGATGCGGATACGGGGGAAGGGGCCGTTGAAGGTGTCGTCATAGGAGGCCAGACCGGTGGCCACGACCTTGGCGCCCACCGCGCAGTTCTCCACGTCCTTGGCGGTGGTGATGTAGCCGTCGATGAAGACCCGGGCCAGGTTACCGGCCCCGTCCTTGACCATGATGGTCTGGATCAGGCCGTTGGCCAGCTCGAAGCTGTCCACGGTGCCCTTGACGGTGACCAGCTTGCCCTCGGCGCTGCGGTCATTCAGCTCCGCCGCGGTGATCTCGGTGGGCTCCACGGAGCCGGTGCCGATGATCTCGATGGTCTGGACCTGCAGCTCGGGCTCGCCCTGGTAGAAGTCGGTGTGACCCACAATGCGGACCTTGTCACCGATCTTGTACTCACCGGAGACGGGGAAGCAGCAGATACCGGCGGTGTCGTCCTGCACGTAGATGCAGTCGAAGAAAGCGGTGTCCTTATCATAGCCGGAGGCGTTGGAGGTGACCACGCCCTCAATGATGAACCGATAGCCGGTATCGGCGGGATCGGAGGCGGCGCGGACGTCGGCGATAGGCGAGACGGTATTCTGGGTCTCCCTATCCAGGACGTCCAGCTCCACCTTGGCGGTGTAGGTGTACTCCTTGCCCTCGTACTCCACGACGGCCGTCACGGTGACGGTGGTCAGCTTTGCGGTGTCGAAGGTGTGCTTGAAGTTGACAGGCAGGGTGCCGCCGGCGGGCAGATCGTAGCCGGTGGTGTCGGTGCCGATCACTTGGCCGCCCTTGACGGTGTAGGTCAGACTCTTGATGGTGGCCGCCTGCTCCTCGTTGTTGTAGAGGGTGGTGACCAGAGTGGCCTCTTCGCCCTTGTAGACGGGCTCGGCGGCGGCCTGGATGTCGGTGATGCCAACCTTCAGGGCATTGCCTACCCACACGGGGGCGGTGACGGCCTTGTCGCCGTCCTTCTGGGTGACGCGGACGTAGTAGTAGCTGTACTCGGGATCCAGCTCGGCGGTGAGGGCACCCTCGGCCAGCTCCGCGGCATCGTCCCAGGTGTAGGCGGTGATGCCGCCGTTAACGATCAGCTCCACCTTCTCGATGGAATCGTGGGAGTCGGGATCGTACAGGGTGATCTCCACGTTCAGCTTCTCCGGGGCGTTCTCACCGGTGAAGATGGTGCCCATGGGCTCGCCGTTGACGTTGTAGGTGACCTGCAGATTCTTATCCTCGGTGGCGTAAAGCCGCAGCGCGCGGATGGCGTCGTAGAGTCCCTGCTCGCTGAAATCGTTGGTCAGGATGACGTCGCGGGCGTCGTTGGCGTTGCCCCAGCGGCCCTTGTGGTTATCCTGGTTGTTGGTGGGGGCCACGTGCCAGCCCTTGTCCAGAGCCAGGGTGTACTGCTCGTAGCTGGGGTAGTAGCCGCCGGCGCCGATCTGGCCCTCGCCGTTGCCGACCTCCACCAGGAACATATGGGCGTCGGTCGCCTCATCCCAGTAGCCGAAGTCGGTAAAGTTGCCGAAGGTGGTGCCGGGGTGGTTGAACTGATTCAGGGAGGAGCCTTTGTTGATGGTCTCGTAGTAGAGCTTCATGCCCGCGTCGCCGGTCTTGCTGTTCAGCTGGGCATTGTTGCGGGAGACAAGGCCGTCGGAGCCGAAGGTGTTGATGTGGCCGGGTCCGCCGGACCAGGTCATCTCATAACCGGCGATGGCCAGCAGAGTGCCGGTCTGCTTTTCATTGAAGGCGGCCACCTTGCCCCGGTACTCCTCCCACAGGGCCCGGCTGGCCTCGGTCATGAGGCTCTTGTCGTTCAAGGCGTCGGCGGGGTTGGCGGCGGAGGTGGTGTCAAAGTAGTTGGAGTGGTCGGTAAAGGCCACGAACTGCACGTTGGCGCTCTCCGGCAGGGAGGCGATGTAGTCCAGCGCGGTATCCAGGGAGCCGGAGCCGTCGGAATAGGTGGTGTGGGAGTGGAGCTGGCCGAAGTACAGCTGGTAGCCGGCGACACCCACGATGAAGGCCCAGGTCTTCTCGTTCTCCGCGCCGTCGGCGCGGACAACCTTGACGAACACGGTGGTGCGGCCGTCGGCCATGTCCTCCGTGGGGGTATAGGAGAGGACGCCGTTTTCAAACACGGCCTCCACGACCTTGTCGTTGACGGTCATGGTGAGGGTCGGGTTGTCGCCCGCGTTGCCCACCCTGACGGAGATGACGGGGCGCTTGTCGTCCCGGGTCTGGGAGTTGGGGGCGGGGGTCAGGTCCTCGAAGAAAGGCGTGTCGATGATCTCGACTTCCTTCACGCCCTCGTACTCGATGTCGTAGCTGTTCTTCACCTTTACGGTGATGGTGAAGCTCTCCAACACCTCGCCGGCGTCGATGTCGGCGGCGGGGATGGTGACGGTGTAGGTCTTGCCGTCAGGTGCCTGGGCCACCGTACCGGTGCGGCTGCCGGCGACGTAGGTGATCTCCAGGTCGGTGATCTCCTCGGCCAGATCGTCCAGGCTGAAGGACAGGACGTAATCCTGCTCCACATGGCGGAAGTCCTCGCACTCGAAGACCACGGAGGGAACCTGCACGATGTCCTCGCGGATCTTGGTGCCCTCGGCCGCGGGGTAGAAGCCGAAGTAGAAAATGCTCTTGTCTTCAGCCTTGGGATTATACGTCCAGCCGGAGAACACGCTGGAGTAGTACTCGATGCACACCGGCGTGCCGTTGTAGACGGCGTCCTTGTTGTAAATGATGTAGCCGCCGTCCTTTGCTACGAGGAACCATTTGGCGGTTTCGGGGAGCTTGCCGTTCTCGTCCTTATCCGCGAAGAACAGCTCCTCTTCCTCGTTGGTGGCCAGGTACTTGCCGTTGACCTCGAAGCTGTAGTAGCGGCCCATGGTGTCCACGGTGAAGACGTAGGCGCCGTTGCCGGGGATGGCCTTGCCGCCCTCAATGGTGGTGGGGATGGCGTCCAGGGAGTAGTTGGCTTCCTTAAACAATCCCAGAGAAGACGCGGCGTTGGCGTTGTAGATCACGTACTGCTCGCCCTTGGTGAGCACGCCGTCCCACTCGCCGTCATCAAAGGGCTCGACGGCGTCGTCGGGATTCACCAGATAGAACTGCAGGGCGAAGTTATTCTCCGTGAAGTTGTAGGAGCCGGTGTTGGTGAAGTAGCCGGAGAACACCTCCGCCTCGTTGCGGACGTAAGCCTCAATGTAGGCCGGGCCCTTGTCCGTGGAAACGGTGGGGCTGTTGATGTAGAAGCAATCGGCGGTCTTGGCGGAGGTCAGGGTCCAGGTGTTGTCCGGATAGGTCTCCGTGTGAAGGCTCAGCTCGGCGTAGAAATTCCCATCCTTGCCCTCCGAGGGCCACACGGAGATGCTGTGGGTCTCGTCGTCGTTGGCGAAGAAGCTGAAGGTGCCGTCCTCGTTCTTCTTGATCTTCCACACGAAGTCGGCGGTGAAGTTGACCACCTTGCCGTTCTCCACGGTGGCGGTGTTGGCCCGCAGATACCAGTCGCCGCTGACTCTGGTGCTGATGGCGGTCTTGTGGCCGGGGCTGTAGATGGCCACGGTCTTGCCGTCCAGCTGATCCAGATCGGTGATCAGGTCGCCGACCTCACCGGAAGGGGTCTCGGGCTCGGCGCCCTGCTTGTAGAAGGTGATGCCGAAGGCGCTCTTGTCGGGAGTGTTGCTGCCGTAGAGGGTAAAGCCGTTGAAGTACTCCAGATAGGTGGTGCCGTAGCTGTTGGCCATCTCCGGCAGAGACAGGAAGTAATTGAAGTCCCTGCTGTCCGGCCCGGTGAGAGTCCAGTTGGTGTAGGTGGCGCCGGTGAGGACCAGGTTGTTGTAGGTCTTATCACCGCTCACGCGCACAGAACCGCCCAGAGTATAGTCGCCCTGTGTGAAAATGCAGGTGCCGTCGGAGTTGACGGTGACATCCCAGACCACAGCGGTATTGTCGGTGGTAATGACGCCGTCGGCAGGGGTCAGCGCTACGCCCGCGACATTGTACCCGGACATGGTGTTGCCCAGTCCCATCCCGCTATTGGCGTTGTACAGGATGACCTTGTCGCCGGTGGCCAGGGTGGAGGTCAGGCCATAGGTTTCGCCGGTGGGCTGGGGGATCTCATCGACCAGATAGAACTGCTGGATGAAGAGATCGCCGTCATTGTTCTTGTAGTACGCGCTCCAGTAATTCTTGTCGGCGTACCACTCCATACGGTAGTGGGCGCCTGTGTTGGCATCCGTGCGGCCGACATTGTCGATATAGAAGCCGTCCTCCACGTTCTCCACCGCCGCCACGGTCCAGGCGTCGTTAACCTTATCCAGCGGCATGCTGGTGTACTGGGTATCCATGGAGAGCTTCTTTCCGTCCGCGGTGGAGAAGGTGTAGGTGCCGTCGTCATTCACGCCGACGGTCCAGACCGTCGTCACGCCATAGCCTGTCAGCACGTCGTCCGTCACGGTTACGGAAACGCCCTCATTGTAGTTGGGGGAGTAGACCTGGGACAGCGCGATCTTGTTTGCCTTGTTCAGGATAACGACCTTGGCGCCGTCGGTCAGATCCGCCAGATCTGTCACAAACCCGGTCTTGACCACGGGCTCCGTGTAGGGCTTGATCTCACTGGCCACGGTGTTGCGCAGCTGCAGGGTGTTGTAGATGCCCACGGCGCCGGTGAAGTTGATCGCGTCGCCCACGGCCAGAGCGGGATCGGCCACGGCCTTGAAGATGGGAAGGCTGTTGCCGTCCTGATCGGTCACGGTGGTGTTGTTGCCGCTGATTGCCGTCACCGTCAGGTTCTTGATGGTCACGTAGGTGCAGATGTCGGCGTCGGTGATGGCGCCCAGGGTGGTCTCCCTGGCGGTGAGGGTCATGCCCTCGGACTTCTCAAAGGAGG
>Ga0208297_1000590_pt1 | contig 63486 bp, 70 predicted proteins | sample LMS_cellobiose_e_FD_187367 | JGI IMG/M metagenome (GOLD analysis project Ga0208297, IMG submission 187367) | Rumen-fistulated moose microbial communities from Alaska, USA - LMS_cellobiose_enrichment (SPAdes) (version 2) | ecosystem: Host-associated > Mammals > Digestive system > Stomach > Rumen...
AACGAAGATAGCGGTAGCGATGAACAGATAGGAGCGGCAGAGCTCTTTTTTCTTTCTGGCAATTCGATTGAATAAAAATAGAGGATGCCTCCTCAAGGTCTAAGTTTAGACCTTTTGGGACACCCTCTTTTCATTACTTGATTCACGACTGTTTCGGCCTCCACCGGCCCCGGTAGTAACGTATCGCCATCGGCACGGCAGCCAGGATCCAGCTTATCGGGAAGCACATCGCGAGTATGCGGATGTCCGGGTCCCAGGCGAACACGGTGTAAAGCCAGGTGATGCGGTAGACCGCGACGCAGACAGCGCAGATCAGGACCGGAACTATGACGTCGTTCACACCGCGCAGCGCAGACGAATAGATCTCGACAAGCGCCCAGATGCCGTAGTAAGGCAGCAGGTACATGAGCATCTTCCAGCTCAGGGCTATGATCTCGGGATCGTCGTCGAAGAGCGAGAATATCTGCGGGCCGATCATATAGACCAGCAGGTTGAAAGCGATCGTAAGGCCGGTAAATATGAACAGGCTGTTCCTGACGCTATTTTTGATCCGGTCGAACTTCCCTGCCCCGTAATTCTGTCCGGTGAAGGTGGCGACCGCGGTCCCGGCCGCGTTGGTCATCGAGAAGCAGAAGCCGTCGATCTTTCCGATAAGGGTCCAGCCGGCGACGATGCTTGTGCCGAGAGTGTTTACGGCGACCTGTATCAGAAGGTTCGCGACGTTGTACATGGCTGACTGCAGCATGGCGGGAACGCCTACGCGCAGTATGCGCCTGAGCATGTTGTGATGGAGCTTGATCTTTGCGGGTATGATTCGGTAGCTCTCGTCAGAGCGCAGGAGCCTCTCTCCCACAAGCACCGCGCTTATTAGCTGAGATATAACAGTCGCATAGGCGACGCCCTTTACTGCAAGCCCAAACACAGCAACGAAAAGTATGTCGAGCACTATGTTCACGACGCAGGAGATGATCAGATAAATGAACGGACGCCTCGAATCGCCCACTGCGCGCAGGACGCCCGCCCCCATGTTATAAATAAGCACGAAGATAGTTCCGAACAGGAATATGCGCACGTAAGCGAGTGAATCTGCGTATATCTCCGCCGGGGTCTTCATCGCGGTAAGTATCCACGGAGCCGCGATCTGGGTCACTACGGTCAGCACGACGCCCAATATGAGCGTGAAAGCCGTAGCTGTATGGGCGGCCCTCGAAACGCCCTCGTCGTCCCCTGCCCCGTAGAGCTGGGCTATGACTACCGAGCTTCCCGAGAGCAGCGATATCATGAGGAACGCGAGTATATTGACTATGCTCGAAGCGCTGCCGCCTACCGCCGCGATCGCGTGGGTCCCGACGAATTTGCCCACGACAATAGTATCCACCATGTTGTAGAACTGGTGGAATATGTTGCCCGCCGCTATCGGCAGGAAGTATATGAGCAGATTTTTGGTTATCGGGCCCCGGGTAAGGTCCGTGCTTCCGCGTTTATGCATTTCAAACAGTTTGAAAGCGGCTCCTGCAGAAGCCGCTTTCTTTTTTCCTTTAGCTAAAGATGTATTCTATTATTCTGCGATAACAGACTGGCCATCGTAATAGTTGCAGTTCGGGCAAACTCTGTGCGGGAGCTTGGGCTGATGACACTGCGGGCAAATCGAAAGCGCAGGTGCAGACTTGACCATGTTGGCGGCCTTTCTGCTCTTTGTCTTAGCTGAGGAAGTTCTTCTCTTGGGTACTGCCATTTCGTAGACACCTCCTTCAAATCAAAATACCAATATAGTTTAAGCAGTCGCACCCCTTTTGTCAAGCGGTATTTTTACTGCCATTTAATTACTTACTTGCCTACGATCTCAACGGTATCCTTGGCGATCATGAGCTCTTCGTTGGTCGGGATCAGCAGCACCTTGACCTTGCTGTCGTCAGCGCTGATCACGGTCTCCTTTCCGCGGACGTCGTTCTTCTCAGCGTCGAGCTTGATGCCCAGGAAGTCCATATCCTTGCAGATGGCTGCACGCATGGTCTTGCCGTTTTCGCCAAGGCCCGCTGTGAAGACGATGGCGTCAACGCCGTTCATCTCAGCAGCGTAAGCGCCGATGTAGTGCTTTACTCTGTGAGCGTAAACGTCAAGAGCGAGCTGAGCCCTTTCGTTTCCTTCGTTGGCAGCGTTCTCAACGTCTCTGAAGTCGCTGGAAACTCCGCTGATGCCTTCAACGCCGCTCTTCTTGTTGATGACCTTGTCAATGCCTGCGAAATCAAGACCTTCCTTCTCAGCGATGAAGCCGAGGATGGCCGGGTCGATGTCGCCGCAGCGGGTCCCCATAACGAGACCTTCGAGCGGGGTGAGACCCATGGAGGTGTCGAAGCACTTGCCGTTCTTGACTGCCGCAAGAGAAGCGCCGTTGCCGAGGTGGCAGGTGATGATCTTAAGCTCTTCAGCGGGCTTGCCGAGCATTGCGGCAGCTCTCTCGGTGACGTATCTGTGGCTGGTTCCGTGGAAGCCGTAGCGCCTTACGCGGTACTTTTCATAATATTCATACGGGAGCGCGTAAATGTAGGATTCGGGCGGCATGGTCTGGTGGAACGCGGTATCGAATACAGCGACCTCCGGGGTGTCCGGCATGAGTTCCTGGCATGCGGCGATACCGAGCAGGTTGGCCGGGTTGTGCAGCGGAGCGAGGGTGATGCACTCCTTCAGAGCCTCGATGACCTCGTCGGTGATGAGGACGGAATAAGCGAACTTCTCGCCTGCGTGTACGACTCTGTGGCCTACAGCGCCGATCTCAGCCATGCTCTTGACTACGCCATGGTCAGCGTCGAGCAGAGCGTCGAGCACGTGGCCGATGGCTTCCTTGTGGTCCTTCATCGGGGTCTCGAGGACGAACTTGTCGCAGCCGGTCTTGCTGTGAGTGATGATGGAACCTTCGATGCCGATCCTTTCAACAAGGCCCTTGCAGAGCAGGCTCTGGTCGTCCATCTCAAGGACCTGGTACTTGAGGGAGGAACTGCCGCAGTTGATGACTAATACCTTCATTTTGTACTCCTTTGTATTTCAATGTTGAATTATAAACGATAAAACAGCTTGATAATTATATAACGGACAAAAGTCGGTTTCAATAGTGTGAAATAGAATTGGAACCATAAATAAAGCCTGAAAGCAATATCGTGCCGGTTTGGATCCATGATCCACGAATAACAGCTTAACGCCGTTTCGTGTCGATTTTGCTTTTTTTACCGCGTATCGACACGATTATTTTTCTCCCTTTCAAGCAAAAGCCGTGCGCTATGTCAAATCGACCTCGCTAACTATAATACCAACAAGCATGTATTATACATAATGCATCGCATTTTGTTCTTTTTTAGCATTCACGTCCGGAATCATTCATTTCAGAGTGCATGCTGGTAGCAATAACTGTGACAACTCTCTATGAAAATGGATGATTTATCACGATTAGGGTTTTGACGGGCGGAAAAGCGGCGGAGCGCAGGAGAAGAAAACATCATCTTCTGCGATTATAAAACAACGTTATAAAGAAGATTGATGCAACAACATCAGCTTTTCAAGACAAAAGGCGATTTTACGCGGTCGGAGCCCTGGTAAATGCTGATGCCGGATATGATGCTGTATATGTCTGAGGAAAGGAGCTCATAGCGCAGCATCATCGCGGCCGCTGCCGGGTCCTTTTCGGGCACGTAGCGGTTGATGTTGCTTACCACGTCGATCTCTCCGCGCTCCCTCACCCCGCGCAGAAGCGCGGCTCCCCTGCTGTTCATCGCAAGAGGCCTGATGTAGGGCAGCGGCCGCGAGAGCAGAAATTCCGCCTCATCAGCTTTCAGACCCGTGATTATATACATCAAAAGGCGCGAGAGCCTGGCGTAGGTGTAGCGGCGGGTCTTGACCGCCATTATTAGGTCATTCGTATTGGGCGCGATGACCGCGGCTTTGGCGAAGGCGTTCTCAAGGCCCTCGTTCATGCCGTAGATGCCTGAAAGCGAGACCGCTCCCCCGGTGATGATCGAGTACCTTATGATCTCAAAAAGCCTGTGCTTGGCCTCAGTGGAGTTATAACTCGCAGAAAGAGCAAGCTCGTGGATCTCCTCTGGCAGATTGACTATGACCTTCTTCATATCGCCCCTGGCGATCTGCTCTCTGACAGCCGAAGCGCTTGAATATCCAAGCTCCTCAGACTGCATCGAGCCATGGCCGGCTCCGCGGCGCCTGACGCACAGCGGCTCGAGCCCGGCTTCCTGAAGGAGGTTCTGCTTAAGATATTCAGCCGCGAGCATGTCGTTGGGGCTTCCGCGAAGCCCGTCCGAGGCAGGGTCCACGAGACTCAGGGCAGCTGAATACGCGCTCGCGTAAGACCCTCCGCCCTCCATTCCCTCGCGAAGCTTAGCCTTGAACTCATCGCTCTCGCCCGCGGAAAGCTCGGCAGCCCTGCTAATCTTTTTGACGTCTCCGCTCTCGCTTCCGAAGGCTATATGGCTGCAGCCGGCGGCCTTGAGCACCTTTACCCCGCCCTTGGCGAACTCCGGCGCGCTGTTGCACGCGTAAACGAAAGGCAGTTCAAGCACGAGGTCGGCGCCGCAGCGCACCGCAGCCTCAGCCCTCACGAACTTGTCGCAGACCGCGGGCATTCCCCTCTGCACGAAATTGCCGCTCATAACACAAACAAGTGCATGCGAAGGAAGCTCCGCATGCACAGTGTCTAACAAATATTTATGACCGTTATGGAACGGGTCAAATTCAGCGATGATGCCGGAAGCGTCCATTACTTCTTGTCGTCGCTCTGCTGGGCCTTGTAGATCTGTTCCTTGACCTCTCCGCGGCTTGCGCTGATGTTGTTGTTGATCTTCTCGAAGGTGGCCTGCAGGTCGTCGAACATGTCGGTGAAGTAGGTCTGCTGCATCTGGTCGACCTTCTCCTGGAGGTTGTAGAGCATGCTGTCGGTGTAGTCGAGTATGCTCATCTTCATGACGGAGCAGTTCTCGCGCGCGACGCGGAGTATCTCCTCGGCCCTGTTCTTGGCCATGACGGTGATCTCGTCCTCTTCGCAGAGCTTCTCGGCCTTGGCCTTGGCGTCGCTGATGATGTTCTCGTACTCGGCCTTAGCCTCGTCGAGGATGCGGCTGCGCTCGTTCTTGATCCACTGGGCCTGCTGTATCTCGTCCGGGAGCTCAAGGCGTATCTCTTTTACGATCTCGGTGATCTCGTTCGGGTCCACCATGACCTTCCTGACCACGGGAACCGAAGAAGCTACTTCGATGATCTCCTCAAGTTCGTCCAGTAATTCTAAAACCTTCATGTTGTCCCCCTTATTTCGTGTATTTCTTCATCAATTCCAGGGTCGTAGGATGCACCCATCCGGTGATGTCGGCGCCGAGCCTGAAATTTTCCTTAACTATGCTTGAACTGATGTAGCTGTAGCGCGGGTCTGTCATAAGATAGACCGTCTCAGCCTTATCATTATAAAACTTTGCGTAGATCTGCGCCAGCTGTATCTCGTAGCTGAAGTCCGTCTCGTTGCGTATGCCGCGGAAGCTTACGTCGTAGCCGTTCTCAAGAACATAGGTCGCAAGGTGCCCGTCCGCGAACTTTATGTTGAGGTTGGGTATGTGTGCGGTCGCGGCCTTTATCATCTCGACGCGCTGCTCCTCCGTGAACATGAAGCTCTTGGAGTAGTTGCGGATCACGAGCACCGTGAGCCTGTCGCAGAGCCTTGCTGCCCTTTCGATCATGTCGATGTGGCCTATGGTTATCGGGTCGAAGGAACCCGCGTATATGCCCTTCTTCATTCGTCCGCCTCCTCTTCAGCGGCTTCGCCTGCGCCGTACTGATAGATGCTGACGCCTATGGAGCCGTATCTGCGGTCTTTTATGAGGGTGAAGCCTTCGTACTCTTCGGGGAGCCCGTCCCTGTAGGAATGCTCGCAGACGGCGACTCCGCCTTCGGCGAGGCATCCGCAGTCCAGTATGCAGTCGAGAGCCGGAAGTATGTAGCCTTCGGCGTACGGAGGGTCGAGGAAGATCACGTCAGCCTGTTCGCGCACCCGCCTCAGGTTGGAGCGGAAGTCTCCCGAAAGGAGCACGGCTTTATCCTGCACTCCGCAGATGTTGACGTTCTCTTTGGTAAGAGCCAGGCTCTCGCGGCTGCTGTCCGAAAAGTAGACGCGCGAAGCGCCGCGGCTCACTGCTTCGAGGCCCATGGCGCCGGAACCCGAGAACAGGTCGATGGCGACGAAACCCTCGGAAATATACGGTATGAGCATGCTGAAGACCGCTTCGCGGACCTTGTCCGTGGTCGGCCTTACGTCGCTGTTTTTAGGCGTTCTGAGCTTTCTGCCCTTTAATGAACCTGCAATGATCCTCATACCTTTTTTAGTTTATCACAATGTGAGCTCGTTTGCCACAACGAACTTGCTCTGCAGCTTCTCCGCGAGCAGGTGGTTCTCGGGCTTAGCGAGCGAAGGATCGCCTTCGAGAAGCTCGGCGGCGTCTCTGCCGGCCGATTCCGCGATCTTGAGATGCCTTACCGGGTCCGCAAGCCTCAGCTGGGGCAGTCCGTGCTGGCGGAGCCCGAAGAATTCGCCGGGACCGCGCAGGTCGAGGTCCTTTTCGGCTATCTTGAAGCCGTCGGAGCTGCCGCAGAGCGTGTCCGCCCTTTCCTCGGCAAGCTCGCTGCTCTCGCCCACGACGAGCAGGCAGTACGAGCTGTCTTTGCCGCGCCCTACGCGCCCGCGCAGCTGGTGGAGCTGGGCAAGGCCGAAGCGCTCGGAGTTTTCTATGAGCATGACGGTCGCGTTCGCGACGTCGATACCGACTTCGATGACTACGGTCGAGATGAGCACGCTTATCTCTCCCGCGCCGAACGCGCTCATCACCTCGTTCTTTTCCTTCTGGGGCATCGCGCCGTGCAGGAGCCCGGCCTTAACGTCCGGATAAGCCTTGGTAAAGCCCGCGTACAGGCTTTCCGCCGAATGTCCTTCGATGTCTTCGGGATCGTCTATGAACGGAGCCACGACGTAGGCCTGGTGCCCTGCTTTGACCTCGTCCAGGAGCAGTCTGTAAGCATTCTTACGCTCCTTTTCGGCGAACTTCATGGTCTTTATCGGCTGGCGTCCCGGAGGCAGCTCGTCTATAACCGAGATGTCGAGGTCAGCGAACAGCACGACCGCAAGGGTCCTGGGGATAGGAGTCGCCGTCATTACCAGCACGTCGGGGTTGCCGCCCTTGGCAGAGAGCTTGCGCCTCTGGTTCACGCCGAACCTGTGCTGCTCGTCGGTTATGACGAGGCCGAGGTCATTGTATTCGACGCCCTCGGATATGAGAGCGTGGGTCCCTACGGCTATCATCGATTCGCCCGAAGCGAGCCTTGCGAGAGCCTTTTTGCGCTCCGCGGCGCTGAGGGAACCGGTCAGAAGCTCGCACTGAAAGCCGAGCTCAAAAAACGCCGATTTGAGCGTTTTATAGTGCTGTTCGGCAAGTAGTTCGGTCGGGGCCATAAAAGCCGCCTGGCGGCCCGAAAAAACGGCTTCTGAGATGGCCGCGGCGGCCACCGCCGTCTTGCCGCTGCCGACGTCGCCCTGTACCAGCCTGTTCATGGCCTTTTCAGACTTCATGTCGGCAAGTATCTCGTCAAGGGCCCGCCTCTGGGCGCCGGTCAGTTTATACGGCAGAAGAGCAAGATACTTTTCCGCTCCGCCCGAGCTCATGCTGCAGCCGTCCCTGCCCATGCCGAAGCGCCTGCGCGAAAGAATCAGCATCGCTTTGAGGTCGAAGAGCTCCTCGTATACCAGCCTGTAGCGCGCCTCGCGGAAATGATCCTCGTCCTGAGGGTAATGGATACCCGAATAAGCCCTGCTGATTCCGCAGACTCCGGCTCTGTCGAGAACGCTCTGAGGCAGAGATTCGGGAATCCCGTCTGAAAGCGCGACTGCCATGCGCGAGAGCCTGCGCAGTTCCTTCTGCGAAAGCCCCGCCGCAAGCGGGTAAACGGGAAGGATCCCTGAGTTTTCTTCGTCGCCGGCCTCAGACCAGGTCGGATGGAACATGGTCGCCCTTCCGTTTTCGACTTTAACTTTGCCGAAGAAACAGTATTCCTCTCCTATCTTGAAGGTCTTCATCATGAAGCCCGCTGAGAAGAAGAGTATCTCGATCCGCCCGCTGTCGTCCTCGGCGAGCAGATGCAGGCTGCGCTTTCTTCCGTAGCCCCTGCCCGGCCTTGCGAGCAGCACCCTGGCCCTGACGAAGGCCTTCTGGCCGTCCTTCAGTCCGCTCACGGGAACTGCCTCCCTGCGGTCCTCGTAGCTGCGCGGGTAGTGCTCCAGTACGTCATAAAGCGAGAAGATGCCAAGCCTTCCTAAAGACTGCACCTTCTTCGGACCAACTCCCTTTATGTCGCCGACAGGCGAATTTATGTCAATGACCGCCTCTTTGGTCTTAGGCATGCGCGCCTTCCTCTGAAGCCGTAAGGCTCCTGTAATCATAACGTATGTCGCGCTTCACCGCGTTCTTCGAGACCATGCCGGTAACGACGACCTCGACGTTGTCCAGCCTGAGCTGGAGCTGCCCGGTGATGACGTCCGCGATGAAACGGCAGAGGCTCTTCGAGACCTCGCTGATGCTCGTGCCTATTTTAATTAGCAGATAAAGGCGCACGAAAATCCCCCTCTCTGTCATAAGCACCTGCTTTTCAGCCATGCTCTCGTAATTGCCGAGAAGTATCATCCAGTCAGAAGAGGCTCCCTTGTAGTGAGCCAGCCAGGCTCTGCCCTTGTAGGGGCGCATGGCTTCCTGCACTATCTGGTCGATCACCGCTTCGTCGAACGATATTACGCCTTTTTCGTTGGTCACACGTGTCAGCATGAGCACTCCTTGTATGTACGGAATAATTGTACCACAATATCTTCAAAATAATTGAAAATAATTCTTGCAAAGTCGCTTTACGGGTGTTATACTACGTAGGTCTGAAAACGAGATAGAGCATTTTATAATGCTTTTAACTATTGTAAGATCAACACTTCGCGAAGAAGGAGGTGCACAGAATGTCCAGAAAATGTGAAATTTGCGGTAAGGGTCAGGCTACCGGCAACAACGTTTCCCACTCCAACAGACACACCAGAAGAAAGTTCAATGCGAACATCCAGACTATCACTGTTGAGGAAAACGGTACCCCGAGAAAGATGAAAGTCTGCACTCGTTGTCTCCGCACTCTCAATCGCGCAAACTAATTTGTTAAGTGTTATGAGATAAAAAAACCTGAAGCTTTTGCTTCAGGATTTTTTATTGCTTGACTGCGCGCGATTTACGCTTCGGGCTCCTCAGCGGGAGCTTCCTCGGCGGCCTCTTCGACTGCCTCAACGGTCTCCTCTTCGGCAGCTTCTTCAGCGGCCTCAGCCTCTTCGGCCTCGGCTGCTTCTTCCGGAGACGGATACTTGTAGCTGATGAGATCGTCGGCGACCTCAGCGGTAGCTATCGAGAGCGGGTTGTCGTTGTCTGCTATGGTGAGCACGGGCTTGCCGTCCACGATGTCGCGGGCGCGCTTTGAAGTCATGATCGCGAGAGTGTATTTGCTGTCGACCTTCTGCTTAAGCAGGTCTATCGCCGGATATAAAAGCATTTTCTTCCTCCTCATATTTGCTGACTATGCTCTTTGCCTTGGCCTTCGTGAGCCTCCTGCGCTCGCCTTTTGCGATGCGCCCGGCTTCGGCGATGGCCTCATCAAGGTCGTCGTTCACCAGATAATAGTCATAATCTTTTAACAGACGGATCTCAGACAGAGCCTTCTGCATGCGGGTGTTGAGCTGTTCCTCGCTCTCGGTTCCGCGTCCTCTGAGCCTTTCGCGCAGCACCTTCATCGAAGGCGGGAGCACGAAGATGAGGACTGCCTCCGGGTAGGCTTTCTTGACCTGCATCGCGCCCTGCATCTCGATCTCGAGCACAACGTTGCGGCCTGCGCCGAGCTTTTCGAGTACAGGAGCCTTGGGCGTGCCGTAGCAGTTGCCGTAGATGCTCGCGTGTTCGAGGAAGCCGTCTTCCTGAACCGTGCGCTCGAAATCTTCGTGGCTGACGAAATAATAGCTTACGCCTTCAGTCTCGCCTTCACGGGGCTTGCGGGTCGTCATCGAAACGCTCAGATCGAAATCGTCTCCGCTCGTCAGAGCTCTCGTGATGACGCTTTTGCCGGCACCGGACGGACCCGATACAACGAATAGTTTTCCCTGCTGCATAATGTCCCTCTTATCTGAATTCGTCGGGCATATATTATAAACCCAAGCCTGGCTTGTTTCAAGGGTTTATTCGATATTCTGTATCTGCTCGCGTATCTTCTCTATCTCTGCCTTGAGCACCAGCACGCTGTTGGTGATGTTGATGTCATTGGCCTTGGAACCTATCGTGTTGGATTCGCGGTTCATCTCCTGCACGAGGAAGTCGAGCTTTTTGCCCACTGGAGCCGAGCTGTCGGCGACTATGGCGCGCAGCTGCGCGCAGTGGCTCTTGAGGCGGACTATCTCCTCGGTGATGTTTGCCTTGTCGGCGAAGACAGCGGCTTCAAGAAGAATGCGGTCCTGCGGGATAGTTGCCTGGCCGTCGAGAAGTTCGGTTATGCGTTCCTTCATGCGCTCGGCGTAGAGCTTTTCGACGTTTGGAGCGTACTTTTCGACCTCGGTGACGGTAGCTTCGATAAGGTCGTTGCGCTGGAGCACGTCTTCAATGAGCCTTGCGCCCTCCGCGGCGCGCATCGCCGCAAAGGCGTCGGAGGCGTCACGTGTGGCCGCGCAGACCGCGGCGGTGAAGCTGTCCTCGTCCTCTTCCGCGGACTGGGTCTTGAGGACGTCGGGCATGGAAGCGATCTTTCCTACCGAGACGTCGTCCTTGAGTCCGGGAAAAGCGGCCGCTATTGCGAGCAGAGCGTCGTGATACTGCTTCGCCAGCCCGAGGTCCACGCTGACCTCGACGTCGCTGGCAGCGGTGTTTTCAACGTTTACAGAAACGTCAACCTTGCCGCGCGAGATGCTCTCCTTAAGGACGCCCTTTATCGCGTCCTCGGCGAACTGATAGCGCCTCGGCATCTTGACCGTGATGTCGCTGTAGCGGTGGTTGACCGATCTGATCTCGACCGTGACCGTTCTCTGCCCGTCGGCAAAGACCCCGCGGCCGAATCCTGTCATGCTTTTTATCATACTTACCTCATTTCATGAGCACGCGAACTTCTTTATAGTTTTTGCTTTCCGTGCTATCATTAAAAGTGATTTTAGCATATCTGCACAAAAGATAACAGAGGATATTATGGCATACGACGGGGTGCTCTGCGGCATCATAGCCAGACAGCTCGCGGCAGAGCTCGCATCAGCAAAAATAGAAAAGATACAGCAGCCGGAACCCGACGAGATCATCATGCAGGTCGCGACGGCTTCTTGCGGCAGAAAAAAGCTCCTGATAAGCACCAATCCGCAGGGAGCGCGGGTCCACTACACATCCCTTCCCTACGAGAACCCCGCACAGCCGCCCAACTTCTGCATGCTGCTGCGCAAGCATATTCAGGGAGGCCGCATCAACAGCGTCTACCAGATCGAGACCGAACGCATCATCTGCTTCGAGATCGAGACGGTCAACGAGATGGGTTTTTCAGTGTCTAAAAAGCTTTACGCAGAAAGCATGGGAAAGCACAGCAATCTGGTGCTCGTGAACGCCGAAACGGGAGCCATAATCGATTCGATCAAGAGGATCTCGATAGACGTGAACCGCTACAGGCAGCTGCTGCCAGGCGTAAAATACGTTCTTCCGCCCTCGCAGGACAAGCTCGTGTTCTGGACGATGACAAAAGAAGAGCTTGAGGAGAGGCTTCAGCGGGAACCGGACCCGGCCAGATGCGTGCAGGGCTTCGGCGCCCTTCTCGCCTCCGAATACGATACGGCAGATAAGATCATCGCGCTCAGGGACGGTCTGGACGGCTCCTGCGGCCCAGCCCGCGTTTACTTCAAGGGGCAGGCTCCGCGCGAGGTGCACGCGGTAAGGCTCCCCCTGCTCGAAGAGAGCTGCGAAAGCAGAGAGTTTGAAAACATTCACGACGCTCTGGACTTTTTCTTTGCCCAGAAGGCGGACACGAACCGCGTCATTCAGAAACGCGACGGCCTCGCCTCTTCCGTGGGAAGCATGATAAACAAGCACCTTTCGAAAAAGCAGAAGCTGCTCGAAGAGATCAAGGCAGCTGACGAATCGGACGCATACCGCATCAAAGGCGAGCTTATAAACGCCAATCTCGGCAGCATCAGGCCCGGAGAAAAGAAGATCACGCTGATAAGCTACTACGACGGGCAGCCGGTAGAGATAGCCCTCGACGAAAAACTCAGCCCCGCCAAGAACGCCCAGGCTTACTTCAAGAAATATAATAAGGCAAAGAACTCGCGCAAAGAAAAGGAGACCCAGCTCGCCGAGTGCGAGAAGGACATCGCCTATCTGGAATCTGTCCAGACGCTCGTCAGGTCTTCCTCGACCTACGAAGAGCTCGAGCTCCTGCGCGCCGAGCTGTTCGAAAACGGCTACATACGCATCAACAAGGCCGCCAGGCGAAACAAGCCGGCAAAGCCCAAGCCCAGGCGTTTTACGACCTCCACCGGCCTCGAATTCGTCGTCGGGCGTTCCAACACCGAAAACGATTACATCACCTTCAAGCTAGGCGGAAAGACCGACCTCTGGCTGCACACCAAGGACATTCCGGGCAGCCACGTCGTGCTCTTCACCGGAGGCGCCGAGCCTGACGAGACTTCCATACGCGAGGCGGCCGCGGCTGCCGCGTTCTTTTCAAAGGGCCGCGAGTCGCAGAACGTGCCCGTCGATTACGTGCCTCTCCGCTACGTAAAAAAGCCCGGCGGTGCAAAGCCGGGCATGGTGATATTCACTAACAACAGAACGGTCTGGACAGACCCTGTAGAGCCTAAATAGATCAGAACAGGAGGTAGGCCTCGGCCTCGATGTACTCGTCGGGCATCTCGCCTATCTCCCAGCCTTTCGCTGTAGTCTCAACGTAATAGTAACGGTCTCCCTCATCTTCGAAATAGTAGCCGTCAAGGTCTTCTTCTCCGAGTATTCCTACCGCCATATGGTCATCGAACGCCAGCAGGCAGCTGCCGTAGCCGAGCTCTCGCAGCATGGCGATGAGCAGCGCCGCGGTGTCTTCGCAGTCGCCGCAGTGGTCGTACAGGGTCTCGTACGGATATTTAGGATATTCGCTGTCTTCGATACCGGTCCACACGTCGTCGTCGATGTATTCAAAGCTCTGAACGAACGAGACGACCATGCGCACCAGGCTGTCGTCGTCCATGTCGTGCTCCGTGCCGTATTCCTCGAACAGCCCGACTATACGCGTTATCTCGGCATCGTCGCGCTCATCGTTGACGTACCTCATGTATTCCTCGTCGTCATAGATGTCGTCGCGGACCTCGGAAATATAACGGGTGTAGAGCTCGTTGTCAAGGGTGAGAGTGATCTCGTAATTGCTGGCGCGCCAGCTCTTCCACGGGTAAGACCATTTATAGGTGACCTGATGGTAAAGGCCCTCGCTGTAGACGTAGATAGTGCGGTCGGGACCGTTCCAGACCACGCCCGCTCCGAAAGCTTCGAGCACGAAGCGTATGGGCAGATAGGTGCGGTTGTTCACGATAACGGGAGCCGTGTCGGTATAGGTCTCTTCGCCGTTGAGGAGCACGGTGTTGCTGTTGATGAACAGCTTGACAGCGGTCTCGCTGCCCTCCTTCGTTATCAGCACGGAGCGTTCGCTGCCGTTCCATTCGACATTGCAGCCGAAACTCTCCATTGCCGCCCTGACAGGGACCATGGTCCTTCCGCCGCTGATGTAAGGCGCTCCCCAGTTATCGTCAAAGAGCACAGGCTCGCCGTCTATCTTCATGGCGAGATCGTAGCTGACTGCGGACGCGCCGGCCGAGGCAGCGAAAACGAGGACTGCCGTAAGAGCCAGGATTATTAAGATCTGATAACGTCTTTTATTCATGCTTTTTATGGGGTTTTGCTCCGCTGACGCGCTTTCCCTCGCGGGCAAGGCGCTTTTTGGTCGACGGTTTCATTACGCTGTAGCCCATGCGGCCGAGCGGCTGCCTGGTGCATTTATGATAACCCGAATGAACGAGCGTTACAAGCCCCGCTCTTTCGAGCGCGAGCCTTCCGTTGCTGTTCATGAGCTTCTCGTCGGCGTGCACCGCTACTATCTCGGCCATGAACATGTCGTGCGAGGGCAGCTTCTTTACGTCTACGACCTTGCATTCGAGGTTGAGCGGGCTTTCCGCGATCATCGGGCAGGAGACCTTGTCGGCAGCCTCCTTCGTGAGCCCGAGCTTCTCCCACTTGTTGACATTTGATCCGCTGACGCAGCCGCAGTAGTCCATCTCGTAGACCAGGTTCTCGTCTGTCATGTTGATGACGAACTCGCCTTCCTTTTCGATGATGTCGTGGCTGTGGCGCGAAGGCCTCACGCTGACGTAGGTCATGGGCGGCTCCGAATTGATGATGCCTGTCCATGCGACGGTTATGATGTTCGCTTCGTCACCCCTGCCGCAGCTGACCATTACTGCCGGCAGCGGATACATGAGCGTCGCTCCCTTGAACGTCTTCTTCATTTTCTGTCCCTCAGTTTCTTTATCGTTTCTGTGTATTCCGCCGGAGGCTCCGAACGGAACTCCATGTATTCGCCTGTGACCGGGTGCACGAACCCGAGTACCCCCGCGTGCAGCATCTGGCCGTTCAGCCTATATGGCTGCTTCTGCGGACCGTAGAGAGTATCTCCGAGCAGCGGGTGGTGTATGTATGCCAGGTGGACCCTGATCTGATGGGTGCGGCCCGTCTCGAGCCTTGCCTCTATCTCGGCGAAGCCGCTGAAGCGCTCTGTGACCGTGTAATGGGTGACCGCGTGCTTTCCACCCGGGGTTACTGCCATCCTGAGACGGTTTCGGGGATCCCTGCCTATCGGAGCGTCAACGGTGCCCTCGTCGTTTATCGACGAATAGAACACGACTGCCCTGTACCTGCGGTTCACGCTGTGGGCCTCAAGCTGCTCCGCGAGCCCCCTGTGCGCCACGTCGCTCTTGGCGACGACCAGCAGCCCGGAGGTGTCCTTGTCTATGCGGTGCACGATGCCCGGCCTCAGCACTCCGTTCACGCTGCTGAGCGGGCAGTGAGCAAGAAGCCCGTTGACGAGCGTTCCGCTGCGGTTCCCCGCCCCCGGGTGCACCACGAGTCCCTTGGGCTTATTGACCACCAGCAGGTCATCGTCCTCATAGACTATGTCGAGGTCCATCTCTTCGGGCTCAGCGGCGAAAGGCGCCGGGTCGGGAAGCTCGAGCGTTATCGCGGCGCCATCCTTCACCTTTGCATTCTTAGCGAGGACGACCGCCCCCTCGGTGACGAGCCCCTGCTCGAAGAGCTTCTGGATGTAGCTTCTCGAACAGTCCTCCATATATGACGAGAGCACGCTGTCGAGCCTTAAGCCTGCGTGCTCCTTGTCTATCTTAAATATCAGTTTTTCCATTGTCCGCCCTGAACAGACTTATCATCAGAAGGATGCACCCCACCGTGACGCCGATGTCGGCAACGTTGAATATCGGTATTAGGTGGATGTTCAGAAAATCAACCACCCCGTGCTCGAAGGCCCTGCTTATCAGGTTCCCTATGCCCCCGCCGGCTATAAGCGCAAGCGAGACGAGTTCCGCCCGGTTCAGCCTGGACGAGTACTTGAGCACGTATACGCAGATGGCCGCCAGCACTATGGCCGTAGTGACTATCAGCAGCGTCTGTCTGCCGCTGAGTATGCCCCAGGCCGCGCCGTCGTTGCGTATGTAGGTCAGATCGAGAACGCCGGGGATCAGTTCCACGGTGCTCTCGAGCTCCATGCAGCGGGCGACTATTAACTTGCTTATCTGGTCGAGCGCCGCAACGGCAACGGTTATGATCCAGAACATGCTACTCGGACCTTCTGTTGACTATGGTGTCGGAAGAAGCCGGAACGCTTTCCCAGGCCGCGAGGCCCATGCTGTTGTCGCGCGTGAGCGAAGAGCTGTCGGGTCTTTCGGAAGCCTTGGGTGAAGGTACGCCGAAGAGCTCCTCGGTAAGGCCGTCGAAGCGGGCGAGCTCAGCCTCGAGTATGTTCTTGAAGCGGCTCCTGATGGAGCTTACGCGCCTTTCGAGGTCGGATTCCTCGGCCTGCAGCCTCTCGAGGTTGTCCTTTGCCTGGCGCTGCGCGAGGTCTGCGTCGAGCTGGGCGTTCTTGAGAAGTATCTCAGCCCTCTTTTCGGCGGAGACCGAGATGTCGTTCATCAGGTCTTTCGCCGACTGCAGGGTACTCAGTATGGTCGATTCCTGGCTGCGGTATTCTTCGATGCGGTTCCCGAGCTCGACTATCTTTTCTTTGAGGGCCTCGTTCTCTTTGAGGACGGCCTCGTAGTCGTTGGTCAGCTGGTCGAGGAAGACGTCGACTTCCTCTTCTTTGTAGCCTCTGACTGCCTTGTCGAATTCCTTGCTCTGGATATCAGCTGGTGTGATCATAGCTCTGCTCCTTTATTTCCAGGGGCTTTTGATGCCGCCTTCGGCCTCAGCCTGCTTCTTGTTCATGTTGTAATCGATGTTCACGTTCTCAGGCGCGAACAGGAAGATGTTGTTTGCCACCTTCTGGACGTTGCCGTTGAGCGCGTAAGTGGCTCCCGAGAGGAAGTCGAAGATCTTGCGGGCCACGTCTGTCTCGAGGTTCTCGAGGTTTATGATGACAGGCTTCTTGGTCTTGAGGTTGTCTACGAGCTTGGGGCTTTCTTCGAAGCTGAGCGGCTCGATGACAATCATCTTGAGCGTGCCTGTTGAGGTGCGGCTGAGCGGCTTTTCTTTCTCGGGCCTTTCGGCTCTGGGAGCCTGAGGCATAGGACGCGGAGTCACCGGACGGATCTCCGGGGTGTTGTCGACAGGAACGAAAGAGTTCTTTTTCTGCAGTTCCTCTTCAGCCTCGAGATCGTCTTCGTCGATATCTTCAATACCTGCGATTTCCTTAAATTTGTCAAAGAGTCCCATATCTATTCCTTTCCGTAATCACGGGCTCCGAATATGGCCGTGCCTATGCGGACCATGTTGGCGCCTTCTTCTATAGCAATCTCGAAATCATGGCTCATGCCCATCGAAAGATACCTGAAATCGGGCGTCTTAAGATCGTCGTAGAGCCTTTTTACCTGTCTGAAATAAGCGCGGACATCTTCGGGATCTTCAGCAAACGGGGCGATCTGCATGAGCCCCTGCACGCGTATGTTCTTAAGTTCGAGCATCTGCGAGAGCAGCTGCGGGACATCTTCCGCGGGAGCCCCGGACTTCTGCTCCTCACCGGCGGCGTTCACCTGGATGAGGACGTCCTGGACTATGCCGGCAGCGCCGGCGCGCTTATCTATCTCCTGTGCAAGGTGGAGGCTGTCCACGGAATGGATGAGCTTCACTTTGCCAATGATCTGCTTTACTTTGTTGGTCTGAAGGTGGCCGATGAGGTGCCAGTTAGTGGCGCCTACGCCGTCGATCTTGCTCAAGAGCTCCTGGACCTTGTTCTCTCCGCAGTCGGTCACGCCGCACGCAAGAGCGTCGTTGATCTCTTCGACGCTGTGCAGCTTGGTGACGGCGACAAGAGTGACCTCGCGGCCCGCAGCCGCCCGGTCTATCCTTTCGCGTATGGTCTCAAGATTTCTTTTGATATCGTCCTTCATTCGGCGTTTCTGAGTATCTCATCGTAGAGCTCAAGGCTCTGGACCCTGACGTCGTTGCCCTCGGAGTCTTTCTCCGTGAAGCTGCTCTGGGTCACGAGGCTTTCCTCGGCTCCCTCGATGATTATATTTATCCTTCTGAAATTGAATTCGTTGTTAATGTTTTCTACGTAGACCCCGGGCTTGCCGTTCTCGTCGTAAGCAATGGCCGAATTCGGTACGATGAGGCCTTCGTAGTCCTGGGTTATGACTTTTACATCGGCGACGCGTATCTTGTTGAAGTTTACATAATATTTTTTAGTGTAAACAGATACCAGATAAGTACCGCCGGAACCTATTATCTTGTCAATGGTCGCGTCGACCTCTCCGTCAGCAAATTCAACGGTCACCGACGCTCCGGCCTTGTATAGGCTGATGCGGTCTTCGGGTATCGGGAAGACCATGTACCAGACGTCGTCGAGCAGCATCTTGTACAGAGGCTCATATTCAGAAACGACGTCCTTTACGACCGACTTCGGGTTGATCGTGACCCCTTCAAGCTGCTCGGGAGTGAGCGTTGAGATCATGTCTGGGAAGTAAGTCTCCTCATAGCCGTCCACGTAATAGCTTATGAAAGCAGTCTGGCTGCAGTAGTAGCCGACTCCCCTCTTGCCGACCGGGTAGATGTCGAGTATCTTCGAGTCTTTTCTGGTCTTTTCGCTCTCGGGGGCGTAATAGCTCACTGCCCCGCTGTCCTGGGCGTATACGATCTTTTCGTTGCGGACGATGAGGGCTTTGGTCTCGTCTTCGCTCTTGAGCTCGCCGTAGCTGACGACGGCGGTGCGTGTAAGAGCGCCGCTTATCTGCGGAGTCACGTACGTGAAAAAATACAGACCCGCGAGCACGGCTGCGAATATCAGCCAGAAAAGAACTATAGCTACCCTTTTACCCTTTTTCATAAAATGTATTATAGCCTAAAGCAAGTCAATCTTCAAGGGAAAGCACAGCATCTAGTACTTTTTTTTCATCCTTCGACAAATTGTTGTGGGTGGCTACGTATTCGGCGAACAGGTCGGGACGGTTCTTTTTCGTCAGCCTGAGAGACTGTTCGAACTGCCATAGGTGTATGAGCTTATGGTTCCCGTTGGTGAGGACCTCGGGCACATCAAGCCCCTCGTAACTTCTCGGTTTGGTGTACTGCGGGTACTCGAGGAGCCCCGAGTATATAGATTCCTCGTCGAGGCTCGCCGCGGAACCGAGCACTCCCGGCACCAGGCGGCTCACGCAGTCGACGAGCACCATTGCTGCCAGCTCGCCTCCCGTGAGGACATAATCGCCTATCGAGACCTCTTCCATGTTCCACGCGTCGATTATGCGCTGGTCGACGCCCTCGTAGTGGCCGCAGAGTATGAAGAACTCATCTTCGGCCGCTAGCTCCTGAGCCAGACCGTAGTCGAGCATGCGTCCGCGCGGAGACATGTAAAGAACGCGCTTTCCGCCTGCCTGGAGGCTCCTGAGCGCGTCAAAAGCGGGCTGAGGCGTCATCACCATGCCCGCGCCTCCGCCGAACGGCGTGTCGTCAGTCTTGCGGTGCTTGTCAGCGGACCATTCCCTGATGTCGAAGACCCTTATGTCGAGCAGGCCGGCATCCTGAGCCCTGCCCAGGATGCTTCCCTCCATGACCGGGCCGAACATCGCCGGAAACTGAGTCAAAATGTTGATTATCATAAAGATGTCAACCCCTCGGGTAAACTCACGCGTATGAGGCGGTTTTCGGGCTCCAGCGAGGTGATAAACGCCTTGACGGCCGGCATGAGGAAGCTGCTGCCGTCCTCCTTCTCAACGCGGTACAGATCGTGGGCGGGATTGGCTATGACCTCTGCCAGAGTTCCGAGCTTATTGCCCTCCTCGTCGACTACGGCGCAGCCGGTCAGCTCGTCGGTGAAATACGTATCTTTACCAAGGTCGAGCTCCGCCTTTTCTATGTACAGGTCTTTGCCGCGGAGCAGCTCCGAAGCGTTGCGGTCGTCGACTCCCGCGAGCTTGACTACGGCCATGTTCTTCTGGAACCTGACTTTTTCCACCTTAACGCGCCTGCCGTCGAGCAGCACTTCTCCGATATCGGAAAAACGCGTCAACTCATCAAGATATGAATAGACGCGCATTTCTCCTTTGATGCCGACCGGAGAGGTTACCTTTCCAAGTCTGAACAGATCCATTACGATACTATCTCCACGGTGACATTCTTATTCTGTTTGATAGCAGCTGCTTTAACCACGGTCCTTAACGCCTTGGCTATGCGGCCCTGCTTTCCGATCACTTTGCCCATGTCGGAAGCCGCGACTTTGAGCTCGAGAGCTATGTCGCTGCCTTCGGCGCTGATCTCCCTGACCTGTACTTCTTCGGGATGCTCGACAAGGGCTTTGGCGATTGTTGCGACCAAAGCTGTCATATGATCGCCCCTTTTCTACTCAAGGACGCCGGCCTTCTTGAGAAGAGCGCGAACGGTATCGGTAGGCTGAGCTCCGTCAGCAAGCCACTTCTTTGCAGCTTCTGCGTCGACCTTGATCTCGGCGGGGTCGGTAAGCGGATTGTAGGAACCGATCTCTGCGATGTTCTTGGCGTCTCTCGCGGACCTGCTGTCAGCAACTACGATCCTGTAAAAAGGAGCCTTGTGCGCACCCATTCTCTTAAGTCTGATCTTAACCATTTTTTCCTCCAAATAATTATTAAAAACTTTATATTTGCTGCTTTTATTTATGAGCCTTCAGGCTATAACTAAAAGCCCATAAAACCTTTTCTGCGGCGTCCGGCTCTGCCCTTGCCTGTGAACTGCTTCATCAGCTTCTTGGTATCTTCGTACTTCTTGATGAGCTGGTTGACCTGGCTCACCTGCACGCCCGCGCCCGCTGCTATGCGCTTGCGGCGGCTGGCGTTGAGAAGGTTCGGGTCTTTGCGTTCCTTAGCTGTCATGGAGCGGATTATCGCCTCCATGCGGCGGAACTCCTGTTCGCCCGCGTCGACCTCGTCGTCGGTGATCTTGCCCTGGACGCCCGGGATCATGTTCATGACCTTGCCGAGGCCGCCCATGCCGCGTATCTGACCGATCTGGTCGAGGAAGTCCTCAAGCGTGAACTGGTTCTTTGCCAGGCGCTTTTCGAGCTCCGCCGCCTTTTCGAGATCGGCGGTCTCTGCGGCCTTTTCGATGAAGCTGAGCAGGTCGCCCATGCCCAGGATGCGGGATGCCATGCGGTCGGGGTGGAAGACCTCGAGAGCGTCGAGCTTTTCGCCGGTACCCATGAATTTGATGGGCCTGCCGGTGACCTTCTTGACGGAGAGAGCCGCGCCTCCGCGGGAGTCGCCGTCGAGCTTGGTCATGATTATGCCGTCGATGCCCAGAGCGTCGTGGAATGCCTGAGCCGCTGTCACGGCGTCCTGGCCGGTCATGGCGTCTACCACGAGCAGTATCTCGTGGGGCTTTATCTCAGCCTTGAGGCGCTTGAGCTCGTCCATGAGCTGGTCGTCTATGTGCAGACGGCCGGCGGTATCGAGTATCAGTACGTTCAGCCCCTTGCGCTCGGCTTCCTGCCTTGCGCGCCTCGCGATATCGACAACGTCACGGCTTTCGCGGTCTGTGAAGACCGGAACGTCGACCTGGGAGCCTACGACTTCGAGCTGGTCGATAGCCGCGGGCCTGTAGATGTCGCAGGCCGCGAGCATGGGCTGCTTGCCTTCCTTCTTCAGGTAGGCGGCGAGCTTTGCGCTGCTCGTCGTCTTACCTGTGCCCTGCAGACCCACCATCATGATGACGGTGAAGCCGCTCGGGCTGTATGTGAGCTTCGAGCTGCTGCCGCCCAAAAGTGCGGTGAGCTCGTCGTTGACTATCTTGATGACCTGCTGCGCGGGAGTGAGGCTCTTGAGGACCTCTTCGCCTATTGCCTTTTCTTTGACGGTGGCGACGAAGTCTTTTACGACCTTGTAGTTGACGTCGGCCTCAAGCATGGCCAGACGCACCTCGCGCATCGCGACGTCGATGTCAGCCTCGGTGAGCACGCCCTTTCCCTTGAGCTTTCCGAAAACGTTATTGAGTTTTTCGCTTAATCCTTCAAATGCCATATCAGATCAGTCTTCTCAGCGCTTCGCAGAGCTCTGCGTCGCCTGAGTGCTTTTCGATGAGAGCCGATGCGGCGTCTCTGCGCTGTTCGTATTCGGCGAGGAAGCCGAGCTTCGTCTCATAATCAGCGAGAGCCTTCTGGGCCTTGCTCACGGCGTCGTAAACGCCCTGCCGCGAGACCCCGTATTCTTCTGCGATCTCCTGCAGCGAATAGTTCTCTTCGTTGTAGAGCCTCAGAAAATCTCGCTGTTTTTCAGAGAGCAGCGGACCGTAGAAATCCATCAAAAGGCTTATTTTCTCTGTCTTCTGAAGATCGTCCATAGTCCCTCTCCTCAAAAACCTCGGTAACTATAACACAAACAAAAAACCGTGTCAAGCATTTTTACTTGACAGCGGTAAAAAACTCTGCCCGGCTTTTGCCGGGCAGAGTCTGTGAAAGGAGGCAGTAAACTATGAAGAACTGCTGTCGATCTATCTGAAGAAATCTTTGTCCTCGGGCCTTAGGTATTTCTCTGCCTTCGGAATATCGAAACTGATGCCCAGACCGGGCCTGCTGCAGACAGCCAGTTTGCCGTTCTTTACGAGGAAGTCGTCCGCGTCCTCGATGATATCGTACCACCAGAGCGGTTCCCCGGGGCTGAACTCGCACGCTACGAGGTTCTCGGGAAGCACTGCGGCAAGCTGGACTTCCGCGGCCATCCCGATCACGCCGTTTTCCACTCCGTGCGGAGCAAAGCCTATACCGTGCAGGTTCGCGTGCTCGGCGATAAACTTCATCTCTCCGAGACCGCCCGCTTCGTACATGTCAGGACCGAGAACGTTCACGCACTGCCCTTCTATCAGTTCCATGAAATTCTCGCGCAGGTATATCTGCTCTCCCGTATGTATGCGCGCTGTGGTGTTGACGGTGATATCCCTGTAAAGCTTCGGGGAAACGTACGGAGTATAGTCGCCGGTTATGAGGTCTTCGAGCCAGGCTACCTGGGCGTTCTCGACGTTCTTCGCAAATATCAGAGCGTCCGCGGGCATCCAGCCGGGGCCGCAGTCGAAAGCGAGATCTATATTCCTCGGTACGTTGTCCCTGAGCTTATAGACGAAATCTGTCCAGAAGTCTATGCCGCAGCAGCGCATCGTGCTCCCGCCGAAATTCTGCACGTAGGGAGCGGGCGGAACGTCGCCGGGAGTAGAGTTGAACGCGAAGTCATGCTCTGCGTTGAACGCCCTGTGATGGTCCGTGGTATGCCAGCCGAAAGCTGTCTTGACCATGGTAAAGCCGGCAAGCTCGTTGATCTTGCAGATGTTCTCGGCGCGCTTTATCGGATCGAAAAGATCCTCGGGGCGCTTCCAGGGAAGCAGATCGTTCCTGTACCTTGTGCAGTAGACGCGCACCTTGTCGCGCACCTTGCCGCCGAGCAGCTTATATACGGGGACCCCGGCGTCCTTGCCCGCGATGTCCCAGCACGCTATCTCGATAGCGCTGACGGTCTTGCCCCAGGGCTTGTTCCCGCCCACGCGGCGTATCCTGCGCATGATGTCTCCGACGTTCGTCGGATCGCATCCTACTACCTGCTTTTTGAACCAATCCAGAATATCCTGAGAGAAAATGACGTTCTCGAAGGACGAATAACCGTCTATACCTGCGTCAGTAACTACTCTGAAAATATACTCGTTCCCTATGAATGCAGCTTTGATATCTGTGATTTTCATAGTAATTCACCCTGTAGGAGAAATAATTGCGCTAAGCTAAAGTATATGGTACTTGTTCCACACCTCTTCGGCGCTTGCCCCGGCGAGGAGCTCGGCGCGCACAACGTTCTCCGCCTCGACCTTTTCAAAGGCCTTCTTTATGCACTCTTCGGCGGCGGCCTGCGGAACGACCACGACGCCGTCATAATCACCGAAGATTATATCACCCGGATGGACCTGAACGCCACCGCAGATTATATCGCAGTTATAGTCGATAACGTCCGTGCGGCCCTTTGAGTCTGCCGGATGGGTCCCGCGGATGAACAGCGGGAAATCAAGTTTTCTTATTGCTCTCGTGTCTCGGCTGAGGCCGTCGATCACGCAGCCTGCCGCGCCGTGGCCGACAGCTGCCGTTGAGAGCAGCTCTCCCCAGAAGCCGCTGCAGACGGAGCCGTTGGTCGTCGCAACCAGGACGTCGTCCTTTTTAAGGCTGTCGACGGTCTTGAACTCCATCTCATACGGCTTCTCGGGAATGGTGTAAACGTCGGCGGCCAAACAGGTGAACGCCCTGCCGCAGACTACGTCGTCCTCGCGCAGCGGGTTAATGCCGTGATCCATGCACTGGTCGCGGTAGCCGAGCTCGTCGAGGATGTCCGCGATGACCGCGGAATAGAGCTTCTGCCTCATTTTTTCAAAGTCAATGCAGCTCATTTGTTTTATCCTTATCTTTTTATTTGTTCCGAGGGTCTGCCGGCGGAGGCGGAATGCCTCCGCCGGCTTGAAATTATCCTGTTTAAAGGATACAGGTATTACTTGCTGAGGTCAATGATCTGCTTGAGCAGGTCTTCGCAGCCGTTCTTCTTGGCGAATTCGCCCCACTGCGGTTCGAACGCGTTGATGAGCTCGCTGCGGTCCTTCCACTCGGTGACGGTCATGCCCTTTTCTTCGAGCAGGCCGTAGTAGTAATCTTCGCTGTCGGTGATCTGCTTGCGCTCCCACTCGATCTGGAGGTCGAGGAGATCCTGCAGCAGTCTCTGGTCGTCTGCGGACATCTCTTTCCAGAGGTCTTCACGGATGGTCGGTCCTACGAGGCCGCAGATGTGGTTGTCCTTGCAGATATACTTGCAGTACATCCAGAAGTCATACTTGTAAGCGACTTCGCAGGAGTCTTCGATACCGTCTGCTACGCCGGTTGCAAGAGCGTTGAAGGCTTCGTCCCAGGCGATGGGTACGGGGTTCATTCCGAGGGTCTTGAAGAGGTTGAGGTAAACTTCAAGGTTCGGGCTTCTCATTACGATGTCCTTGCAGTCTGCGATGCCGTAGATCGGGGTCTTGGTGGTGAGGCAGCGCATGCCGTTCCACATAACGCCGAGCTGTCTGAGGTTGGATTCAGCAGCAAGCTCGTCGAAGAACTTGGCGCCGATCTCGCCGTCGACTACCTTGGATACGTGATCCCAATTAGCCCACATGTAAGGCATTGCGAAGATATCGGTCTTGGCGAGGTAGGAACCCATGGTCGAGAGGTCGCCGAGGCACATGTCGAGGGTGCCCATGCTTACCATTTCCATAAGGGTCGAGATGTCGCCCAGCTGGCTTGCGGGATATACCTCGATGGTGATGCGTCCGTCGGTCGCAGCCTTGACGTTGTCAGCCCAGGCCTGGACAGCTACCGATACGAAGTCTTCCGGAGCGTTGCCGTGTCCGAACTTGATGGTATAGGACTTGGCGTCTGCCGGAGCCGGTGCCGGTGCGGGTGCCGCGGGAGCGGGAGTTGAAGCGGCGGGAGCCGGAGTCGTCGCAGCGGGAGCCGGAGCCGGAGCTTCTTTCTTGGCGCAAGCTGCAAGGGTGAACACCATTGCAAGCGCAAGGATGATTGATAATACCTTCTTCATTTTTCTTCTCCTTTTCTTAAAAAATGACTATTTCAAAAGGTGAGACCTTCGGAAACCTTAATTGACTACGAGGCCGGGTATCAGCAGCGCTATCTGCGGGATGAATATGATCAGCAGCACTACCAGATACATGATGCCAGCGAATATGAAGGCCGGCCGCACGCATTTGCTGAATTTGACCTTCGCGGCGCTGCAGACCACGTACAGCGTCATGCCTACCGGCGGAGTGAGGCCGCCCGCTTCGAGAGAGATCAGGAAGACCATGGCGAACTGTATCGGATCTATGCCGTAGGTCGGCAGTATAGGCGTCAGCAGCGGCACGAGCATGAGCATGACCGCGGTGCCGTCGATGAACATGCCGAGTATCATGAGCAGTATCACGAAGAGCACGAGCAGAACGTGGCCGTTGGTAGTGACTCCGGTGAGGAAGCCAGACAGAGTGTTGCCGAAGTTCTGCCTGGTCAGTATGTAGCCGAACACCTTGGCGGTGGCCATTATGAAGAGCGGTACCGAGGTGTTGACGCCGGCTGCCAGCAGCGAAGACTTGAACTTGCTGAAAGCGAGCGTCCTGGTTATGAAGCCGTAGGCTATCGCGTACAGGCACGCTACCACGCCTGCTTCGGTCGCGGTGAACACGCCGCTGAGTATGCCTCCGATGATTATGATCGGGAGCATCAACGCCGGTATGGACTGTACGAACGACTTGCCCGCGTTCTTCCAGCCGAGAAACTTGTGCGCGTTGAGGCCGTTGCGCTTCGCGTACAGGTAGCAGATGAACATCGTGAAGACGCCGATAAGAACGCCGGGGATGTAACCCGCCATGAAGAGCTTGGTGACCGAGACTCCCGCGATGCCTGCGTAGATAATGCAGGTGATGCTTGGCGGGATTATCGGGCCGAGAGCGGCTGAGCTTGCGACTATGTTACAGGCTACTCCGTCTTCATAGCCCTCTTTGGCGAGAGCGGGGACCATCATGGAGCCGAGCGCTGTGGCGTCCGCATTGGCGGAACCGGAGATGCCTGCAAGCAGTATGCCCGCGAGCACCGTGGTGTGCGCGAGGCCGCCTTTAATGTGACCTACCAGCGAGTCGGAGAGCTTTACGAGGTTCCTCGTTATGCCAGTCTCCTCCATGAGGGCGCCTGCCAGCATGAAGAACGGAACGGCAAGCATCGCGAAGGAGTCATAAACTCCGAACATGGTCTGGGCCATTACGAAGTTGGGGAGCGACGTATCCGTGATCAGAGTGACCGAGGTCGCGATGCCCATCGCGAACGCTACGGGAACACCAAGGAACAGGAGAGCGAAGAATATCACCATCATTAAAAGCAACATTACGCGCTCACCTCCTTACCGGTGTTCTTAAACTCGATAAACGCTTCCGCGATCAGTTCCAGAGCGAACCAGAACAGGAAGAACGAACAGATTATCTGAGCCGTATAGAGGACCTTTACCGGGATGTGTATGGTCCCGGACGCCATCTTGCTTCCGGTCTTGATGAAGAGCCTGATGCTCTGCACCAGATAGAAACCCGCGTAGCCGCCTATCAGCACGTTGCCGAGGAAATGGATCAGCTTCTGGACTTTGTTCGGAAGCCTCACGAGTATCAGGTCGAAAGCTATGAGGCCTTTGTTCCTGTATGCGACGGGGAGCCCGAGCATGCACATGAACAGGAAGAGATACCTGGCCAGCTGTTCGGTCCAGTCGATCGGGTGGTGAAGGAAGTACCGGAACAGGACCTGCATCGAAACGTCGATGACGCTGGCTCCTACCAGCAGCATCACCAGTATCTTCAGCAGTTTTTCGATACCGTTGTTTAACTTTTTCATAAGCGTTGTCACCTCATCAGCATTCCGCCGTTCACGTCGAGCACGAAGCCCGTGACGTAATTGGCTTCATCGCTTGCCAGATAGACGGCTGCGGCTCCGATATCCTTCGGGACCCCGAGCCTGCCCATCGGGCACCTCATAAGGGCGTTGTACATATCTGTACCGGGTTCAAGATCGCCCAGAGATTCGGTAAGGAGCTCGGTGCCTATCATTCCGGGAGCGATGCAGTTTACCGTGATGCCGTTGACGGCTTCCGTGCGGGCAAGAGTCTTGGTGAAGGCTATCTGTGCGCCTTTTGCCGCGGCGTAGTGCCACTCGCCGAATAAAGCGCCCTGCTCGCCTGTTATCGAGGCTATGGAGATTATTCGTCCCCACTTCTTTGCCCTCATGTTCGGAACGGCGCGCTGCGCGCAGAGGAAGGCTCCCGCCGAATCGCAGTCGAACACCCGGTTCCACTGCTCAAGGGTCATCTCGTCAAAGCCTTCGAAGCTGTCGATGCCCGCGTTGTTCACGAGTATATCGACGGGTCCGAGCTCTGCCTCGACCTTGTCGAACATGGCCAGGACCTCGTCCTGTTTAGCCACGTCGCACTTCACGGTCACCGCCCTGCGCCCCATGTAGCGTATCTGCGAGGCGACCTCTTCGGCTTTCGCTGCGCTCGACACGTAGTTGACCGCTACGTCAGCACCCTGCTCAGCCATCGCCAAGGCTATGCCTTTTCCGAGGCCCCTTGAAGCGCCTGTTACGAGCGCGATCTTTCCTGTAAGATCAAACAAGTAACATCCCTCCTTCCGATGCGCGGGCTTGCCGCGCTTGATTGATTATTGATAATTGATATTTGATAAAATATAAGCGGGTAATATATGCCGTGGCCGGCACGGCATAAAAATGTCTTTTCAGTTAGTCTGTACTGATCTCCAGGAAGTCCTTCTTCGCGTTGTCGTTATGGATGCGCATGGCCTTCGCGGCGGCTTCAGGGTCCCTGTTCTTCAGCCCTTCGAGTATCTGCCTGTGCTCCTCGTAGGCGCTCAGCAGCCTCTTCTCTGACGTAGGGTACTCTATTCTGAAAGAGTTCAGGATAGTGTCGTTGTAATAACTGTACTGCTTGATGGCGATCTTGTTCTTCGCCGCAGCGTAAAGAGTATGGTGGAACCTTCCGTTCTGATGGGCGTATTCCTCAGCCTTGTCGGGATCGTCGTTCTCGACCATCCTCTTGATCTTCTCGTTGATGTGCTCAGCCCTGTCGATAAGCTCGTCCGTGCAGTATTTGCAGACGTCCTCTATCATGAGGCGCTCGAGCGCGGAGGTGAAGTCGTACACGTCGCTGACGAAATCGCGGTCTATAGCCATTACCTTTACATGCTTATAAGGGCTTACCTCGAGAAGGTTCTCCCCTTTCAGCGTGTTGAAGGCGTCGCGCACCGGCATGGGGCTGACGCCGTATCTGTCGGCGACCTCCTTGACGGTGATGATGCTGCCTTCGGGTATCCTCTTCTGGATTATATCCATGCGGAGCCCGTCGGCAATAATATCCGCCATTGTGCGGCCAAGCCCGAACGGCCTGTCTATCTTTTTGCTGTCGTCATCTATTCCGTAAGCGGACACGAAAATCTCCAATAATTGTTATTTGATATTTGATTAAATCTTAATTATGTTTTATAATGACAGCGATGATTTGTCAAGCGGATATTTAAGAGTTATTATTATTTATATAAAACCCAAATACGAACGGAGGTCTCATATGGCAGATTTAATCCTTCAGAACGACAGATTAAAAGTTGAAATAATGCAGCCCGGCGAAGAATACCGCGGAGGCCGCTACGACTGGACCGGCATGACCCGCCAGGTCACCCTTGACGGAAAGCACACCTTCCTTCAGGCTGAATCTCCGGAAAGCATGGGAGGACGCGGACTGGTCGGCCTCTGGGAATACAAGAGCGAAGATTTCTTCTATGAGACCGAGCTCGGCGACAAGTTCCCGATGATGGGCATAGGTCTCTGCTCAAGGTTCAGCCCGGTATTCGACCGCGCCGAGGATTTCCAGATAACGCCCTTCCTTCGCAGCACGCAGCTCAGCGATGACAAGACCTACGTCAGCTTCGAGACCCAGCCCGCGCTCTGCAGCGGACGCGCCATGTACCAGTTCAAGGAGATGTGGATAGACGAGAACGATCTGTACATAAGGCAGACCGTAAAGAACGTCGGCAACAAGCATCTCGACCTGCAGGAGTTCAACCACAACTTCATGTGCTTCGACGGCCACCCGGTCGACCGCAGCTATAAGCTGACCCCCTGCTACAAGCCCATTCCCGACGTGAGGCGCGGCCTATTCGGCGTCGAGAACGACGGCATCAGAGTTATAGAGCTCGACGGGCCGACGAACTCCTCGGCTGTCAAGCTCGACGGCTTCCAGGGCATGTCTTCGCACTTCATGCGCATCAGCAACGACGACAACGGAATGTACGTCGACGTGAGCGAGGACTTCCCCATCATCAGGGCCTACAACTGGTTCTGCCCCGAGGCCTTCTGCTGCGAGACCTTCTTCGACGCGGAGATGGATCCGGGCGAGGAAAAGACCTTCACCAGGAAATATACTTTCGCCTGCAAATAACTGAAGACATTATAAAAGCCGCGGCGCTGTGCGCGCTGCGGCTTTTTGTTTTACCAGTCCGCGAGGGATCCGTCTTCCCAGTAAAGGCGCGGAGTGTGCCAGCCTCCGTCGTAGCGGAGAGCCTCCAGGGCCTCTTCATCGACCTCTATGCCGAGGCCGGGTCCTTCGGGTATCTTTATATAACCGTTTTCGATCTTGAAAGGTCTCTTAAGTATGCCTGCGCCGAGGTCCTGACGGTCAGGCATGCCCGGATGCTCCTGCGCGAGCAGGTTGGGCAGGCAGGCGTCGAGCTGCAGGCAGGCAGCCAGCGAAACCGGTCCGAGCGGGTTATGCGGCGCGACCTGCATGTAATAGGTCTCCGCCATGGCAGCGATCTTGCGCGCCTCGAATATGCCTCCGCAGTGGCAGAGATCGGGCTGGACCACAGCCACAGCCATCTTCTCGATGAGCTCGCGGTAGCCCCACTTCGTGAAGAGCCTCTCGCCCGCGGCGATAGGTATAGTCGTGCTTCTGGCGACCCTCACCATCTCGTCCACGTTCTCGGGGAGCACGGGCTCCTCGACGAAGAACGGATAGTAAGGCTCCAGCTCTTTGAGCAGGCGCACGGACATAGCCGGGTTCACGCGGCCGTGGAAGTCTATCGCGAGATCGACGTCTTTTCCTATGAACTCCCTCACCCTCGCGAACCTGTCGACTATGCTCTCGACCATGGTCTGATTGTCGATAGGCCTGATGGGCGGGATGATCGAATACTTCAGAAGCGTGAAGCCCTCTTCGAGGCGGGTCTTCGCGATGCCGAGCATGTCTTCGACCGGGAAGTCGGCTGCGATAGCTGCGGGTTTGAGATGCCCGTACATGCGCACCTTGTCGTGCACCATGCCGCCGAGCATTTCAAAAATGGGGAGGCCGTAGTACTTGCCCTTGATGTCCCAGAGCGCCATCTCTATGCCTGAGATCGCGCTCATTATTATCGGGCCTCCCCGGTAAAAGCTGCCTCTGTACATGGTCTGCCACAGATGCTCGATGCGCAGAGGATCGGAGCCTATGAGTATGTCGCGAAACTCGTTGACCGCCTGCTCCACCACCCTGCTGCTGCCTTCGAGCACGGGCTCGCCCCAGCCGCAGACGCCCTCGTCGGTCTCGACCTTGAGGAACATCCAGCGCGGCTTGATATGTATCATTTTAAGATCTATGATCTTCATTTCTTCATCTGTTCGAACTTATACTGTTCGAGTCCCTTGAAATAATACGAAGTCTGGCCCAGGGGCCTCACGTCTGTTAGAGTACCGTTGTAATGGCGCAGGTCGTACGGCGTGTATGGGTGCTTCGCGCACTCCTCGTGGTTGAGGACAATGCCGTGGCCCGGCTTGCTCTCTATCATCAGCTCGCCGTCCCTGTACTCGACGCACTCGTTCGTTATGTCCCGGCGCCAGTCGACCTCGGTGATGACTATCTCGAGGACCCTGAAGCCTGGTACCGCAGCCGCTATCTGCCTTGTTGCGGCGCTCGCGACGGGGCCGCTCGGGTTATGCGGAGCCAGAGCCACGTAAGAAGCTTCCGCCATAGCGGCGAACTTCATGAGCCCGGTGATGCCGCCGCAGTGGCTGATATCGGGCTGTACTTAGTCTGCGCAGCCCTTCTCGAGGAACTGCTTGAACTGATAGTGCGTATAGAGCCTCTCGCCCGCGGCAACGGGTACCGGAGACTTCCTGTGCACTTCGGCCAGGGCGTCGAGATCGTCCGGCGGGCAGGGTTCCTCGATGAACATCGGGTTATAAGGTTCCATGACCTTGCCTACCTGTATGCCGGTCTTGGGATCGAACCTGCCGTGGCACTCTATCAGAAGGTCCACGTCCGGCCCTACCGCCTCGCGCACCGCCGCGACTATGTCTTCGGCGTGGCGGAGGTCCTTGTTGCTCATGTAAAGATAGTTCTTGCCGAACGGGTCCCACTTGAGGGCTCTGATGCCCATGTCGACTGTCTTCTTAGCGTAATAAGCGAATTCCTCGGGCTCCTTCGAGCTCGGGAACCAGCAGTTGGCGTACATCGGGACGCTGTCCCTGAACTTGCCGCCGAGCAGCTCGTAGATGGGGACTCCGAGCTTTTTGGCCTTGAGGTCCCAGAGCGCGGTATCGACAGCCGAAACGGCAGACATCAGGACCGGTCCCTCGCGCCAGTAGGAATTCCTGTAGAGCTCGAAGCCGAGCAGGCTTATCTGTGAGGGATCCCTGCCTATAAGGGCCCTCTTTATATCTTCCACTGCGCCCGCCAGAGCGTTGTCCTTGTATTCGAGGGTGCCTTCGCCAAGCCCGGTGAGGCCCTCGTCGGTAACGATCTCAACGAAGAAATAATTGCAGCGGAACATGTTCACACAATATGTTTTTATGTCTGTGATCTTCATACGGTCAGATCTCTCTTTCTTCGTAGTGTGTGGGTATGACCACTCGCGACGCGCAGGCGCTGCCGAGAGCGCCGGTGAACTCCGCGGGGTCGCAGCCGTATTTTCTGAACATATCGAAGTGCATCGGATAGACGCTCTTCGGCGCAAGGGCTTCGGTGAGCTTTGCCGCGTCCATTGCGGTCATGTTGTTGCCCTTGCCGTTTATAGGAAGTATGAGCGCGTCAGCGCCCTTGGGGTATTCATCGTAGAGCCGGGTGCAGAGCATCGTGTCGCCCGTATGGCAGACCAGCTGACCGTCGGCCTGTATCACTGCGCCTATCGAACCTTCGCAGTGCATTGCATAACGCGATACGAAGCGGATACCGGGAAGATTGATCTCCGCGCCGGCGTCGAAGAGCATATAGTGCAGCTCTCCGCCGTAGCGTTCGCGCATCGCGAACTGAGTCTTGTATGCGCTGAGCACATACATTCCGGGATTGTTTTTGAATATGACGTCAAGAGTGCCGAAGTCCATGTGATCGCCGTGAGGATGGGTCACGATCATGAAGTCGAGCTTCATGTTGAGGATATCCTCATCGACGGGTACCTCGCGCCTGTAGCCCTCCCCCGCCGCTTCAAGCAGAGAGTCCGACATATACGGGTCTATCATTATCGTCATACCTGACGAAGTCCTGAGCAGATAGCCTGCCTGTCCGAGCCATGTGAGTTTCATGAGTTCTCACCCCTTAACGTTTCTTAACACTAAACGGTTTAATATGGCGGGCGACACGAAGCCGCCCGCCGAATGATTATTGTTTTTATAATTCTGTGTCAGCAACTAGTTCATAGCTGCGAAGGCTTCCTCGAAGAGGTCTTCATATCCGCCGGCCTTTGCGTTGTCGGTCCACTGCGGCTTGAAGAGGTCGATGAGCTCCTGCGGATCCTTCCAGTCGATGACGTTGACGCCTTCGGACTTCATCTGGTCGAGATACTTGGTCTCGTTGGAGATTACGGTCTCGTTGCACTTTGCCTGGCAGATAGCCCAGGTCTCGTTGAAGAGTGCCTTGGTGTCATCGTCGAAGGATGCCCAGAGGTCACAGTTGATGACCGGTCCGATAACGGACAGGATGTGGCGGGTGGTGGTGACGTTGCCGCCCAGAGCGCCGAAGCCCTGAGTAGCGATAGCCTCAGCAGTGGTCTCTACGCCGTCGCACAGGCCGCTCTGCATTGCGGTGTAAGCTTCGCCCCAGGCGGTCTGTACCGGGGTGAATCCCATAGGTACGAAGGTGTTGAGGTAGAGGTCGATTCCCGGAACTCTGAGCTTGTAGCCCTTGCAGTCAGCGAGCTCGTCGATCGGGTCGTTGGTGCACATGAACCTGTAGCCGTTCCAGATCCAGCCCATCGGGTGGAAGTTGTAGGCCTGTTCGATGTCTCCGTTGACAGCTTCGCCAACCGGTCCGAAGAAGACCTTTGCAGCCTTCTCATAGGAGTTGTAGAGCATAGGCAGACAGAGAACGCCGGCCCTGGGAACCTTTGCGGTAAGGCCGGAAATGTCGGCCTGGGTCATATCGAGGTCGCCGAGCTGGCAGGCATCGTATCCGTCTTCAGCTCCGTAGAGCTGGGAAGCGGGATAAACGTCAAGAGTGATCTTTCCGTCAGTTCTTTCCTTCAGCAGCTCAGCCCATTCGTTATAAGCGACGTTGCACGCATGGTCTACAGCATTGATGTGGGATATCTGGAGATTCATCTCAGGATATTCCGGAGCGTTGGCTGTGGGAGCAGCCGGTGTAGTTGCAGCGGGAGCAGCCGGTGTCGTCGCGGCAGGTGCAGCCGGTGCCGGTGCGGCAGGAGCCGGAGCTTCCTTCTTGCCGCAGGCCGCGAGAGCAAGGCACATCACGACAGCAAGCATGATAGCTATAACTTTCTTCATTTTTTGTACCTCCTAAAAATAACTTGTGAGTTTCAGATCGGACAGGGTCCGTAACTGACATTTATTATCGACCCGCGAAGCGCTACATCAGGCTGGGCAGCCAGAGAGCGACTTTCGGCAGGAAGATGACGAGGATCACCACCGCGTAGTTCACAATGATGAACCTGAAGATGTAACGCACTACCCTTCCGAGATCAGTGCCGGTAATGGAGCTTGCGATATACATCAGCAGGCCGACCGGGGGCGAGAGCCCGCCCATGACCAGGGCCAGTATCATAACGATCGCGAAGTAGAGCGGATCATAGTGATAGAGCTCGATCAGAGGAGCGAAGATCGGGATGAGCATGAACATTACAGCGTTGGAATCGATGAACATGCCAGCGATATAAAGTATGATGGACAGGAAGATCAGCACCATCTGCGGGGAACCGGCGAAGCCGGAAGCCGCTCCCTGAATGACCTTTGCCATGTTGTAGTTGGTCGCGAGAGCGCCGAACACGCAGGCGAAGCCTACGATCAGCATGGAAGTGGTGGTCGAGTGGACCGCGTCCATGAAGGCCTTCTTGAGGAACTCAAGGCTCAGCGTTCTGCGGATGAGACCGTAGAGCAGGCAGTAAGCGCACGCGATGGCACCGGATTCGGTAGCGGTAAAGATACCGGAGAGTATTCCTCCGATGATGATGATAGGCATCACCAGCGCGGGAAGAGCCACCAGAGTGTCCTTTCCGAGCTTCTTCCAGCCGACGAAGTGTTCCCTTCTGATCTCATGGGTCCTGGCGTACAGGATATTGATTATCATGTAGCCTGCCGCGATGACGAGGCCCGGAATGAAGCCTGCCATGAACAGCTTGCCGATAGCGATGGAGCAAACGCCGGAATAAAGTACCATCATGATGCTCGGGGGAATGATCGGGCCCAGAGCGCCGCAGGATGCTACCAGAGCGCAGGAATAACCGTCGTCGAAGCCGTCCTCCCTCATCATCGGTACGAGCATGGATGCAAGGGCCGCGGTATCAGCGTTGGCCGAACCGGAAACACCTGCCATGACTACGCCGGTGACTATGGCTGCGTGTCCAAGGCCGCCTCTTAAGTGGCCAACCAAGGACCGCGCCCATTCGACAAGTATTTCCGTAATACCTGTCTTTTCCATCATCGAACCTGCAAGCATGAAGAACGGGACCGCCATGAAGCTGAATGAGTCAAGGGCTGTCCACATCTTCTGCGGAAGGAAGGTCGCGTTGAGCTTAGGATCCGTGAGGAGTACTGCGACTGTTGAGATAGCCATACCGTAGCCGATAGGCATGCCAACAAGAAGAGTAACGACGAATATACCGAACAGAAGTATCAGTTTCATGCCGCTGCGCCTCCTTCCTTGCCTTTAATCTTTCGGATACGTTTATAGATGACTTCGATCGAGTAGATAACGATGAATATTCCCGCGACGGCCTGTATCAAATACAGCCACCAGCATTCCCAGTTAAGACCTTCAAAGACCTTGTGGATCTTAAAGTACTTCTGGCTTAGGATTATGGTGTAATACGCGTAGAACCCGCCGAAAGCTCCCATAAGGAATTCACATACCAGCCAGAAATAATTCTGAACTTTTTCCGAGAACTTATTGATGAGCATATCAAAGCCCAGGTTCTGCCCGTGCCTGATGATAACAGGCATGTAAAGCATCATCATCCAGATGAACATGTAGCGGCAGAGCTGCTCAGCCCACCAGGTCTGAGCCTTGAACAGATAACGCGCGAAGACCTGATAAAGCGTAAGAGCAAGTATCAGGACCATGAATATCACGGCTATCGTGCGTGCGATCTTCTCACACACGTCCAGGAATTTGCTGAAACCTTTCAATCTGCGTCTCCTCCTTTCTCAATCTTAATTCATATATAACATACCACAATGGGTGTATATAGTCAAATATTTTATAAAATATTTTTTATTCACTTGTCCTACCAATTTGATAAATCTGCACAGAAAAAGCGCCATCAAATGCATGATGACGCTTGTAGATATCTATTATTCGACTATTCGACGATGACAGAAATGCCGTCAGGTATCAAATTGACGCTGCAGTCCTCACCCGCGATAGCCTTTGCCTTCTCCCACGCCTCTTCGAGGGTCTCTGCGTAATCCATCTTCATGTCGAGGAAGGTCTGCTTCAGCTCAGGTCTGGAGACCGCGATCAGCTTTCTGCTCTTTAGGATCCTGGCGAGTATCTGGCTCTCCCACTGGTCGGGAATGGTCTCGAGCTGCGGAGTCGCCATGAACTGCGCGTAGAGCTGCTCTACGCTCTCGCAGTCTTTGAGGCTGCGGTAGAAGCTGTCGCCGCCCGTGCCGTCGGCGCATTCGATGCAGGTGATGATAACGCCGCCCTCTCTTGTCGCCGCCTCGGCCGCGGTCATGCCTTTCACGCACTGGTAGATGTTCTGGTCGAGCGGAGCGCCGCCGTTGGTGGTGATGCATACGTCGGCCTTGTCAGCGGTGACGCTGCAGAAGCTCTTGAGGAAGTCGCAGCCCTTTCTGTGCGCGCTCACGTAGTCGCCCGCGTATGCAGCCACGGTCTTTTTGCTGTCGTCAATGATGACGTTGACGATGAAGGCCAGCCCGGCCATCTTCGCCGCAGCTATCATGTCGATGTTGATCGGGTTTCCGTCGAGCTTGCCGGTGCGCGAGAACTCGCTGTCGATGAACTTGCTGCAGTGGTTGCCGAGCACGGTCGCCCTGTCGCATACGCCGGGGAGCACGCTTTTGCGGCCTCCGGAGAAGCCAGCGAAGAAGTGCGGTTCAATGAAGCCTTCGGAGACGAGCAGGTCGGCTTCGGCTGCAACTTTGTCGATGACCAGAGGCGCTCCCGAAGGAAGCACGCCTATCTGCACGTTGTTTTTGCTGCAGTCGTGGACGACTATCTTTTCAGACTTCGCGATCTCGGGTCCGACCTTCTTTTCGATCTCTTCGGGAGAGGTCAGCCTGTGGAAGCCCGTCGCGACCAGCAGAGTGATGTCGATATCGGGGTTGCCCTCTCTGAGCTCCGCGAGCATCAGAGGAAGTATGTCGCGGCTCGGAACGGGACGGGTATGGTCGCTGATAATGATCGTGCAGTCCTTTTTGCCCTTCGCGAGCTCTTTAAGCCTCGGCGAATCGATTGGGTCTTCCATGGCTTCGCGGACTATTTCAAGCCCTGGCCTGCTGCTCTTCAGCTCGCCTATCCTCGACTCAAGTATCTTTGCCCTGTCAGGGGCGTTCCACTCTATTCTTTTACTGCCGTAAGGGAAAGAAACTAACATAATGACCTCCCGTAACAATTAATATTTTTAATTCATTATAGCAGATTTCGGTGTTATAATTAAACGTCCTTAAGGAGAATTGAAAAAATGTATGAAATGATCACAAAAGAACGCTTTGTTGACAGCGATATATGCAACAGATGGTCCGTGCTCAGGACCTCGTCCATGATGATGCTCTTCCAGAAGATATCCGGGGAACACAGCAACGCCATGGGTTATACAAAGGAGTTCCTCTTCGACCGCGGCCTTCTCTGGGTGCTGGTGCGCGAGAACATTGAAGTCACCAGGCTCCCGCATTACGGAGACACCGTGACCGTGCGCACCTGGGTCGGCAAGCCCCGCCTCGGGCTCTTCCCCAGGTTCTACGACATCGTCTCCTCCGAAGGCGAGACCCTTGTAAAGGCAGCCTCTACCTGGGCTGTCATGAACGCAAAAACGCGCTCTTTCGCGCGCCAGGAAGAACACGGTATGGAGTTCGAGGCGCATCTGCACGGTGACGAGATAGACGCGCGCGTCAAGATGCCGAGGGACGCGTTCGGAGATGAGAAAGGAGGGTTCGATGAAGAAGCTTTTCACGTCCCCTTCAGCTATCTTGACGTGAACGGGCACATGAACAATACCCGCTATTTCGATCTTGCGGACGACCTTCTCCCCTCGCCCGCCGACGGAAAGGAGCTTGCCGCTCTTTCCATCGAACTGGCGCAGGAGATCAGACCGGGCATGCCGGTCAGTATTAAATGGAGAAGGCTTGAAGAAGACCTCTGGTATATGGAAGGACATACCGACAAGCCATGCTATAAGCTGCTCCTGAGATACAGGTAGCGTGGCCCGCGGCGGTCACGCCCCTACTCTTCGGGCGGCCAGACCTTTACGCCGACCGGCGGGAGCGGGAACACAGGATTATCAAGCGCCGACGGGAGCAGCAGGCCTCCGTTGACGTCGAAGTTAGAGCCGGTTATATAATCGGCTTTTTCATTGTCGATAAGGAAGAGCACCATCTTCGCGATATCCGCGGGACGGCCCACCCTGTGCCAGGGGATGCGCCTTACCTGCTCCTTTTCTCTGGGCAGGATCTCCGTGTCGGGCAGTACCTTGATGTGGCCCGGGGAGATGCAGTTGACGCGGATCTTATAATCCGCAAGCTCAAGAGCTGCGTGCTTTACGAACTTGAATACAGCGGCCTTGTTAGAAGCGTAGACGCTCGCGCCGTTGATCTGCATATTTGCCTGTACTGACGAGGTGCAGAGTATGCTGCCCTGGACGCCGTTCTTGATCATGTCCTTCGCGGCGAGCTGGGTAAGGAAATAAGTGGCGCGCCAGTCCACGTTGGTCAGCAGGTCGAAGTGCTCGGGAGTAGCTTCGAGTATGCTCATGTACTGGGTGATGCCTGAGTTGTTTATCATCACGTCGATGTGGCCGAAATCCGCGATGAACCTGTCGAACATCGCGTAGAGCTCATCCATCTTGCCGAGGTCAGCCTTGTAGAGCTCGGCCTTTCCGCCGCACGCCCTGATATGCTCCACTGCCTTCTGCGCGCCTTCGGTGCTGTTGTTGCAGTGCACGCCTACGTTGTAGCCCGCGTCGCCCAAAGCCAGAGCCACGCCGTAACCTATGCCGCGGCCGGCGCCGGTGATGAGTACGTTCTTTCCGTTGTTTACAGCCATCTTGTTTACTTCCTTTCTTTGATCTATCTGAATTCGCAGTACCTGAAGCCCATGACTTCGGCAAACATGCGGAGTTCATCCAAATGGGAGCCCGGAGCGAGCGCGTAATGCTGGGTGACGCCCTCGTCCATGAGGAACTTTACCAGCTGCGAGGCCGTTCCGCCCTTTACCCTGAAGCGGGCCTGGTTGTAACTCGCGAGCATGTGTTCTTCGGCTATGCCCTCACCCTCAAAGGCGACCAGCTTGAAGCCGTTTCCGCACTGTGAGATGTGGGCGAAGGTCTTGGGTCCGCCCGGGACGACGTACCATGCGAACGGTGCGCCCGCGTACTTGTACGGAGTCTTGGCGAAGCGGGTATCCTCTCCGAGAAGAGTATTCGCTTCGGGGTCCGTATAATCGTTGGGACCGCCGTGTCCGGCCGAGACAGTATCGTTTTCGGGGTCGATATTGAAGGGTTCCACCATCGTCACGTGGCCGCCCGAGATCATCTTCATCACGTAGGTCGCCATGCAGGCGCCGAGATCGGATTCCGCAACGACGGGAACGTCTTTGCAGCCGCCGAACGGAGTCGGCCAGAAGCCCGGCCTGAGGCCTATGTGCTCGAAGAGCTGCGGATTGCCGTCGCAGAGGCTCAGCGCGGAAATGCCGTATTTCTTTATCATTGCCTCCATTGCCATGGAAGCCCTTACGGACGCGACGAATTTGTCGTGATCGAAGTTGTTGCCGAGCTTATACCGTCTGAGAAGCTCCTGAACGTTCGCGTCGAGAGCGGCAGCGTCGACCTTCTCCACCTCTGCTTCGAGTTCTGCAACGGTGAGGAAATGAAGCTCGGGACCGAACTTCTGATAGAACAGATACGGGTCGACGTAGGTGGACCACATTACCTCGAAGTTACCTCCGAGCTGGCCCCATGAGCTGCGTCTGAGCATACTGCGCAGGGAGCAGACCTTCGCGAACTTTTCGAACTCTTCCATGACCTGGTCGAAGGTTCCGACACAGTTGTGGAAAGCGTCCCTTCCGTAGCGCTTTGCGTCGCCGGAGCCCTGCAGGGAGCCGACGAGATTGCCGCGCGAAAGGAACCTCGCGAAATCAGCTTCGCTGGTATAAGTCTTAGTGAAATTTATCGGTTTGTTGATCTGTGCGAAGAATATGGGACAGGGAGGCATATCACGCAGCAGCCCGTTGATCTGGAAGTCTTCTGTCCAGGTGAGCTGAGTGAGGAAGACCGCGTCGACATGCTCCGCGAAGAACAGATCGACGGCCTTGCCTATCTGATCGCGGGCTTTGATGATGCCGGGGTCCACGACGTCACAGAAGCGCCCCAGCCTTTCCTTGAGCTGCGCAACGAACTCTGCGTTGATGCCGTTGACGGTCGCTTCGCTGTCGCCTATGGCGTCGAAACGCGGGGTCCCGATGCAGTAGATACCTATCTTAGGTCTTTTGATAGCCATGATAAAACCCCTCCTTGTTATTACTATAACACAAAAAGGGGCTGAATACGTAATATTTTATAAAATATTAAATCTATTTCTTTTTATTATCCCGCTGCTTCATGTAATTGTCCTTGGCGTGCGAGGAATGGCGGCGTATGGCCTGCTCGAGCGCGAGCTCGTCCTTCGCTGCCAGCGCGGCGATTATAGCGTCGTGCTCACCTGCCGCCTGCTGCATGCGGTCAAGCATCCTCGTGTAATTGACCCAGAGCACCATCATCATGCCGTGATAGTAGCCGTGATAGTAGTTGTAGCGCTCGTAGGCGTGCTCGTTGGGGCTCCTGCGGTAGATGATGTCGTGCAGCATATGGTTGAGGCGCGTGTATTCCTCCTGGCCGAACCTCGTGTCTTCGAGGGTCCATATGCGGCGGTTGATCTCCTGCAGCCTTTCGATCTCTTCTGCGCCGATATGCGGCAGAGCCGTGCGGGCAAGCAGGCTCTCAAGACATTCGAGTATCTCGTAATTGTCGATAATGAAGCGTTCGTTCACAGGGAGAACGGTCGCGCCCTTGTACGGGCTCATCTCGATGAGCTTTTCGGCCGAGAGCGTGAAAAAGGCCTCGCGCACCGGCATGTTGCTTACGCCGTAGCGCTCCGATATGTCTTTTACGCCTATGTGCGTGCCCTCCGGGATGCGCCCGGAGAGTATGTCTTCGCGAAGGCTTCTGATAAGCTTGCTCGTGATAGTCTCCTGCGTGATACCGCCGGTCTGTGCGTTCTCAAACTTCATGACTGTCTCCTTCCGCGCGGCCTGTATGCGGCCGCTTTGCACGGACGATAAAAAATATCAGATAAAAATAATATTTTATATATTATCTCTATCTGATATTTTACAAGCTTTGATGATTTGAGTAAAGTGCTTTTTTATCTGATCTGCCCGCTGCCGCGTATCACGTACTTGTAGCTCGTGAGCTCTTCAAGGCCCATGGGGCCTCTCGCGTGCATCTTCTGAGTTGAGATACCCATCTCGCAGCCAAGGCCGAACTCGCCACCGTCAGTGAAGCGGGTCGAGGCGTTGACGTAGACAGCCGCGGAATCGACCCTTTCCGTGAACTTCGCGGCGTTTTCTTCGCTGCGGGTGAGTATGGAGTCGCTGTGGCCGGTGGAATGCGCTCCGATGTGCGATATCGCTTCGTCGACAGAATCTACGATCTTCACGGCAAGTATGTAATCGAGGAACTCCGTGTCGAAATCGGCGGGACCCGCGGGCCTGCCTTCGATGATGGCCGCCGCCCTTTCGTCGAGCCTGAGTTCGACGGCGGGAAGGCCCTTGGCGCGGCGTTCGTCAACGAGCCTCTGTTTAAGCTGCGGCAGGAACTCCGCAGCAACTGCGCTGTGGACCAGCAGGACCTCTTCGGCGTTGCATACCGAAGGCCTGCTGCACTTGGCGTTCTCTACTATGTCTACGGCCTTTACAAGGTCTGCGCTCTCGTCGACGTAAACGTGGCATATGCCCGTGCCGGTGTGTACGCACGGTATCTTCGCGTTCTCGACGCAGCGCTTTATGAGCCCCGCGCCTCCGCGAGGTATAAGCAGATCTACGAGGCCTACGGCCTGCATTATCTCGTCCGCGCTGGCGTGGTCGGTATCCTCTATAAGGCCGATAAGACGCGGGTCAAGGCCGGCTTCTTCAAGGCCTGCGTGCAGTGCCTTGACTATGGCCATATTGGAACGCAGAGCCTCGCGACCTCCGCGCAGCACCACCGCGTTGCCGGATTTAAGCGCGAGCACGGCGGCGTCGGAAGTAACGTTGGGACGGCTCTCGTAGATTATCGAAACTACGCCCAAAGGGACCGATACCTTGTCGATGACAAGCCCGTTTGGTCTTTCGACGCGGCGCAGCAGCCTTCCTACCGGGTCGGGCAGAGCTGCCACGTCGAGCACGCCCTGAGCCATGCCCTCTATGCGCTCCTTCGTAAGCGTGAGCCTGTCTATCATCACGTCGCCGAGCTTTTCGCGGGACGCTTCGACGTCGAGCCTGTTGGCCTCGAGGATCTCGCCGCTGTGCGATATAAGGCTGCGCGCGGCGGCCTCAAGCGCAGCGGTCTTCTGCTCCGCGGAGGCCCTGAACTCCCCTGCCGCCGCCTTTGCTTCGAGTAAGATGTCGTGAGTAGCTTTCATTCTACTTTCTCCCTATGAATCTTGTTCCCGCAGGAACGCCCGAAAGAACGTCATACATGATCTCAGGCCTTGCGCCGTTGACTATCACCATGTCGGTGCCTGCATCCATGCAGATGCGCGCGGCGGCGAGTTTGGTAGCCATGCCGCCTGTCGAAAGCGCCGTTCCGCCTCCTCCGGCCCCCGAGATCATCTCGTCGGTGATCTCGCGCACCTCGGGGATAAGCTTAGCTTCGGGATCCTTGCGCGGATCTCCGGTATAAAGGCCGTCTATATCCGTCAGGACGACAAGAAGCTCCGCCCCAACGCTGACCGCGACCAGGGCTCCGAGCGTGTCGTTGTCGCCGACGGCTATCTCTGCGGTGGATATAGTATCGTTCTCGTTTATGACCGGCAGCGCTCCCATCTCAAGAAGGCGTCCGGCTGTATTGGCGAAGTTTTCATGCCTTTCGGGGTCCCTAAGGTCTTCGCCGGTGAGCAGTATCTGGGCCACGGTATGGTGGTATTCAGAAAACAGTTTATCGTAAACATACATCAGCTCGCACTGTCCGACAGCAGCCGCGGCCTGCTTGGTAGGCATGTCCTTCGGCCTTTCGCGCAGATTGAGCTTTCCGACGCCCATGCCTATGGCTCCCGAAGACACCAGCACCACCTCGTGGCCCGCGTTTTTAATGTCGCTCAGCACCTTGCATAGCTGTTCAACCCTTCGTATATTGAGATTTCCGGTGGAATGGGTCAGAGTCGACGTTCCCACCTTTACAGTTATCCTCATGTTTGCACCTCGAAATTACAACTTTATAGTAGTTTAATGTTTTTTGACTTGTCCGTAAACACTATTTTTGCTAAACTTTTTGAAAGTGCATTTTTATGCTTAAAAAGGAGCTTACAATGAGTACATTCGGATTCATAGGAACAGGCAATATGGGCGGAGCCCTCGCGCGCGCAGCCGCCAAAATACTTCCCAAGGGAAGCATACTTCTCACCAACAGAACTATGGCAAAAGCCGAGGCCCTCGCAGAAGAGATCGGAGCCGCAGCATGCGGAGCCGCTGACATCGCGGCCGACGCAGATTTCATCTTCCTCGGCGTAAAGCCTCAGCAGCTCGCCGACTGCTTCGCGAAGATCAAGGACAGCCTTGCGGGACGTTCACCCGCCCCCGTGCTCGTCAGCATGGCTGCAGGTACCTCCATCGAGAAGATAAAAGCCCTTGCGGGCGGAGATTACCCCGTCATCAGGATAATGCCCAACACGCCGGTCGCCATAGGCGAAGGCATAGTGCTCTGCTGCGCCGGAGAAGACGTTGAGCCCGCACAGCTCAAAGAAGTCACGGACGCGCTTGCGCCCGCCGGCATGCTCTGCCCCATGGACGAGGCTCACCTCGACGCGGCGACTTCCGTAAGCGGATGCGGACCGGCATTCGCTGACCTTTTCGCCGAAGCCCTGGCCGACGGAGCCGTGGCCTGCGGAATACCCCGCAAAGACGCCCAGAAGCTCGCGGCGCAGATGCTGCTCGGCAGCGCCAAGCTGATGCTCGAGAGCGGAAAGAGCCCGGCCGAGCTCAAGGACGCGGTCTGCAGCCCCGGAGGCACCACTATCGAAGGCGTAAGAGCCCTCGAGAACGCCGGCTTCAGAGCCGCCGTGATCGAAGCAGTAATCGCCGCATGGGAAGCCAACGCCAAATTCAAATAAGGATAATACGATGAGCAGCAAAGAAAGAAGAGACGCCTACAGGATCACGGACCTTGACGGGTTCCACTCTGTAGTCCCCTATATAATGCCCAAGCGCACAGAGGCCGAGGTCTCCATGCGCGAGACCTTCGACGTTACAGAACTCAACAAGTACATGGCCGCGCGCAACGCGGCAGAAGGCACAAATCTCAAGCTCTTCCACGCGATCTGCACCGCCGTGGCGCGCACGATCTTCCTGCGCCCCAAGATGAACATCTTCATCGCGGGCAAACGCTACTGGCAGCGCAAGGACATCACCCTCTCCTTCGTCGTAAAGCGCGAGTTCAACGACCAGAGCGAGGAGTCGCTGATGTTCCTCACCGTGCAGCCCGACATGGACCTCAACAAAGTATCGAAGCTTATACTCGGGGACGTCGAAAAGGTCCGCAGGGAGCAGACCAACGATCTCGGCGACCTTATGGAATTCGTAGGCAAGCTGCCGCGCTTCGTGCTTAACGCCCTCTTCTGGGTGCTCGGAAAGCTCGAATACCACGGCATGATGCCCGCCTCGCTGAGCAAGGACGACCCGAACTACTCGACCGTGCTGCTCTCGAACCTCGGCAGCATAGGCTGCGGAGCGCCCTATCACCACCTCAGCAACTACGGCACCTGCTCCATCATGATAACCATAGGGACGATGCACAAGGAGCTCGTGCGCATGCCCGACGGGGCGAGCGAATTCCGCGACATAGTCGAGATGACCCTCACCCTCGACGAACGCATAGCCGACGGCTTCTACTTCGCGAAGTCTCTCAGGATAGCGCATCACCTGTTCGAGAACCCCGAGCTGCTTATGCAAAGCATCAGCACCCCGGTGGACATCGAACTGTAAAGACTAAAAAAGCGTGCCGCGAAGGCACGCTTTTAGATTGCGTATAAGCTTAGTCTACATGTATCACAGCCTGGTTGAGCTCTTCGGCGCTGACGTTCACGTTGTGATAGCGTTCGCGCTTTTTCGTGACGCCGCCCATGTTTATCGAATGGGCCGAGCAGTACTGCAGGCAGCTGAGGCAGCCGATGCAGTCCGTTCCGAACTCGGGCCTGCCGTCCACCATCTTTATGTTGCCCTTTGGGCAGATCTTCGCGCAGACGCCGCAGTGTATACAGAACTGGTCAGCGTTGAGCAGAGCGGCCTTCTTGCCCGAGAGCTTGGGCCAGGCCTTGGCTTCGAGCTTATTGAAAGCCAGCCCTCTGGGAACGGCACACTTCTTCATTTCCTTTATGTCGAGGCCGGCTTCGGCGGCAAGCAGTTCAGAGCGTTCCTGAGCTGCCGCGGCGTCGAGCTTGGGCATCATCAGGTCGTGCGGGAACAGCCAGATGCAGGAGCACTGATGGCTGATGACCTTAGCGTAGTCAAGGCCTCCGACGAGCTTGTCGATGACGCTGAGGCCGATGCCGGGGTAAGCCGCGCAGCTGACGATGCCGAACTTATAGCAGCCCGGGTCCATCTGAACCGCTTTGACGTGCTCCTCGACTACCGCAGGCATTCCGCCGGCGTAGCAGGGGAAGATGAAGCCCACGCGCTCGGCTCCGCGCACGTCGGTCACCTCGGGCATGCGGCGCATGCTCACAATGTCACAGTCGCCCAGCTGGGCAGCCACGTTCTTTGCTATATCGAGACAGTTTCCGCTTCCGGAAAAACAAAAGATATAATTCCTGCTCATAAGCTCCCTCCAAACCTTTGAAAAAACCTGTGCAAAAGATTATAACATAAAACGGGCCGCGGATGACGATCCGCAGCCCATTTTTTTGTTAATTGCGTCAGATATGCAGAGGCTCGCCCCGCATCCGCCTTACTTCCGGTCCTTCAGGCTCTTGAGAACCATGCCCGTGAGCGCGAAGAGCGCTATGGCGTTGGGCAGAACGATGAAGTTGTTGAACATGTCGGTGAGCTCCCAGACGAAGTCGTTGCTGACCATTGTCCCCGCGAACACGAACAGCAGAGCGATCACGGTATAGACCGCGGTGCAGAGCTTCGGGTTCTTCTTGCCGAACAGGTATTCGGCGTTGATCTTGCCGAAGAGGTTCCAGCTGAGAACGGTGCTGAACGCGAAGAAGAACAGGCATACCGCTACGAACTTTGCGCCGAAGCTTTCGCCCATCACCACGCCGAAAGCGGTCTGGGCCAGATTGCCCTTGCCTATCCCTTCGGGGATGCTGCCGCCTGCAAGTATGCCGCCCTTGGTGTAAAGTGTGTTGATTATGACGAGGGCATTGAGGGTGAGCACGATAAACGTGTCGATGAATACGCCCATCATGGCGACCACGCCCTGATCGCGAGGCTCTTTGACGTTGGCCATCGCGTGAGCGTGCGGGGTGGATCCCATGCCTGCCTCGTTGCTGAAGAGTCCCCTCTTTGCGCCCTGCGAGACAGCCGTTTTAAGCGCGTAGCCGAAGCTTCCGCCGATTATGGCCTGAGGCTGGAACGCGTACTTGAAGATGAGTCCGAAGGTCGCGGGAACGTACTTTATACGCACGATGAGTATCACAAGGCCTCCGAGCAGGAAGATGAACGCCATGAACGGGACGACCTTTTCGACCACGGACGCCAGGCGTCTTACGCCGCCGAGGAAGATGATGCCGCAGATCAGCACCAGCACCAGACCGGTGACCCAGGTCGGGATGCTGAAGGCGGTGTTCATTACGGAACCGATGGAGTTTGACTGCACCATGCAGCCCATGAAGCCCAGGGCCAGAATGATGGACACCGCGAAGAAGCCCGCGAGGAACCTTCCGAAGCCGCCTTTGAACGCTGTCGTGATGTAGTAGACCGGGCCGCCCTTGACCTGGCCGTCCTTTACGACGCGGGTCTCCTGTGCGAGCACCGCCTCGGCGTAGATGGTCGCCATTCCGAAGAACGCGATCACCCACATCCAGAATATAGCTCCGGGACCGCCGGTAAGGATGGCGCCGGAAGCGCCTACTATGTTGCCGGTACCGACCTGCGCCGCGACAGCGGTTGCGAGAGCCTGGAACGAAGACATTCCGTGCGGATGCTTTTCACCGTTGAGGCTTATCTGGCCGAAGGTCTTTTTCCAGCCTTCCTTAAAGCAGCGCACCTGCACGAAGCGGGTCTTTATCGTATACCAGAGACCTACGCCGACGAGCAGGAACACCAGGATGTAGTTCGAAAGATATGTGTTGATGTCACATACTATCGGGTAAAGTACTGATTCGATCATGTTGTCCTTCTCCTTTCATTTCCGCCCGGAAGGCGGAATACAGAAATAAAAAAGCCGCTTTATTAAGCGACTCCGGAGAACGTCAGAATTCATACGTTCGATTTCTTCTGTCCTTTTGCCTGAGAGATTCGGCGGCATGCCGCCTTGCACCTTCGGCACCCGTTTTTCACGGGATTCTCCAGAGTTCCCTCCGCGCGCTGTTTCAGGGCCTGACGGCCGATCCAACGCGTTTCAACGGGATAAAGTATTAAACTACTGTGCTATGATAGCAAAAAGGGACCTGCAGTACAAGCCCCTTTTTATACATATTTAAAGATTTTTCAGACCGCTGTCGGCGTCCTTGATGCGCGCCATGAGAGCAGAATAATCGGTGTCGGTATGCGCTCTGAGCAGTTCCGTGATCTCCTCTACGGGCTCAAGAAGCGGCGTGAGGGAAAGATTGGCGAAAACGCCCTTCATCGCGTGGGCGCAGCGGAACGCTTCGTCGTAATCCTTTGCGGCGATCGCTGCATCGAGCCTGTCGACGCCGGTGTCCTCCAGTGCTTTTCCGACCATGCGGAGGTAAAAATCCGGCTTTCCGAGGCAGCGGCCGACGCCCTCTTCGGTATTTACGCCTAACGCCTTGAGAGATTCTATTGTAAGCATAGCGTTTTCCTTTCGTTATTCATCGAAAGCCTGTGCGGCCTGAAGCATTATAGCACATTCCATGCGCTTTTTGAACAGCGTGCAGCCGTATTCATATACGCCTTTGATGGAACCCGTCGCGTGATAGGCGTTTGCCGCGCAGCCTCCGCTGCAGTACAGCCTTGCCCAGCAATCGCGGCATTCTTCGCGCGCGTAGACGTTGCAGGAGGCGAATTCGTCCTGCGCAGCCGCGTTGCCGACGCCCTTCCAGACGTCTCCGAGCCTGAACTTCTCCTCGCCGACGAACTGGTGGCAGGGGTAAAGGTCACCCCAGGGAGTCACGGCCATGTATTCGGTGCCGGAGCCGCAGCCGGAAATGCGCTTGTAGATGCAGGGACCGCCTTCGAGGTCTATCATGTAGTGATAAAAGGTGAACGGCCTGCCCTCTTTTCTTCGCTCAAGCATGAGCTCCGCGAGCTTTTCGTACTGTTCGAGCACGACGGGAAGGTCTTCCTGCGTCAGCGCAGAGGGGTCGTCCGGAGCGCAGACCACGGGCTCCATGCTCAGCTGGTCGAAGCCGAGGTCGAGCATCACCTGAATATCCTTCAGGAAGTCGGGATTGGCGTGCGTGAAGGTGCCGCGCATGTAATAATTCTTGCCATCCCTCGCCTTTACTAGCTTCTGGAACTTCGGCACTATCTGATCCCAGCTGCCGCGTCCCGCGTAGTCGACGCGGAACCTGTCATGTATCTCCTTTCGTCCGTCGAGGCTGAGAACGACGTTGCTGCACTCGCGGTTCGCGAAGTCTATCACGTCGTCGTCGATCAACATTCCGTTGGTCGTCAGCGTGAAGCGGAAGTTCTTGCCAGCTTCCTTTTCGATGCTGCGGGCGTAGGCGACCAGGTCCTTCACGACCTGAAAGTTCATCAGCGGTTCCCCGCCGAAAAAGTCGACTTCGAGGTTTCTGCGGGAACCGGAGTTGGCTACCAGGAAATCGAGAGCCTGCTTTCCGACCTCAAAGCTCATGACCGCGCGCTCGCCGTGGTACTTGCCCTGGCTCGCGAAGCAGTAGGAACAGTTGAGATTGCAGGTGTGCGCGACGTGCAGGCACAAAGCTTTTACGACTCCTGCAGTGCGCGCCTTGAGATCTCCGGCGAGCGGCTCGAAGGTGTCGGGCGAAAAGAGCTGCCCCGCGCTTTCGAGCTCCGCGATATCGTCATAGCATTCCTCTACGTCGTCACGGCTCACGCCTTCGGCGTCCTTATATTTTTCAAAGATCCCGGCAGTGAGCTCCTCCCTGTCCTTCTCCTTGAACAGCTCTATCATGTCGTAGCAGATGTCGTCAACTACGTGCACGCTGCCCGAACAGGTGTCGAGAACAATGTTGTAACCGCCGAGTTTGTACTGATGGATCATTTAATTTTCCTCTTGTGAAGTGAATGGTGTAGTCTTCGATGAGCTTCCCTGACTTTTCAGGATCTCCGATCACCTTATTATAATGATCTTTGAGCGATTGCGTAAGCCCTTCGGTAAGATTTTTAAACGCCTTGCTGTTCGAAAGAGCGCTTTCCGCAAGCTTATCGGATTCATAATCAAGGTTTTTGACGTAATCTCTGTCATGTATTATAAACCGCCTTGTCCAACAGATGTCAAACAAGGCCCGCATTTTTATTATACATCTCTTCGCTCCGCAGCGTATAATAGGTTAAGGAAGACCGTAGATCTGGAGGAAACTGCTTTGAATACCGAGATAAAACATGCAGACAGCGGACGCGGGATAATGCCCCGGGTCATGGACGGAACGGCGCTGAAGCTCATAGCGATGGTCAGCATGGTCTTTGACCACGTCGGCGACAACTTCTTTCCCGGGCAGACCTGGATGCGCATAATAGGTCGTCTGGCGATGCCGATATTCGCGTTCTGTGTCGCGGAAGGCTTCATCCATACAGGCGACCGCATGAAATACCTGAAAAGAATGGGTGTTTTCGCGTGCGTGAGCGAAATACCTTTCGATCTCGTAACGGCGGGCAAAGTGCTCGAATTTTCGCATCAGAACATAATGCTCACGTTTTTCTGGGCAATACTCGGGCTGATCTGCTTTGAAAAGATCATTGCAAAAGGAACAAAGGGAGCCAGGGTGCTCGGCGCTGCTGTCCTGATCCTGTTTGCAGCCGTCTCGCTCCTGCTTGGCATGGATTACAACCTGCTTGCCGTCGGACTGATCTTCATCTACTATGTGCTGCGCGGGAAGGCACCCGTCTGGAACAACGCCGCCGCCATAGCTTATCATGCCGCTCTGCGCAATGTCGGCATCTACTGGTTCGGACTGCTCGGGTTCATCCCAATACTGCTTTACAACGGCAAACGGGGACGCGGCCTGAAATGGCTGTTTTACGTCTTCTACCCGGGCCACCTTCTGCTGATCTGGCTGATAAAGACGTTGACCGCATAATTTAAGCGCTCCGATCGTCCGGAGCGCTTTTTGTGTAAAGATCTGCGTGCACTGACGCCGGGTCCATCCGGCGCAGACATCCAAAATGCCGCCCTGAAGGCGGCATTTTGCAAGGCTAATTTTTTACTTTACTTTGCCTTCTTCTCGCACTGCTGATTGGCGATGCCGCAGCTGGTCTTGCAAGCGGACTGGCAAGAGGTCTGGCATTCGCCGCAGCCGCCGTTCTTAGCGCTTTCGCAGAGATTGCGGGTGCTGAGTGTCTTGATATGCTTCATTTTGTTCCTCCATTACGCAGAGTTTGAATACATCGATTATTATAGCGGTTATGACCGACGCTTTCAAGCCTTTTTTATCCGCGGAGCCTTAGCGGCCGAAAAGCAGCTCTGCCAGATGTACCGCGTCAAAACCGCACATAAATCAAATACTTGCCAAATATAAAAACAGTTCAAAGCTGCTATTAAGCCCCGCCGTGCCTAAGGACTAGTTCTTTTATCAAAACAATGCATGACTTCTTTGGCGCCGCGCTGTGCCAAAGTTCTTGTTCTTTAGCGGTGCACATTTAGACATGCTGCTTATCTGTAGTGCACCAAAAACGCTCATTTTGGTGCATAAAATACGTACTTCAGAGTTTTTCGTGCACCCGCAAGATTTGTAAGCGCGAAAAACCGCCTAATTTTACCCTTATGGTGCACAAAACCATGCTTATTTGCTAATTCATGCACCATAAAGCTGGATTAAGGCAATCGAGACAGAAATAACACAGCAATAACGGCCCATTGGGTGCATGTTTATCAGCTACCCGGAAAAATAAGCACCCGTGACATGCCGGTTCTCGCCCGCTCAATAAAAAACTGCCCATCGTTTCATGCAGGATCGTTTTTTTAGCTAAGGAGGTAACACAGGAGCCGGCGCAGGAGGTGGGATCTTTCGGGCTTCGCCTTCGGCTCGCCCTCTCGTGAACCCACTGTGGGTTCGAATCCCGGAAGTACAGCATCAATAAATAAAAAAACGGGATAAACCCGTTTTTTTATTTATGGCGCAGGAGGTGGGATCTTTCGGGCGTCGCCTTCGGCTCGCCCTCTCGTGAACCCACTGTGGGTTCGAATCCCGGAAGTACAGCATCAATAAATAAAAAAACGGGGTAAACCCGTTTTTTTATTTATGGCGCAGGAGGTGGGATTCGAACCCACGGGCCCCGGAGGGCTAACGGTTTTCGAGACCGCCCCGTTATGACCGCTTCGATACTCCTGCGCGCCACGGGCGATATTATAACATGAATCACCCGCGTTTGAAACAATTATTTTTTCCGCACCGCGCGCGGAGCTTTATCAGTTGATACGGATGCCCGGAGCCGTAGTCACGAGGTTGTCCTGGTTACGTCTGGTGTACCAGTTGACGTCCTCGTACCACGCGAAATCGGGGTTGTCGGTACCGGCGGCGCTTATAGGCTTGTTGCCCGACAGCGTGTCGCGGATATCCTGGATGTACTTCTGCAGCAGGGTCGTATCGTCGTCGTTGTAGGCGGCTATGCGCATCTCGAACTCGACGGCTCCGCCGACTATGGCGTCGACGCACTCGGGGTCCTCGCCCTCAAGCCAGATGACGACGGTGTATTTATCGACGTTTCCTACGAGGAAGTTCTGCTGAACGAAGTTGCAGACGAGATTGTCCGTTATGAAATTGACGCAGCCTTCCTCGGGCGTTCCGTCGGCCGAAGGAGCCGCATATATGGTGCGTTCCCCGTTAGCCCAGAGGGCTACCCTGATGGCTTTCTCGGCGCCCTTGGACGCGGATTCGAGCACTATGCTGGCGCTGTAGTCGACGTCCTCCTTGCCCGCGTTGCGGACGTAATAGGTGTACGCCATGTAGTTGATGCCGTTGTGGTCGCCGTCGAGCTGGTCGACGTTGGTCGGGATGTCTGTGAACGTGATGTTGGTCGCGTCCTCGACAGGCGAAGCGACGAGCCTGGCCGTCGGCGAGGAGAACTCCGGATCGGCGGACATCGAGATGCCCTTTCTGTAGAGTTCGAGACGGTCGAGGTTGATCGTGAAGTTGCCCATCTTTTCCTGAAGGAAGGACATCAGGAAGAGCACCGCGACCAGGATGACCGCAAGCAAAAGGAAGAGGCGCAGCTTGTCGAGCCTCAGTATCGCGGCTCCGAGCCTCTTGAGGCGCCTCTGCGGGATGTAAGTACTGATAACGTCTTCGACGTCGATGTTCTCCGATTTTTTCGGATCGATGTCTTCTACGCGCAGTATCTTGCCGTCCTGATTGAAGGCTTTTTCGCGCTCGGCTTTCCTTTTTCTTTTTTCGGCTGCTTTAGCAGTTTGCTGAGCCTCTTTCGCCTCTTGCGCAAGAGGGTCCTGAAGCTCGGACTGAAGCCTGTCTTTGTCGTCTTTTGCCATTATGCCTTAAGTTTATAAACGTTCTTGATATTGCCTACGTAATCTGCGAGGACCTTGTGCTCCGACTCGTCGGCGAAGCGGAACTGAAGACCGCACATCAGCCTTCTCGGGCTTCCCTTGGGAGCCTCGCGGTACCAGCAGACGACTGAAACGAGGTCGTTGATGCCCTGGCCTGCTTCATCGGTGCCTATGCGCGGAAGGCTCAGATGCAGGCTCTCGCCCACCTCGAACATCTGGCTGATGAACACAGCCATACCGCCGGCGGAAATGTCGATGGTCATTGCTTCTTCGGGAACGATGCGTCCGTCAGCGTTGAGCGGCCAGGTCGGCTGCATGTAGCGTACCGGGATGGCCAGCTTGTAACGCTCGTCCTTACGCTGGAAGAACTGTCTCTGTTCGGAGACGCGGCGCATCTTGAGGTAGTTTCTTATGCCCTTCTTCACGACGTCGTCGCAGTAGGCGGCGATGACCATGACCTCTGAGCCCATGTTGTACTTGAGAAGAACCTTGCTGCTCTCGTCGGGCTGGAAAGGCTTGCCGTCGCGCAGCGGCATTGAGATGGTGAACGCGGATTCATCGATAATCGACGCGAAGGTCGAGAGCATGTCGAATACAGGTTCGCCTGAGGGGTCATTGGTTATTGAAAGCTGTAATTTTGTTCCGCTTGGTATATCGGCTAATCCTGCCATGAGTATTCCTCGGTTCTATTATAATTTTTCCTGTTTGATAGATTCTTCGTAAAGGGCGAACATCTTGTTCTTGCAGATCTTGAAGCTCTCGAGGAGCCTCGGATTGAAGGATCCGCCCTCGCCGTTGATTATCGACTGAACGGCGTCGTCGTGTGACATGCCCTCTTTGTAGCAGCGCACACTGACCAGAGCGTCGTACACGTCAGCAAGGCCTACGGCCTGTGTGTAGATGTTGTTCGCGTCGCCTACGAGGCCCTCGGGGTAACCCGTTCCGTCGTAGCGCTCGTGATGGTGCAGAGCTACGTCGCGGCACGCGGCGACCAGCTCTTCCTGACCGGGCAGTTCGAGCCTGTCGACTATGCGGGCGCCGTCCGTGGTGTGGCGCTGCATTATGGAGCGTTCCTCGGGCGTATAACGGCCTGCCTTGTTCAGTATGTAATCCGGAACGACTATCTTGCCTATATCGTGCATGGTGGCCGCTTCGGAATAGATGTCTATCATATGCGGGGTGATATCGTACAGCGGGCTGCGCTTTGCGAGGTCTTCGAGCAGTATGCGGGTAAGTTTTCTGACGTGCTGTATGTGCGGGCCCGATTCCACGTTACGGAACTCGACCAGCGAGGCCATAAGGTCGAGCATGCGGCGGTTGTACTCGCCGTAGCGCGCCTGTTCCTCAAGCTCGTATTCGCGGTGGCGGATCTCCTGCAGCTCGTTTATGTCGCGCCTCATTCTCAGGAAGCGCCTGCCGCCCTCGAATTTGCTGATCCTTTCGGAGAACCAGCGGTATTCGGTGCTGCCGGGCAGCTTCAGCCTGCTCTCGAACTCGAAATCGCCGCGCAGGGTCTGGTGCTCCAGATAGCCCTTCTCGGTCCACTTCTTGTACTCGACAGCGGAGCCCGGTTCTATGACGCCGTTCGCGACATAAGTATTGATATAATCGCTCAGCTTGTTCGGATTATCTTCGCGCTGGAAGCCGTCGTCGGAGCGGACTATCTTGTAGATGAGGTCCCTTTCGATATCGAGCTCGAACAGGTCTGTGAAGAGCGTGCCCATCATGTTGTCGATATGGGACGCGATATCGCGCGAGGTGTTGCGCTTTCTGACCTCTTCGTCGATATCGGTGAGAAGGCCGACCGCCCATCTGCTCGGGACGGTGTCTTCCGCAGGGGAGACCGCGAACTTGTAATACCTGAAAGCGGTGTCTTTGCGGCCGTTTGCCCTGTATCTGATCTCCTCCGTGGTGGACTTTCCCTTTGAAGCGTTCTGCATGGCGCGCTTCACGTTATTTGTGTCGCCGTGGAAGATGGACCAGTCGCTGCGGTTCTCTATGTTCTTTACGTAGTTGGCGAGGACCTTGTCGTCGTCGCTGTTCTCCTGGTCGTAGTGCAGGTAGAGAGTATCTTCTTCGGAATCGTATTCGAAGTAGATGACGTTGCTGCCTCCGAAAAAGCGGCTTATGCGCACGTCGTTCCAGTCGGTGGAACCTTCCTCGTTGAACTTGTTTTCAGCCTTCTTTGCCGGAGCCGCAGAATAGGTCTTCGCTTTCGCGTCGACCTCGCGGATGTAGATCATGCAGCGGACCCCTGCTTCGTTGCCCGGGATCTTCTCTGCCCTGAGTTCATAATAAGTGAGGTCTGGAGCCCCGTCCTCTTCAAAGACCGCTTCCGTCCTTACGCAGTATATACCCTGGAAGAACCCTCCGGGAGCCGTGAGCGCTTCGGCGAGCTTTACCCTGCTGAAATCGTTCCTGAAGTTCTCGGCGTCGTCGGGATGCATGCCCAGAGCGAAACGGTCTATGAAGGCGTCAAAGAACATGCGCACGGGAAGCTCGCTCCCGTAGAGATAGCGGTCGCCGTATTCTATCTGACAGACATTGTTGGGAATGCTGACGGAGAGGATCATGCGGTACATCTTTCCCATGATGGTCGAGATGCGCAGGGCGAGTTCCTCGATACCGACCTCGGACTTTTCAGCCGATTCTTCGGAAGCGCGCTTCATTGCGCCCTTCAGTTCTTCCTTTTCTTTGTCTTCTTTTTTCTTCTTTGAAAATAACAAGCCTTTTGCCCCCTTGTATCGTAATATAGTAGCATAAAATCAAGTAAAATTTCAAGCACAACAATCTTTTTGTTACATTGCCTGATTTATGATAAAATGTGTCTGCCCGATAGTTTTAAGGAGGGATCACGTGAACAACGATATCAATGTCGGAGTATCCGGCGGAATTACAATAGATCTCGGCACCCTGCTCCTCATAATCGGCGCCATCGCCGTACTCATCCTTGTATGGCTGCTGCTAAAGAAGATCTGGAGCGTGCCCAGCGGAGCCGCGAAAAAGCTCAGGAGAGCCCTCGGCAAGGGGACCGTCGTAGAAAGGCTGCAGGACGAAAAGCGCCACATGCAGGAAGAGATAGACAAGCTCACCTACGAGCGCGGAGAGCTCGCGGCCGCAGGCGAAGCGGTAACTAAGGAGCGCGACGAGCTGCTCGGCAAGTACAACTCTGCCCGCAACCAGAAGGAAGTGCTCGAGAACGAGCTCAAGGAGCTCAGGGAAAAGAACGAAGACCTCAACGAATACGTCAAGTTCCTGCTGCACCGCATAGAGATAGGCGAACGCGAGATGAGGCGCGAGGAATGGAACGCCCGCGTGAACTACGTCAAGGGCGAACTCAAGAAAGGAGCGGACGCCGTCATCAACACGGTCGACCAGGGCCTTGGCCTGCTCGAGAACGCCCAGATCAAATACAACGCGAAAAAGGCATCCGTCATGAACAAGCTGCTCGAAGCGGCGAAGAGCGAGCCGGAAAAGCTTGAAACCACCGAGGTCCCCGCTCTTGACGTCACAGACTACACAAAGCTCGAAGGCTTCAGATACTCCGAAGCTCCCGAGCCTGTGGACGCTTACTTTTACGAGATAAAAGAGGAAGGACATAAGGAAGAACAGTAAACGGCGCGGCGGATCTTAGACTTTTCTCCGCTCAGTTTCCGATCTGTGTGCAACATGCCCTGCCGCGGCCGTTCAACGGCCCTTCCCCGCTCAACTTAATGACATTACTCCCACCTGTAGGCGGCGCGTCGCGCCGCCGTTTTCTTGCTCAGAAAAGGCAGCCTGAAAAGGTCATAGCCTTCGTCCGCGGTATACGTGACGGTGACCTCTATGCTCTCGTCCGAGAGGAGCACAGCGCTTGCCGAAAGGCTCCCGTGCTTCAGCGGGGGGCTGGAAATAAAGGTCTCTGCCAGGACCTTTTCGGCGTATAGCTGCGCGTCCCTTTGGCTTATAATGACGCGCCCTTCGTCAAAGGACTCCGGGGCGAGCTGCAGGGCTCCCCCGCCGGCGCACTCTTCGGCGACGGCCTTGAGCTCTGCCTGCAGCTGCATGTAGTCGTTCATATCCGCCGCGTACACCGTAAACGACGTGAAGATGAGCAGAAATGCCAGAAAGATGATGAATGTCCTCATACCCTTACGGCGAGAGCTTTTCGCTCGCCGTTATGCTCCTGATGGTGTAAACGTATCTGTTGTCCTCTTCGCGTATCCCGAAGAGGCTCCTGCCTGCCACTATGCTGCCGATGGGAACGCTGACCCTGTAGCTTATTAAGCCCCTTCCCCTCTCGGAGTCCACGCGGTAAACTTCGCTCAGCTCTGATTCGATGACTATCTCGCTTTCGGGTATTCCGAGACGTTCAGAGATGCGGCGCTTCATACCTGCCTGTATCTCAGCGGTGAAGGCTCCCGCCTGCTTCGCTTCCTCTTTTGCGGCATAGACAATGTCGCTGACAGCCGCGATCTTAACGCTGTTCTGCTGTTCAAGAGAGAACTGCAGAAGGAACACGAGCATGAGCGGCAGCACGGCAAGCATCACTATGAACTGCTTCATGGGCCGGCCTCCCGCATGGTGCGCGATTCGACCTGGGCCTGCCAGACCGTACCTACAGTTCCGCTGAGGGGGCCGCCAACAAGCTCAAATATGAACAGGCCGAGCATCACCGACGCCAGCAGCACTATGAGCTGTTTCATGGCAGATCAGGGCGCTATCGCAGACCCGGTCAGCGTATTCTGCATGTGGTTCTGAAGATTGGTGGTCATGGTCTTGGCCGGCGTCTTCAGACCGATCACGAGACCTGCGATGGCAAGACCCAGGATGACGGTCGCGAGCAATACGATCAACTGTTTCATTCTTTTCCTTTCTTCCCGATGATTTTGCGGGATCACATAAACATCGCCAGGGCTTCACGCTGCTGCATGAAGAAGGCTACGTACACGAAATTGAGCATGACGAGCATCGAGTTTGCTATAGCCGGGAAATAGATCAGGTCCGAGACCAGCTCGTCGCGGGCCCTCAGCCTGCTCTCGCGCTCCTCGCGCAGGGTCGAGCCGTAGAGATCTACGCTCTCCTCCATCTCCTCCGGCGGCAGCTCGTCCCAACCCGCCAGAAAACGGCCTATGTCTGAGGCAAAGCCTCCGTCCATAACCTTGCCGAGCGCTGCTTCGGCCTTTTCCTTGTCGTTGACGTGAAGGCTGTGCGCCATGTCAAGGTATACGGGGCCAAGCAGCTTGCAGAACTCGGCAAGCTCTGTAAGCAGGAGCTCGGTGCTGAGGCTGCGCCCGCGGCCGAGAACGACGAGGTTCTTGATATAGGCGAGGCTCTCAGAGAGCTCCTTGAGCATGCGTTCTTTTTTGCGGTCTGCGGCAATCTTTTTTATAGCTTGATTAAGCCTGCTTTCAGAGGCGAGCTCGCGTCCGCGGCCGATGTAGATTAGAGCGCGTTCCTTAAGGCCGATCCGGCCCGGGGCGGTAAGTATGAAAACCCCCGCCCAGAACAATATAAGGAGAGTTACCGGTATGGCTGTCATGAGCACCTCCTAGTAATCAAGTTTTATATCGGACACGGCGCCCGTAAGGATCAGGTTGATCACAAAGAGCAGCGCGATAGCCGTGAAGAAGACGAAACCGTCCGGCGTCGCGAACTGATCGTGAAGAAGTACTTTTGCGTCGACTCCGAGGTAATAGACTGATATCAACGCCGTGCCAATGTACAGCAAAGGCACGAGGAAGACCGTGATGCGTACCGATTCGCTGTTCAGGCGCTTGCGGGCTTCAGCCCTGCTCTCCGCGACGCGCAGCTGCCTGAGCATGTCTGCGAGGCCTTCGGAAACGTCAGTGCCCTTTTCGACAGCCATGCGTATGCAGACCGAGAGCATGTATGACCAGGTAGTGTCTATCGCGAAGGCGAAGGACGAGCAGGCGGACCTGATCTCGCGCGGCGATGCCGCTTCGCGGAGCCGCAGGAGGAGAAGCAGCAGCTGCCTGCGGCAGATCGGGTACCCCGATCTCATCGCCGCGCACTTCTCCATTGCCGTCAGCATGCTGCAGCCGCTTATCCTGTACTCGCGGTAGAGATCGGTGACGAAGCTGACCGCCTCGCGGCTGCCCCTGCTCCGTCCCCGTTCTACGCGCAGATACAGAAAAAGTATGGGGGCTGCGGCAAACACCGAGGCGGTGAAAAGAGCTCCCGCCGCGTTCACGCTGCGCAGGCCTGAGATAAGCACTATTATGAATATTCCCGCTATGCCTGCCGCAAACGGGCCCGGGGCAAGCTCGCGTCCGAAGGCCGCGGACAGCAGATCCGCAAGCCACTTGAGCGCACGGTTCTCCACGCCGGCCCGCCTTGAAGCCGCGAGCCTGTGCCTCAGCCTTACGCCTTTACCGAGGGCCGAGAGCTCCTTTCTGAACACCAGAAAGAGTCCTGCGAACCATCCCGCATATAAAACAAATTCAAGCGCGTATATCATTTTTTACCGGAGACCTTTCCGCGAGCTCCTTTAGCTGCCCGCACATATTTTTGTAGGCATCTCCCCCGCTCTCCTCCCCGTATATCTTCTGGGCCTCGCCCAGGTCGTCGTAGAAGGTCCAGCTGTCCTGAGACGCGTCGTAGCTGCACAAAGTCCTTATCTCGGTGCTCCCGTCCTCGCGGCAGTTCATGCAGTATATGCCGCGAAGCCTCTTCTGGCTCTTGTCGGGAAGCTGCACCAGATGGAATATCAGGTCGAAACAGTTCGAGACCATCTTCATCGTCAGCTGAAGATCGCCCCCTGTCGCCTTGACTATCTCGGTCGCTGCCTCAAGCGGGAACAGATCGGGCCGCCTCGAGTGGAAGGTCAGCTTCATGCGTTTAGTACCCTTCGAGGCTATCCTGACCGCTGTATCAAGGGCGATACCGTCGCGGGCCTCCGCGAGGATGAAGTAGTCCGCGTCAGACCTGAGCAGGCTCTTTGAGATACGCCTGAGTTCGTCTCCGTCGGCAATGAGCTGAAGTATCGGAGCCCCGGGCAGTATCTTGTGCATGGGTATCTCCGGGTCTGTTTCAACCATCACGCCTTCAAGGGACGGATCTTCGCAGCTCTGCCAGGTGCTCAGAAAGGTTGTCTTGGCGCTACGCACCGGCCCCATGAACACGACGTTATAGCCTACGGCGGCCATATTCTTCAAAAGGGGGACGGCACAGGCAGGTATGGTGTTTCTCTTCGCCTGTTCCTCAAAAGTTAAAGACGGGATAAGGTAACGGCGGAAGATCAACCCTGCCTGTGCCTTCTTAGCCATGGGCTCTGTAAATACCGTAACGCGCGTTCCGTCGAGCAGGTAGAGCTCATAGTAGCTCTTGTCCATGCGCTCCTCGGGGCTCAGCAGAAGCAGAGCCCTTATCAGCTGCTCAGTGCGCCTTCGGGAGATCTTCTGAGGCATAAGCCTCATCCTCCCGTTTTCCATGAAATATATGTTTTCGCCAATGAGTTTGGCGGAGCTGCTCTCTGAAAACCGCGTCCCGAACCATTCCGAAAGGCCCGCAAGGCCCCAATTCTCCTGGTAGACCGCTTCTGCCAGCGACGGATACCACTGCGGATACTCGCAGTCCAAAGCTCCGAACCTCGCGCAGAGATCCTCTATGCGCCTGATGAAATAGGCCTTTTCCTTCTCATAGCCTATGATCGCCTTTTTCTGCAGTTCAAGGGCGTCGGCGCTGCCGTCGCTCTCCCAGTCGCTCATGAAGGCCGCGCTGACCTTGCGGCACAGTTCCCCGAAGCCTGCCCCGCTCCTGTGCTTCTTTTTCGGGGCCGGGGTCCTTTCGTTGTTCTTTATGTATGATCCAAGATCAAAGCTCATTTCCGATCTCCGCTACAAGTTCATCAAGATCGCGCAGGAAGGCCTTGTCCCTGTATGCGAGAAGGCTCCTCGAATCGGTCTCCGCCGCGCTGCCGTGGCCGGAAGCCCTTATCTTAACCACGTTTCCCCTTTCGATACCCAGCCTGTCGCGTATATAGCCCTCAGAGTAAGGCGAAGCCTGGCTGAAAGAATTAATGACGTACCTTACCGGCAGAAGCCCGAGCTGCCTGTAGACCGGCAGGAGCCATTCGTAGCGCTTGAGGCAGTTCTCGTTCTGCGTCAGCACCATATAAGTAACGTCGCTGGCGAAAAGCGCTCCGAGGGCAAGACCCTCCTCTATATCGGCTCCGCCGTCGCATATCACGGCTCCGTAATACGGCGCCAGAGTGCGTACGAGGTATTCGCCCATCTCGGGGAATATGTCTGAAGCCCCGCAGGGGTCCTCGTGCCCTCCTATGACCGAAAGATTGTCGCGCCAGACCGCCTTGCGCCTTATCTCTTCAACGTTTATGAGCTTTTCCGCGAGGTATGGCCTTATGCGCCCGACTGACTCCCTCAGCTGCGGCGAATAGTCAGTTCCGGCGCAGCCGCTCGAGTGCACGAGCAGCACCTGCATTGAGCGGTCCTTTTCGGCAAGCCTTTCAGCGCAGCACTGCGCAAGCATGCTGGTACCGGTCCTGTGGTCAGACGAAAAGAAACTAATTATCCTGCTCATGCGGAGTCCTCCATTCGGGGGAATCGATCACTATCAGTATCGAGCTTCCCGCGTTGAGCGAGATCTCGTCGTACATCCTGAAATAATCTTCGGGACGGCAGACTATCTCTACGCCCTCGCCCACAATGGCCGCCTTGTAGCTTCCGAGCAGCTGCTTGTCGGGCATAAGATAGAAACTGCAGTCGTCACCGGCTTCAGTCAGGCTGCTCTTCGAGCAGATCCATTCTGGAGGAAGTACGTAGTAAGACTGCCCGTCCGTGAGCCTTCTCTCGGGACCCGCGTAGCTGACAAGAACCTGCTGCCCGGCCGCCATATCCGTATATGCCACGCTGCCTTCCAGCGCTCCCGCGTTCTGCGGTCCGAGCACGCCTTCAAGAAGGCTGCCCTTTTCTATTCGCGATGAAGTGAAATCGGTGCTGCTGAGGACGCTTCCGGCAGAGATGTCTCTCGACGCTACCAGGACCTCGCTGGTCGTAAGGCGCACCCTTCCGACGCACTCCCACGCGACTATAGCTGAAAAGCTGAACACTATTAGAACAACTCCTATGATCGTTTTTAATTTCATTTTCTTTTCTCCGTCAATTATGTAAGATATTTACTGTAATCATTATAGTCACTTTCCACTAATTGTCAATAATATTTTTACAGTTTTTATCAGTAAAATTTTTCTACAATAGATAAACCATTGTTAATTAGTTAACTTGTCAAAAGCCTTGACCCGACCCGCTAATTCCTTTACAATGATTAAGTTGTTTGTATTTCTTTTTTACGAAAGGAACATGAATGCATAAACTGTACAAGACCCGCGAGGGCGGCGCGACCGTTACCGTCTTTGTCCCCTACGACTGCAAGAATAACTGTCCGTTCTGCGTCAACAAGGGGGAATACGCCGACACTACAGGCTTTTCTCTCGAGAAGATCTGCGAGAGCATCAGGCGCATGGACGCCATCACGCCCTACTGCGACTTCGTCTTCACCGGAGGGGAACCCTTCTCCGACATCGATTCGCTGCAGGTCATGATAGACTGCGTTCCCACCACGCACAGGCTCTTCATCAACACCACCCTTCCTGTCTCGGAGCATCAGCCCGAAGAGAAGATCCTCGAGTTCGCCGAGCGCAACAAGCACAAGATCTCCTGCATCAACGTGAGCAGGCACATGCAGCGCTTTGTCGTGGAATCCAACGACGAGCTCCTCGCGAAGCTCCCGGTGCCGTTCCGCGTCAACTGCGTGCTCTACAAGCACTACCCGAAGAATAAGCTCGTGCCCTATCTTGAGCGCTTCCTGCCCATCCCCGGCGCGAACATCCAGTTCCGCTTCGACTATACGGCGACCACGCCAGAGAACCTCTACGACCGCGAGACCGACGACATCTATCACGATCTCTGCGAGATAGCAGATTACAAGGGCCTCGACGGCTGCCGCATGCGCTGCGGTTTCCATTTCGACTACAAGGGAATGGAGATGGTCTATCACAAGACCCTGCCGTACTCGACCATCTTCGAGGTGGACCCCGAAGACGGAAAGGAATACGAGATACTTTACGACATCCTCATCAAGCAGAACGGCGACATCCACCAGGACTGGTGCAACGCCGTGATAGACGACGTGCTTCTCGACATCGAAGCGTATGAGAACGTGAAGTATGAGCCCTACGATCTGAAGTGGCTCGAAAGAGTTGAATAAAACGTCAAATCGAGTGAGGGTGTCCCAAAAGGTCTAAACTTAGACCTTGAGGAGGCATCCTCTATTTTTATTCAATCGAATTGCCAGAAAGAAAAAAGAGCTCTGCCGCTCCTATCTGTTCATCGCTACCGCTATCTTCGTT